>ERZ795049.367-NODE-367-length-67757-cov-13.227704_pt1 | contig 67757 bp, 60 predicted proteins | sample MGYA00375133_ERZ795049 | MGnify/ENA primary metagenome ERZ795049 (study PRJEB30178, sample SAMN05720147) | activated sludge metagenome | isolation source: anaerobic digester from wastewater treatment plant | place: Japan | collected 2015-04-20 ... | reverse complement strand
GCCGGGGGCTCGTCGATGCCGGGTACCCCCACGTTGACGTCCAGGAGGTCGGCCCCCTGGTTTTCCTGTTCCTTGGCCATGCGGCGGACCAGGGACATCTTGCCTTCCCGGAGTTCCTCCTGGAGCTGCTTCTTACCCGTGGGATTCAGCCGCTCGCCGATGACGTATAGAGGCCGGTTCCGCTCCAGCAGCAGATGGGTCCGGGCGGAACTCACCGCGGCCAGGGAACGGCGCCGGGGCGGTTCCGGCGGCATTCCCGCCGTGGCGGCCCGGACGGCGGCGATATGCTCCGGCGTCGTGCCGCAGCAGCCCCCCAGGAGGTTCACCCCGGTCTTGACGAAGGATTCCCCGAAAGCGCCGAAGGTTGCGGCGTCCATGTCGAAATGGGTTTTTCCCCCCGCAAGGCGGGGCAGCCCCGCGTTGGGTTTGGCCACGAGGGGAACGGTGGCGCAGGGCTTCATGGCGGCGATCCAGGGCAGCATTTCCGCCGGTCCGGCGGAGCAGTTGGCGCCCACGGCGTCGGCGCCGAGACTCTGGAGGGTGATGAGGGCCGTGACGGGGTCCGTGCCGTTGAGGGTCCGGCCGCCGGCCTCGTAAGTCATGGTGACGACGGTGAAATAATCACCGGTTTCCTTCACCGCCAGCAGGGCGGCCCGGGCCTCCTGGATGTCCATCATCGTCTCGATGACGAACAGGTCCACCCCGCCGGCCAGCAGCCCCGCCACCTGTTCCTTGAAGACGGCGACGGCCTCCGCGAAGGGAAGATCGCCGCCGGGCTCGACAAAGCGGCCCGTCGGGCCGATATCGCCGGCGACGAGCGTCCCGGCGCCGACGGCCTGCCGGGAAAGACGGGCCAGCTCCTCGTTGATGCCCCGGACGTCCCGGATGCCGTACTCCCCCAGCTTCAGGCGGTTGGCGCCGAAGGTGCATGTATAGACCATATCCGCCCCTGCGTCGCGGTACGCCCGCTGAACATCGAGAATAACCTGGGGATTTTCGCGGCACCAGGCCTCGGGACAGACTCCTCCGGGCATCCCGCGTTTCTGCAGCTCCGTTCCCGTGGCGCCGTCAAGGATGACGATCTGTTTGCCAAGTAACGCCTTTATCCTTTTCTTCTTCAATTCCCTGCTCCCTTTCTTCCGGGTAAGTTGACCGCCTCCGCTTGGGGCAAGCCATGACGCCGCACAGGTTGTTTCCGGTTTTGTCGGCGTCGGGGGCCCGAACAGGCGGAAGATTCCTATAGCACGTTTATGCCGCTTCGTTCAAAGGGCAATGATGCCCGTCACGGCGGTGACGGATTTTTCCGGGACGAGGACACAGGCGGGCGTGATCGCGACCCCCAGTTGCTCCAATTGGAGTAAGCGGTGCATATCCCGCTGGTTTTCCAGGGAAAAATCCCCGTAACCGGCGGAAAAGCGGCTGTTGAGCAGCGTCTTTCCCTCCCGCCGGAGGAGCGTACGGAAATAGGCCGTGATCCAGTCGAGGGCGGCATCGACGGTTTCGCTGGCCGCCGCATCCAGCACTACCCCCCGGGTGACGTTCCCCCCGGAGGTATCGGTCCGGATGGCTTCCGTGACCGCTGCTCCGGCCGTTGCACCCATGAGGAGCAACTCGCCGGCATCATTGAGAAAACTGGCGAGCTTCCGGCTCTCGAAAACCGTACCTGCGGAGAGGACCACCCGCGCCGGCGGCTCGATCCGGCAGGACAGCCGCCGGGCCGCTCCCCGCAGGGCGATCAGCTCCTGCGCCTCGGTTAGATAGCCTTCAATTTCCCGGGACAACCCGACGCCGATCCGGGTGGCGTTCCGACGGTAGCCCAGTCGCCGGAAGACGGCCGGACGGGGCGGACCGATGGGGATCGTCTCGAAATAATAATGTTTCATGTCGAGGATTTATCCGGGGGATCCTGGACGTTCCGAAGGTCGCCGCCGCGGCCTTCTTGTCCGTCGCTGCCGGCACAGTAAAACGATAAAAGGTCCTTTCCCCGCCGGAAAAGGACCTTGCCGGCGTCATGGGAAAATGCGGCGCCGGCGGGCATCAAGCAAAAAAGGCGCTCAGGCTCCCCGCCGACAATAGGGAGGCCGAGCTTTGAGTTTTCATCGTTTCCGTAAAGATTTTAATGAGCAGGTTGTTGTTCTGTTTTACCGCCGCCGCCAACTCCGTGCCTTCCGGAATCAGCCGCAGGAACGCCGCCTGCCTCTCTTCCCGGAAGGCGGCGTCTTCGCCGCGGCTGATCAGCTCGTCGCCGTCGGTATCGATAATGCCGAACAGTTTGTCGGCACCGTCACCGCCGATGACCGCCGCCAACTCATCGCGACTTACATGACCGTCCTTGTCCGTATCCGCGGTGGCGAAGACCCGGTCCGACGGGGGCGGCATGACGGAAATGATGTCTTTTTTCAGATCTTCGAGCTTCATCTGCCGGGCGAGACTCGCCAGCACCGCGCCTGCTTCCAGCATGCCAAGCAAAAGGTCCCGGTTGGCAATCAGGGTGCCGGCCCCGGCCGAGGCCATGGCGGCCGTGCTTTCCCGAATCAGCCCCGATATCCCGGCGGCATCGGTTGCCCCTTTCGCGCCGACGGCCATGCCTTCCCCGACCTGCTGCCTGATTATATCCAGATATTCCAGATAGCCGCTGCCGGTGATTGCATTGATCATGGTTCCCGCCCCCATTTTCTCCGCTCGGAGAGACGAAGACTCGTGGCCTCTATAACCGCTTTGTATTGTAGTCTAATCTCTCCTCATCGAGAAGTCAAGACCATAGGAAGGCACGTGTCAGTAGCAAATAGAGTTGTCCGCTTTTGTAGCACATGAGTTGTCCGCTTTGTCTGAGCGTCAGGTACGTCTTTTTGACGACGGCAGGGAAGGCGGACACCGGCCGGCATTGAAAAGCACATTATTGTAACAATGGCCTTATTGTAAACAAATATGTCTACACCCCCCGGAGTACATCCCAGGGCATCCCCTTGAATTGTTTAGCGCTTTTTCCAATCGTCATCCTGGCACGACAGTTGCTGTGTCTTCTCGTTGTTCTCTGCCGATCCCGAGAGGGGAGAATTCGTGATCCATCAGGTCAACGCCGGCGACACGGCGTGGTTGCTTGTGGGTTGTGCGTTGGTTTTATTGATGACGCCCGCCCCGGCTCTCTTTTACGGGGGAATGGTGCGCCGGAAGAATGTCCTTTCCACCTTATTTGCGAAAACCGGCGCCGGGGTCTGAGAGTTGAGAATATAATCATGAGGGGTCGTCTAATGGTAGGACGCCAGGTTCTGGCCCTGAAAATTGAGGTTCGAGTCCTCGCCCCTCAGCCAAATCATCCCGGGCGTCAAGTTTACGGGGATGCCGTCATGCCCTTAGGCATGATAGGTGATCGCACCGTCTGCACGACGTTCCCCGATCAACCCTTCGTGCGTCAATTCCTGAAGATGGACATAGGTTTCGTTGAGGGCGAGAAACTGGTCGAATTCGTTCAGCTCGGTACCGAAGATGTCCCGGGACACCGCGAAGGCGTTCTTGGGCCCCCCCTGGACCGCTTTCAGGGTGAGGCCTTTCCGGATGTCGTGGTGGCTGCGGATGGCGGCGATCCTGCCCCTGAGGTCGGTGAATGGCCGGCCATGGGCCGGATAAACCATGGCGGCCGGGAGGTCTTCGACCCGGGACAGCGAGGCGAGGAAGCTTTGCAAAGGGCGAAAGTCCCGGGCAAACATGTTGGGACTGAGATTGGGGGTGATCTCCGGCAGGACATGGTCGCCGGAGAGCAGCAGGCGCTCACCGGGAAAGTAGAAGGAGAGGTGGTCGTGGGTGTGCCCCGGGGTGGGCAGGATGCAAACCTCCTTTCCGCCAAGGATTTCCACTTGTTCCGCGGTGATGAATTCATTGATCGTGAAGGAGCTGCCGGCCTTTTTGAAGGTCTGCAGCAGCCCGGTGATGTAATCAACGGCCTTTTCCGGTAATCCGTGGCTTCTGCTGAAGGCCTTGATCTCCTCCACGAAACGATACTCCTCCTCGTTGCGCATGAGAATGAAGGGCCGGCTCCGCTCGGACATGCAGACCGCCGCCCCGGAGACGTCCTGGATCCGCCCGGCCAGGCCGCAGTGATCGATGTGGTAATGGGAGATCATGATCCGTTCTATATCGCCGATCTCCCGGCCGATGCCCCGCAGGGATCCTTCGAGATGCAGCAAGGTCTCCGGGGTGTTGAGACCGGTGTCGAACATGGTGATCCGGTCGTCACCCACCAACAGGAAGGCGTGGACGTGCCCCAGGCGAAAGGGCATGGGGAGGGTGAGCATGTATAAATCGTCGGCGATCTTTTCCATCGGGTACGGTTATTTCTTCAGGACAAGCCGGGACACCACCGCGTCGCCCATGGCCGCCGTGCCCACCGGGACCGTCCCGGGGGTGTGGATGTCCCGGGTCCGGTAACCATCCCGGAGCACCCGCCGGACCGCCGCTTCCACCGCCCCGGCCTCCCGGGGCATCCCCAGGGAATGGCGGAGCATCATGGCCACGGAAAGGATGGTGGCCAGGGGATTGGCGAGGTCCCGGCCGGCGATGTCCGGGGCGGAGCCGTGGATCGGCTCGTACATGCCGCCCTTCTCCCCCAGGCTCGCCGAGGGGAGCATGCCGATGGAACCGGTGATCATCGCCGCCTCGTCGCTGAGGATGTCGCCGAACATGTTGGTCGTCACGATGACGTCGAACTGGGAGGGGTTGGCCACCAGTTGCATGGCGCAGTTGTCCACGTACATATGACTCAGCGCCACGTCCGGGTAATCGCGGCCCACTTCCGTCACCACGTCCCGCCAGAGCTGGGTGCTCTCCAGGACGTTGGCCTTGTCCACGGAGAGGAGCTTCCGGCGCCGATGCCGCGCGGCGGCGAAGGCCACGCGGGCGATCCGGCGGATTTCCTCTTCCGTATACACCAGGGTGTTGACGCCGACGCGGCGACCCCTTACCACCCGGACGCCCCGGGGCTTGCCGAAGTAAAGATCCCCGGTCAGTTCCCGGATGATGAGGATGTCGATCCCCCGGACGATTCGTGCCTTCAGGGGCGAGGCGGCCCGGAGTTCGGGAAAGACGGCGACCGGTCTCAGGTTGGCGAAAAGGCCGAGTTTTTCCCGCAGGCCCAGGAGGGCCCGCTCGGGGCGGACGCGATAGTCCAGGCCTTCCCATTTGGGTCCCCCCACGGCGCCCAGGAGTACGGCATCGCTGCTTCGGGCCAGCGCCAGGCTTTCCGGGGGAAAGGGGTCGCCGCAGGCGTCATAGGCCGCGCCGCCCACGAGCCCGTATTGCAGCGCGAAGCCGGCACCGGTCTTTTCCGCCAGGGCATCCAGGACCTTCACGGCCTCCCGGACCACCTCCACCCCGATGCCGTCACCGGGAAATACCGCGATTTTATTATTTTTCTCCATCTAAAAACTCCTCATCCCCCTGCCGGCCTCCCTTATCACGAAAGTTGGGTTTCTATTCCAGGATGTCGTTTTTCACGGGCGCTTTTTCAGGTATGCCAGCAGCCCCCCCGCGGCGATCAGCTCCTGCATGAAGGGGGGGATCGGCTCGATTTTGAGCTGCCGTGGTTCCTGCCCCGGAATAGTGATCGTGCCGGCATTGCCGTCCACCTCGATGATGTCGCCGTCGCGGACGAGATCGTACAAGTCCCGGGCCTCGAAGATCGGCAGCCCCATGTTGAAGGCGCTGCGGTAGAAGATCCGGGCAAAACTCCGGGCGACGACGCCGGCGATTCCCGCCGCCTTGATGGCGATGGGGGCGTGTTCCCGGGAGGAGCCGCAGCCGAAGTTTTCCCCCGCCACGATGATGTCGCCGGGACGCAGCTTCTTCACGAAATCCGGATCGGCGTCCTCCATGCAGTGGGCGGCCAGAAAGTCCGGGTCGGAACTGTTGATATAGCGGGCCGGGATGATCAGGTCGGTGTTGACGTGATCGCCGAACTTCCAAATTTTCCCTGTATATTTCATAGCTTGTGCGCCCCCTTGATTTCATCGGGCCCGGCGATCCGCCCCAGGACGGCCGAAGCCGCCGCCACCGCCGGGTTGGCCAGATAGACCTCGCTGCCCGGATGTCCCATACGGCCGACAAAGTTCCGGTTGGTGGTGGCCACGGCCCGTTCGCCGTCGGCGAGGATGCCCATGTGTCCCCCCAGGCACGGTCCGCAGGTCGGCGGGCCGATGACGGCCCCGGCGGCAAGGAAGATGTCGAAGAGCCCCTCGGCCAGGGCGGTGCGGTAGATCTCCGGGGTCGTGGGGATGACGACGAGGCGCACGTACGGCGCCACTTCCCTGCCCTTCAGGATGCCGGCGGCCAGGCGCAGATCCTCCATGCGGCCGTTGGTGCAGGAGCCGATGAAGACCTGGTCGATCTTCACGGAGCCGACCCTGCTCAACCCCTTGACATGGGAAGGCAAATGGGGAAAGGCCACCTGGGGTTCGATTTGGGAAACGTCGATCTCCAGTACCCGGGCGTAGTGGGCGTCGGGATCGGGGAAATAGAAGGTATAATCCCGCTCCGCCCGGTATTTGACGTACTCCTCCGTGACGGCGTCGGGGGCGAAGATGCCGTTTTTGGCCCCCGCCTCGATGACCATGTTGGCCATGGTGAAACGGTCCGCCATGGACAGGTCGCCCACGGTTTCGCCGGTGAATTCCATGGCCTGGTAGGTGGCCCCGTCCACACCGATCCGGCCGATGATAGCGAGGATCAGATCCTTCCCCCCAACCCATTTGTTGAGCTTACCCGTCAGGACGATCTTGATCGTCTCGGGAACCCGGAACCACAGCTCCCCGGTCAGCATGGCCGCCGCCAGATCCGTGCTGCCCACGCCCGTCGCGAAGGCCCCCAGGGCGCCATAGGTGCAGGTGTGGCTGTCGGCGCCGATGATGAGGTCGCCGGGGAGGACGATCCCCTGCTCGGGGAGCAGGACGTGACAGACCCCCGCCTTCCCCCCTTCGTAATAATGGGCGAGCTTGTGCTCCCGGGCGAAATCCCTCATGATCTTGACTTGCTGGGCGGATTTGATGTCTTTGTTGGGGGTGAAATGGTCGGCGACGAGGACGACCCGGCCCCGGTCAAAGACCTTGCGCCCGCCGGACTTTTTGAATTCCGCGATGGCGATGGGGGCCGTGACGTCGTGTCCCAGGGCGATGTCCACCCGGGCGTTGATCAGCATCCCCGGATGGACCTCCTCGAGGTCCGTGTGCGCCGCCAGAATCTTTTCCGTGATGGTCATCCCCATGGAGCGAATCTCCTTTTCCTGATGGATTTGCAGTGGCGGAAACAGCCTGATCCGTTGAGAACTTCTACAATATAATCCGTTCCGATTCAATGGTTAAAACAGGCACGGGGCCAAACCGTCAAAAGTTATTTTCCTCCGCCTCCCGGCGGGGGGGACGGAAAATCCTGTCCCGCCCCGGCACGAAGGGTTTATAAGCGACAGCCGCTCCCCTGCCCGCCTTGCCGGGGAGGATGTTTCGGGAATTCCCTGCCGGCAGCGAATCTATCCGGGGCACCAGGGCGATTTTTTGCTTGAAAAGGCGGGACGGTGATGATATGGGGCGCCGTCCCGGACGGCAGGCGGGGGAGCGGCGGCATTGCCTTTCCGGAAACGGAGGGGCTGCCGGCGGGGGCGATTTTGTCGAGCAGACGGTGAATTGTTATGGAAATGGGTATCTTAGGCCTTCCCCAGAGCGGGAAGAGCTCTCTTTTCGAGATCATGACGGGTATCCGCAGTCGGGATGTCCATGGGGAAAACTGCGTCCGCGGTCAGGCGTCCGTTCCCGACGAACGGTTCGACCGCCTGGTCTCGATATTTCAACCGGCCAAGATCTCGCCGGCGAAGGCCCCTTTCGTGGATGTCCACGCCGACGGGGAGAAGGCCTGGGAGGCGGTGCGTCAGACCCTGGCCGGGGCCGACGGGCTCCTCCATGTGGTGGACGGTTTCACCGCCGCGGACTTGCAGGAAATGGTCTCCCGGTGGCACCACCTGGAGGACGAACTGATCCTTTCCGACCTCCAGGTGGTGGAAAACCGCCGGGAGCGCCTCCGGCGGGTACCCCGGAAGGCCCTCAAGCCGCCGGAATTACTCCAGATGGAGCTCCTGCCCCGCCTCCAGGACCAGTTGGAGCAGGGACGCCCCCTGCGGGAGCTGCCCCTGAGCGAAGACGAGCGCCGGGCCCTGCGCAGTTTCTCCTTTTGGAGCCTCCGGCCGGAACTGGTGGTGCTTAACCTTTCCGAAGACCGTCTTGGAACAACGGCGGCCTTCCGGGAGGAGACGGGGCTTGCCGAGCATGTCATCGGCTTTTGTGGCGAACTGGAGGCGGAAATGGCGGGACTGTCCCGGGAGGAACAGCAGGAATTCCTGGAATCGCTCCACATGTCCGAGCCGGCGTTTCTGAGGATCATCCGGGCTGCCTTTCGCCTCCTGGGGCGGATCACCTATTTCACCGTCGGGGAGGACGAGGTGAAGGCCTGGGTGATTCCCCGGGGCGTCAAGGCCCCCCGGGCCGCCGCGGCGATTCATAAAGATTTCGAGCGGGGTTTCATCAAGGCGGAGGTCGTGAGTTACGACGACTTCATCGCCTGCGGCGGGACCCTGGCCGCCGCCAAGGCGGCGGGGAAGCTGCGCCTGGAGGGCAAGGAATACGTCGTGCAGGACGGGGATATTATCTCCTTCCGCTTCCACGTGTGAAGATATGCGTAATCCGGGGGAGGTGTCGGCACCGTGAAAGAAGAAACCCGGCTGCACCCCATCTTGAGGGACGGGGTGCACATTGTCAAGATGGTCCTTTTCAAGACCCTGAAAGGGGAGTTCGCGGCACGTTATCCCCGGCAGGAGCGGCTTTTCGTCAATCAGCTCATCGGCGCCGTGATCAACGAGCTCTTCGGGACGCCGAACCCGGAAGAACCGTTCCGAACGTTCGGCATCGTCCATAAAGAACTCATCGCGACGGAACTGCGCCGCCTGGCGGAAGACCATCCCGAACTCCGGGGGCCCCTCTCGGACGCCCTGCGGGTCCAGTTTCTCTGCGACAGCAGGGAAGGCATTGAAAATCCCGCCCTGCTTACCCGGGCGGACAGCCTGGGCATCCTCATCCGGGATCGGGAAGTTCCCCTGCCCGACACCTTCATGAATCTGGCCCGTGCCCTGGGGGAGGAACACGGGATGACCCTGCCGGTCCGCTTCGGGACGGCGTGAAAAGCAGGCGTCGTTCAGGGCGCCGCTTCGAGGGCCGCGATACGCTCCTCCAGGGGGGGGTGGGTCATGAACAGCTTCCGGAAGCCGGAACCCCGGCCCCCGGCAATACCGAAGGCCGCCATCTGCTCGGGTAGATGGGGCAGCTCGGCGGTCCGCTGGAGACGGCGGAGGGCGGCGATCATCTTCCCGCGCCCTTCCAGGGCCGCGCTGCCGGCGTCGGCCCGGAACTCCCGCTGACGGCTGAACCACATGACGATGATACTGGCCAGAACGCCGAACACCAACTGGGCCACGATGGTGGTGATGAAAAAGGCGGGGCCGTGTTCCTCTTCCGTCTTGAAGACGACGCGGTCGATGAAATGACCGACGACGCGGGAGAAGAAGATGACAAAGGTATTCACCACCCCCTGGATCAGGGCGAGGGTTACCATGTCACCGTTGGCCACATGGCTGATTTCGTGACCCAGGACCGCCTCCACTTCCTCCCGGGGCATGATCCGCAGCAGTCCCGTGCTTACCGCCACCAGGGCCGAATCCTTGTTCATGCCCGTAGCGAAGGCGTTGGCGTCGGGGGCGTCGTATACGGCCACTTCCGGCATGCCGATCCCGGCCGCCATGGCCTGCCTTTTCACGGTGTTGAGCAGCCAGGCTTCCAACTCGTTCCGGGGTGATTCGATGACCTGGGCGTCGGTAAGCCGCTTGGCCGTCCACTTGGACATGGCCAGAGAGATCAGGGAACCCCCGAAACCGAAAACGGCGGCAAACAACAGGAGGCTCGTCATGTTCAACCCGCCGCCCGCAGCGAGGATCCTGTCCACGCCGAGGATATGCAGGACGATGCTCAGCACCAGAACGATGGCGATGTTTGTCGCAATAAAGAGCAGAATACGCTTCATTTCCCCTACCTCACCTCATGATTTTTCTCTTTCCCGCAGGAATATAAACACGGCGGCAGGACGTGTCAAGGAAAACCGCCGCCGCCGGCAAAGATCTGAATTGTATTTGCAAAAGAGCCCCCGATAGGTTAAGAAAATCAAGGCCTGTCCCAAATCTCGGCAGCGAGAAAACTGCTTCGCCGAGCGAGTTGACCGTATTTACTCTTTGTCCAAGCGCCACCGCGGTGGCGTGGATCGCCAACCAAGAAAGGAGATGGAAACATGCAGGCATTATTCACCTTGACCCCGGCGGAATCCAAACGGCTCATCGGCAAGGGCGTCGCGGCCCTCCCCGAGATTCAGCATGCCAAACAGAACGGCTACCTCCTCGTCGGGAGGGGTTCGACAAACGCCTATATCCTCGAGGAGTTGCTGGGTAAAAAGGTCAAGAAAGAGGGATATGTGGCCGGGCAGGTGATCAAAGGCGTTCTGTGCGTCCTGGGCGCCGAGGAACGGACCCAGCCGGTGACCTTTCACAAGGGCGAGCCGCTGGCTGTGGAACCCGGGGCGGTCCTCGACAAGCTCGGCCCCGGGGACATCCTCCTGAAGGGAGGCAACGCCCTCGACGGCGACGGCAACGTGGGCGTCTGCATGGCCAGCCCCACGGGCGGGACGATGGGTCAGTTCTACATGGCCATGAAGGCCCGGGGGCTGGAGATCATCTACCCGATCGGTCTGGAAAAGATGATCCCCTCCGTGGAGGCGGCGGCGCAGTTCGGGGGAACAATGAGCCTGGGCAAATCCATCGGCGCCCGGGTGGGCATGGCCTGCGTGGCCGACGGCCGGGTCTTTACGGAGCTCGACGCCGTCGAGACCCTCTTCGATATCTATGCCGTGCATTTCGCCTCCGGCGGCTGGGGCGGGGCGGAAGGCTGCGTGACCATCGCCGTGGAAGGTCCCGATGCCAAGGTCAACAAGTGCCTGAAGTTCGTCGAACAGAAGATCAAGGGGGAACCGCCCCTGCCGGCCGCCAAGACCCCCTGCCGGACCTGCGGCATGCCCTGCAGTTTTGCCGGTAAGGATCTGAAGCAACTGCCCGCGTATCTGAAATAGCCGGGGCAATCGACGAACTTTGGGCGCGGCGGGATGATGCCGGCGTTTGTTATCCCCCGGAACCGGAAAACATCACCATCCGGTTCCGGCCCTGTTCCTTGGCCCGGTACATGGCGATGTCGGCGTTTTTGAGGAGGGTGTCCATGTCCTCCCCGTCGTCGGGATAGACGGCGGTGCCCATGCTGGTGGAGATGACCAGACTCCTGTCCCCCAGGAAAAAGGCGGATTCGAAAAGGGACAGGATCTTGGCGGCGATTACCCGGCAGTCCTGAACATGTTCCAGCTCGGGCAGGAGGATGAGGAATTCGTCGCCCCCCAGGCGGGCGATCGTGTCCATGCGCCGCATGCCGGCGCTGAGGCGGTCGCCCACGGCCTTGAGCAACAGATCGCCCACGGCATGGCCGAGGGTGTCGTTGACGTTCTTGAACTTGTCCAGATCCATCATCATCACGGCGAGCTTTCCCCGGTGGCGCGCCGCCCGGGCGAGGGCCTTTTCCATCCGGTCCGCCAGGAGGCGCCGGTTCGGCAGCCCCGTGAGGGCGTCATAAAAGGCAAGCCGGTGGATGGCCTCCTCCGCCGCCCGCTGTTCCGTAACGTCCCGACCGGAGATGAGAACACCGGCGCCGTTTCCCTCTTCGTCCCGGATGCGGGCATATTGAAAGGCGACGAGGCGCCGGGCGCCGCTCTTGGTCAAAATAGATCTTTCCATGCTTCCCTCCGGCGATATGGTCCCGGCTACAATCTCCTCCAGCGTCTTTCTCCTGGCCGGTCTTTCCTCCGGCGGGATGACCAGGTCGATCCAGCTCGCGCCCACGATCTCCTCCTCGGTGTAGCCGACGATCTCCCGCCCCCGCCGGTTCATGAGGAGCACCCGTCCCCCGGCGTCGAGGGCGGCGATGAGCGCCCCGGCGATGTCCAGGTACTGTTGGGCGCGGTTGCGTTCCCGGCGGTACCTGTCCTCGTTTTCCTTCAGCTCCCGGAAGATCAGTTCCAGAGGTTCCTGCAGACCGGTGACGATAATGGCCCGGTAGATGAGGAAAAAGGCGATGATCTTGAAAAGATGACCGATCAGGTTGGAGAGGCCGTAAACACTGATATAAAAGGTGAAGGCCAGCTCGGCGACGATGGTCGCGACGATCGCGCCCGTGAGCAGCCGGAGGACATGCGGCGCGAAGGCGTCCCGCCGCCGGTAGAGGAGAAATGCCGCCAGGAGCAGCAGGAGGCAAATGACGTACTCGCTGATGATTTTGAACGGCGTCAGGCCTTTGCCTTCGACAAAGCAGTCGGGAAAGTGACCGGAAAAGACTGCGGCCAGCAGCGCCGCCGTCAGAAACAGGTAAAAGGCGAAGACCTTTCCCATCTTCAGGGACCGCCCCATGAGGAACGGCGCGACGACCAGGGTGGCGCTTTCCACGGCCCGGGCGGCAATCCACAACTGGGTGGGCAGATTGGCGTCGTAGCCGGGGAAGAGCCCCATGCCCTTGTAGGCCAGGGTGTGGCGGCGGCGACGGCGATCCACGACATCGGCAAGCTGGCCATCCCGGCGGAGATCCTCAGCAAGCCGACCCGCCTCACCGACCTGGAATTTTCGCTCATCAAGAACCATGCCGAGCAGGGCTATCAGATGCTCAAGGACATCGACTTCCCCTGGCCGGTGGCCGAGATCGTCTATCAGCACCACGAGCGCTGCGACGGCAGCGGCTATCCCCGGGGTCTCAAGGGGGACGAGATCCTCCTGGAGGCCAGGATCATCGCCGTCGCCGACGTGGTGGAGGCCATGTCCTCCCACCGTCCCTACCGCCCGAGCCGGGGGATCGCCGCCGCCCTGGAGGAAATCCAAAACCAGCGGGGCATCCTCTGTGAAGCGGCCGTGGACGCCTGCCTGCGCCTCTTCCGGGAAAAGGGTTACGAACTCAAGCCGTAAAAAAAACGGGCACCGTTCACCTGAAACGGCGGCCCTGCCAGGTCCGGCGGCGCTTCAGCTCGGCGTCGATGCCGTTTAAGACGTCCAGCTTGTTCACCGCCCAGGCGGGGCCGAGGAAGATGTCCTTGTAGCCGTCGGCGGTCAGGCGCTGAATGACCATTTCGGGAGGGAGGATTTCCAGGAGGTCGCAGACGGTGTGCACATATTCCTCCCGGGAGAAGAGCTTTACCGCACCGCTTTCGTACCGGCGGCCCAGGGCCGTGCCCCGGAGGGCGAGGAGGGAGTGGATCTTGATGCCCTGCACCGGCAGGGCGGCCAGGGCCCTTCCCGTCGCCAGGATATCCGCCCGGCTTTCCCCGGGGAGCCCGACGATGATGTGGACGCACAGGTGGATGCCCCGGCCCTGAATCCGCGCCACGGCGTCGAGAAAGGTCCGGGCGTCGTGCCCCCGGTTCAGCAGGGCCAGGGTCCGGTCGTGGAGGGACTGGAGACCCAGCTCCAGCCAGATATGGCTGTGCCGGGCGTAACCCTCCAGGAGGTCGAGGACGGGATCGGGGACGCAGTCCGGGCGGGTCCCGATGGACATGCCCACCATGTCGGGCTGGGCCAGGGCCTCGTCGTAGAGGCGCCGCAGCTGTTCCAACTCCCCGTAGGTATTGGTGAAGGTCTGGAAGTAGGCGATGAATTTCCCCGCCTGGCGGTGGACGGTGTAGTAGGCCTTGCCCTTGGCGATCTGGGCGGCGACCGCCGGCAGGGGGCCGGCCTGGCGGAGCCGTGAGCCCCGGCCGTCGCAGTAGCTGCACCCCCCCACGGCCACCCGGCCGTCCCGGTTGGGACAGGTGAAGCCGGCGTCGATGGGCAGCTTGTAAACCTTGCATCCGAACCGGTTCCGCCAGTAGCTCTTCAGGTCGTAGTAGCGCTTGCTGTTGTTCCAGAAGGCGGGCCGGGCGGGGATTTCCTGTTTTTCCCTATCCATTTTAAAACCTTGCAAAGCGGCTTCGCCCCCGGCGACCTGTTTGCCGCCGCGGGCCCGGCCCATGGCGCTCCCGGGGTGCGTTGCCGCCGCCGGCCGCCGGTTTGGCCCGGGTCGCCTGCCGTCGCCGTGCTGCCGCCGGGAGGCCTTTCAGGGCCCGCCGCGCCCCGCCGTTTCCCGTGCCGGGAGCGGTTGCACCCATTTTTTCTTGTCGCCGTCGTAGAACCACTTGTCGGGGAAGCCGCGCCGCCGGATGAAGGTGGGATTGTTGGCCCAGGAGATCATCTCCTCGTAGGCCCGGTAGAGTTTCCGGAAAACTTCGGCGTCCCCCCCCGCGTCGGGATGATGGACCTTGGCCTGCCGGCGGAAGGAGGTCTTGATGAGCTGCTGGAGCTGGGGAGACAGGAGATCGGTGTGGGCGAGATTCAGGATGAGCAGCGAGGTCTTCTTCACGGAGGAGAAGGTGGTGATGACGGGCTTGACGGAGGTGAGGGGTTTGTAGTTCCGCACCGCCTGTTCCAGGACGTGCTGGGAGGCGAGGAAACGCTTGTTGGTCCGGCGTTTTTCCGCCCACCACCGCTCCCCCAGGATATCGGCCAGGCTGCTGAAGTCCTCGCCGGGCTTCCTGCCGGGGGTGCGGGGATAGAGGAAGCTGAAGATCTCGGAGGTCCCGTAGGGAAGGATGTCCATCATGATCAGGGTCTCGGAAAACGAGAAGGTGGCGCAGCGGGTGTTGAGGGCCTCCACCAGTCCGGTCCGGGCGTCGAGGCGCAGGCGGAGCTTCTGGCGGCAATCCACGGAGCAGTAGCGCCGCCGTCCCATGTTTTCCGTGGTCCCGCAGGACAGGCAGCGGTATTTGCTCCGTTGGCGTTCGTGGGGGATTATGGCGGTGGCAGTAATCATCGGTACATCATATCATAAATCACCGCGCCTTCAACCAGCGAATTATCCGGCTGACGAGGTTGGCGTGAATCCTGGCCGGCGGCACGCCCGCCGCGGCGGGGAGGGCGAGGGAATGATCGCCTCCCTCGATGAGGGAGAGCTCCCAGGGGGCGGTGAGGCGCTTCAGGACGGGGCGTAGGACGGTAAGGTCGCAGAGAGGGTCCCGGGTGCCGGCGAAGAACAGCATGGGGACGGCGATCTGGTAAAGATGGGCGTCCCGGGGATGCTCCGGCTGTCCGGGAGGGTGGAGGGGATAGCCCAGAAAGATCAGCCCCCGGACGGCGAGCCGCCCTGCCGCCGCCAACTGGGAGGCCACCCGCCCGCCCAGGGACTTCCCGGCGGCGACGATGTCTGCCGGCGCCAGGCCCCTTTCCTGCTCCAGATATGCCATCACGGCCAGCCAGGACGCCTCCAGGACTTCCTGACGGTCCGGGGCCCGGCGGCCGGCTACTTTGTAGGGGAAGTTGAAACGCACCGCGGTATAGCCCGCGGTGGCCAGGCCGGCGGCCACGTCGGCCAGCAGCGGGTGCGCCAGATCGTTCCCCGCACCGTGGGCGATGACCACGGTGTGCCGCTGCCGGGGCGTATCGCCTTCAGGCAGCGAAAAGACGAGGGATACCGAATGCTTGTCGTCGATGGGCAGCAGGATGTTTTCGTCGTTCCGGCGGTCGGTGGCGGTAACCATAACGGTCCGGCTTATGCCCCAAGCATGGCTGTCTGTCAACAGGAAAAGCGGCCCGTGCATCTGTTGCAAAGCCGGAAACGCCCGTTTACTTTTGACCGGCAGGGGGAATTTCTTTGTGCAGGGCCGCGAATGTGATACAATAAGCCGACATAGGGATGGTGCCGCGGCTTCATCTAAACATGACGGACAGGAAGGAGGGAATCTTTTATGTTCCAGGTGGCGTCATACGAAACCTACGAGGACGGCCAGGTGATCTTCACGGAAGGGACCTACGGGGACTGGATCTATATCATCGACGAGGGGGCGGTGGAGATATCCAAGGAGATCGATGGCCGGAAGGTGGTGGTCGGCATCCTGAAAGAGGGGGAAATCCTGGGGGAACTGGCCTATATCGCCAAGATCCCCCGGACGGCCTCGGCCGTGGCGGTGGGTCGCACGGTCATCGGGATCATCGACCGCAACTTTTTCGATCAGGAATTCAACAAACTTTCCGGAGACTTCCAGAAGATGATCAAGATGGTGGCGGTCCGGCTGAAGATAGCCACCGAAACGATCTGTCAGGCCAAGCTCAAGGGATCGTGAGCGTGGGGAAAAGAATTTTCTCTTGACGGGAGGGGTGTTTTTATATATTTAGCACACCATCTATCAGGAAGGCCACCCATGGCAAAGAAACCCTACGAAGACTGCATCCTTTTTCTCCTTGCCAAGGCCTTTCAGCGCGCCTCCGGGAAATTCAAAAAACGTTTTCAAAAATACGGGCTTACGCCCGTTCAAAGCCTGGTCCTCACCGCCGTTTCCGAGGAGGAAGGGCTGTCGGCGGGGGAGCTGGGAAAGCTCCTGGTCCTGGATCAGGCGACGATTTCCGGGGTTTTGGACCGCATGGCGGAGGCGGGGTGGATCGTCAAGGAGACGGCGGCGGAGGACAAGCGCTTTTTAAGGATCTATCTTTCCCCGAAGGGACGGGAGCTTACGGGGGAAATAATCAGGGAGCGCGACGAGGCCAACGAGGAGATCATGTCCGGACTGCGGCTCGAGGAAAGATTGCTGCTCAAACGGTTCCTCGTGGATTTGCAGCGGTAAAAAATTTTGTGCCGATATTTAGCACGCTAACTACAAGGAGGCATTATGAGCAAGGAAGACATCCGGAGTTACGCCCTGAATCTGGGGGCCGACGCCGTCGGCTTTGCGGCGATTGAAGACTACAAGTCGCCAAAATCACCCGACCCGAAGCTCATCCTGCCCGGGGTGAAATCCATTGTCGTCATGGCCTACCGGGAGCTGGACGGGGGTGTGGAAAGCATGAATACCCGGACCTGCATGTCCGGGCGCATGGCCTTGATGGAGCTGTCCCAGAAGAACGTCTACCTCCTGGGCCGCTATGTGGAGGACAAATACCGGGTCCGGACGGCGCCGGTGCTTATTTCCTATCCCCTGGACATGGGGCCGGGGGTCATGGGGCTCATCGGGGACCTGTCGCTCCGCCATGCCGCCGTGGCCGCCGGGCTGGGGGTTTTCGGCCGCCACAACCTGGTGATCCATCCCCGTTTCGGGAGCCGGATCATCTTCACGGCCCTGCTGACGGAGCTCGCGCTGGCCTCCGACCCCCCGGTGACGGAGGAGCTCTGCAACGACTGCGGCCTCTGCGTGGAAAACTGCCCCGCCCAGGCCCTGGAGGTGGAAGGCCGGACCGACGCCCTGAAGTGCCTGCGGATCTCCCAGCCCTGGGGGATCGGCAACGCCATCGGCTTCATCATGAAGTTCACCAAAGCCGCCCCGGAAGAGCAGAAAAAGATGCTCCTGGATCCCCAGTTCCTGAGCCTCTACCAGGCCTCGTTCATCGGCTTCCAGTACAACTGCTTTAACTGCCTGGCGAGCTGCCCGGCGGGAAACCGCTAAGCGGTCGGTCTGGTAAATTAAACAAGGATGTCGTTCTATAGGAGGTAAATAGGGGATGGTTAAGTCCCAGGTTAGCGTCCCTCGTCTTGACTTTCTTGTTTTACAGCAATGTCAAGCTGGAAAAACGGGGACGGTTCTCTTTAACTAGCGAAAATGAAGTTCTTTCTCTGATTTCCATCCCCTGTCCCTAACCCCATGCCCGGCGCGGGCACAACGAATCATTAAAATAATCGGGCACTTGCCGACAATTTCATATAATTTCGCTACAGCCTCTCCAGGATGGCCAGGGCCACCTCCTTGGCCGCAGGGCCCACCTCCAGGGTCGGTCCGACGCAGGACGGGCAGCCGTGGGAGCAGGGGCAGCTCCGGAGCAGGCGGCGGACGGCGGCGAGCAGGTCTTCGTGCTGGGCGTAGAGCAGCTCGGAGAAGCCGATGCCCCCCGGGTACGCGTCGAAGATAAAGATCGTCGGGTCGTAGGCGTCGAGGCGCGCCGCTTCGCCGCTGCCGGCGGGGCCGGCTCCCCCGGAAATCCCCGCTTTGCCGTTACCGGCGGCCGTTCCGTACCCGTTTCCGGAAGCGGTCCGGTTATCCCGCGTTCCGGCTCCCGTAACGCTCGTGGCTCCTGCGGACCCGCCCGCAGCGCTTCTCCCGGCAACGCCGTTTCCGGCCGCGACTTTGAAATTAGCAATTTCCCGCAGTTCTTTGCCTTTTTTCACGAACCACTCCCCGCTCTTGTCGCCGATGGCCCGGTCGAGGTCATGGAGATCCGCCATGAGGCGCATGGCGGCCAGGTGATGGAGGCCGTAGGCCAGGCCTCCCAGGCCGTCGATGATCTCCGCCTGGTTGTAGGGCAAATCCAGCAGGACGTCCCTGGGGATGGTGAACCAGTAGCTCGTGGTGTGCATGTCCTTCTCCGGCAGGGCGACGTCGCCGTAGCCGAGATTCTCCGCCGTGTAGAACTTGATCTTCTTGAAGCCCACGACCTTGCGGACCACCTGGACCTCCCCGTGCTCCACGACCACCGGCCCGGGACGGCGCCCGGCGAAGGAATCGATGACCCGGACGTTGGTGTAGGTCATGGCGTCGGTATAGTAATCCACATCCACCTTGCGGACATAGGCGGTCTTCCGTTCCAGATCGAGCTTGTCCACATGATACTGCTGGGATTCCACCATGTAGATCGCATCGTCGTGGACGGTGGTGAAGGCGCTGTCCCAGTCCACCTCGGCGAGCACCCGGTGTTGGCCGGTGTCGGTGGTATCGACGACCACGACGTTTTCCGGATTGATGCTCCGGAGGCTCACCTCGTCGGCGGGGTAGCTCTCCGCCGTCCAGTGCCACCGTCCCTCGGTCTGATGGAGGACGCCCTTTTCCTCCAGATAGGATAATAATTCCTCGAGGTTCTCGTTGCCGAAGCGTTCCCCCCGCGCGAAGGGCAGCTCGAAGGCGGCGCTCTTGAGGTGATGGAGGAGGATGAGGAGGTTGTCCGGATTGATCCGGCAGTGCTCCGGGGAGCGGGAAAAGAAGTATTCGGGATGCTCGACGAGGAACTGGTCCATGGGGCTGCTCCGGGCGATGAGCAGCGCCAGACTCTGCCCCGCCCGGCGGCCCGCCCGTCCGGCCTGCTGCCAGGCGCTGGCGATGGAGCCGGGATAGCCGCACATCACGCAGGCTTCCAGGTCGCCGATGTCGATGCCCAGCTCCAGGGCGTTGGTGGTCACCACCCCGAGGATGTCCCCTTTGCGGAGTCCCGCCTCGATCTCCCGGCGGAGGTTGGGGAGATAGCCGCCCCGGTAGCCGGCGACGGACCGGGGATCCACGGGCTTCCCCTTGACGAAGAGATCCTTGAGATATTTCGTCAGGACCTCGACGTTCAGGCGGCTCGTGGCAAAGACGATGGTCTGGATCGCGTTGGCGATCAATTCCGCCGCCACGATCCGGGCGGGCGTCAGGGCCGACTGGCGGATCCCCAGCTCCCGGTTGACGATGGGGGGGTTGTAGAGGATGAAGGTCTTGGCCGCGGCCGGGGCGCCGCTCTCGGCGATGAGGTGTACGGGCCGCTCCAGGATCGCCTCGGCATGCTCCCGGGGATTGGCCACGGTGGCGGAGCAGCAGATGAAAACGGGGTCCTGTCCGTAGAACCGGCAGATCCGCACCAGCCGCCGGATGACGTTGGCCAGGTGGGACCCGAAGATCCCCCGATAGACGTGGAGTTCATCGATAACGACATATCTCAGATTGGCGAACAATTTCTGCCACTTGGTATGATGGGGGAGGATGCCGGCGTGGAGCATGTCGGGGTTGGTGACCACCACGTGGCCCTGGCGGCGGATGGCCTGGCGGGCGTCGTCGGGGGTGTCGCCGTCGTAGGTGTAGGTCTTGATGTCCGCCTGGAGATCGCCGATCAGGCCGTGGACCTCGTGCATCTGATCCTGGGCCAGGGCCTTGGTGGGAAAAATATAGAGGGCCCGGGTTTCCGGCTCTTCGAGAATCCGTTGCAATACCGGGAGGTTGTAGCAGAGGGTCTTGCCGCTGGCCGTGGGGGTCACCAGGACGACGTCCCGGCCGGAGCGCACCAGCTCCACGGCCTCGCCCTGATGGCTGTAAAGCCGCCCGATCCCCCGGGCGGCGAGGACCTCCCGGAGGCGGGGATGGAGCCAGGGGGGAAAGTCCACATACCGGCCCTCCCGGGCGGGGATCCTTTTCAGCGCCCGGACGTTTTCCAGAAACCGCCGGTTCTTCTCCAGCCGCGCCAGCCATTCCGCCAGGGTCAACTTCGCCATCGTCTCTGTTCCCGAATCTTCCTTTCCGGCGGCCTTAGCTGCCGCGCCGGGCCGCCCGGCCCCAAAACGGCGGGCGGGCCTGACACCGGTTTGCGCCGGCGTGCCGGCCCGAATATTTCCGCCCCCACCCCCCTGCCTGCCCCCCCGGCGCCGGCGGGCCGCCGCGGACGACGGGGCCGCCCCTCGCCTCTTGCCGCCCGGGGTCTTTTTATCACGGGAAGGAAGGGAAAGTCAAAAGCTCCGCCGTCCTCCCCGCCGGCAGGGAAAACGCCCCGCGGCCCCGGACCGGCGGAATCTTTCCCGGGGCCGGTTCAGGACTGCATCTCCGCCAGGAGCCGCTCCAGGTCCGGGCGGGAAAAGCGGTGGACGGCCCGGCAGAACTCGCAGGTTATCACCGCCTCTCCCGGATCGGCGATGAGCGCGGCGATCTCTGCCGGCCCCAGGGAGATGACCACCCGCTCGATCCGGTCGCGGCTGCAGGTGCAGCGCAGGCGGAGGGTCTTTTTCTCCAGGACATGGTAGGGAATATCCCCGAAAATCGCCGCCAGGATCGTTTCCGGCGTGTGGCCGCTACGGAGCATCCCGGTGACGGGGGCCAACCCGCCGATCCGCTCCTCCAGGCGGGCGATCCGCCCTTCGTCGGGCGGGGGCAGGGTCTGGACCAGAAATCCCCCGGCGGCGCTCACGGCGCCCGTCGGCTCCACATAAACGCCCAGGGCCATGGCGGTGGGGATCTGCTCCGATTCGGCGAAATAGTAGGCCAGATCGGAAGCGATCTCGCCGGTCCGGAGGCGGACGATGCCGCTGTAGGGCTCCTTGGCCCCCAGATCCTTGATGACGGTGAGGAATCCCTCCTTCCCTACGGCGCCGGCGACGTCGATCTTTTCCCCCCGGGGGGGCAGGACGACGGTGGGATCGCCGACGAACCCTCTGACCGCGCCGTCGCTGTCCGCCTCGACGATGATCTTCCGCAGGGGACCGTTGCCCTCGATCTTGATGGCCAGGCGTTGGTCGCGCTTCAGGAGGGCGGCCATGAGGGCGCCGCCGGTAAGGGCACGGCCCAGCGCCGCCGTCGCCGCTTCCGAGGCCTCATGGAGCCGCCGGGCCTCCTCCACGAGCGCCGTCGTATCGCAGGCCAGTCCCAGAATGCCGCCGTCTTCACTGATAATGCGGACCAGACAGTTCTCTCGGCAATCGGTGGTGTCCATGTGGATTTCCTTTCCCCGGCATCCGTATTTTCCGCCGGGCCCCTGCCTATAAAATGATCGGAAAATTTTTGCAACCCCCGGGGAGGAATCCTGCCGGCCCGCCGCCCGCCCCCGGTCGCGGCGGCGATTTCCTGTTTCCCGAGGTTCCGCTTTATGATACACTCCGGTCATGAATGCCCTGCTGCGCGTCATGCAAACCAGCAAATTTCATTATCTCCTGATCTCGCTGATCCTCACCACCATCGGTTACGGCGATATCGCCCCGATTACCAAGGAAGCGAAGCTCCTGGTCATCATGGAAGCCATCCTCGGGCAACTCTACATCGCCATTTTTCTGGCGCGGATCATCGCCAGTTACCAGGTCGGGAAGAAGACTAAGCCATAGACTTCGGCCGGGGTTTTGTGTATATTCGTTTTGCAGAGGGGTTCGGAAATAATAACTTTTCCGGCGCCCGGGGGGGAAAGCGTACCGGGCACGAAAGAACGCCGCAATGAAACGCAACCGACGAATAAATGTCCCGCTGTCCTTCCTGGTCCTGACGGTCCTGGTTTTATCCGGGCCTACGGCGCCGGGCCGGGGATCCCGCGCCCGCCCGGCAGGAACATATCCCCCACCTGCTGGTCATCACCTCCCAGCCCTACGTCACCCAGTGGTTCACCACCCTGGACCGCGCCTTTACCGGGGATATCGTTAAGGCCCTTTCCCCGCCGGCCAAGGTGAGTTACGAATATATGGACGGCACGAAGCTGGCCGATCCACAATTTCTGAGCAAATTCAAGGACCTGTTGCGGGCGAAGTACCGTGGTTTCCACACCGACCTCGTCATGGCCGTCATGCCGGGCGGCAGCGGCTTCCTCCTGGCCCACGGCGAGGAACTCTTCCCCGACGTTCCGAGGCTGTTCCTCCTTCCCGGCAAGGACCAGATCCCGAAGATCCTGGCGGGCAAGAAAACGGGCCTGGTGGCAAGCACCTCCGACATCGCCGGCACGATCGAACGGATCCGCCTCTTTCTCCCGAAGACGGAACGTCTCTTCGTGGTTTCCGGCAGCGGGAAGGACGACCTCAGCTACCAGGAACGAACCCGCCGGGCCGTGGAGCAGCTCCGGTGGCCCCGGGAGGTGGTTTATCTCGAAGGCCTCCCGCCCCGGGAGCTGGCCGACCGGCTCTCCCGCACCCCGGCCGGCTCCGCCGTCCTCATCCTCACCTACGTCCGGGACCGGGAGGGCCGTCCCTGCACCACCGTGCAGGTGATGAAGGAGCTTTCCCCCCGGGCCAACGCGCCGATCTTCGGTTTCTACGACACCATCCTGGGACTCGGCATCATCGGCGGCCATCTCACCAGCGCCGAGGCGTACGGCCGGGCGGCGGCCGCGGCGGCCGTCAAGATGCTTTCCGGCCGGGAGGTGCCCTACCCCCTGCAGGTCGAGGCCGAAATCAAAAACATGTACGACTGGCGGGAACTCCAGCGCTGGGGGATACCCGCCGGCCTGATCCCCGCCGGGAGCGTCCTGATCAACAGGAAGAAATCCTTCTGGGAGGAGAACCGCGATGCCGTGATCCTGGCGCTGCTGATCTTTGCCGCCCAGGCGGCCCTCATCGCGACATTGTTCTTCAATCTCGTCAGGCGCCGCCGCACCGAGCGCGTCCTCATGGCCAAGGAGCAGGAACTCCAGAAGCATCGCGACCACCTGGAGGCCCTGGTGGAGGAACGGACGCAGCAGTTGCGGATGAGCAACCTGGAGCTGATGCAGGCCAAGGAGCACGCCGAGGCGGCGGACAAAATGAAATCCGCCTTTCTGGCCACCATGTCCCATGAATTGCGGACGCCTCTGAATTCCATCATCGGCTTTACCGGCATCCTCCTCCAGGGCCTGGTGGGACCGCTCAACGATGAACAGCGCAAGCAGCTCCAAATGGTGCGCACCAGCGCCAACCACCTCCTGTCGCTCATCAGCGATGTGCTGGACATCTCGAAGATCGAGGCCGGCCAGCTCCAGATCTCCCGGGAGACCTTCGATCTGCGGGCCACCATCGCAAAGCTCGTCCCGACCTTGCGACCCGTAATCGAGATGAAGGGGCTGAAACTCACCGTGGACATCGCTCCCGAGGTGGGCGCACTGTACAGCGATGCGCGCCGGGTGGAGCAGGTCATCCTCAACCTGCTGAGCAACGCCGTGAAGTTCACCGAAGCGGGAAGTATTTCCGTTTCCTGCACCTTGGCGGGAGAGAATTATCTCCTCCGGGTGGCCGACACGGGCATCGGCATCAAAAAAGAACATCTCGACGAGATGTTCTCCCCGTTCCGCCAGATAGACACCGGTGTGAACCGCAAATATGAAGGCACGGGGCTGGGCCTTTTCATCTGCAAGAAACTGCTGGAGCTGCTGGGCGGGGAGATCCGGGTGGAAAGTGAATGGCAGCGGGGGACGACGTTTATAGTCTCCATACCGGTAAAAGGGAGTCCGACATGAAAGACAGAATCCTGGTTATCGAAGACAACGAACAGAACCTCTATCTTGTGAAATTCATACTGGAAAAAAGCGGCTATGAGGTCTGGGAGGCCCGGGACGGCCAAGAAGGGGTGGCAACGGCGGAACGGGTGAAACCGGACCTGATCCTCCTGGATATCCAGCTTCCCGTCATGGACGGCTATGCCGTGGCCCGGACCCTCCGGACCAGACCGGGGCTCGACGAAGTGCCCATTGTCGCCGTCACCTCCTACGCCATGGCGGGGGACCGGGAGAAGACCATCGCCGCCGGCTGCACCGGTTATATCGAGAAACCGATCAATCCCGACACCTTTCTTGCGCAGGTGGAGCAGCAACTGCGTTCCCGGAAGAAGAACGGGGAGGCGGCCCGGGATGAATAGGGTGCTGATTGTCGACGACAACGCGGAGAGTCTCTACTTTCTCGAGATCTTGCTGAAAACCCACGGCTTTGAGGTCATGAAGGCGGAAAACGGCGCCGTCGCCCTGGAGGCCGCCCGGCGGTCGCCGCCGGACCTCATCGTCACCGACATCCTCATGCCCGTCATGGACGGCTATGCCCTGTGCCGGCGCTGCCAGGAGGAAGAACGGCTGCGGCACATCCCCTTTGTGTTCTACACCGCCACCTATACCCGGCCGGAGGATCGGGCGCTCGGCCTGGACCTGGGCGCCGACCGGTTCATCCTCAAACCCCAGGAGCCGGAGGTCCTTATGGGGATCTTTAGGGAGCTGCTGGAGGGCGGGCGGCGGCCGCAGTCCTTGTTGAATGTGTCCCTGGAAGAGGAAATGGAATTTCTCCGCCGGCACAACCAGGCCCTGTTCCACAAGCTGGAGAAGAAGATGCGGGATGTGGAGGCCGCCCACCGGCAACTCCAGGATAAGGAAGCGGCCGCGCGGAAGGAGGAGAGATTTCTGGATAGCATCCTGGAGAACATCCCCGACATGATCTTCGTCAAGGAGGCCAAGACCCTGAAATTTGTAAGGTTCAACCGGGCCGGGGAGAAACTCCTGGGTTTGAGCCGGGAGGAGTTGATCGGCAAAAGCGACTATGACTTCTTTCCCCGTGAGCAGGCGGATTTCTTCACCGCCAAGGACCGGGAAGTCCTCGCCGCCGGGAAGCTCCTCGATATTCCCGAGGAGCCCCTGCAGAGCCGGAGCCTCGGGGAAAGGATCCTCCATACCCAGAAGATCCCCATTCTGAACGAAGAGGGGGAGGCGATCTATCTGTTGGGGATTTCGGAGGATATAACGGATCGCAAACAGGCCGAAAAGCAAATGCTCCGCAGTGAGGAGAAGTATCGTCAGATCTACGAGAACACCGTCGAAGGGATCTACCAGACCACCCCGGAAGGGCGTTATTTGAGCATGAATCCCGCCTTTTTCCGGATGTTCGGTTACGATTCCCGGGAGGAAATGATCGCCGCCGTTACGGACATCGGCCGGCAGCTCTACGTGAATCCCGCGGACCGGGAGCGGCTGAAGAAACTCCTGACGGAAAAAGGAGAAGTCCAGGACTTCATTGCCCAGGTTTACCGCCGCGACGGGAGCAAATTCTGGATCTCCATCAACGCCCACACGGTGAAGGACCGGGAGGGCCGGATCCTCTACTATGAAGGGACCAATGAAGACATTACCCCACGCATGCAGGCGGAGGAGGACCTGCGCCGGGCCGAGGCGGATTACCGCACGATCTTCGAGGGCGTGCAGGACGGCATCTTCCGGTCCACGCCCGCCGGCGCCTTCCTCATGGCCAATCCGGCCATGGCCCGGATGCTGGGTTACGACTCGCCCGAGGAACTCATCGCCCAGGTCACCGACGTTGCCCGCCAGCTCTATGTCTATCCCGAGGACCGGGAAAAGATCCTCCGCCTCATCGACCGGCAGGGGTTCGTAAAGGATTTCGAGGTTCAGCAGCGCCGGAAGGACGGCTCCTTGATCTGGGTGTCCCTGACCTTCCAGGCGGCGCGGGACGAGCGGGGTGACATCCGCTGGTATGAAGGCATCAGCAAGGACATCACCGAGCGCAAACTGAGCATGGAGCGCCTCATCAAATCCCTCGAGGCGACGGTCCAGGCGATGGCCGTGACGGTGGAGACGCGGGACCCCTACACGGCGGGCCATCAGCGCCGCGTCGCCGAGCTGGCCTGCGCCATCGCCGAGGAAATGAACCTGAGCTGCGAGCAGATAAACACCGTCCGCATGGCCAGCATCATTCACGATCTCGGCAAGATATCCGTGCCCGCGGAGATCCTCAGCATGCCGCGGAAGCTGTCGGACATCGAGTTCAGCCTCGTGAAGAACCACGCCCGGTCCGGCTTCGACATCCTCAAGGACATCGATTTTCCCTGGCCCATCGCCGAGATCATCCTCCAGCATCACGAGCGCCTGGACGGCTCGGGCTATCCCCGGGGGTTGAAAGGGGATGAATTGCTTGTCGAGGCGAAGATCCTGTCGGTGGCCGACGTAGTGGAATCCATGATCTCGTATCGCCCCTACCGCCCGGCGCTGCCTCTGGAGGAGGGACTGGCGGAGATCGAAAAAAACAGGGGTATCCGCTACGATGCGGAGGTGGTGGACGCCTGCCTGCGGCTGTTCCGGGAGAAGGGCTTCCGGCTGGCGCAGTGATCGCCGTTTCCTCATTGACAAATGGTCTCTTAATGGATAGTTTAGCGCCCTGATTGAAAACGACGAGGAGGAAACACGATGTTTCAGGTTACGGAAAAAGCGAACGAGGTGATCAAGGAATTCCTGCAGAACAAGGAAATCCAGTCGATCCGGATCATGATGACGGCCGGTTGAGGCGGTCCCAATCTGGGTATGGCTCTGGACGAGCCGAAAGAGACCGACGAGGTGATCCAGGACAACGGTCTGACGTTCCTGATCGACAAGGCCCTGTACGAGGAAGTGCGACCGATCACGGTGGATTTTATCAACAGCGCCATGGGTTCGGGATTCAAATTGACCTCCAGCCTGACGGCGGGCGGCGGCGGCTGCGGTTCCTGCAGCGCCTGCTGAACCGGATGATACCGGAAGGCGAGCGTTTTTAAATCAAGACCCCGGTTTCCCCCGGGGTCTTTTGTTTGGGGATGCCGGGCCGGAGCGGCCGGCGAGACCCCGGGAGAGCGGCCGGGCCGCAGGGCGGCGGTCCGTTTCGCGGCCGGAACTGCGGCAGGGGTGCGGTCCCGGCAGACGCCCCGGGTGCGGGGCGCCGGGAATTGTTTGTTTGGCGAACGAGGGGCGGATGAAGAAGGAAGCGGGCGGGGAAAAAGACGTACCGGAGATCCTGAACGCGACGGAAAAGCAGCGGCGCGCCGAAGAGCATCTCGCGGCGGGCCGCTATGCCGAGGCCGTCGTTCTTTACCGGGAGCTGGCGGCCATGCATCCCGGCGAGGATTCCTTTGTCCTGAAACTGGCCTGGGCCTACCATGACGGCGGCTGGGTGGAGGAGGCCGTGGCCTGCTTCGAAGATATCCTGGAAAGGGAACTCCAACAAAAGATCTTCACCGGGTTTGCCTTCGACGAGCTGGTGCGGATCTTCAAGCGGGACGGTCGTTACGACCGGCTGGCGGCGATCTGTGAGCGGGCCGTGACCGCCCAGCCCGACGACTATTCCCTGCTGGGCGATCTGGGGGAGGCCTATCTGAAAACCGGCGCGACGGAACGGGCCGCCGGGGTCTTCCGGCGGATGACGGAGATGGAGCCCGAGGATGCCATGGCCTTCTGCCGGCTGGGCAACGCCCTGGCGGCGGCGGGGGATTGCGACGGCGCCGAGGCCTCCTACCGGCGGGCGGCGGAGATCGAACCCCTGTCGGCGGCGGCCTACTACGGCCGCCTGGCGGTCATCTACAGCGAGGCCGGTCATGCGGACCGCGCGGTCCGCATGGCGGCGCGGTGCGTCCAGGAGAACCCCGCGGAACCGGCCTACCACCTCCTGTCCGGCGATCTGCTCATCGCCCGGGGGGACCTGGAGGCGGCGCTGGCCGCCTATGAGCGGGCCGCCGCCCTCCGGCCGGAATGCGCCGCGACGTATGCCAACCGCCTGGGGAACACCCTGGCGGGTGCCGGCCGCTACGCGGAGGCGGTGACGGCCTTCCGCCGGGCCGCCGCGCTGGATCCGCAAAATCCCTTTTATCTCCTCTATCTGGCTGATGCCTACCGCGCCCTGGGCAGGGAAGACGAGGCCCGGGAGGTGATGGACCGTCTGGAGGCGCGGGGGTGAAACCGGGCCTGGGGACGATGTTGCCTTCCCGCCGGAACCCCCGCCGGCACGGGCACGGCGGGCGACGCGGTGAAGAAAACGGGGGTGGTCTTTTTCCTTAACCCCGGGGGCGGGTACGGCGGCCGTTCAGGCCTTGCCCTTCTTTTTCAGGGTTTCCAGGAACACATGGTAAAAGGCCGTGTGATCGGCAAAACCGCGTTTGAAGATCGCCGCGAAATCATCGACATTCTTGAGATTCACGACCAGATTGACGCTTCTGTTGAAGGCCGCCATGTTGTCGGAGGAACGGAACCTTTCCGTCAGCAGGACGATAAAGGACCGACGCCTGGTCACCATGGGCAGGGCCTCGAAATAGACCAGGACGTCGTTGGCGTCGGGGTTGTCCGTGTCGAAGCGCTCGTTGATCACCACGACGTCGTAAACGTGAAAGCGGTTTTTCTTCAAGGCCTCCCGGGCACTGGTCACCTCGGTGGTCCGATAACCCGCCGCGTTCATCGCCGCGACGATCTTTTCCCGTACCGCCGCGTCCATTTCACAGATCAGGGCGGTTTGCACTCCCTCTTCGACGAAATCGAAGGGCATATCCGAGGCGTTGTAGTTTCCCGCCGCCACATCACTTGCCAAAGATTTATGTTCTTCCATAACCTTGATCCATCCCCCTTAAACGATTTATGTCCTGGACGAGCAGGCGTTTCTCCTGCCGCTTCCCCCGACTGCCGCTCCCCGTCCGCTGTCACTTGAGCGGCGGCCACTTCGGTTTCGGTTTGCCGTAGTCCTTGTCCAGAGAAAGCTTGCCGAGTTCCGTCGTCGCCTCCCCTTTGGTGCTCTTGACGGAATCGATGCCCCGGCCGACGACCCCCTTGTTGGAGGCGTAGGCCCGGGCGGTATCTTCGGTGATCAGGCCCTTCTGGTACAGCTCGACGATGTAGTCGTCGAAGGTGACCATCCCGAAGGCCTTGCTGGCCTGGATGATCTCATAGAAGGTCTTCCCCTCCGATTCCCCGTGGAGAATGGTGTCTTTTATCCGCAGGTTGGAGCCCATGATCTCGAAGGCCGCCACCCGGCCGCCCCCCACCTTGGGGAGGAGGCGCTGACAGACGATCCAGCGGACCGTGTCGGCGAGGCGGATGCGGATCTGGGTTTCCTCCTCGGTGGTGAACATGCCCAGGATGCGGTTGATCGTCTGGCCGGCATCCACGGTGTGGAGGGTGCTGACAACCAGGTGCCCCGTTTCGGCGGCGGACAGGCCGATCTCCACCGTTTCCCGATCCCGCATTTCCCCCACGAGGATGACCTTCGGGGCCTGGCGGAGCGCCGCCCGGAGACCGTTGGCGAAGGTATCGAAATCGTTGCCCATTTCCCGCTGGTTGAAGGTGGCCTTCTTGTGGGGATGGGAGAATTCCACCGGGTCTTCGAGGGTGACGATGTGGACGGACTTGGTGTCGTTGATCTTGTCGAGAACCGCGGCCAGCGACGTGGACTTGCCGCTGCCCGTGGCCCCGGTGACCAGGATGATCCCGTTCTTCTCCTCCGCCATCTTGTAGAAGGCCTCGGGGAGATTCAGGTCCTCGCAGGTGGGGATCCGGGTCTCGAGCTTCCGGAGGACGATGGAGTAATTGCCCCGCTGGGAGAAGATATTCACCCGGAACCGGGCCTTCCCGGCAAGCTCGTAGGAGGAATCGCAGGAGCCCTCGCCGATGAGCGTTTCCGTGAGGCGCCGGTCCTGGTTGATCAGGTTCAGGGCGAAAATCTCCGTCTGGAAGGGCGTCAGTTTGTGGAACGGCGGTTCGAGTGCCACCCCGGTCAACTGGCCGGAGGACTCGACCTGGAAAGGCTTCCCGACGGTGATGTTCAAGTCCGAGACATTACCGTAGGAATCGAGCATTTTTCCTAAAATGAAGTCGATTTCCTGTTTTCTCATAGCAGTCCTTCACCCCCCGCATACTCTGATAATCACAAAAATTTTCCTTCCCTTGCCATCGTTTTCCCTCCCGGCGCCTCCCTGCCGGGAACGAAGATGTTCTCTCTAACTACCCGTCAGACCGGGGTTTTCAGTCGTAACCGCCGGGTCGGGACCGGGTTACGGCTTAGGCATCCGTGAAGTCCGCCGGCGGTTTCTTCAGGAGGGGCCGGAACCGGGTCTTGTCGTTGGCCTTGGCGTAGGCCTCGTCGGGATCGATCCAGCCCTTGTTCACCAACTCGTAGATGGCGTCGTCGAGAAGCTGCATGCCGTACTTCTTCCCCGTCTGGATCATGGAGGGGATCTGGAAGGTCTTGGCCTCCCGGATCAGGTTCCGGACGGCGGAGGTGGCGATGAGGATTTCGAGGGCGGCGCAACGGCCCTTCTTATCAATGCGTTTGAAGAGGACTTGGGCGACCACGGCGCGGAGACCGTCGGCGAGGGTGGAGCGGATCTGGGCCTGTTCGCTGGCGGGGAAGACCTCGATGACGCGGTCCACGGTCTTGGCGGCGGAGGTCGTGTGGAGGGTGCCGAAGACGAGGTGGCCCGTGGACGCCGCTTCCACGGCCAGGCGGATCGTCTCGAGATCCCGCATTTCGCCCACGAGGATGATATCCGGGTCTTCACGGAGGGCGCCGCGGAGGGCGGAGGAAAAACTCTTGGTATGGACACCGACCTCACGGTGGTTCACGATGCATTCCTGACTCTTGTGAACGAATTCGATGGGATCTTCCACAGTGATGATGTGATCCTTCCGGGTCCGGTTCGCCTGGTCGATGATGGCCGCCAGGGTGGTGGATTTGCCGCTCCCGGTGGGACCGGTAACGAGGACGAGCCCCCGGGGCAGGGAGGCCAGTTTCGATACTACGGCGGGCAGGCCGAGCTGTTCGGCGGTGAGAATCGTGCTGGGGATCTCTCTGAAGACGGCGGCGCAGCCCCACTTCTGCATGAAGAAGTTGGCGCGGTACCGGGCCAGGCCGGGTATTTCATAGGCAAAATCGACATCGCCCGTTTCTTCGAACTGCTTGATTTTATGCTCGGGGGCGATTTCATAGAGCATCGCCTTGAGACCGTCGTTGTCCAGGATATCGTATTTGATCCGCTCGATTTCACCCCGGATCCGGATCGCCGGCTGCTGACCGGTGACGAGATGAAGGTCGGAGGCCCCCTGTTCGTTCATCAACTGAAAAAAGGCGTCTATTTTTGCCATCGCATCCCTCCTGAATTTTGGTGCAGTATAGGGAAAGGGGCCGGCCTTGTCAAGGACGGATAAATTAACGTCCCCAAAAGACCGGGTCTAACGATCCTTATCCAGCATTTTTCTCAGCGACGGCAAGACGTAGACATCGCTCAAGTCATGCCTTTTCAGGGCGTCGACGATAATCTGAATCTTGTCCTGCAGGGACGCCCGGCGGTGAATGATGACGAATTCTTCTCCTTTGACCCGGCAGCATCCCCCCAGACGCATATTTCCCGGGGCGGGCAGAGACTCATAACGGATTTTCATCCCCAGCCTGGCCGCCAACTCCTCCAATTGATTCAAGCTCTCCTTATCTTCCATTCCGACGCTGCCTTACAACATCAACCGTTCATGACGACGTTCCGCAAGCATATTCTCTCCGGCCTGTTTCTCCCTGCCGTATCATCCTCCCGACCTTACGGCAAGGGCCTGGTCATAGGCCGCCACCAGCCCGGTTATCTCCTGTTCCGGCGGGGGCCAGGCCGCGGCGCGCTCCCGGCAGGCTCGGGCCAGGGCGGCGCGCAGCATGTCATCGTCGATGATCCGGAGCGCCTGGGCGATAAAATCTTCCCGGTGGCGCGGAGCAAAGAGGAGTCCGCAGGGACGGGCACCGTTCGCGCCCAGAACCGGCCAGCGGTTCCCCGGAATATCCGTCGCCAGGAGGGGTTTGCCCGCGGCAATCCCCTCGAGCAGGGCGTTGGGCAGACCTTCGGAAAGAGAGGTGTTGAGGACGACATCGGCGCCCTGGTAGGCCCGCCGCATGGCCCGGGGATCGATGGCCGGCAGCCATGAGGCAAAGTCCCCATACCCCCCGAGTTCTGAAACGAAGCGGTCGCTGTAGTCCCGATCCAGGGCCGGACCGGCGAATACCGCCCGGAGACGGGGACGGCGGCGATGAACCTCCGCGAGGGCCCGCAGTCCCTCCAATATCCCCTTGACGGGGCGGATGCCGCCGGGGAGAAAGAAAAGGATCTCCCCCGGACCGGCCCCCGCCCGGCGGCGGAGATCGTAAGGCCGGTTCCCCAACCAGAAAAAGGCCTTGGGGACATAGCGGAGCCGTGTTCGGCAAAAAGGGAAAAGGGTGATCAATTCCTGGGCAAGCCATTGATTCTGAAACACAATTATGTCGGCACGGGCGCACGTCGCCGCCAGAATGTTGCGGTTGACCGTATCCCGGACATCGAGGTTGAGATCCGTCCCCGCCGGCGTCGCCACCACCGGCAGGTTCCGGAATGTATCCCCCGGCAAACCGCCTTTCAGTACGGCCCCGGACTTAACGAGATGATGGATGTGGAGGACATCGGGACGTTTTCGGGACAAAAGATCGGTCAGCTCCCCGATGTTCCGATCCCGGGTCGCGGCCACGGCGACATCCCAACCGGCGCGGATCAGACCCTGCCGCCAGCGCTCCACCGTTACGGCGTTGCCCGTTATGTCCGGAAGGGCCGTGGGAGTCAGGATAAGAACCCGGGACGGCGACTTCATCTTCTTGTCTCCAGGTGAGAAATCAGGGCGATGTTTTCTTCTCTCCATACCTCCCGCAAGCGCACCGCCAGGAGCGCTTGCAGCTCCACCTCCCGTCCGGCGCCGGAAAACGCCGCAAAGGGACCCGCGGGCGGCACCGCCGGCGCCCGCCCCGGATGCACCATCAGTTCCGTAGTCCCGTCGGGGAGCCCCCGCAACACACCCTCGAGGCGCGGGAGGGTCAGGTGCCCCTTGAGGAACAGACCCCGGAAGTGATCCGTGGTCCCGACGGCGCTGCCGGCCAGGTAAGGCCGGGCTGCGGCGGCCAGACGGCTGAACATGGCGGCCTCCCGGTACAGGCTCTCATCAGGGACACCTCCCGCCCGCCCGGAAAGCGGTGCCGTTCCGGCCAGGACCGGATGGGTCGGTGGTGACGCCATCGCCGCCGTCGCTTTTCCTTTCCCGCCATTCGGCCCGGTGTCCATTCGGCCGGTCGTCTTTTCCGGAAAGACGGGAACCGGTTCGGCGGGGACACGCAGCCGGGGAATGCCGTACCGGACCACCGCCCGCAGCACCGCCGGGAAAGCCGCCGGGAAAATATGGACATGCTGGTGCCCGTCGAGGTGACCGATCCGGAGACCCATCTCCCGGAGACAGGCGATCTGGGCGGCCAGTTCCCTCTCGATCTCCCTTTCCAGTGCCGTGTCTCCCCGTCGCCGCAACGCCTCCTGGGTCGCCGTCTTCCCCAGGAAACAACCGTCCCTCCCAACAAGAAGCCGCGGCGCCCGCTGCCGGGGATGGCCCTCCGAGAGGTTGAAATGGAGCCCGACGGAGATCCCCTGCCGCTGCCAGGCCAGAAGGAGAGGAAGATCCTGTACCGTTGCCGGCCCATTGGCCAGGACACTGACGGCGGTGACGACGCCCGCCGCCACCGCGGCGGCGATACCCTCGTCGCGACAGCGGTCGGCGCCAAAATCATCGGCATTCACAATAAGCTGTTTCACCGGCAAAACAAATCAACTTTTCCCGGCGGCGGCATCTCTCCCGTCCGCAATGACCCGTCCCGGCGTACCGGGAGAGGCGCTTGCCGCGTCGGGCCGGGCGGCCCGGAAAAAGAGGTTCCGAAATCGATAGCGACCGGCGGCGTCATTCGTAAAAAAAGACCGCCCCGCCGCCCTCAGGGTGAGCAGGTGGTCCATCAGACCCGCCTGCCGCGCCTCGAACTCCACGGCGGTGAATACCCGCTCCGTTTCCCGAACGATCCGTACATCCCGAAAGCGATCGGTCAGTTCCTGCCGGAGCCGCGCCGGATTGGCCAGGCTGATGGCCAGGAGCCACAACCTTCCCTGCCTTGGCGTCAGGTACGCCGGCGCGGCGGCGGCGATGCTCACGAGGTGGTCCGCGCCGTCCCAACCCCCGTAGCGTGGCCCTTCGGGACGGGGTCCCGGGGTCTGGGGCGGCGTAGCCACGATCACCTCGAACCGCTCTCCCGGCACCACGGCGGCGAACCAGGAACCCGCCCGGATCTCGACAAGCTCTGCCACACCGTTGCGTCGGGCGTTTTCCCGGGTCGCCGCCAGGGCCCCCGCCGCCACATCTGTAGCGACAACCCGCCGGGCTCCCGAGACAGCCGCCGTGATGGCCAGCAGGCCGGACCCGCAGCCGAGATCGAGGACCGCGTCTCCGGGGCGGACATCCAGGAGGCGGGCCAGCTCCAAACTGGAAGGCGCCGGCTCGTGCACGTCCCGGGGAATCGACAATTCTATGGTACCGGCGGGCAATTGGATGCGCATGGACCGTCCTCGCCGCGAGCGGGTCAAAAAAAGGCGGCGCGGTTACCCGCTTCATAACGCCGCCGGGCCGCCGCCAGAATATGTGCCACCAGCCCGGGGTAGTCCAGCCCCGCCCACCGGGCCGACAGGGCCAGGGCTTCGGCCGTCTCCAGGCTGGGGGTGGTGTTGGCCTCCAGGAAACAGCAGCTCCCGTCGGCGGCAAGGCGGACGTCAAACCGGGCGTAATCACGCAAACCCAAACTCCGGAAGGCCCTGCCGGCCAGCGACTCCAGCTCCCGCCGGCAGGCGGGGGACAGGAGCGGCCGCCGGGCATCATCCCGGTCCGGATCCCTTTCCCGGCATTTGTATTCCTCCGTCAGGATGCCGTATTCTTCCCCCTCGGGAAGCCATTCCAAGATGGGCAGCACCACCGGACCCTCCGGACCCTCCAGGAGGGATACCGCCAGTTCCCGGCCGGGGATGAAGGTCTCCACAAGGACCGGCTGGTGATAACGCCTCACCAGGTCCGCCAGGGCCGCGACGGCCTCGGCGGAGGTCGCCGCCCGGACGATCCCGCGACTCATGTGTTCACACGCCGGCTTCAGGATCAGGGGCGGCTCGAGCCAGGGGGGGAGTGCCGCTCCGGGATCGGCGATGCCGACGCCGGGCGGGACGGGGATACCCGCGGCTGCGAACCGCCGCCTGACGGCGATCTTGTCGTCGGCCAGGAAACAGGTCCGGGCGGACGACCCGGCGATTCGGGCCCCCTGACGCTCCAGTTCCCAGCGGACGAAGGGACGCAATACCCCCCATCCCAGGAAGGTGTCGGTATGGTCGATGACCAAATCACAGGTCGCCGCCAGCTCCCCGCTGCGCAAAAAGATCTCCTCGGCATCGACAACGACATACTCATGACCGAGGGCGCTCAACCCCGTCACCGCCGCCGCCGCGCAACCACAGGGAGAAGCGGCGCTATGGACGACGCCCACCCGCATCCCGTATATACCTTGCGGCTTGGATCTGATCATCCAACATTTTTATTTTATTCACGTATTTATCGATATCGAACTTGCGGCGGAGGCCCGCCGCGTTCATGTAACGAACCGTCCCGAAGATCTCTCTTTCCCCCCAGGGGCGGTCATGTTTGCCGAAGCACCAGGCGACTCCGGCGAAACTGTTGGGATCCCGTCCGTCCAGCCCGTATTTGTTGTTGAGATAAAGGGCGGTGTGAAAGGCCGCCCGAGGCGTCGCCGACCACTCGATGATCTTTTTACCCCAGTACATCCGCATGTAATTACTCATCTTTCCCGTGAGGAGCAGCTCTTTTTGGGCGGCGTTCCAGTAGGGATCATGGGTCCGGGCCTCTTCCATCTCCGCCGGCAGGTACCGGTAGGGGCGTTCATCACCCGCATGGCGGCTCAGCGTCTTGAGGGCCCAGGCGGGAAGGGCTTCATAGGCGTCGTAGGCGGGGTTGTAATGGACGAAATTCATGCTGAGTTCCCGCCGGACGATCAGTTCCTCAAGGAAGGCGTCCTTTTCCTCCCGGGGCACCGCCCCGGCGTTCAATACCTGCAGGGCGATGGTCAAAGGCGAGATCTGACCGAAGTGGAGATAGGGGCTCAAATGGGAAGCCCCGGCGCCGGCGGGGTCGTTGTGGGCCTCCCGATAGCAGGCGAGACGGTTATTGACGAATGATGCCAACAAGTTAAGAGCTTCCGTCTCACCGCCGCCAAACGAAGCCACCGGGGTAACGGAGCCGTCGATCGCCAGGGGAGAGAGGAGGGCGGCAAATTCATCACCCGGGGCAGCCACTCTCGGCGGAGCATCCGCCCGTTCCGGGGCGGGATAACGGGGACCGGAGGGCGCCGGGACCGGGGAAGCGACGTTCCGACTTTCAAAATCGATCTCTCCCGGTATATCCAGGGCCAAATTCAGGGAAGGTATCTGCACCTCCGTCTCCACCAGGGGCCGGAGATAGGTCTCCAGACAGGGTGCGAGCTTCCGGCGCAGGAGGGCGGCGTTGTACTCTTCTTTACGGGACGCCGCCGCCAGGGGCACGACGACCTCCGCTTCCACCTGCAGCACCGGACAGGGGGCGTGGACGGCCACTTCCTCCCGCCATTGCTTCTGGATCCGCAGGTAACCCCGGTCGGTAACGATCAGCGCCGCCGCGGGCGCCAGATCCAGGGCGGCCCGGGGCGGCGTCCGGCGCCGGAGGGCAAAACGGACGCCCCGGGCGTTCAAGAGTCTTTTCACCTCGGCAAGCCCCTGTAACATGAAGACATAATGGCGCAAATTCGCCTCGGGAAAGCCCGCGGCAAGACCAAAACAGACCACCAGGGGCAGTTGGAGCTCGTTGGCCCGCCGGACCGCAAAAATCAAGGCGTGGTTGTCCCGAACCCGTTGGGCGGCCTGCATCCAGTAGAGGACGTAACGGGGGGCAAGGCGGCGGCGCCCTTCCGGGAAAGGCGGACGGTTCAAGAGTTGGATACGTTCCGGCGGAATCAAAAGCGCTCCTTATCGCCGGTCATCCCTTCCGCCGCGATATCCGGAGCAGAGGGAGGGGCACCCCCGTTTTCCAGCAGATAATAGGCGTGGTTTTCCTCCTCCCCGTCGCCGTCCCGCTGCCGGTGTCGCACAGTGAGGCCGACGGCGGCCAGCTGGGCGGCGAATTCCTCCCCGGTGAAGGAGGTCATGGTGATGACATTTTGGGCGTAATCCCGGTCTTTGGGTCGGTACTTTTCGCTGCCGTCGAAATCGCGGATCTGGACAAAGAGATATCCTCCCGGTTTCAGTAGCTTTTTCATGACACCCAGTACCCGGAGAGTATAGGCCTGGGAGGGGAAATGTTTGAAGACGCCGATGGACAAGATGAAATCGACGGACGCCGGGGGGATAGACGTGAAAACGGCGGCGGGGTTTTCCGCCGGAATGGGGACGGCAATGAATTTACCGGCCGGACGGGAGGGAGCAGCGTCCCCTGCCGCCGTCCCCCGTCCCGGTCCGTAAAACTCCCGGACCCGCTTCCCGCATTCCCGCAAGGTCGCCGCCGAGATGTCCAGACCATAGACCAGACCGAAACAGGCGCAGAGGGGCCGGACGATCGCCCCGCCCCCACAGCCCCATTCCAGGGCGGTCTGTCTCGCCAGTTCTTCCGGCCCGCCCCCGCCTCCCGCCTCCCGGAGGCGCCGGAGGGCGAGCTCGCAAAAGAAATCTCCATACGCCAGCCAACGTTCCCGCCCCCAGCGTCCTGCACCGAACCAGTGGGACTGGTCGCGGATCCGCTCGTTGACATCGCTCATCGCCCAGTAATCGCCGGCCGCCCGGTCGAGATCGGACCGGCGGCGGTTTCTATTCCTCAAGGCCTTCAGCATCGTCTCTCCTTTGCCCGCCGGGGCCCCGACGTCTCAGGAAAGCCGTCACCCGCCCTCCCCATGCGCCGCCACGCCCCGACCCGCTCCCGTCCGCAGCGGGGTCTTCAACGGTGTTGCGATTGGGACTTGACGACCCTTCCGAACATCGTCTATAGCCGTATACCGCAAAAGCCGGGGTCCTTGCCACGCCCGGGACGGACCCGTAAGGAGCAGCAGCCCCATGATCAGAGATCCCGAGGAAAAAATACCCTGCGTCGGCTGCGGCTATTGCTGCCTTCGCAACACCTGCGCCTTCGGCGTCGCCCTCCACCCCGACGCCCGGGACAGGAACTGCCCGGAGCTGGAATGGACAGGGAACCGCTATGTCTGCCGCCTCATGGCCCCGACCCACCCCCTGGCGGATTTCTACCGTGGGGAACTCCAGTCCGGCGGCGGCTGCCGTTCCTTCAACAACCCCTGGCGCCGGGACGTCCGCCGCCGCACCGAGGAGGAGGTACGGGCCATCACCGGCGGCACCCCCTGGCCGACTCCGGGGGAAAACGGCGCCACCGGCCGCTAGCCCACCCCCGGCCCTGCCCGCAGCGGCATGGGTTGGCTATCCCTTCCCGATCCTTTCCTGCAGCGCCAGCGCCGCCGCCGTGACGCCGGCATCGGGAGCCGCCGCCAGACAGGCCCTGATCGCGGCGACGGCTTCCCCGTTCCGGCCGAGTTTCTCCAGGGCCTGTGCTTCCACCAGCCAGGCCCGTGCATAGTGGTCGTTTTGCTCCCGGGCGGCGGCCGCCAGGGAAAGGGCCCGGTCCCTATCCCCGCGCCGGAGGCAGATCTCCGCGAGATCCGCCAAAAGATCGGGGCCCGGCGCGGCCTCCCGGAGGAGGATCTCGCCCTCCGCAAGCGCCGCGTCGTATTTCCCCTTCTCCTTGAGGTAAGCAAAGAGACTCAGGCGCGCTTTAAGATAGCGGGGGTTGAGGAGCAGCGCGGCCCGCAAGGCCCGTTCGCCCGGGACATCCTGCTGCAGACGGAGATACAGCAGCCCCAGGCTGTAATACAAATCGGGATAGTCGGGGTGCTGCGCCGTGTATTCCTCGATGAAGTCCAGAAAGGGCCGGCACAGGTGGCAGTCGCTCTCCGGGAGGCTGAAGATGAGCTTCACGATGTCCTCGAAATCGGGGGCGATGTCCACGTGACGGCTGAGATCCCGTTTCATGTTGTCGATCAGGGTCATGGAACGGAAAAAGGGTCGGAGTTCTTCCGGCGGTCGGGGATGTTCCGCCGGGACGTTCCGGGCGGCGGTCAGGACCGCCGCCGCCTGAGCGAACCGCCGGTCCCGGGGTTTCAACTTCCCCAGCCGGTCGAAAATCTCCAGGGCCCCCGTCAGATCCCCTTTTTGCACCAGAACCAGGGCCAGGTTGATCGTGGCGTTGATATCCTCCGGCGCCAGGCGGAGGATTTCCTGAAAGACAACGGCGGCGCCTTCCCAGTCCCGGCGTTCGAGGAGGATGGAGCTGCGGGCGTAGTAAACGGCGGGGTTCCGGGGATTCCGGGCGGCCGCCCGGTCGAGCAGCCTGTCCGCCTCGTCGCCGTAGCCGAAATAGGCGTTGATCAGCGCCAGCTCCAGCAGCGCCCCCAGATAGTCCGGATTCAGGGCCTGCGCCCGCTGGAAGGCATCCCGGGCTTCGTGGATCCTGTCCAGGGCCACCAGGGCCAGGCCGTGACGATAATGGATGTCCGGGTAGTCGGGAAAGTCCTGCAGGATGGTGCGGTGGTGCTTGACGGACCGCTCCCAGTCCTGAAGGTTGTGCAGGACGATCCCCTGCATGATCCGGACCGAAGGCCGGGACTGGTCCAGGGTGAGGAGCATTTGAAACGCCTCCGCCGCTTCCTCGTAGTCCCGCATATTGTTCCGGCAGACGCCGATGAACAGGTACAGATCGAGCTGCCCGGGTTGAAATTCGATCGCCTTCTCGAAATTTGTGCAGGCCCGGGCGTACTGACCCTGGAGAAATTCGCGGAAACCGAGGTGGTGGTAAGACTGGCTGCAATAAACGGCGGCCAGATTGTAATAGACGTCGGCGGTCCCTTTACTTCCGGCCATGATGGCCTCGAATTTCTGTACCGCCTCGGCATAACGCCGGGCGTTGTACAACTCCATGGCCTGATCGAAGTCCCTGCTCTTACCGGAGCGCCACAACCTCTTTAAAATGTCCACCATACCGTCACCTCTCCATGTCGAGACAATATTGCCGTCGCCGGTTTCCTCCTGTCGCCTTTCATCGCCACCGACCGCCGCCGGGGCGGTGCGGGACACGCCCCGGCCTGTAGCCGCCGTCTCCTCCCCCGTCCCCAATCATTCCGCCCCTTTCCGCGACAAAACGACCCCGACGGTCTTGATCAGGATCATGATATCCAGCCGTAAAGACCAGTTGTCGATATACTGGCGGTCCAGCCGCATCCACTCGTCGAACTTGATCTCGTTCCGGCCGCTGATCTGCCAGAGGCAGGTAATGCCCGGTTTCACGGACAGACGTTTCTTCTGCCAGAGTCCATACTGGGCCACTTCTCCCGGCACGGGGGGGCGGGGACCGACGAGACTCATGTTGCCCAGCAAGACGTTGAACAACTGGGGCAGCTCGTCGATGCTCGTTTTCCTTATGAATCTTCCCATCTTGGTGACGCGGGGGTCCTCCCTGATCTTGAAAACCGGGCCGTCCATTTCGTTGAGATGGGCCAGGGATGCCTTCAGCCGGTCGGCATCGGGGATCATGGAACGGAACTTCCACATCTTGAAGCGCCGGCCGTTCTTTCCCACCCGCTCCTGGGCGAACAATACCGGTCCCGGGGAATCGAGATAGATCAACACGGGGACAACGATCCACAGGGGGATCAAAACGACGATGAGACAGGCCGCCGCAGTCAGGTCGAGGAGGCGCTTGACGAAGATCTTGAAGGGGGCGGGATCGACGAATTTATAGACCAGGAGATTCGTCTGCTCGTAGTGCTCCAGAAACGGGGCCTTCGGCCTTCCGGAAACCAGGGACGAGTTCAGGGTGAAATCCACCCCCGCGAGATCGCACAGGGCCGCGATCTGCCTCAGCACCGCCAGTTCCCGAACAGTTTCCGAAACGAGGACGCTGTCCACCACGGTGGCGATCAGCACCTTGGGCAAGTCATCAACCCCGCCCAGGATGGGAAACCCCTCTTTGGTGCCGCCCAGCTCTTCGGGCTGATCGGTCAAAAAACCGACCACGCGCACCGGCCACTCCCGATGGCGGGCAAAGGTCCGGGCCGTCTCCACCGCCCGCCTGCCCGTCCCCACAATCAGGAGATGATTCAGCACCTCCTCCTGGCGAACGCCCCGGCGCAGGAAGGAGACCAGCAACAGGCGGTCGGCGAGGAAAAAGCACCAGGTCAAGACCATGACGAGGGCGCTCATCACCGCCATCTCCGGATAACGGGTAGTGAAGACAAAAAAGGCCGCCAGCACGACGCTGCTGATCAGAAAGAGCGGGACGGTTTCCCGGAGCATCCCCCGGAAAGAGGAAATCCTGGTCAGGCGATAGACGTGGGTGAGGTTCATGGCCAGAACGGGAAAGAGGAGGAGGGGGAAGAAGATGTCGTAGAAGCGCCACCAATACACCGCCAGCATCGTCCCCAGGGGCGCCGCGGTCAACCATGTCCCGCTCTCGGGGTAGAACCGGGCCGTCAGCCATCCGGAGAGGGGGGCGGCGATGGCATAGGCCGCCAGGACCGCCAGATAATCCATGCTGATTAGCACGTAAGAATAGTAGCGCTCTTCCCGTTTGATCATCGTCGCCTGTTCCTACCGCCGCCGGCCGGCCGTCGTTTTCGACGCCCCTGCGGGTCCGGATATCCCGTCGCCGCGGCCGGCCGGGAGCGCCGCGGTCGTCCCGCTCAAGAAACGTCTTTTAAAAAGAGATACCGACATGATATAAAGACGGCCACGTATGGACAAGGGACCATCTCTTCCGCTCATGGCCAGGAAATGGCTGCCCCGGCTGTCGGCCGCCGTGCTGGCCTGCGTCCTGGTCTGGACCGGCCACCCGGCGCCGGCGCGGGGTGGAGAAACGGGGAAAGTCAAGGCCCCGAGCCGCCCGGCGGCCGCGGCATCCGCAACACCGATCAACATCAGGGAGATATCGCTGAAAATCGAGCTGGAAAAGGAGACCCTCCAGATATTCCTCGACCGGTTCTACATCCCGGAGTTTTCCCGCCTGGAAGGTAGCAACCCCCGGATAATCCTCGATCTCCGTCCCATCAAGAGCATCTCCCAGGAGCAGCAGTCCCGGGTCATCGTCAACGGCAAGCACATCAAGCAGATGCGTTCCTATCATGACCGGAAGAAAAGGAATCTCCGCATCGTTCTCGACATGGAACCGTCCCGGAATTATCTGGTCCGCCCCTCGTTCCTCAAGTCTCAGAACCTCTTTCGTCTCGAAGTCAGGGAAGACGGCGGCCGCTGACGGCACCGGGGCGGTACGGTTCCTCAAGGAAGCGGCACCGATCTCACCAGGCGGAAACCCACGGCCAGATCACGCATCCCCGGTTCCGCGCCGCCCCGGACCGAAGGGAGACAATACCCCGGACTGCTCATCCAGCTCCCCCCCCGGTAAACGCGGATGTCTCCCCCCGGCGGGCCGGCAGGATCGACCACCGGTCCGGTCGGATAGGGACCATGCCAATCCTGAACCCATTCCCAGACGTTCCCCAGCATATCGTAAAGACCCCAGGAATTGGGCCTTTTTCTGCCCCCGGGCTGGGGACCGCATTCCGGGGCATATTGCGCCCCATCGAAATAGCGATCGGCATCGTTGAGCCAGCGGGCATCCGCCGCCGCCACACAACTGTTGCCTTTGTACCAGGCCGCCCCTTCCAGGAACGGCGACCGATCGTCACTACCGGTCAGGTAAAGAAAACCGCCCCCGGGATCGTTGCGGTCCGCCCCCCGGGCGGCGTATTCCCATTCCGCCTCCGTGGGCAGACGATACACTTCCTTTCCCTCCCCGGCATTGAGCCGGCGGATAAACTCCTGGACATCATGCCAGGAGACCTGCTCCACAGGACATTCGCTGCCGCAGGATTGGAAACGGGAGGGATTGCTTCCCATGACCCGCTCCCATTGCCCTTGGGTAACTTCCCGGTTCTGCATATAAAACGGCCGGGTGACGGTCACCTGATGCCGCGGTTCATCCCCTCCCCGACCGGTTTCCTGTCCCGCCGCCCCCATCATGAAATCACCGGGGGGAATCCACACGAAGGTCATGCCGAGGGAATTCCGGAAGTCCCGTGGTTGCGCCCCCGCATCCCCGACAAGAAAAGGGGTCAGGACCAGGATCAACAGGCCCGCCAGCAGTCCGCCCCCAATGATTGCGATCCTATTTCGCGGCGCCGCCATTTACCCCTTCCCCAGCCCCCGTCGCCGGTGTGAAAACAAAATGGACCCTCCGGTTCGAAGCCCGTGCCGCCCTGGTGCGCCGGCGATCGAAAGGCTTGTCCTTTCCCTGGGACAGCGTTGTTATCCCTTCCGGAGCGGCCCCGGAGCGGACGAGATAATCCTTGACCGCCGCGGCCCGTCTGTTTCCCAGGGCGAGATTGTAGGCCCGGCTGCCCCGATCGTCGCCGTGACCGACGACGGTGAGTCGCCCCGCCCTGTTTTCCCGGAGCCAGGACGCCATTCTGCGGAGCTGTTCCTGTTGACGGGAATCGATGGCATGACTGTTGACGGCGAAGAAGACATCCCGGAAAAGATCGGCGGGCACCACCGCCGCCCGCGGGGCGGGGGCGATCGTCTTTTCCTGGACCGGGGACGTTTTCCCCCGCTCGGGCTGGACGGCGAGCACCCGGACCTTGGCCTCCCCGGCGGCCCGGGCCCTCTGGTCGATGTACTGCCAGGACTGGCTCCGTGCCGCCGCCGCGCCGCCCTCTTCCGTCGCCGGGGAAACCGCGGCGGCCCGTTCCGGCGTGACGATCGCCAGCAAAACCAGGCCGGCGAAAACCGCCGCCCCTTTCTTGAGGAACTCGTCTTTCTTGACCGACAGGGAATTCACGGCGACCTCAGCAGTCGGAAGCCCAGATAGTTGTCTCCGCCGGCGGGATGACCGGCGAAACGGCCCGCCGCCCGGCAGGACCAGGCGTCGTGACTCCAGTCGCCGCCGCGAAACACCCGCGTACTCCCCTGGTCCGCCCCGGTGTAGTTCGTGGCCTCCCCGGCGGGATAGGGGCCGTTCCAATCCTGGACCCACTCGCTCACGTTCCCGTGCATATCGTAAAGACCCCACTGATTAGGAGGGAAACCGCCCACGGGCACGGGCCGGCCGCGGTATTCACCCCGGGGACAACCCGCCAGGGGGAAATTGCCGTTGTAGTTCGCCTGCTCCGTCAGCAGACAGGGGCCGGTATGGAAAACGGCGGTCGTACCGGCCCGGGCGGCGTACTCCCATTCCGCCTCCGTAGGCAGCCGGTATTTATCGGTGTTTTCCAGCCGGTTGAGGCGGCGGATGAACTCCTGAACCTCATGCCAACTGACCTGTTCCACGGGACAACTGCCGCCGCAGTCCTTGAAGAAGGAGGGATTGTATCCCATGACCGCGGCCCACTGTTCCTGGGTTACCTCCGTGGTCTGAAGATAAAAAGGCATACTGACCGTGGCCCGGTGGTATCGCTCCCGACGGTCTCCCTCCCGTTCCCCCGGCGGCGACCCCATCATGTAGCTGCCGGCGGGAATGAGCACAAACGACATCCCCTGTTTATTCTTGAAGTTTCTCGGAAACCCGGCGGCAGGATCCTGCGCCCAGGAGACAGCCGCCGCAAAGAGGGCAATAACGATAATGACGGTGGTCTTATTCATTGCTCATGCACCCTTCACCCGAAAATCGGCCGGTAAAAAAACCGCTTTTTTATTACCACATCTCCAAGTTACTCTCAATGGGAAAGAGAGATTTTTTTCCTCCCCGGGTGATTTTCTCTTGCTTGCCCGGCAGCGAAATGTTATTTAGGATTGCCATTGTAGAATGTTTCACCGCCGCAGGGGCAGCGATTGTATCCGGGGTCGCCCGGCCGTAGGGAATCTCCGGCAGCGGCGGCGGTTTTCACGAAACAGTTACCGAGCATACCCTCAAGCGGCAGCAGATAGATCTGATTGGAGGCTATGAACAGGCAAATTTCTCTTCTATCCCTGATGCTCCCGTTGTTGCTTTTCACCCTCGCCGGTTGCACGACCGTGCGGACCCATCAACACACCGCCAATGGGTCAAAAAACTACGTCGATCAGCTCAGCGACATCGAAAAGACGAAGATCCGGAACGACATCGCCGGCCGGATCAGGGAGGGTCTCCAGCGTTACCGTCTGGCGCCGGGGGATCAGATCGAGGTGATGTACCACATCTCCCTGGTGCCGCAGGCCGAGGAATACAACCTCGGCGTCAATGACGAGATCAATGTGGAGTTCTACTATCATCCCCAGCTCAACCGCACCCTGGTGATCAGGCCGGACGGCAAGATCACCATGCCCATCAAGGGGGATTTCCGGGCGGCGGGGCTCAAGCCTCCGGAACTGGCCCGCAACATCGGCCAGGCCTATGCCGACATCCTCCAGGATCCCCTGGTGACGGTGAACGTCAACAAATTCTCCTCCCATATCTCGGAACTGCAGAAGGCCGTAACCAACGCCCCCCGCGGCCAGGCCCGCCTCCTCACCGTCGCCCCGGACGGGAAGATCTATCCGCCGCTGCTCAAGAGCATCCGCGCCGCCGGCCGGACCGCCGACGACGTCCGGGACGAACTCTCCCGGGAATACAAACGCGGTTTCGGCAATATCGAGATATCCGTCCTCGTGGAGAGCGTGGCGGGCAACAGGGTATTTGTCTTCGGCGAGGTCGCCAGACCCGGGCCGGTGCCCATGACCCAGCCCCTGACGGTCCTCCAGGCCATCGCCATCACGGGCAGCGTCCTCCCCACGGGCTCCCTCGAGAAGGTCAAGGTCCTTTACTGGAACGAGAACAATCAGGCCACGGTCCGTACGATCAACCTGGAAAACGTCCTGCTGGGCGCCAAGACGGAAGAGGATATCGTGCTGCCCAACAACAGCGTCGTCTATATCCCCAAGACGGCCATCGCCAAGGCCGATCAATTTGTCGATCAGTACATCCGGCAGTTGCTGCTGTGGCAGGGCGCCAATCTTTCCTTTACCTACGAGATTCACAAGGTGCCCGTGCCGCTTGAACGTTATTGATGAAAACACGAACCTGAGCGAGGGAGACAGAGGGATGGAAGAAAAGAGAAAGGCCTTTTCCGCCAAGGATATCGCCTACATCCTCTTCAAGAACAAGGTGATCATCGTCTCGGTGTTCCTCTTTGCCCTCGTTTCCTCCACCCTTTACTGCCTCTTCGTATCGCCGCTCTACATGGCGGAAACCAAAATCATCGTCAAGCTCGGCAAGGCCCAGTTTGCCGGCATGGAACAGTACCGCCCGGAAAACTACAATATCCTCTTTCAGGAGCGTTCGGCGAATATCCATAACGAAGTCGAACTCATCAAGGGAGAATTTCTCGCCCAAAAGGTCGTCCAGCGGATGCGGGAAGACATCGAACGGCAGAAGAAAAAGGAGGGCATCATCCCCAGCATAGGAGATAAGCTGCTGGAGTTTTTCGGGATGCACCGGAAGGCCTTCGATGAAAAGAGCCTCGTCGCTACGTTCATGAAAGCCGTTAGGGTGAACTATATCGAAGACACGGACATGCTCACCATCTCCTTCCGCTGGACCGATCCCGCTTTCGCCGCCCTCGCCGCCAACGCCTACGCCGACGAATACATCACTCAGCACACCAAGGTCCATGAATCTAAGCAGACCTACCGTTTCTACCTGGAACAGCTCGACCTCTACGACGGCCTCCTGAAGAAGGCGGAGGCGGAACTGCAGGCCTTCCTCAACGACACCAACATCGCCAACCTCTCCCTGCAGAAAGAGCTGCTCCTGAAACGGATCAGCGATCTCGAGGCGGAATACGTGACCAACCGCATGATATTCGAGCAGGGGGTCACGAAGCTAAACAGCGTGAAAAAGATGGCCGGCCGCCCCGACGGCTGGATCGAGACGCCGGAGCTGGGATCGCCCAACGCCGACAAGCTGGCCTACCTGGCCGCCCTCGACCAGCAGTATTTCCGCCTCAAGGTGGAGCGGGAACGGCTGCTGAAGAACTACACCGTCAAAGCCAACGAAGTGCAGAGCGTGGACCGGCAACTCAACGGGCTCCGGAAGCAGAAGACGGACAGCCTCCTCAACATCATCAACACGGAAGTGGCCATCGCCAGCGCCAAGAAGGACAGCCTTTACAAGGAGTGGACGTCCCAGAAGAAACAACTGGAGGAGATCAACAGCCAGACGACGAAACTGCGGCAACTGGAGCGGCAGAAGGAGATCACCGAGGCCAACTACGCAATCTACAAAAAGAAAGCGGAAGACCTCCGGATCTCCGACGACCTGGACACCCGAAAGATATCCAGCGTCCGGATCGTCAACCCGGCGATCGTGCCCTTCAAGGCCTTTTTCCCCAATTATACGCTGATCATCGGCCTCGCCTGTCTTTTGGGGCTGTTCTTCGCGATCTCCCTGGCGGCGGTCCATGAGTTCTTCAGCCATACCTTCAAGGACGACGACGATGTCGCCGCCATCCTCGGCATCCCCCTCCTCATGACCGTACCGCTCACAGCGGAAACGGAACGGCAGGCGGCCGGGGAAGGGAAACCCGGCAGCCGGACCTCCCGGTTGCGCTTCTCCGTGAGCCGGGCGGCCCCGGCGGCCACCACGGCCCTGATCGTTATCGGGGCGATTTTCGTCTATCACCTCCTGGTGACGGCGCCGGCTCAGCAGCGCCTGGCGGCGCCGACGGCCGTTCCCTCTCCCCCCGAGCAGCCGCACTACAGCAGCCCCGAAAGGACCGCGGTGCCGCCGGCCACGGCGCCGGCCGCCGCCGAGCCGGGCCGGGAGCCGCTGGAAAGGCCCGCTTCCCCGGCGGTGATTTCCGGGACCGCGCCGCCGGCTCCGGAGCGGGAAAACCGTCCCCCGGATGCGGGCGCGCCGGAACCCGCCAGACGCACCGGGGCGTATATCGCCGAGCAGCGCCGGGACCTCTGGCCGCCGGAAAAGGCCACGGGCCGGATCAATATGACCAATATCGAAATCATCGACGGCGACAAGCCGGCATCCAAGCGTCAGAAACAGAAAAGATAGAAAGGCTTCGCTGTGATAGGGAAGAAGACCACCGCCCCGGAATACTCACCCCGCCTCCCGGTAATGACCCACCTCTTCGATCAGTTCTACCGGGTGATCATCAATTTGCCCGGTTTCAGGACCAAAGAGAGTCATATCCTCCTCATCAGCGCCGCCACCGTAGGTGAAGGCGCCAGCACCATCGCCCTGAATCTGGTGTATGCCTATGCCCACGATTCCGCCAAAAGGGCCTTGCTCATCGACGGCAACCTGCGCACCCCCAGCCTTCATGCCCACTTCGGCGTCCCCCGTGAAAAAGGGCTGACGGACATGGTGGAGGAAGGGCTGAACATCGAAGACATCATGCTCAAGATAAACCTGGAAGAGACCGATGCCCTTCACCACGGCAGACCTGCCGCCCCGAGCTTTCATTTTCTTCCCGCGGGCCGGCCGGTCCCCAATCCCACCATCTTCTTTCAGTCCCAGGCCTTCCAGTCCCGTCTCGAAGAGCTGCGGCGGCTCTTTCCCTTCATCATCATCGACAGCTCGCCCCTGGTCCGTTATCCCGAATCGTCGCTGTTGGCCGGACGGACGGACGGCGTGATTCTGGTCATCAAACACGAGTCCACGAGCTGGGAAGTAGCCGGAATCGCAAAGAAATACCTGCAGATGACCGGCACGAACATCATCGGTGTCATCCTGAACGGTAAGCAGTTCTTTATCCCCGAACAGATTTATAAATATCTGTAATAACCCATGAATCAGATCATGTCACCGGCGGCGCCACCGCCGGCAACCAAACGCGGGTGGCTGGTGATGTGCTTCTATCTCCTCGCCGGCCTGCTCGCCCTGCCCCTGGCCGTCTATTTCAGCGAGCTGGAGTTCAAGTATCTCTTCGGCGTCTTCGGGGCCGTCGTCATCTTTTCCCTGGCCCTGACGATGCAGAGCAGCAACAAGCTTTTCGACTACTTTCTCGTCGTCTTCGCCCTCGCCATCCCCGTCCGCATCAATCTCGGTTTCTTTTACCGCAAGGAACATGTCGGCGGCGCCATCGGCATCGATGTCTCGGCGATCCACGTCTCCATTGTCCTGCTGCTCCTCATCATTGTTTACAAAGCGTGGAAGTCGCAACAACGGCCCGTTTTTCAATACAACCCCACCCTCCTTTGGCCCCATGTCTTCTTTTTTGCCGCCATGATCTGGAGCGTCAGCGCCGCGGACGACAAGCTCCTCAGCCTCTTTGAAATCGTCCGGACCATGGTCCTGATCCTGGTATTTTTCGTCATCATGAACCTCAAGGAAGAACGGCACATCCGGATCCTCTTGTTTTTGTTGAGCTTCGGTGTTCTTACCCAAGCCGTCCTCGCCATCATCCAGTACCGGACCGGGGAAAATCTCGGCCTGAGGTTCCTGGGTGAACAGGCCATCGTCGGACAGATGCTGGGGGGGATGATCAGCCGGGCTACGGGAACCATCGGCCATCCCAACACCCTGGCGTATTTCTTCGAGATCCTCCTGCCCCTCACCCTGGCCATGACATTGATCGAGAAGAAAACATCCTTGAAATTATGGCATTTCTCCGCTTTCGCCTTGGGCATGGTGGGCATCGTCACCACCCTCTCCCGGGCCGCCTGGCTGACCCTGCCCGTCTCGCTGCCCCTGGTCTTCATCCTGGTCCTGCGCCGCCGCATCTTCCGCGTCCAGACCGTAATTCTCGTCGCGGTCTTCGCCGTGTTCGCCGTCATGTTCATCTACGCCTACTACCCAACAATCCAGAAGCGTTTCTATTACGAAGACTATGGTTCCGCCCGTTCCCGGATCCCCCTGAACCAGGCGGCCCTGTCCATCATCAAACAGTTTCCCCTCACGGGCATCGGCGTCAACAATTTCGCCCCGGCGTTCAAAAAATACGACATCTCCGGCGGGTCCCGGATTCTCCGCGGTTATTCCCACGTGGTCCACAACATGTATCTCCTCGTGGGGGGGGAGATGGGAATACTGGGGCTGCTGGCCTTCATCTGGATGTTTCTCGCCGTCTTTCTGGCGGCCTTCCGGGCGCGAAACCGGGTGGACGAATGGCAGTCCGCGGTCCTCGTCGGGGTCTCCGCCGGCCTGCTGGCCCAGATGATCCACGGTCTCTTCGATCCCGGCTACCGGATGCTCATGAGCCTTTCCACCCTGGTTTACACCTTCTTCGGCCTCGCCGGCGCCGTGAGTCTCATGAAGCCCGCCGGCACGGCGACCGCGGGAAAAGAGACGGCCGCCCCGTGACCTATGGCTGATCTCCGACTGTCGGTAATCATCGTCAACTGGAACACCCGGGAGCTCCTCCGGGACTGCCTCACCTCCCTCGGAGGCGGGGATCCGGAGGTGTCCCGGGAGATCATCGTCGTCGATAACGCCTCCCGGGACGGTTCCGCGGCGATGGTCGCCCGGGATTTTCCCGCGGTGCAAATCCTGCGGAACGAAGAAAACGTCGGCTTCGCCCGGGCGAACAATCAGGCGATCCGGGTCGCCCGGGGGCGATATCTCCTCCTGCTCAACTCCGACACCGTCGTTCCCGACCCCGGCATCTTCCGCCCTTGGCTCGCCTTTCTGGACAGCCGTCCCGAAATCGGCGCCAGCGGCTGCCGCCTCGTCACCGCCGACGGCCGGCGGTGGGTCGGGGACGCCGGGTTCCGTCCCACCCTGAGGACCGTCTTTAACTATTCCTTTTTTCTCTCCCGGTTCTTCCCCCGCCGCTGTCCGGGACTGTTTCTCAACGAAAGCCGCCTTGACGGCCCCCTCGCCGTGGACTGGATCAGCGGCGCCGCCCTGATGACCCGCCGGGATGTCCTGGAGAAGGTGGGTCTCCTGGACGAAAGCCTCTTCATGTATGCCGAAGACGTGGAATGGGGCTGCCGGGTCCGGGATCACGGTTATGAGGTCTATTACCTCCCCCAGTTCGTCATCGTCCATCTCGTGGGCATGAGCGGCAGGAAGGGGAAGCCGGCGGGCTTTTCCAATCTCTGGCTGCGGAACCTCCGGCGCATGTACGGGCTCTTTCACCCGCAAGAGCCCCGGATCTGTTTCGACATGATTTTTTCCGCCGGTCTCCTGGTGCGATCTTTTCTTTATTATGTTATATATCTGCGGACGGGGAGGGATCACGAACGGCAACGATCCCGGCAGATGCTGGACTATTTTAACTTTCTGATCCGCAGGGGGGACGGGGGCGATGAGTGAAGACAGCTTTTACATTTCCGTGATCATTCCCACTTACAACCGTTGCGACATCCTGGAAAAATGTCTGGCGGCCCTGCACGCCCAGACCCTCCCTGCGGAGCGCTTCGAGCTGATCGTCGTCGACGACGGCTCCCGGGACGCCACAACCGCGGTCGCCGCAAGATTCCGGGAAGAGATCTTCGGAGCGCGCCTCACTTACCTAAAGCAAAGCAACAGCGGGCAAAACGCCGCCCGAAACCGCGCCATCGCCGTCGCCCGGGGGAATATCCTCCTGTTCATCAACGACGACACCATCGCCGCGCCGGACATGCTGGGCGAACATTACCGCTGCCACGAGGCCCACCCCGCCGAGAACGTCGCCGTCCTGGGCCGGGTCACCCGCTCCCGGGACATCCCCTGGAACATCTTCGCCACCCTCCACCTCGATGAAACCTACGCCCAGTGGGAAGGCCGCCGGGAGTTGGACTGGCGTTCCTTCATCACCTGCAATCTCTCCGTGAAGAAATCCTTCCTCGACAAGTTCGGGGTTTACGACGAATCGCTCCGCTACAACGACGATGTGGAACTCGGCGAACGCCTCTCCCATCACGGACTGCGGATCCTCTACAATCCCGCTTCCCTGGGTTATCACGATCACTACCTCACGGAAGAGGATTTTCTCGGCATCGCCAAGAAAAGCGGCACCTCTCTGGCCGTGTGGTACAAACGTTCCCCGGGCCTGGCGCCGGAATTGGCAACCCTCGGTTTCTATCTCGGTAACAGGGGACTGTCCCGGATCAAATACCTTCTGGCGGATCTGGTTTTCTTCCCCGCCGCCCGTCCCTGCTGGCTTTTCTGGGCCCGCTTCCTCACCGGCCGCTGGGAGGGAGGCGCTCTTATGCTGTACCGGAAATTGTACAAGGCCATCGAACGGGAGCATATCCGCCGGGAGTTGGCGAGGCAACAGTCAGGGAGACAACAATGAGAATCGCGGTCGTTTCCATCATGTTCAAGCAGACACCGCCGCCGGCCTACGGCGGGATCGAGCGGGTGGTTTACAACCTCGTGGAAGCCCTGGTACGGGGTGGTCACGAGGTGGTGATGTTCGCCACCCCCGGGAGCTACTGCTCCGGGAAGACCGTCGTCGTCCCGGCCTACGATCCCGCCCGGGCCCCCAGCGGCATCATCAAGAAGTCCGACGCCGTTTCCGAGGAGCCGCTCTACGAAACGATGCGGGACTACCTGCGGGAAAACCCCGTGGACGTGATCCATGACTGGTCCTTCGACAGCCTCTTCGTCCGCCGCCACCCCGAGGCGTTTCCCTTCGTCGTCTCGACCTGCATCCCTCCGCCCCCGGATTTCCGGCGCCGCAATCTCGTCGCGTGCAGCCGGGCCCACGCCCGTCTCTGCGGCGGCACCACCAAACATGTATATTACGGTCTCGATCTGGAAAACTACCGCTATGATTTTGAGAAAGAGGACCACTTCATCCACATCTCCAAGATCGCCCGTTACAAGGGGCAGCATCTGGCCATCCTCGCCGCCGTCCGGAGCGGGAAACGCCTGGCCATCGCGGGAAATGTCGAGGACAAACCCTACTATTACGGCGTCATCAAACCCCTGACGCTGCTCTTTTCCGGACACGCCCGTTACCTGGGCGAACTCCACGGGACGAACGACCACCTCCGCCGGGCCCGGGCCCTGATCCAGACCCCCCGGTGGTTCGACGCCTTTCCCCTGGTGATCCTCGAAGCGTTCGCCTCGGGGACACCGGTCATCGCCCTGGGAGAGGGGGGCATCCCGGAACAGATCGATCCGGGAATCAACGGTTATCTTTGTAAAAGCACCGGCGACATCGCCGACGCCATGGAAAACATCGGCCGCATCGATCCCCGAATCTGCCGGCAGTACGCCGAGGAACGCTACCGCGCCGAACGGATGGCGGCCGACTATATAAACTTATACCATCAGGTCAGGGACGGCGATGGCTGGTAAGACGAGGATCGGGATCGACTTTCATTACGCCGAACGGGAGGGCACGGGGAACTGCACTTATATGCGTAATCTCGTGGAGAGCGTGGTGGCCATGGACGAAGAGCGTTCCTACCTCCTCTACGTGACCCAGCCCGACCATCCCTATTACGCACGGTTCCGGTCCCGGAAAAACGTGACCCTCCAGGCCATCGCCGGGAGTTCCGCCCCGGCCCGGATGCTCGGCCTGGCCCGGGCGACCTTCCGGGACCGTCCCCACATCCTCCACGTCAATTATTACGCCCCTCCCTTTTACCGGGGGAAACTGGTGGTCACGGTCCACGATATCTCCTATCACCATCTGCCCGACTGCTTCCCTTTCCGGGAGCGCTTGAAGAACGAACTGCTCATCCCCTTTTTCCTCCGCCGGGCGGCCCGGGTCCTGACCGTTTCCGAATACTCCCGGCAAGACATGGTCGCCGTTTACGGGGCGGCGCCGGAAAAGATCGTCGTGGGTTACAACGGTGTGAACCCTCTGTTCCGGCCCCTGGAAAACCGCCGGGAAGCGGCGGAAATTCTCGCGCCGTACGGCATCGGGGAGGATTTTCTCCTCTATATCGGCCGTCTCAACCGGAGGAAGAACCTGCAGGTCCTCATCGCGGCCTTCAACGACTTCAAACGGCGGGGAACACACCCCCATCGTCTGGTCATCGTGGGACGCCGGGATTTCCTCCCCGCCGAGGACATGGCAACGATCGACGCCTCTCCGTACCGGGATGACGTGATCTTTACCGGCTATGTCCCCGACGGGCATCTCCCTCTCCTCTACGGCACGGCGGCCCTCTTTGTCTATCCCAGTCTTTTCGAGGGGTTCGGTCTGCCCTGCCTGGAGGCCATGGCCTGCGGATGCCCCGTCGTAACCTCGAACACCACCTCCCTCCCCGAGGTGGTCGGTGATGCGGCGATCATGGTAAACCCTAATGATCACAGAGAGATATGCGCCGCCATAGAGGAGGTTCTTACCGACGCCGACCGGAGGAGGGAGATGATCGGCCGCGGTCTGGCCAGGGCCGGGGAGTTCACATGGCAGCGGACGGCCGCGAAATTTCTGGAGATCGTCGCGGTGCTCTCCCGCTGAGCCTGCCGTCCCCGGAAATGATGCGGAGGAGCGAGCCCGGGACAGGAAAGGCGACGTCAGGGGAAGCGACAAAAATGGTCCGGGGGTATACTCCCCGCCGGAAGCCCCCGGACCGTCGGGAAGGAAAAACAACGAAGGAAACCGGCGGCTTGTTTACAGCCGGAGGAGAGGAGGCAGGAAATGATACAGGGCATCGGCAAGAGAAAAAGAACCGGACGGGGGGCGGACAGGCCCGCCATCGCCGGCGGCACGCCGGTACGGACCCCGGAGAACTTCCTTGTGTTCGGGGCGCCGAAGATCTGTGACGAGGAGATTGACGCGGTCGTCGCCTGCCTGAGGAGCGGCTGGATCGGTACAGGCCCCCGGGCCCACGAGTTCGAAGGGGCCTTCGCGGCCTACAAGGGCAAACGGTACGCCGTCGCCGTCCACTCCTGCACCGCCGCTCTCCATTTGTCCATGCTGGCATCAGGGGTCGGACCGGGAGACGAGGTGATCACCACCCCCATGACCTTCTGTGCCACCGTCAACGCCATCATCCATTGCGGGGCCACGCCGGTGCTCGCGGACTGCGACCGGGAAACGATGAATATCTCCCCGGCCCTCGTCGAGGAGAAGATCACCGCCCGGACCAGGGCGATTTTGCCCGTCCACTTCGCCGGCCGGTGCTGCGATATGGACCCGCTTCTCGATCTGGCCCGGAGTTACGACCTCATGATCATCGAAGACTGCGCCCATGCCATCGAAAGCGAATACCGGGGCCGGAAGGCGGGCACGGACGGCGACATGGGCTGTTTCAGTTTCTACGTCACCAAGAACATGACCACCGGCGAAGGGGGGATGGTGGTCACCGACGACGAGCGCATCGCCAACCGCCTCAAGATGCTCGCCCTCCACGGGATGAGCAAGGACGCCTGGAAGCGCTTTTCCGATACGGGCTACCGTCACTATCAGGTGGTTTACGGGGGCTTCAAGTACAATATGATGGATCTGCAGGCCGCCCTGGGGATCCATCAGCTGGCGAGGATCGAGGACAACCGGCGGCGGCGGGAGGAGATCTGGAACACTTACAACGACGCCTTCGCCGACCTGCCCTGCTTCCTCCCCGCACCGCCGGAGGAGGATACCCGCCATGCCTATCATCTTTACACGCCCCTGATCGACACGGAACGGCTGGGCAAGTCCCGGGACTGGGTCCTGGAGGCCATGGGCAGGGAGAATATCGGCGTCGGCGTCCATTATCTGCCCATCCACTCCCATCCTTTCTACCGCAAGACTTACGGCTGGAAGGAGGGAATGTTTCCCCAGGCGGAATGGATCGGCGCCCGCACCCTTTCCCTGCCGCTCTCGCCGGCCCTCACCGACGCCGATGTCGCCGACGTCATTACGGCCTTTCGCCGGGTGCTGGCATGATTCTTTCGACCGGCGGCGGCACCGGCCGGCACCGCAAGGAAAAACGGCGAGCTGCTGCTCCGCGGCGACGCCGGCCGCCGGGGAACGGAGCAGATCCCCTGCGGACCGGAGCCTGATCATGGCGGCGAGCATCAAAAGTTACGTCACCAATGTCGTCGCCCAGGGAATCGGCAGAGGGGCGACCTTCGGGGCCAATTTACTGGTCTTCGTTCTCGTCGCCCGCCTGGGCGGCGCCGAATTTTTCGGGCAGTACTCCTATGCCCTTTCCTTCCTGGCCGTGGCCGTGGCGGTGGCGGATTTCGGCATGACCTCCGTCTTGGGTAAGGATATCGCCCAGGTCGAAGCGAGCGCGGTCTATTGGGGGAACTATCTGGTCCTGCGCCTGGCGATCAGCGTCGTTGTGACTATCCTGGCTTTGGCGGCGCTGCCTTTTCTCGCCGCGGACATCCGCCCGGTCCTGGGCGTCGGCGCCCTGTTCATCCCCTTTCTGGCCAGCCGTTTCTTCGAACCGATCTATCAGGTCTTCCAGAGCCCCTGGTATTCTTCCGCTACCTCCCTGGTCTATGGCGGGAGCTTCATCCTCCTTTCCGGACTTGCGTTCCTGCTCCGTCCCTCCCTCCTGGGGCTGATTCTGGCCTACGGTCTGGCGAATGCCGTCTATCTTGCCACCGCCTTCGGGATCTCCCTACGGGTCCTCCGACCCCGTTTCGTCTTCGCCTGGCCGTGGTTGAAGCGGATCCTCGCCGTCGCCGCCCCCCTGGGGATCGCCTCGATCTTCACGATCATCGCCGGCCGGGCGGCGATCTTTATCCTCGAAGACCTTAGATCCATGGCGGAGGTCGGCCTTTTCAACGCCGCCTTCAAGTTCGTCGAACTGACGGCCATGGGGGCGGCTATGATCACCGGACCCTTCATTCCCATCTATGCGGCCCGGATAGACAGGGACCGGGCCGTCCTGAAAGAGGAATTCTCCCTGACCCTCGAGATCCTGGCCGTCCTGGGCATCCCCGTGGCCCTCCTCTGCCCCCTCGTCTCCGCCGAGGTCCTGTGTCTCCTCTACGGTCCGGCCTTCGTTCCCGCCGCACCCATCCTCGGCATCCTGGCCTGGGTGGGCCTCCTGATCTGCTACTCCCTCTTTTTCACCGCCCTCGCCGTCGCCCTGGGGGTGGTTAATTTCGCTTCCTGGAGTACCGGCGCCGCGGCCCTGTTGAGCATCTCCCTCAACTACCTGTTCATCCCCTCCCAAGGTGCCGTCGGCTCGGCCTGGGCCGCCCTGCTCTGTGAGATCTTCCTCATGTCCATCACCGCCGGTTACGTCATCCGTAATTTCGGCAATGTCGTCCGGACCGGGGTCTGGCTGAAGATCGCGGCCGTCAACGCCGGCCTCTGCCTGCTCCTCCATCTCCGGCCGGGTTGGCTGCCCCCGGTCATCCATATCTGCGGCGCCCTGGGCATCTACATCGGCGCGGTGGTCCTGTTGCGCCTTCTCCCCCGGGAAGGGACGGCAAGGTTTATCTCCTGCCTCAACTTCGGAGACGATCTGCGCCACCTGGGGAGGATCCTGAAGTATCTGGCCGGCTTCATCTACTTCCCCCAGCTCATGTTACGGGTGCCGAAAGAGGTGGCGCAACGGGGCCGGGGGAGGGAATGGACCCTGCCCGCCGAATATCGGATCACCTCCCCCGACGACGCTACGGACTATGAGGAATGGGCCGAGCTTCTCAATTCCGACGGGAGCTTCGGACAATGGGACGCCGCACGGGTGCAGAGGGAAATCGTCGCCTATCTGGTGGCCCCCGGGGCGGCGACGCTGATCTATTTCCGGGGTCGTCTGGTGGGCTGCTTCTGTGCCTGTCAGGACGCCGCCACCACCAGAAAAAAAGGATACGGATCGTGGTTTTTCATCCATCCGGAGCATCGCCATCGCGGGTTGGCGGAGGTGCTGTTTTACCGGACCCTTGCCTATTTTATTGAAGCAGGTTATGAAGAGATATGGATGTTGACCGACGATTTCCGCCTGCCGGCCCTTAATTTCTATTTGAGCAGAGGGGTCCGGCCGGTATATAATTCCCTGGTAAGTTTTTTTCGCTGGCCCCGGATCATGAGCAAGATCGGGGAAAGGATACCCGAGTGAAGACCAAGGGCATAAAAGCGCTTCTGATTACAGGCTGTTGTCTTTTTATCATGGCCCCGGTCCCGACACCCGCCGGTCGCTGCTATATCTCCAAAAACTGCTTCGGGGTGCAGCAGGCCTACCAGGTGGAACGGGTATGCCGCTACTTCGCCCATGAGAACAGAACCTACAGCACCCTGATGCCCAGAGAGTCCGAGTTCTCCCAGCCCCTGAAGGACATCGATCTCCACAACGACCCCCTCCATATCCACTTCGTCAAGATGATGCAGGAGAAGAAATTCGTCCCCCTGGTAAAGGGAACCCCCGTCTTCTCCTGTCAATACGATCTGGACACCTTCGTCAACAACCCCGACCAGGCGGTCCTGCAGGAGGGCCGGCTGCCGGAATTTCAATGCGACGGCTTTTCCTTTGCCATGATCGCCGTCCGTCCCGTCAATTTCCCCATCTGCTACTGGGTGGCCGTACCTAACGTAGTTTGTCACCAAGAGGAAGATTTTCCCTATTTCGGCGGCAGCGAGGTCCATGTGGAACCGGATTCTCCCGCCAATGCCGGCAGGGCTGCGGAGTGACCATGCCGTCCCGTCCCAAGAGTTACAGACGCCTCTCGTTATCTGTTTTCCTGTCGCTGCTCGCGCTGGCCGGCGGGTTCTTTTACACCGCCTCCTGCTCCCCGCCGCCCCCGGCGGCGGGTCCGGAGGCGAAGGCCGCCGTCGATATTTCCCTGGGCGCAATCGGTCCGGATACCATCAGCGTGGTCTTTGCCTATGCGGGGGAACGGGGTCGGCAGCTTCCCTACCAGGGCCGGGCAGGAGACCGGATCGAGCGGGACGAAGGAGGAAACGACTGGCTGGTCCGGGGTGACAGGGTCATCGGGGTCCTGGTGGGCCCCGAACGTAAGTGGCTGGTGCCCTTGGACCGCTTTGCAGGCGAGCGGATGTCCGCAAGCCGGCTCGACGACCCCCAGAACTACCTGCTCCTTTCGTCCGAGGATACCGCGGCCGGCCCGGGGGTGGTCCCGGCGGCGGTTCATCGCAAGAGCCGCCCCACGGATCTCCTCCGGGTAAGCCGGGAACGGATGGAAGCCCCCCGGGAACATACCGTTTATCTGCGTTTTTCCCGCCCCCTCCGGGAGGGGGCGTCTTATCGTCTCACCTTCCGAAGCGGGGATATCCCCGGCATCAACTTCACCTGGCGGCCCCGCCTCATGAGGAGCGAGGCCGTCCACGTGAGCCATCTCGGCTTCCGCCCCGACGACCCGGTGAAGGTTGGCTTCCTGTCTCTCTGGATGGGCAGCGGCGGCGGGGCGGCCTTCAAGGAGGGAACCCCGTTTTCCATCATCGAGCAGGGAACGGAAAAAGAGGTCCGGCGGGGAAAGATCCGGCTGGTGAAGAAGGCCGGGGAGCGGGATGAAGACGCCTTCGGAAGAAATTTCAACGGCGTGGACGTCTATGAAATGGATTTCAGCGACCTGCGCACCCGCGGTTTCTACCGTCTGTACGTCGAAGACGTGGGCTGCTCCTATCCCTTCGAGATCGGCCCGCAGGTCTGGGAAAAGGCCTTCACCGTCTCGGCCCGGGGCTTCTACCACCAGCGCAGCGGCATCGCCCTGGGACCGCCATGGACCGGGTACCGGCGCCCGCGGAACATGCATCCGGAAGACGGGAGCAGGATCTATCAATCCCGGACGTCGCTTATGGAGACGACCAACGGTTTCCTCGGCAGCGGCGAGGAACCCTTTCCCCGGCTCCTCGCCGGCCGGACGGAACAGCTGTTGCCGGATGCCTGGGGCGGATACAGTGACGCCGGGGACTGGGACCGGCGGATCCAGCATCTCGAAGGGGCCCGTCGGCTCCTCGATCTGGCCCTCCTCTTCCCCGACTATTTTTCGCGCCTTTCCCTCAACATCCCGAAAACACAGGATAGTTTGCCGGACATCATCACCGAGGCCCTCTGGGGAATCGACTTCTTCCGCCGTCTGCAGGATCGGGACGGGGGGATCAGGGGCGGCGTAGAATCCTCCCGGCACCCCCGGTTCGGGGAGACAAGCTGGCTGGAAACGGGAACCTTGCTGGCCTACGCCCCCGATGTCTGGTCGTCCTATCTCTATGCCGGGGCGGCGGCCCGGGCGGCGTTCTGGTTTCAGGGGCCGGGACGGAACCCCCGGACGGGGGAGATATACGGCGCGAGCGCCCGACGGGCGGCGGCATGGGCCGAGAAGATCTTTCTGGGAAAACCGGAGGACAGCTGGCCTCCGGAGGTCCGCGATGCCAGAAACCTGGCGGCGGCGGAACTGTTCCGGCTCACCGGGGAGACGGGATGGCATAAACTGTTCGCGGCGACGACCGTCTTCAAGAATCCCTCCCAGCCCCTTGTCTGGCACGGCCATCACGACCAGTCGGAGGCGGCGTGGGTGTATGCCCGTCTCTCCGGTCACGGCGTCGATCCCCTGCTGCAGCGCCGATGCCGGGAAGCCATTCTGGAGGAAGCGGCCATCCGCCTGGCCGCCCAGGAGAAGGTGGCCTACAGATTGGCCAAGAACCCCTGGCGCCCCGCCGTCGCCGGCGCCTTTACCACCCCGGATGCCCTGTGTCTGATCTTCGCCCACGTCCTCACGGGGAAGGAGGGGTATTTACGGGCCGTCATCCTCAGCGCCCAGAGCGGGGCCGGCGCCAACCCCCGGAACATGTGCTACACCACCGGTGTGGGGCACACGAATCCCCGCCATATTCTCCATTACGACTCCCGGTTCAGCGGCCAGTTGCCCCCGGAGGGGATCACCGTGTTCGGCCCCCTCGATCCGAACTGGACCGGAGGCGGCAAGAACCACGAACACCAGGAGGCGGGCCGCCACTGTTATCCCGAGGCGGAAAAGTGGCCGATCATCGAGAATTACTGGGATGTGTTCTGGCATCCCCTGATGTGCGAATTTACCGTCCACCAGACCATCGCCCCCAATGCCTTCACCTGGGGCTATCTGGCGGCCCGCCGGGGCAACTGAAACCAGGTCGACCCGTTCCGCCGGGCCGCCCTTCGCCCCGCCCCCGCATGAAAATGAAACCCCTATATTATTGTAAGCATTGATAATTTACAACCTGCTGCTTTGTGACGGAGACATTCATGTGGGTTTCACCATGGCATCAGGAACGGCGACCGGCCCGCGGACCCTCCAGATCCCGCCCTCCGAGCAAAAAGGAAAGAACGGCGGTGCGGGGGAACACCCAGCGGCAGAGGGCCAGCGGGGCAAGCAGACCCGCGGCGAAGGTGGCCGGAACGATCCATTCGCCGGGAACGCCCCGGGATTTCAGAAGGAAATAGAGAGGAAAGATGAAGAAATACTGCAACAGATAGATCTGCAGGGAGTACCTTCCGCAGCTCTCCAGAAAGGTCATGGGGAGCCTTTCCCGGCAGACGAAGCAGCAGGAGATGATCCAAACGCTGCCGGCAACGGCCACGGTCAGCTCGAGACCGGGGAGTTCCCGGCCCGGAAACAGGACGTTGCCGGTGATGAACAGCGCCAGGGAAGCCCCGCATACCGCCCTTTTGCCCACAATTTCCAGCACCGTCTCCCGTTTCGCCGCCGCCAGGATGCCGAGATAATAATAAACGACAAAATGAAAAACGTTGCCCAGGCCGAAGATCCGGATGTCGGGGGAAAACATCTGGCTCAGGGCCAGGAGGGGCAGGAGGAGGATCGCCGGGAGGCGGGACAGGAGGGGGGCCAAAAGCCACATGACCATGAGGGCGTAGATGAACCAGAGAAACAGCGCCGGGTTGTTGCCGGGATAAAGCAAGATATCCAGCGGCAGGTTCGCAAGGCCGACAGGCCTTTTGGCCAGGGGGGAAACGATATGTTTCAGGGCGGAATAGGCAATACTGACCGTAAGATAGGGGACAAAGAGGTACGAAACCCTCCGGAAGACATTGTTGACGACCTCCCGTACCGGCCCGTCTTGCGTGAGGCGGGTGGAAAAGAAACCGGAGAGGAGAAAAAAAAGGGGCATGTGAAAGCTGTAAATCCAGGAAAACAGCAGGGGATATGCCTCCCGGACGGGCTCACTGTGCCCGAGGGCGACCAGGATAATGCCGGCCCCCCGGGCCGCCTGCATCTCCCGGATGTAGGTTCCCTGTGGCAACGCCTTCCCCTCTTTCCCCCGCCGCCGCGACCTGTCGTCTGCTCCCGATGTCATCCGCCTTCCCATATCCGCCTGTTCCCGCCCTTCGTGGCGGCTGTCCCTCCCCCGCCGGGAGAACCGGGTGACAGCGTCGCACCGACCCCGGGATCGCCGCCGCCATCCCTATCCTGATCGTCGCTCTCCCACAGCTTCTCGATATGTCTTTGCACCTCCGCCACGGTAATCGCCTCCATGCAAGCCCCAGGAACGGCAACGGCCTGCAGGACGGAACAGCGATCGTCTTCCAGCAGGCAGGGACTGCAGGGAAAGGGTTGCTTGATCGCTACGCTCCGCTCCCCCCGGGGCAGGAACCTCTCCATCTGCACGGGACCGAAGAGGACGACGGTCGGAATGTCCAGGGCCGACGACATGTGGGCGATGGGGCCGTCGTTGGCGACGATGAGCCGGGAGCGCCTCATGAGGGCGAAGAGGGAAACAATATCCGGCCGGCCCGCAATATCGACGATTCCTTCGGGACAACGGGAATGCGCCGTTATCCGGGCGGCCACCTCCCGATCCCAGGATGCCCCCGCCAGCACCACGACTCCCTGAGGGCAGCGGGTCAGCAGCCAGTCCGCGAGGGCGGCAAAGTTTTTTTCCGGCCAGCGTTTCAGGTGTTTCCGGGCGCCGGGGGCAAAGATGAACAGGGGACGCCCCTGGATTTTCCGCTCCCGGAGAAACGCTTCCACCCCTGTCTCCCGCGCGGCGTCGGGATAGATCTCCACCCGGGGGGGCGTCTTTACCGTCTCGATGCCCAGATGTTCCAGGAGCCGGACGCCCTTGTCGATTTCATGACTCGCCTCCGCAAAGGTCGTCGCCGCGGCAAGAAGATACCGCCCCCCGGTCCGGTCGTAACTCAGGACATACCGGGGCCTCCCCAGATAACCGAACAGGAACAGGTGGCGTAAGTCGCCCCGGGGATCGATGAGGAGATCGAAGCGGCGGCGGCGCAGATCGGCAAGGAGGTGAACGAGCTCCCGTCCCTGGGCGATAAGACCGGATCTGTTCCCTTCCGGACGGGATTTTGTCCACCATGGGGCATCGTAGGTCAGGATTTCATCGAGGTGGGGATTGTTTTCCACTACCGCCCTCCCCCAGGAACCCACCAGGCAGGTGATCCGCCCGCGGGGATAACGTTCCTTGAGGAGGCGGAAGATTGGTGTCGTCATGATCACATCGCCGATATGATCGAGGCGGACGACCAGGATGTTTTCGATATGCTCCGGCGCAAGGCCGTCGCACCGGGGGTATTGCGCCCCCAGAAACCGGCCTGCGCTCACCAGCCCCGCAAGCAGGCCGTCTATGCAGCGGGCGAGGCGTTTTTTGACGGGATTTTTGATCACCGGTCTCTCCGTAACCGATCTTCCCGTAACTATTGTCTTTTTCCTACCAGGGCATAGCCCAGCAGGCGGCGGCCCCGATAGCGGTTGAAGAAATACCGGACCGTGGTCCGACGGAAGCCCAGGACCCCCAGGTAGTTCTTCACCACCGGCGGCGGCAGGTACCACCAGGTATCCCAGTTCTGCAGCGTCCGGAACCGGGGTACGAAGGTGGCCTGCGGCGGGGTGAAATGACTGAGGAGATGGTTGATCAGATAACGGTTCCAGACGGTTTCACTTACGATCACCGTCTCTCTGGTCAGGGACAGGGCCTTCTGCAGGGCAAGAAAGGGGTTTTGCAGGTGCGGGAGGATCGATCCGAAGGTGGCGATATCCACCGGTCCGATTTCCATAGGCAGATCGTAGATATTGCCATAGACGACCCGGGCCCGGGAGCCGTGGGCGCGATGACCCAGCCAGTAGCCGTTGTTGAGCTTCCGTATCTCCTCCCGGCGCGCCGCCAGGATCCGCTCCTGATCGAAACCGGCGAAGGGTACGACATCCCAGTTGTATTCTTCCGAAAGATCGAAGGAGACGACCTCCGCTCCCCGGCCCTCCATATAAAAGCAGAAAAAACCCGAAGCCGTCCCCATCTCCAGAACCCGCTTGCCCCGGAAATCAACACCGCCGAGATAGCGGTGTTCGATGCCGCGCAGGTCCCAGTCCCCTTTTATCTCCCCATATCCGGGGATATGCATGGAATGATAAAAGGCACAGTCCCGGAGATCCGTAACCACCCGCGGTGCCGCATAGAGCTCTTTTTCCTTCAAATCCGCCTCCCGCACATTTCCGCCCATGAATCGATGAAATCGACAGGCCGTGGCGATCACATGCCCTGCCGCGATCTTTCGCCCCACCTTTTCACCGCGGGCAGGACGAAAAACGTCCACTCCTCACGACTCCCGCCCCTATGGCGCCGCCAGTTCCCGAAAATAACCGGCATACCGGGCTACCACATCCGTCCAGGAATAGCGGCGCCGGGTCCATTCCCCGACGACTTTCCGGATGCGGTCCACCTCGCCGGGCGCGGCGACGAGGCGTGACAACATCCCCGCCAGCTCGCCCGGGTCTTTCCGGAAGAAGTATCCCTGTTCACTCACGACCTGGCGATTGAAAGCCACGTCCACCGCCAGCGGGACCGTCCCCAGCCCCATCGCCCGGAGGAGGGAAGGGTTCGTTCCCCCCACCTCGTGACCGTGGAGATAGAGATACGCCCCCTTGTAGAGGGCGTTCAACTTGCCCTGGTCGTTGATCCGCCCGGCGAACACGACCCTCTCGTTGGCCAGGTTATGGAGCTCTTTCAGGTATTCGTCGCCATAGGGGGCATCGCCGACAATGACCAGCGGCATTTCCACCCCCGCCGCTACATATTCCCGGATGACGATATCGGTGTTGTTTTCCCGCTCCAGGCGCGCCACGACCAGCAGATACCGCTCCGGAGTCAAACCCAGTTCCTCGTAAACCGTGTGATCCAGACCATACCGGTCTTCCGATCCGTAAGCGATGCAGATCGAGTCGGTCCCGTATTCCCGCCGGTAGTACTCCTGCATAGCCGGGTTGTCCGTCACGATCCGCCGCACCCCTTTGGCGGCGAGCCATTCCACCCACCGGTAATAGCGCCGGGCCAGCCTTCCCCACTTCGTTCGTTTCCAGCCCAGACCATCGGTGTGGATCGCCGTCTTTTTGCCGCCGAGTCTCAGGAGGAAAACCACGGGGGCATTGCCGGGATCGACGACGAAATAGACGTCGAAAGGGGCGAAGAAGGCATGGACGGCACAGCAGAACGTATGGAAGAGGCTCTCGAAACCCTTGATCCGCGTGGAAGGGATATAGACGCAACGGACGCCGGCGACCAGGGGGGGGCGGTGTTCGTAGTAATCGCTCCGGCAATACACGGTCACTTCCAGCCCGTGATCGCGAACCAGACCGATGGACAGCTCTTCTACAAGGGTATCGAACCCGCCGTAATTGGCGGGGATGCCCCGGGCGCCGATGATGGCCAGCCGGAGCGGGAAAGGGGACGGGGCCTTGTACGACATCTGCATCTCCATATCACCGGCAGTCAATACCGATGCCCTGGCAAATAGTCAAATATTGCAGCTTGCGGTCTCTTGTAACGCGGCGTAATTATCCGGTACTATTCTCAATGAAGGGTAGCTCCCCCGCTTTTGCTCACCCAACAATGATGATGCCCCCGTAAACAGTCAAAACATACACCTTTGGTAATTCCGTCCTCGCTCCGGAATCCGGTATTATCCGCATGTTCTGGATACCGGCCTTCGCCGGTATGACCGGTTGGAAGACTTACCATGAAAGTGCCGTTTTCATGCTTCAAGTCGCCTTGCAGGGCATAAGGGTTTTTTACGGGGCATCATCAATACTTGTGCGGCGGCTTTTTTCTCACCGGCTGCCGGGCGATGATCAGTTCCTTGATCCGGTCGTATTGTTGCGCCGTGAGGATCTTTTTGGTTTTCAACTGATCCTTCTTCGCATAGGGACGGTCCATGATGATCTGCCGGGCCGTCGCCTCGCCGACTCCGGGCAGGTTCATAAGCTGCGCCTTGGTCGCCGTATTGATATCGATACGCTCCGCTTCGGAGTGCGTTTTTCTCCCGGTCTGCGGCGCTGCCTTCGACTCCGGGGCCGGCGCCGCCGGCGCTGCCGCCCGCCGTTCCTCCGTCGCGCCGGACGCCGCGAGCAAGAGCAGGACCGCCGTCACCGTCAGCAGCTTTAACCACAACGATCTTTGCACGCCCCTCACCTCCCTTCTTTCCTTAGTTGTTTTTGTTCCGCATTTTGTTCCGCGGCAACGGGAGAGATCCCGAGAGGACCGGTCACGGACAATCACCACTCCCGGAGATCATGGGGGCGATGATCTCAAAGACCACCAAAAAAAACCAGCATTATTTTTCCGGTATTTTTTTGCCGGCACCACGACTGTCTCGCCGGCGGGGAAAGACATCTTCTCCTCTTTGCCCTCCCGATAGGCGTCCGGACTGCGGCGCCGTGCCGGGTTTAGGGGGTTGGGTTCAGCTCAACGAGGATCCCGCGGCCGGCTTCCCTCCCAGGATTGCAGGCATGCCAGGGCTTCGACAAGGCGGGCAAGAGTTACTTCCTCAACAGCACCATCGGCCGGCGCCTCCTGCGGACCAGCAGCGGGAGGTGGTCCAATTCTTCAAGGACACCCTCCTGCGGGAGCTGAAGCAGGAATTCCCCGTCTTTCTCTATTCGGACCGGCACGACATGGAGAAGTTCAAACACCGGCTGGAGATGGAACTGCTTTACAAGCTTTCGGCGAACCGGGATGCGGAATTCGGGCGGATCCTCCAGTACAAGGCGGAGTCGCTGGCAAAAAGCTGCCGGAGTTATCTGGAGATCGCCCTCAGGACCTCCCAGCAGGCCGACACGGACCGGGAGGCCCTGAAAGAGCAGATCCTCGGTGAAAAGGGAAATTACACCCAGATCCACGAAGATCTGATCGTCATGACCAGGGCCCAGTCCATCCACACCCGGACCAATATCGAAAAATATCTAGACCGTTTCAAAAGGCCCCTCCATGACAAGCTGGTGGCGGCCTTACAGGAGGAAATGCCGCAATGGCAGGGAAACCTGTGGAAGCTGACCCGCCGTTTCGAAGACTGGCTCCGGGAAAACCTCGTGGTGGAGTTGGACGGGATTTCCGCCCGGGAGCACAAACACTTCTTCGGCACCCTGACGAAGGCCCATGCCAGCCTGGACCGCTACCTGGAATCCTTCCGGGCCCTTCTGGGCGCCAATATCGAGCGCGTCCTGGGGATCAAGATGGCCCCGGCGGAATGGAAGCTGGAGGTGACGCCCCCCGCCCGGCCGGACATCAGCATCGGCCAGGTGTTTCTTTTTCATTTCGACCTGTTGTGGTTTCTCATCCCCATGGCGATATTCCGCCGACGGAATGAGGGAGGAAGAGCGGCCTTGCAGAAGGAAAGAACCTCAAGGAGAACCTGTGACCCGAGAATCCTGC
>ERZ795049.358-NODE-358-length-68572-cov-11.745362_pt1 | contig 68572 bp, 53 predicted proteins | sample MGYA00375133_ERZ795049 | MGnify/ENA primary metagenome ERZ795049 (study PRJEB30178, sample SAMN05720147) | activated sludge metagenome | isolation source: anaerobic digester from wastewater treatment plant | place: Japan | collected 2015-04-20 ... | reverse complement strand
TCCTACTTCCTGATTCCAGCTCGTCATTCACAAAATGGGGACTGCTTCGCAAGCTCGCAGTGACAATTTTTCCTACTTCCTGCTTACTGCTCGCCATTTACAAAATAGGGGACTGCCTCGCAAGGTCGCAGTGACAATTTTTTCCTACTTCCTGATTCCTGCTTGCCTTTTACAAAATAGGGAACTGCTTCGCAAGCTCGCAGTGACAATTTTTCCTACTTCCTGCTTACTGCTCGCCATTTACAAAATAGGGGACTGCCTCGCAAGGTCGCAGTGACAATTTTTTCCTACTTCCTGATTCCTGCTTGCCTTTTACAAAATAGGGGACTGCTTCGCAAGCTCGCAGTGACAATTTTTTCTAATTCCTCCTTACTGCTCGCCATTTACAAAACAGGGGACTGCTTCGCAAGCTCGCAGTGATAATTTTTTCCTACTTCTTGATTCCTGCTTGCCATTCACAAAATGGAGATTGCTTCGCAAGCTCGCGATGACAACTTAGGTGACCGCGCGGCTTGACCCTACAGCTTTCAACCCCAGCCCCCGGTCATCTGACCTCCGTCCTCGGTCGTCGGTCTCTCATCCCCGGTCATCTATCCACGTCGCCGGTCTCCCGTCACCTCCCCCCATGTGCTAAAATTAGACCTGTATGCTGTTGAACGACCATCTTCAGTCCATCCTCGACACCCTGCCCGATAAGCCCGGCTGCTACCTGATGAAAAATGAGCAGGGGCGCATCATCTACGTCGGCAAGGCGGTCAATTTGCGCGCGCGTGTGCGCTCCTACTTCCATGCCGGCACAGGCGAGCACCCTAAAACCCACAAGCTGGTCAGCGAGATCGCCGACATCGAGTGGATCGTGGTCGGCTCTGAGCTGGAAGCGCTGATTTTGGAGATGAACCTGATCAAGCGCCACCGCCCGCAGTACAACGTGCGCCTGAAGGACGACAAACGCTTCCCCTACATCAAGGTGCACTGGGCTGACCCCTTCCCCAAGGTGACCGTCACGCGCCAGATGACCCAGGACGGCTCGCGTTACTTCGGTCCCTACACCAGCGTGTGGGCGGTGCATCAGACCCTCGACCTGCTGCGCAAGATCTTCCCCTACCTGACCTGCAACCGCGAGATTAGCGGGAAAGACACACGCGCCTGCCTGTACTACGACATCAAGCTGTGTTCTGCGCCCTGCATCGGCGCCATCAACCAGGCTGATTACCGCCAGGTGATCGACGACCTGTGCCAGTTCCTTGACGGGCGCACCGAGTCGGTCGTCCAGCGCCTGAACCAGGCCATGGCAGCCGCCGCCGAAGAGCTGCAGTATGAAAAAGCCGCCGCCATCCGCAACCAGTTGCAGGCTATCGACCGGGTGGTTGAGCGCCAGAAGGTGATCAGCGCGGATCAGACCGATTCGGATGTGATCGCCATGGCGCGCGCCGATGGTGAAGCCTGCGTGCAGGTGTTTTTCATTCGCGGCGGTAAGCTGATCGGCCGCGAATACTTCGTCCTGGAGGGCACCGAAGAAGAAGCCAATGAAGAGGTGCTGGCGGAGTTTGTCAAGCAATTTTATGCCCAGGCCGCTTTCGTTCCCGACCGCGTGCTGCTGCCTGAAGAACTGGAAGAAGCCCAAATTATCAGCCAGTGGCTGAGGGCGCGTAAATCCGGGCAAAAGGTCGAGATCACCGTCCCGCACCAGGATGTGAACCGCGAACTGGTGGAGATGGCAGCCGAGAACGCCGTTGAGACCCTCAACGCCCTGCGCACCCGCTGGGAGGCTGACAAGAACCGTCAGACCGTGGCGCTGACCGAAATCCAGGAGGCGCTGAACCTTTCGGAGCCGCCCAACCGGATTGAGTGCTACGATATCTCCACCACCCAGGGCGTGGCCAGCGTGGGCAGCATGGTGGTCTTCGAGCAGGGCACGCCCAACAAGAAGCTCTACCGACGCTTCAATATCAAGTCGGTGCTGGGGCAGGATGACTTCGCCAGCATGGAGGAGGTGCTCACCCGCCGTTTCCGGCGCTGGAGAGCCGCTTACGAAGCAGAGAAGGAAGTCGGAAAAAAACCCGACCCCGCCTTCGCCATCCTTCCAGACCTGCTGCTGGTTGACGGCGGCAAGGGCCAGTTGAGCCGGGCGGTTGCTGTGTTGGAAAGCTACAACCTGCTGGATCGGGTACCCGTAGCCGCGCTGGCTGAAAAAGAGGATGAACTGTACGTCCCCGGGCAGCACGCGTCAATCGCCCTCGAACGGCATTCACAGGGACTATACCTGCTGCAGCGCATCCGCGACGAGGCGCACCGCTCTGCCATCACCGCCCACCGCAAACGGCGTGGCCAGCAGGGCCTGGCATCCCGCCTGGACGTGATTCCCGGCATTGGACCTGCCCGCCGCAAAGCGCTGCTGAACGCCTTCGGTTCGATTGAGGGCATAAAAAAGGCGCCCGCCGAAAAAATTGCCGAAATCAAAGGCATCACCCTTGAACTGGCACAAAATATCAAACTACAACTCGAATAAGGAGCTGTTTTGAGCAAAAAGCAAGAAAGAAAACCAAAATCATACCGGGTCTACCAGATTGTGATGGCGATTATCGCCGTCGTCATGATTCTTTCGTTGATTGCCGCGGCAATTCGCTGGTAAGGAGGCTTGTATGCCCGGTTTAGGCTGGTTGGATGTGTCCGACCTTGATTTTAATGTGCTGCTCCTATTGGAGCCGTTGCACGCCGTCTACATGGCCCAACGCCAGCCAGACGCTGCTATGGGAACGGCAATAGGTGCCCATCCGGCAGTGCGCTGGTACCTGGGCCAAATCCACCCGCCTACTCAAACCTATCTCGACCGCTGCCTGGCGCTGGCCAACCGGCATCCCACAGCGGAAGAACTGCGCCGGGCTGAGCTGGCTGTGCTGGATACGATGCAGGACTGGCTGATCTACATACTGGACCCGGCGCAGTACGACCGGTTGGATTTCCTCGGCTGGGCTGACGATTCGCTGCTGACCATGGCAGATTTCAGCGACCGGGTTGTTCTCGATGTCGGCGCGGGCAGCGGGCGGCTGGCCTTTACCGTCGCCCCTTATGCTCGTGCGGTCTATGCTGTAGAACCGGTGGCGAATTTGCGCTGTTATTTATGGGAAAAACGAACCCGACTGGGCTTTGACAACGTTTTCCCGATCGATGGCCTGATAACCCGCATCCCCATTGAGGATAATTTCGCTGACATCCTGATGGCCGGGCACGTCTTCGGCGACGATTTCGAGGCTGAATATGCGGAAATGCAGCGCGTGGTGCACCCGGGCGGCTTGATTTTGCTGCATCCGGGTACGAATGCCAGCTCTGAAACTGAAGCCCACAAATTTCTTCTGTCGAAAGGGTTCGCTTTCGCTATTTTTGAAGAGCCTGGAGACGGACTCAAACGTAAATACTGGCTGAGACTTGATCAATCATCGCAATCAAAGGAGAAATCATATGACTGAAAATAAGGGTTACGCGTTTGTCGAATCCACCAAGTACCCCTATATCACCGAATCCGGTCAAAGGCGGGGATTGCCGCAGCCGGACTACGAATTCCCTCTTGAACCGGGCGCGCCGTTGATCGACCTGCCCGGTCCCGCCGAGATTGACCTGGGCGAATTTGACCTGCGTACAGCCATCGAGCAGCGTGTGTCCCGTCGCCAATACACGGAAGACCTGCTCTCGCTGGAGGAGTTGTCGTACCTTGTGTGGCTGACCCAGGGCAATAAATTCATCAACGAGCAGCGAGCCGTTCCCCTGAAAACCGTCCCTTCAGCCGGATGCCGGCACCCCTTTGAGACCTATCTTTCGGTCAATAAAGTTGCCGGGTTGGAAGCGGGTCTGTATCGCTTCGTGGCCAGCACCCATCAACTGGTCGCTGTCCGCGTCGATGCGGGTTTCAACGCCCAACTGGCTGAGGTGTGCCTGAACCAGCGTCATGTGGCCATCAGCGCGGTGACTTTTATTTGGGCTGCGGTTCCCTATCGCACCGTCTGGCGCTACTCAGAGCGCAGCTATCGCTATCTCTATCTGGATGCCGGGCACGTGTGTCAGAACCTGTACCTGGCTGCCGAGTCAATCAACTGCGGCGTGTGCGCCATCGGCGCTTTTGATGATGACGGCGCCGATGCGCTGCTGGGCTTCACACCGCCGGAAAGCTTTGTCATCTATCTTGCCAGCCTGGGGAGGGTGTCCTGACCTCTTTGGCGCACCCCATTGACACCTGTGTCTTGATCTCAGCCGGCGAAGAATGGCGGGCTTTTCTCCCTCATTTTCCGCAGGTACGGATTGAACCCACGCCCTATGGCGATTGTTTCACAATGGCAGTCGACGGGTACGCGGTGGTTTTCTTGCATGGCGGTTGGGGCAAGGTTGCTGCCGCCGGGTCGACTCAGTACGCCATTCTCCGCTGGCGCCCGGCTCGGATCGTCAATATCGGCACCTGCGGTGGATTCCATGGTCAGGTCGAGCGCGGTCAGGTGATCCTGGCTGCCAAAACCATCATCTACGACATCATCGAACAAATGGGTGACTTCGATGACGCCATCCACCACTACACGGTCGATTTCGACCTGACCTGGCTGCGGCACCCGACGCCCCAGCCGGTGACGGCGGGAACCATCCTCTCCGCCGATCGAGACATCGTCTCCGCAGACATTCCCGACCTGATCCGGCGTTACAACGCAGCCGTCGGCGATTGGGAATCCGGCCCGATTGCCTGGATTGCCCGGCGTAATCAGGTCCCCTGCCTGATCCTGCGCGCAGTCTCGGACCTGGTGAGCGAATCCGGTGGCGAAGCCTATCAGGGCGACGATTTCTTCCAGAAGCAATGTAAGCCGCTCATGGCAGAATTTGTGCGCCACCTACCAGCCTGGCTGAAGGCATTCCGCCATTAAGCGCATCAAGCAACAACTTCATCCTGTTAGTAAAGGGATCTCACCCACCCACAAGGCTGTTGGAGAAGCAGGTAACCGCTGTTGGGGGTGTGGGGTAAAATCCAGGTAGATTGAACAATTAATGAGCATTTTAACAACATTAAGGAGTATAAAAATGAAAGAATTTACATTAGATGAAGCTCTTGCTGTTGCAGAAACGTTGGGGATTGACTTCAGCAAAGCGGGATTCACGCCAGAAGAATTTTTAGAAGGGATGAACATCGAACTCGAGCATGGGCTGGTCGATCCGGAGACCAATGTAACGAATAACGATCCTCTGGTAACAGGAAAGATTGCCATGGCGCATTTGAATGAATTCCCCGAATATTACCATCCGGATGTCGGCCTGGAAGCCTGGGAACATGCCGTTGAAGCGTACAAGGGTGATCTCAAGGGTAAGAAAATTCAAATCGTGTGAGGATTAAAAATAAAAGGCAAAGCTGAAGAATTTCTTTGCCTTTTATTAATATATTTTTAATCTAACACGACAAAACTGTCTCAGCTCATGCTTAACTTTTGTGCCGTGAGCCTTCTGTGTAATTCATATAATAATTGGTCATGGTAACCTGCCCGGCGCGGGCTGGTTATCATCTCTAACGGCAAAATTTACCTCAGTTCCCCAACCGTGCCCGTTCCTCTGCCACAATGCTTTCATCGAGCTTTTTAAACAGCGGCGCAGGCTGTTTGAAAGCCTTCCCGGGAACCAACTCGAATGGCTGCCACAGGTCTTCTCCCGCGGCGGAAAGCGATTCACCCGGCTCATACAGCATCACCGTGTGGGTGCCCAGGTCATCTTCAATTTCACGAGTCACCAGCTGCCCAAATATCGGCTGCGCACCGCCCAGGTAAGTATGCAATTTTTCGCAGGTGTGGGGTAAAAACGGCGCGAAGATCATTTTCAACCAATCAATCGCCTGTATAGCGGTGTAAATCGACTTAGCCGCTGCGTCCTTATCCATTTTAATTTCAAACCAGGGCCCGGTACTGTCCAGGAACTTATTCACTTCTCCAGCCAGGCGCATCGCTTCCAAAAGCGCCGCGCGCAGCTTGACCGCCTCTAAATATCGTTCCACGGTTTTAAAGCCAGTACGAATAGTCTGCAAGAGTGCCAGGTCGCCTTCCCGAAGCTCATTTGGAATCGGCACAGCGCCATCCCAGTGTTTGAAGGCAAACGCCAGCACCCGATTAACCAGGTTGCCCCAGGTAGCCACCAGTTCATTATTGTTGCGCTGGTAGAATTCCTCCCAATCCCAATCGGAATCGCGAGTTTCTGGCATGTTCACAGTCAAAATATAGCGCAGCGGGTCCGGATCATAACGTTCAAGGAAATCCAGCCCCCATACTGCCCAATTATGGCTGCCAGAAAGTTTTTTTCCTTCCAGGTTCATGAACTCATTCGCGGGCACATCATAGGGCAGCACCAGCGGTTGCGGGTCAGCAGCGCCCATCTTCTCGTCGAAGGATTCACCCACACCAATCAGCTCTGCCGGCCAGATGATGGCATGGAAGGGGATATTATCCTTCCCGATGCAGTAATAGGCACGTGATTTTTGGTTTGTCCACCAGTGGTGCCAGGCCTCAGGGTCATCATGCAGCCGGCTCCACTCCACCACACTCGAAAGATAGCCAATTACCGCTTCAAACCAGACGTACATGCACTTGCCTTCCCAGCCTTCAACCGGCACAGGCACGCCCCAGTAAAGATCACGGGTGATCGGACGGCCGCGCAATCCGCTCGTTTCAATCTGACCCAGGGATTGGCGGATCACATTCGGACGCCAGTAGGATTGCCGTTCGCGCAGAAACTCGGTTACCGGCTCTTCCAATTTTTCCAGATCAAGGTAAAAATGGGTTGTCTCACGCAATTCAGGGGTCGATCCGTCAATTCTGGACTTTGGATCAATGAGCTTTTCAGCCTCCAAAAGGTGACCGCAATGATCACACTGATCTGAACGAGCGCCGGTCTTTCCACAAAAATAGCAGGTGCCCTCTACATAACGATCGGGCAAAAAGCGTTCCTGTGCTGGAGAATACCACTGTTTTGATTCCTCCGTATACAGGTAGCCGTTTTCTTTCAGCGATAAAAACAGCTTGTTGGCAACATCAAAATGAGTGCGGGTATGGGTGCTGGTGAAAATATCGTAGGTCAACCCTAGCTTTTGAAACAATTCAATAAACCCGACATGATATCGCTTGTAAACTTCCTCAGGTGTGGCATGATCTTCGTCAGCGCGCACGGTGACCGGTGTTCCATGTGAATCGGAACCTGAAACCATCAATACATCCCGCCCGCGCAGACGGTGGTAGCGAGCGAGGATATCTGCGGGTAAATACGAGCCGGTGATATTTCCGACATGTATTTCGGCGCTGGCATACGGCCAGGCGACAGCCACTAATACAGGTTGTGTCATTTTTTACCTCATTTCATGGTTTGATTCCGGTGCTAGCAATAAAAAAGCTGGCCTCAGCCAGCCGTTCTCCGGAGGTGGTGTGACACCTCGTGTTATGCTCCTGGTAAGCATAACATCGGAGACCAAAACATGTACATGATGAAGGATTGGTTGATCATCGTAGAAGAATTATACAGGATTATAAAAAATCTTTCAACTGCCTGGCTTTATGCGGGTGTCTGAGCTGTCGTAAAGCTTTGCCTTCAATTTGGCGGATGCGTTCGCGGGTCAAGCCAAACTTTAAACCCACCTCTTCCAGGGTATAAGCCCGACCGCCATCCAGGCCAAAGCGCATGCGCAAAATGCGGGCTTCTCGCGGGGTTAATGTCGCCAGAACCTCATCGATCTTATCATGCATCATTGATTGGTAGGTCACATCAATTGGCGAAGGATTGTCTTCATCTTCAACAAACATGCCCAGTTCAGATTCCTCATCATCGCCAACGGGTGTCTCCAAAGATAGCGGGAGCCAGGAGATCCGCATGATCCATTGCACTTTGTCCACACTGAGGTTCAACTTTTCGGCGATCTCCTTTGCAAGTGGTTTCCTTCCCAAACTTTGTTCTAACTCATGATGCACCCGGAACAGCTCCCTGATTCGGTCAATCATGTGCACTGGAATACGGATGGTCCTGCCCTGGTCGGAAATAGAACGCGTGATCGATTGGCGAATCCACCAGGTGGCATAAGTTGAAAAACGAAACCCACGTTTGTAATCGAATTTTTCCACCGCTTTGATCAGTCCCAAATTGCCTTCCTGGATCAGATCTAAAAACGGCATCCCCCTGCCGATATAACGTTTGGCGATTGAAACCACCAGGCGGGTATTGGCTTTAATCAGGTGCTCCCAGGCATCCTCGCCTTCTGCAATCAACAACCGCAATTCAGCAGCACGTTCGGGTTGAGTGTCATGATCAATGTTTGCCAGTTCAATTTTTGCTAACCGCCCCTGCTCGATTTGTTTAGCAATTAATTGCTCTTCTGGCATTGAAAGTAGCGGTTCCAGAGACATTTCTTTGAGATACAGCCCGATTGTATCTTCAGTGCCGTCAAAGGTTGATGACAATGGGCTCCGATCGTTGCTCGTGCCACCCGTGATATCGAGCAATGCTTCGGAATCAATAATATCAACCCCCTGGTTGCGCAAATAACCAATTACAGCCCGTATTGATTCGTGATCATCATCTTCATTTGGAAAAAAGACCATTAAATCGTCGATGGCCACATAACCCTGTTTGTCTGCAAGTGAAAGCAGGGCATCAATAATTGCCTTAACTTTCTTCCTACGAGGATCGTTGACCACGGCTTCTTCTCCGGCTTGATTGTGGTTGATGTTAATTCACGCCTACCCCCACCCGCGAACAAGTGATTAATGCGTCTCCTGATCAAACGTCACGGATTGGGAGCTTTCCGAGGTTTGGTGTTCGCATGTCGTTAAGTTAAGATCAGCGCCACAGACAACACAGAGCCCCTGGCAATTGCTGTCACACAAACGCTTAATGGGCGTCGCTAAGATTAAGTATTCTCGAAACAGCGGGCCCAAATCAAGATACCCATCATTAGGAAGGATTAAATCCTCCTCTTCTCGATGGCGCGTCATAAACTGGTACAATTCTTCAAGTTCAGTCTCAACCGGCAGGTAGATTTCTTTCAGGCAGCGCACACACGAGGTCAAAACCTCCGACCCTGCCCGGATCTGCAGTAGAATTCCTTCGCGAGTTCTTGAAAGACGCACCACACTACGCAAAGCTTGTATGGAAAGGTCATCGATAACGATTTCATCAACGTCAACCTGAACTTCATGGCTGGAGCCAATAGCCTTGTTGTACATATGGCCAACGTTCAGTCGCAAAAGGTTATTGCTTTTGTTCACAGGATGTCACTCAAGAAACGATTGGGTAAAATCAATTCAGCAGAATTATAACACGGTGCCCTATAAACATCAAACATTATTTGGAGAGTGTTAAAGCAAATGGTATTGAATTATCGGTTTATGAATGAACACAATAATTTTTTGCATTTACGATTATTTTGAATATTATATTGATTCGTAGGGGCAATCCTCTGTGGTTGCCCTGCCGATAGGGCACCTTCGGGTTGGGCGGGCACGGCTCAATACCCTTGCAGGGCACAGGGAGTGCTACGCGAAGGTCCGCCCCTACAAATGACATTGAATTAAGAACGAACCAATGTTCAACACGCTCACTATGGTAACCTGGATATTTTTTAAATGAACATCACCACCGCAAAACTGGTAATCGCCTCTGGAAATTCGGGGAAAATCCTCGAAATCAAAGCCATTCTCTCTCACCTCGATATCGAAATCGTCGCCTTTCAAGACCGTGGAAATCGTATCGATATCGAGGAAACAGGAGCAACCTACTTTGAAAACGCTCGGATAAAAGCTATGGCTTACCTTGCAGAAACCGGTCTGCCTGTGCTGGCTGATGATACCGGGTTGGAAGTGGAGGCGCTGAACGGCGCGCCAGGTCTTCATTCTGCCAGGTTTTCACCTGCGCAACCGGCTACGGATTCTGATAGGCGCAGGTATTTATTGTCACAATTGGTAGCCAAACCTCAGCCCTGGAATGCACGTTTCGTTTGCACGACCATACTGGCCCTGCCAGATGGCGAAATCTTCACGACCACAGGTTGCTGCCAGGGATTGATCGCCCCTGAAGAACGCGGTTCCAGAGGGTTTGGCTACGACCCGGTATTTTATATCCCTGAATACAATGCAACTATGGCTGAACTCTCAGCCGATATCAAGAACCAGATCAGCCACCGCGCAAGAGCCCTGGCTGCCATGATCCCACATATCCAAGAAAAGCTCATTTCAAGATAAGCGCATTACCATTTATTTCGATGCACCCGCTGCGCATTGAAGCGGTCAACCGGTTCAGGTACCGATTCAGGGTGCCCAATCGCAACCAGCGCCACTGGCCGAACATCTTTTGGCACCTCCAGCAGGGATTGCATTCCAGACATGCGCACCGAATCAGGAAAGATCCCCAGCCAAACCGCGCCCAATCCCTTGGCGTGGGCTGCCAGCAAGATATTTTGCGTTGCCGCTGAACAATCTTGCAGCCAGGAAGCGCGTTTTGATTCCAATTTTCGATCGCTGCACACCAGGATCGCCAACGGTGCATCCAGGAGCATTTTTGAATAGGGATGAAATTTAGGGATGGCGTCTAATGTCGCTCGATCGTCAATCACAATAAAATGCCAGGGTTGTTCGTTCCTCGCTGAGGGCGCCTGCATGCCAGCCCTCAACAGGTCATGCAGGTCCTCTTCAGAAACCGGCTCGTGTTTAAAATTGCGCACACTGCGGCGAGTAAAGATTGCTTCTAAAGTGTCCATTAAACCACCTTTCGATAATCTGCAAACCCGATCGCATCCACATAGGATGACATAAATTCCGGATCGGTCGTCAGTTCAATGTAGGATATTTTTGCCAAAATCGTTTCTACTTTCTTGCGGCTGACATTAGAAAGCAGCATCTCCAGCGCGCCTGCGCCAGCCGCATTGCCGATCTGTTGAAAGCGTTGAGCAGGAAGCGTGGGAAACATACCAATTTTAACTGCTGAATCCAGGTTTAAATAGGTGCCAAATGCCCCTGCCACGATGAATTGATCGATTTCCTCGGCTTTTGTCTCAGTTGCCCTCAGCAGGGCGTTAATCCCAGCTCGAATGGCTGCCTTGGCTAATTGGATCTCGCGGATATCTCCGCGTGTAACCAGGATCTCATTACCCGTACCCGATTTTTCTGCAGGAACCAGGGTGATCGCGTCGCCCTGTGGCATAAGAACCTTGCGCGCCGCGCGTTTTGTGAACCTCCCGGTTAAATCAATCTGCCCGCTTTCCAGCAAACCCGCCACAACATCCAGGATTCCCGAACCACACAAACCGACTGCTGGCTGGTTGTCAATGGTTGCCAGGTGCCAATCGCCATCAAAAAACTTGGCACGCTCAATCGCTCCGGGTGCAGCTCGCATTCCAGCATGAATATGAGCGCCCTCAAATGCTGGCCCAGATGCACACGAGCAGCTCACCAACAGCCCGTCTTTAAGTAAACTGACCTCGGTGTTGGTGCCAATATCCAGTGCCAGGACTACTCCCTGCCGTCCAAGAATATCGCTGGCCAACAGCATTGCAAGGTGATCCGCCCCAACAAACCCGGCAATGTTCGGCGGCATATATACACACGCGCCAGGAGCTCCAACCAGGTTGACCTCACGCGCCGGAAAATTCAGCGCCTGGTGAACGGCTGCAACATAAGGCGCCTCGCCCAACTGCCTGACAGGCAACCCGGCAAATAGGTGCTGCACCGCGGTGTTGCCCACAACCACAAAGTCCATGATCTGATCAGGGTCCACTCGGGCAGATGCGCATAAACTGCCGACAAGTTGATTGACTCCCTCGACCAGGCTGGTTTGCAGTGTTTTTTGCTGGCTTTTTCCCTGGTTTGCGTGGGCAATTCGGCTGATTACATCTTCTCCGTAACTGATTTGCGGGTTCATCGATGCTGATTTCGCTTCAATTTTCCCATTGAATAAATTCACCAGGAAAGCGGCCATTTTTGTGGTGCCAATATCGACTGCCACACCATAACAGTCCTGATCTTCTCTCAAAAATCCAAGAATCTCTCCCGCCGCATTAAAAACAGCTACAGCGGACCAATCTTGATCGCGCATTTTTAAAGAGAATTGGGTTAATACCGACAGGCTGACATCCCGGCATGCCTCACTGCTATTGGGGAATAACTCGCTAAATCGTTCCCAATCTGCGCGCAAATCATCCTGACCCGGCACAGGCAGGGAGAACTCTTCCAGGTGAAGGCTTGTCGTAAGAACAATCTCTTTCGGAAGTCCGTCGATTTGCAGGCGTTGCATTGTCGTTAACGATTCAGGCGGCAATTCGATTCTGGCGTCACTGCACGGAACGGTCATACAAGCCAGGCGCCATCCCTGGGCGATCTGATCAGGGCTGAATTCATCTTCTTCTTCAGGTTGGACAGGATTCAGTTCTCCGTCAATGCAGCGAATTTTACAAGAGCCGCAGACACCCCCGCCGCCGCATAACGCAGCGATTGAGATGCCTGCCTTTTGCGCCAGGGCGAGCAAGCTTTCTTTACCGTTGGTGAAAACTCGCGTGCCAATTGGTTGAAAATCAATACGGTATTCAGGCATCGGGTGTTCTATTTTTTATAGCCAATCATGCGCAAGAAATTTTTTCGCCAGGTGATATCTTCTTCACCTTCAATGCCATACGAACGATTTCCATCAGCCACGCCTAATATCGCGCGCCCTTCACCAACGTCCATCACCACCACGTCCGTCGTATTGGCGGTGGCGCAGAAGATATGACAGACCTCCGGCACAGCTTTGACCTGGTTTAAAACATTGATCGGGAAAAATCCCTGTCCTAAAAAAATGATGAACGCATGGCCTGCACGCAGCTCAAAGGCATTTTGTTTAGCCAGTTCAATCATGGCTTCATCGGTGCCGCTCCAGCGGACCAGGCACTTACCCGATGCTTCACAAAACGCCAGTCCAAATTTAATCTCCGGCACACTGGACACCAGGGCTTCGTGGATATCCTCGACAGTTTTAATAAAATGCGACTGACCGAGAATAAAATTGATCTCCTCTGGTTTTTCAATCCTGATATTTTTCACGTCCATAACAGCCACCTCCTTTGATGGTAGGCTAATTTTAACATATTTCGTGTATCACCTGGTTTGTTTGAGGAAGTTACGAGCAATAAAAAAGGCATCCCGATGTGGATGCCTTAATCGGATTAACAACTGGTATTTATTTTACGCATTTAAATCTTTGTGCACCCCAGAAAGTGCACGCACCTGTTCCAGGGCATGGTAGGAAGACCTGACCAGGGGGGCGCTTTCAACCCACTGAAACCCGATCTCCAGCCCAAAGTTCTTTAATGCCTCGAATTCATCAGGGGTGTAATAACGCGCAATGGGAAGGTGCTTCCGGCTTGGCTGTAAATATTGCCCAATGGTGAGGATATCCACATCCCAGTTACGTAAATCGCGCATCGTTTCTTGAACTTCTTCAAAGGTCTCGCCCAGTCCCACCATAATGCCGGATTTGGTCAGCACATCCGGGTCTAAGTGTTTGGCAGCGGTATGAATAGCCTGTGACCATGCATAACGATCCTGGGGTTGTACACTTTTGAATAAACGCGGAACTGTTTCAACATTATGGTTAAGGATTTCTGGTCGGGCAGCCATCACGATCCGCAAAGCTTCGACACTGCCTTTGAAATCGGGGATCAATACCTCAACGGAACATTTTGGTAATAATTGCCGAATGCGCTGGATGATCATGGCAAAAATTGGTGCGCCCCCGTCCCGGCGTTCATCGCGGTTGACGCTGGTGATCACGGCGTGCCTGAGATCCATTTGCTTCACAGCCTGGGCTACACGTTCAGGCTCTTCCCAATCTATGAATTCAGGACGCCCATGTTTAATATCACAAAACCCGCAGGTGCGCGTACACACATCGCCCAAAATCAAAAAAGTGGCGGTCCCGCTGCCCCAGCATTCACCGATATTTGGACAGCCAGCCTCCTCACAGACCGTATGCAATGCCTTGCTGCGCATCAGGCGCTGCAGGTCTTGATAATTCTCCCCATTGGGCGCACGCACCCTGATCCAGTCTGGGCGCCGAACAGGTGTGGTATCAATCACCTTTGGATCTATGCGATTTCTGGTCGGATTTGTCGACATTTGTACCTCCACCCAAAATTATACTCCCATGCCCCGGTTACAGAAACAAGGCAAGGCGAATCCCAAAAATATGCTGGTAGTTTTTTCATCCGGCGGTTCGCGCGGGTTGTCAGTGACCTGACCCGATCAAAATTTTTAGATTAATCCGCTTCTTTATTCGGAGTTTCTTCGTCCGGTGGCTCAATCGGAACAATCAGCCACATAGCCAGGTAAAGCAGAATGCCAAATCCGCCAGGTAAGGATAAGGCGGCAAACAACGCCCGCAAGATTACAGGGTCAATCGACAGGTACTTTCCAAGTCCGGCGCAAACGCCTGCAAGGCTGCCTTCAGACGGAATTCGATATAATTTCTTAACTTCCATGCCATCCAGCCTTTCAAGATTGCTCTCTGGTTCTGTTTTCCATTATCCATTTATTTTCTGTAAATAACTTTACATCCAGTTGAAATAATCAGGTCTGGATCGCCTCTTTATAATTAATCATACCCAGTATATCTCAGAAGTGGTATAAAATAAGGTTGGAATTATTGACCAAAAGAGATACACACGATGGATTATCTTAAATCAACCTGGCGATTGATCATACATCCACCGGCAAAGGGTTCCTGGAATATGGCCGTGGATGAAGCCATCCTGGAAGCGATCTTTACCGGAGAAGCTTTGCCAACATTGCGGCTTTACGCCTGGAAGCCTGCCTGCCTGTCATTGGGACATGCCCAGCCTTTTACTGAGGTCAACACCGATCAAACGGAATCCAATGGTTGGGACATTGTTCGTCGCCCAACCGGCGGCCGGGCGATCCTGCATGTGGATGAGCTGACCTATTCTGTGATCGCGCCCTTATCCGAACCTCGAGTCAGGGGTGGCGTGCTGGAAAGTTATCTGCGGCTTTCAGAAGCGCTGCTCCAGGCGCTGCGTCTGCTGGGTTTAAATCCACAAGCCAATCAACAGTCTTCGAGCCAAAATTCAAAAACGCCTAACCCGGTTTGTTTTGAGGTTCCTTCCAATTACGAAATTACAGTCAATGGAAAAAAACTGATCGGGTCCGCTCAAGCCCGCCGGAAAGACGGTCTCCTTCAGCATGGGGCGCTGCCCCTGCATGGAGACCTGACGCGCATTATCAACGCGCTGAACTTCCCTGACCCGGCTGCAGTGGAAAAAGCAAAAGAACGGTTATTAGCCCATGCAACCACGGTTGAGAGCGAATTAGGAGCTGCAATGTCATGGGAGCAAGCCAGCCAGGCATTTCAAGATGCCTTCACACAGGTCCTGAATCTGGACCTGGAACCGGCTGAACTCACCGAAAAGGAATTGGCACGAGCCAAGGAGCTTGTCAATGAAAAATATGCCCATCCAGCATGGACGGAACGGATCTAATTCCTGATGCCAAAATTATTTTGTCAGAGCTGCCGTCTACGGGTGTTGATCACAATGCTGATCGTTGTCCTTGTGCTGTTGACAGCCTGCACACCCAAGGAGGCGGCCTCCACTCCAACACCCTCTCCGACCTGGACGGCAGACCAAACCGCTACGCCCAACCCAACTATCACACCTCGTCCAACAGCTACACCAACCCTGCCGCCTTTGGGCGAAGCGGGCAACCCCGTGACCTTTGGCTTCGTCCTTCCTCAACTTGCCAATGCAGATATTGCCGCAGAAGACCTCACCAACCTGTTAAGTAGTGAAACTGGATATGCTATTGAGGTGCTGCTCTATCCGGATTTTGAATCGCTGTCAACAGCAATTGTGCAAGCCGAAGTTGATTTATTCTGGGTTAATCCGCTGGAATACCTGTACCTGAATGAACAGGGGTTTGCCGAGGTCATGCTGATGACAAATCACCAGGGTGTCTTTTCTTACGGGGTTCAGTTCATCGCCAATATCTACCGTGGGTTTGAGCACTTTTTCGACCCCGAAACCAGCGAAAATACCGCTGATATTCTGCCCGCCTTGCAGCAATTTGCGGGCACTCGCCCCTGCTTCCTGGATCCCAATTCAACCCCCGGTTATTATGTTCCCATGGGATTGTTAGCGATTACCAGTACGCCAACCCAGGATCCCGTCTTCGTTTACAGCTACAATGCGATCATTCGGGCAATTTATATTCAAGGCATCTGCGATTTTGGCGTCACCTATGCGCTCACGGGCGATCCGCTGACCTCCAGCGATATCATGTTCAACCTTCCCGATGCCCAGAACCAGGTTTTTGTCGTCTGGAGATCGGAAGGACTGATTCCCAATGTCGGCTTATCTGCGTCCCCTAACTTGCCTGTTTTTATGCGTTTTCGAATCGAGGAAGCCATGCTGCGCATTGCAGACAGCGCGGACGGGTTATATATCATCAGTTCCGCTCTGGATTATCAGGTTGAAGCACTTCGCTCAGTAGAAGACAATTTCTACAATGGGTTCCGTTCGGTTGTTTATCCCCTGGCATTGGATCTGCAAGCTCTCACTCACGCCGCACCGCAACAATGAATTACCTCCGCCGCTTTCTTCTGATCGTATTTCACAGCATCCTGTATATCTGCATCGGCGCCTTCTTCCTTGTTGGCTTGCTCCGAACGGGGATCCTGGTTCACAGCCGACCAAAGACCTTTTTACCAGAGGATGTCCCTGAAGCCCCTGTCGCCCTGGTTCTGGGCGCCGGTCTCAACCGGGATGGATCGCCCGGCGTTGTTCTACGCGACCGGGTTGAAACAGCAGCGGAGCTTTATTTTTCTGGGAAAGTTGAAAAGCTTTTAATGAGCGGTGACAACATATCGCAATATTACAACGAACCCGGAGCCATGTTTGAGTACGCCCTGTCATTGGGCGTCCCTGGTGAAGATATCGTTCTGGACCCAGCGGGAATAAGGACGTATGACAGCTGTTACCGCGCCCGAGATATTTTTGGCGTCAACCAACTGATCATCGTTACCCAGTCTTTTCACTTACCCCGAGCTTTATTCATTTGCAACGCTTTGAATATCGAAGCTTATGGCGTCACCGCGGACGATGCCAATTACAACCGTCGCGGGTATATCTTCTGGTGGGCACGGGAAATACCTGCTTCCAGCGCGGCGATTTGGGACGTGTTCTTTGCCCAGCCCACACCATTACCCGGTCAACCCGAACCCATCTTCCCCTGAATCTGACTTTTTTTCAATCACCATTAATAATAACCAATTCTGGCATCAATATTGCAATAAAAGAGCTAACCATGAACAGAGATCAAGCATTAACCATTTTGCATCAATACGTCAAGAGCCCTAACCTTATCAAACATATGCTGGCTGTTGAAGCTGCTATGCGTTTTTATGCCCGCAAATTTGGCGAAGATGAGGAAAAATGGGCAGTGACCGCATTAATGCACGACTTTGATTGGGAAATTCATCCCACCCTAGAAGAACATCCCCTGGCTGGTGAATCCATTTTGCGGGAGCATAAGGTTCCAGAAGATATCATCAGGGCAGTCCTCAGTCATGCGACTCACACGGGTATCCCTCGAGAGACGCATATGGAAAAAGCCCTGTTCGCCTGTGATGAGGTGACCGGCTTAATCACTGCCGTTGCCCTGGTCAGGCCTTCAAAAGCCATATATGATCTCAAACCAAAATCTGTCAAAAACAAGTGGAAAGACAAATCCTTTGCTGCGGGCGCTAATCGGGAAGAAATTGAGCTGGGCGCTGCAGAGTTAGGAATCGATCTCTGGGAACATGTCGCCAACGTGATTGAAGCAATGAACAGCATTGCTGAAGAACTCGGCCTTGCAGGGACGCCACAAGATCATTAATCAGGACAAATACCATGGAGCTTAAAGGCAAAGGTTATTATATTTGGATGCTGAAAAATTGCGAAAAGGGCAACCCCGATCGCATCGTCGGCCTGGCGCGCGAAGCCAAATTATCACATGTGTTAATCAAAATAGCTGATGGCGCCTTCCCTTACAACGTTGACCTTGAAAGCGGTTTTGATTACGTCCGCCCTGTGATTAAAAAGCTCCAATCCCACAATATCGCAGTTTGGGGATGGCAGTACATCTATGGAAATCACCCCGATCAAGAAGCACAAATTGCGGTCAAACGCTCAATTGAGCTGGGTGTTGATGGTTATGTGGTCAATGCAGAACATGAGTTCAAACAACCCAAAAAGGCTGCAGCCGCCAGCCGTTATATGAACATCCTGCGCAATAATTTAGGCAGTCTGCCAATAGCACTCAGCTCATATCGCTTCCCTTCATATCATCCTGATTTTCCCTTTAGTAATTTTCTTGAACGGTGTAATTACAACATGCCCCAGGTTTACTGGATGAAATCAATCAATACAGGTGGCGCACAATTGCAACGCTGTATCAATGAATACAACCAGATCAGGCCCTTCCGACCGATTATCCCTACCGGTCCGACTTTCAAAGAACATGGCTGGAAACCGCAAGAGAACGATGTGATCGAGTTCCTGCAGGTCGCCCAAAGATTAAACCTTCCGGCTGTCAATTTCTGGTATTGGGAAGGTTGTCGGCGTGATTTACCAAAATTTTGGGATCTCGTTCGTAATTATAGTTATGAAAACCCCACAGCAGGCAATGATTTTATCAGTCAGTACTTTGCAGCCTTGAATAGCAACAACCCGGATAAAGTCCTTAAGTTTTATAACAGCAATGCGGTTCATATTCGCTCTGGAAGTGCCATCGTCGGAAAGCCGGCAATCCGGGAGTGGGTTGCCAACCTGATGGAAGAATATGCAGGACAAAAATTCATCCTTCTTCAGGAAAAAGTCGATCGCCACATCCATAATTTTCGCTGGCAGGTGCAAAAGCCAAATGGCGGGGTGACTGAAGGGCGCGACACGATGGGCGTGATCGACAACACCATCCGATTTCATTATTCGATTATCCAGCAGCCTTAACCCAGGCTTTTCTGATCGTCAGCGCTTATTTACCAACCAGTGATACCGCATCCAGCGGAACTGTCATTTCCAGGATCTCATCACCCTTTTTCACATCGATTACAACCTCACCTTTTTGTGTCCGGGTGCGGCTGGGCGCATCCGTCACCCGCAGCAGGCGGCTGGCTGCCTCTTTAAAATGCACCACACCGTTAGATGTGAGTATTCCGATCATTGACCCGGCAACATGCTCATCGTCCGGCAACCTCCAGGCAATCACCCCCAACCCATAGCGCCCCTGGAGTGGAAATTGAGACGGTTCCATCCGTTTTGCTTTGCCACGATTGGTCACCAACAAAATTTCACCGCGCAGTGAGGCATTACCCCCGCCAACAACCTCATCGCCTTTGCGAAGTTTTAAGCCATTCACCCCGGCGGCGACCAGTCCCATGGGTCGCGCTTCCTCCTCGTTGAAGCGGATTCCCATTCCCAATTTGGTCGCCAGGAAGATCGTCTGGTCGCCTTTGGTAAATAATAGGAATTTAAGGGCGTCACCGTTATTAATTTTTACCAAGGTGAACAAATGCGCAGAAGGACCTGGCAGTTCGCTCAGTGCAGAGCGTTTAACCATGCCCATCTTGCTCACACTGACCACGTACCCATCGCCTTCTTCAAGGTCTGACGGCGCAGAGAAGATCAACTTCAGCTCGTGTTTGCTGCTCAGCGGTGATAACGCCGTCACCGAGATGCCTGAATCAGGATCATCAGCAACGGGCAGCGATTGCACCGCCAGTGCTGCTGCCTCACCGGTCTCAGTAACAAGATACAACGTGTGATGCGTCGTTGTGCGCAAAACCATGCCCGGAGCACCAAGCCCCCACTGCCTGAAGCTTTTATCGCCATCGGTACGGGCAATTTTGTTGCTCTTCGACACAGCGACCCACACGCACTTTTCTGGCATCATATCCCTGGTCGTCAGCCGGTCAATGGCTGTCTCACCTTCTTGCATCTGGATAATCTGCGTTCGGCGTGCATCAGCATAACGCGTGCGCACCTCCTTCAATTCATTGATGACAACCTCGCGCATCATCTTGGGGGAGCGCAGCAAAGCTTTCAATTCCTTAATCCGCTTTTCGACTTCCTTGTGCTCATCCTCAATTTTCTTACGCTCTAAAGCCGCCAATCGACGCAGCGGCATATCCAGAATTGCCTGGGCTTGAATTTCATCAAGGTTAAATTTGCGCATCAAGTTGTTTCTGGCAGTTTCAACCCGGTGTGACCGTCGAATGGTGTCAATCACTTCATCCAGGTTCTCCAGCGCAATCAGGTAAGCATTTAGAATATGGATGCGTTCCTCTGATTTCTTCAATTCATATTCACTGCGACGCCTGACAACCTCCAGGCGATGATCTGCAAAGACTTTTAGAGCCTGTTTCAGGTTCAGGTTCTGTGGCTGACCTTTGACCAAAGCTAAAATATTAATCCCAAAGGTGCCTTGCATTGCGGTCCGCTTATACAGTGTCTTCAATACTTCATCGGGGTTAGCAGATTTACTCAATTCAATCACGATCCGCATACCCAGCCGGTCGGATTCATCACGTAGATCGCTCACTCCTTCTAAAGAACCATCGCGCACAAATTCAGCAATTTTCTCAATCAACGTCGCTTTATTGGTCATGTAGGGCAATTCGGTCACGATGATCCGTTTTCTCCCCCTGCTCATCTCTTCCAGAAGCACCCGAGCGCGCATACGCACACGACCCTTTCCACTCCCATAAGCCTGAGCCAGGGTTTCCGTGCGGTCATCTGTGATAATCAACCCGCCGGTGGGGAAATCAGGGCCTTTAATATATTTCATTAAATCTTCAACGCCGATATCGTCGATTTTTGTCCAATTTTCAAACATCATCACCAGAGCATCCACCACCTCACCCAGGTTATGCGGTGGGATATTGGTTGCCATAGCCACAGCGATGCCAGAGGCGCCGTTGACCAGCAAATTCGGGATAGAAGATGGCAACACCTCCGGTTCCTGTAAAGTCCCGTCAAAGTTGTCCAGAAAATCAACCGTATCCATCCCTAATTGCTGGAGAATATCCATCGATATCTCAGTTAATCGCGCTTCCGTATAGCGCATAGCCGCCGGAGGATCGCCATCAATACTCCCAAAATTCCCCTGTCCTTCTACCAACCTGTACCGCTGAGAAAAGTCTTGAGCCAGCCTTGCCATGGCGTCATAAACTGCCATATCACCGTGCGGGTGATACTTTCCCAAAACCTCTCCAACGATCCTGGCAGATTTCTTGTGCGCAGAACCCGATCGCAAGCCCATTTCGAACATGGCATAAAGAATTCTTCGCTGAACGGGTTTAAGACCATCCCTGGCATCGGGCAAAGCCCTGGAAACAATCACACTCATTGCATAATCGAGATAAGATTGTTGCATTTCCTCATTAATATTTATTGAGCGTACCGTTCCTAAATCCATAATCGCTCCTTTTGATAACACCTATGCCAAAATCCTGTTAATAATTTGGGCAGCGTATAAAGAACATTTGTTTCATTATAGCATAAAAATCCCGGACACGTCACCGGGATTTTTATTTTATCAGAAAACCGAGCTGAATTTTATTTTCTATTCGCCGATTTCAGTTTCCTTTAAATCGGAATCCTCTCCAACCAAACCAGCAACATCCATATCCGTCTTATCACCGTTATGATCAGCATCGGCTTCATCCGTTTGCAAATCATCAAACAGGGTGAGCAAACGCCCCTCCCCAACCTCATCGTAGACATCATCGCCCTGGGCTTCATCTGAAAATTGCCCGGGAACAAAACCTGTGCCAGCAGGGATCAATTTACCGATCATAATATTTTCTTTCAAGCCAAACAACGGATCTTCGCGTGATGAAATCGCTGCAGCTGAAAGCACTTTTATTGTGTGCTGAAATGAAGAAGCGGAAAGGAAGGAATCCGTTTCCAGGGCTGCCTTGCTAACGCCCAGCAATACTTCAAGAGATCTTGCTGGCTGTTTTCCCTGTTCAACCAATTCTTCGTTGACACGCCTGATCTCCAGCCGATTGACCAGGTCCTGGGGTAAATAAGCCGTATCACCCGATCGAGTGATCTGCACTTTACCAAGCATCTTGTTGATAATCACTTCGAAATGCTTGTCGTTGATATCCTGCCCCTGGTTAACATAGATCTCCTGGATCTCACGCAACAAATATCGCTGACATGCATCACGCCCATTAATTCTCAGGACGGTGTGGGGGTTTAATGATCCACTTGTTATCGCTTGGCCCGGTTCTACTTTTTCACCTTCTTTAATGGTCAGTTTAGCTGTCGTCGGAATGTCATATTCTTCCGATTCCTTCACTTCATAAGAAACAATCACCTTATGGTCTTCGATTCGCACACGCCCATTATTCTGGGCGGTAATAATCGCTTCGTCCTGGGATGCCAGCGTCGCTCCCATGACAATTTCATCTTCCTCGCTGACAGCGATTGACCAGTCTTCTGGAATATCATAGATATCCGAAACCATTTCACTGTGATCAATCCGCACAAATCTTTTGTCTGAATCTTTCTCAAACCCAAAGAGGTGAGCTGTGCCAGCAATTCTGGAAATCACTGCTTCTCCCTTGGGCTCTTTACGGGCTTCAAACAACTCTTCAACACGGGGAAGGCCGGAGGTAATGTCACCACCAGCAACCACACCGCCGGTGTGGAAGGTCCGTAATGTCAATTGCGTTCCTGGTTCACCAATCGACTGGGCAGCGATGATCCCCACCGTTGATCCCAGTTTTACCATCTCTCCCCGAGCGAGATCCATACCATAACAATTGGCGCAAATACCGTGAATCATCTCACAGGTCAGCGGAGAGCGCACATTAACAGCAGAAATTCCAAGATCTTTGATTAATTTCACTCGATCATGGGTTAAAAGATCGTTACGATTGAAAACAATCTCGCCAGTTTCTGGGTCGATGACTCGATCCGCGAGAACCCGACCATATAAACGCTTCTCTAAAGACTGCCCAGCGATGTTATCATCTGCGTTGATCCAAATGCCCTGATACGTGCCGCAATCTTCTTCATTTACAATAACGTCCTGGGCAACATCCACCAGACGCCGGGTAAGGTAGCCTGCATCGGCGGTCTTTAACGCGGTATCAGCCAAGCCTTTACGAGCACCATGCGTTGAAATATAATACTCAAACGGGGTCATACCTTCACGAAAATTCGAGCGAATTGGCATGCTGATGACGCGCCCGCTTGGATCGGATACCAATCCTTTCATGCCCGCCAACTGGGAAATCGTGTTGAAACCACCTTTGCTTGCGCCGCTTCTCGCCATGGTTGCCAAATCCCCCATTGGATCAAGCGCTTTCTCTACCTCATGCGTGACCTGATCATTGCTTTCCATCCAAGTATCATTGATCATTTTGTCCCGCTCATCGACGGTCGAAAGTCCAAGATTCCAACTTTGATTGATTTCATCCACTTTTTCTTGCGCAGCCTGTAATATCCCTGCTTTACTGGCAGGCACAGTAATATCAGCAATAGCAATCGTTACTCCCGAGCGGGTTGCATATTGAAAACCGATATCTTTAATTTGATCAGCGATGATGCAGGTTTCTTCCTGTCCGCAGATATCATAGACCTCTGCGACCAGGTCTCTCACACCATTCTTATCCAGTTCATGGTTGTAAAAGCGCATGCGCTCAGTCAGGGCATTGTTGAAAATCGTGCGGCCAACCGTGGTATCAATGATCCTGGTAGCCGAATTCTCCATTCGAGTATTGTCCTGATCGTACCAGGTTTCAGTCAGCAATTTAATTCTCTCATGCACATGGACCAGTCCCATAGAGTAGGCCATCACCACTTCATCAATACTGGAAAACGCGCGGGGATCGCCTTCCTGTTTTTCATCTACTTCCATGGTGAGGTAATACACACCCAGAACCATATCTTTTGATGGGCTGATGATCGGTTCACCATTAGCTGGTTTGAGCAAGTTCTTTGTCGCCAGCATTAACTCGCGAGCTTCGGTAACAGCCTTATCCGATAATGGCACATGAACCGCCATCTGATCACCATCGAAGTCTGCATTAAAAGCAGTCGTCACCAAAGGATGCAATTGAATCGCATTACCTTCGATCAGAATCGGCTCGAAAGCCTGGATCCCTAACCTGTGCAGTGTGGGCGCTCGATTCAACAGCACCGGCCGATCTTTGATCACCTCTTCCAGGATTTCCCAAACTTCCGGCCGGCCGCGCTCAATTAAACGTTTGGCACTTTTGATATTTCCCGCATATTCCTGCTCCATTAACTGAGAATACACGAAGGGTCGATACAATTCTAAAGCCATAGACTTGGGTAAACCACATTGATGCAATTTTAAATACGGCCCAACAACGATTACAGATCGACCGGAAAAATCCACTCGCTTCCCTAAAAGATTCCGACGGAAACGGCCCTTCTTCCCTTTGAGCATATCACTCAAGGAACGTAATTCTCGCCGTCCACGACGTGAAAGCGCTTTACCACGTTGAGAATTATCAATTAGCGAGTCAACTGCTTCCTGCAACATACGCTTTTCATTGCGAACAATCACATCAGGTGCGCCCAGTTCTAACAACCGTTTCAAGCGATTATTGCGGTTAATTACACGGCGATACAAGTCGTTCAAATCTGAGGTTGCAAAACGCCCACCATCAAGCTGTACCATCGGGCGCAAATCAGGAGGGATGACCGGCAACACGGTCATAATGATCCATTCTGGTTTATTATTCGAGCGGCGAAAAGCCTCGATCACACTCAACCGACGGGTGGCTTTTTTCCGTTTTTGTTTGCTGCGGGTGGTGTTAATCTCTTCCCATAGCTCTTCAGCCATTGCATCCAGATCGATTCGTTTGAGAATATCATAAAATGCTTCTGCCCCCATATCCGCCCGAAAGACCTGCCCCCAACGGGATTTTAAATCGCGATAGCGTGCTTCACTGAGAAACGTAAAGGGTTCCAGCTCATATAACTCGTCGCGCGAACGAGCTGATTCTGTTTGGCTCTCCTCTGCCTGATCAACCAGCATATTGCGCAGTTCTTCCATTTTTAACTCGGAAGCCGCCCTGATCTCTTCCTTCTGCAAGGACAGGTGTTCCAATTCATGATCGCGTTGTTCTTTCAGGTCTGCTTCCAGCACCTCAATCATTTCCTTGACAATCTTCTGCACCTGGCTGAGATGTGCAGGCATCACCTCCCCGCCGACATCAACAATCAATTCTTCTTTATCCAGCACATTGAAAACGATCGCCTTGCGGATTTTCTTTCCCATCCGGGTCTGGATTTCGCTTTCCAGGCGTTGACCTTCCTTGATCACCGGGTCAATCCGATTACCGACTTGTTCATCGTAGCTTTCCTGAAGCCGAACTCGCTCCGATTCATTTTCTTTCAGGGCTCTGTCCCGAGCTTTTTTCTCTTCGACAATCTGCGCGTTGATTTTGTCACCCAGGTCTCTTTCAGAAAGGCTGATTTCATCATCCAAGCGTTTAAGGGCTTTTTGCCGAGCGTCTTCATTGACGTAGGTCACGATGTATTGTGCAAAATACAACACGCGATCCAGGTTCCTGCGTGAGATATTTAATATCAATCCTAAGTATGAAGGGATGCGGCGAGTGTACCAGATGTGTGCCACGGGCGCTGCCAGATCGATATGACCCATTCGTTCACGCCTGACAGAAGAACGCGTGATTTCAACATTACACATATCGCAAGTAATCCCCTTTTTGCGACTGTTCTTATATTTTCCACAATAACAGTGAAAGTCACGTGTGGGTCCAAAGATGGCTTCACAAAACAAACCGTCTTTTTCAGGGCGCAATTTACGATAATTGATGGTCTCTGGCTTCAGAACCTCGCCATAAGACCATTTGCGAATCACCTCAGGAGATGCAAGTCCAATCCGCAGTGTTTTTAATCCCTTTGTTTCCACTAAGAACCTCCTATAACCATTAGAAGAAATACCATGATTAACGCGAGAAAAACCTCGAGAAATTCAGCACTTCTCAGGCATTCTACTTAATCCATTTAATATCAGTTCGATACATGCAAACTTTAATTATAGCCAATTAATATGCAGTTTGTCAAACTTTTCCTTGAGAATATTGAAATTAACACCAAATTCGTAGATAATGGCTACGTAAAGGCGAGAAATGCTTTGATTCTTAAATATAATATTGATAATTTCTATATATCTTAATATTTTGCTTGATTGTTGGAAGGATTCTTTGTTTCTGCCCACACAACGATTTTTTCTTTACGAGTGCTATAAATTCTCGCTGTGATTATGCTGAGTATTTTCGTGGAATTTCAAAGTAAAAAGTACTCCCTTTACCTAACTGGCTTTCCATTCGAACCTCTCCACCATGCCGTTCTGCAATGTTTTTCACAATCGCCAAACCCAACCCACTACCTTCATCATCAGCTTCAGCATTTGTGGTGATTCGAGAAAATTTCTTAAACAATTTTCGCTGATCCAGGGGGGCAATTCCAATCCCTTTATCCTGAACCACAAAAACCACGCGCTCATCCCTCTCGGTGACAGAGACAATAACCTCACCGCCCATTTTTGAAAATTTTATCCCATTATCAACCAGATTTCTCAATGCCTGTGTAAGAAACATCTGATCTCCTACGATCGTAATCGGGGATTCAGGCAAATCAATCTGCAGAGAAATTTGTTTTTGCTTCGCCTTTGCTTTCAGGCTCTCCACCACCCGGTTAATGATTTGTTCAGCAGTCATCGGGTGAATCTCAAGCGGATCTCCACTTTCTAAACGACCAATATCGAGCAACTTTTGCACCAGCTCTTTCATCCCTTCCACGCCATTAATAATATTGCTGATATAGCTGTCCTGTTGCTCATTCAAATTACCGGTCAAGCGCAGAATCTTAGCGTATCCGAGAATCAATGTCAATGGAGACCGCAGCTCATGGCTGACCATGGTAACAAAATCAGTTTTTAACGCGTCAGCTTCTCTCTGCGATGATAAATCCTTGATTATTATCGCGTTTGGATGCTGGTTCCCCTCAATTTGGATCGGACTGTAAATCAGGTCATAAAGATTCCCATCATGTAATTGTACCTCCTTTGACTTAACCATTTGATCCACATTTAAATTTGGCTTCGAAAGGTCATGCTGCGATAAGAAATCATTGATAAGTTCGCCTTCAAAACGTCCATCGCGATCAAAAAACAATTGTCTTGCTTTTTTATTGTGCAGCAGCACCTGATTGTGTCGATCTGTGATTACAACTGCATCTGGCAATAAATCGAATAATGTCATTATTAATGCCGTCGAGAGTTGAGAATCTCGATAGGTGCGCGCATTGATGATCGCCAAACTGGTGATGTGTGCCAATTGTTTTAGATAGGGCATAATGGCTTCATCAGGGTCATCATTATCGGTAAAGGCGACCCACATAACGCCCAAATGTGAAGCTTCCCATTTCAAAGGCAACATGGTCACTGAAGCAATTTCTGGACGATTCTCAATCAGGGGCAGTTGTCTTAATATCTCATCATGGTTCAGAGTCTGCGCCCCGCTCTTCAGAACCAGGCCTGCCACAGCCTGGTCCCATGCTGCCAGCACGTTTGCATGCGAGCCAATCCCAAATCGATGCTCAGAAAGCAGTGATTCCGCGGTTAAATCAGAATTGACCATCACAACCCTGGCAGCACAAACGCCATCCACAAGCGCTGCAGCCAGAATCAGATGCAGCGTTTCAGCGAGGTTCTGGCGTTCGGCAACCTTAACACTTGCAGATAATAGCTTTTCATGCTGGTTCATGCGTTTCTGTTGAATTGTGATCATGTTCCGAAAAGCAGTTTTCAAATAACCCCTATCAGGATAAGCACGCTTCTTTAATGGGTCAGAATCATATCCGCCTGCAAGAACTGCATTAATAGCCAGAGACATGGTTTCTAATTCATTGACAATCGGAGTCAACCCAATCCACGCCACAATGAAAATAAAAATCATCACACCGCCAGCAATCAACAGGTTGGTCCGGGTGAGTTCCCAGGCCATTTCCTGGATGACCTGAGCAGGCAGGTTTGCAGTCAAACCCCAATCAGTGCCAACCGCAGGTTGATAATAGTTCAACATCAATCGACCATCTCTTGATGCACCCTGGAAAAAAGTGGCAGTTGTAAGATTTGCCGTTGGTATTTCTTCAACCCGGTCTTCACTATTCCAATGGTAAATAACGCGTCCGCCAGCATCCATAATAGAGATGGCGCCACCCTGGTCCTCCAACGCGTTTTTGGCAATTACCAGGGGTTGTGCAACGCGGTTCTCGTCAATCTTCGTCAGACCCCATAAAAACTGTTGTTGCGCTTCGGGCTGGCGTTCAACACTGGTGACAAAGCACATCAAACCGTAATTCTCATCCCCCATCCCAGCCACGAAGAAATGCGCAGGCCTCCGCTCATTATTAACGGTTATCAGTTGGAAAAGATCGTCATCCAGCAGGATATCTGGCGACAAACCCGGGGGATTGCCTGCAACCAGGTGCCCTTCAGCATCAAACGCAGCCAACCACTCGAAGAAATTTGAAGAGCTTTGTGCTTCTTGAAGAAATGCTGAAATTTGTTCATCAGACCCAGAACTCATCTGAGGATTAGCCGCCAGGGTATCCAGTATTTGATCGCCTGTGTTCAAGAAAACGCCCAAACTTTCCGCAGCAATCGCGGTTGTTCCGGTCAGCTGTTTGAGGATTTGCTTCCTGGCGTGGCTTTGACCCAGTGACCAGGTGGTTAGCAGAACCCCGACGAGCACAATCATAAATATCGGTGTAGCGTAACCCAACAAGCGATACCTGAAATGAACCTCGCCAGGGGCAGGTTTCAGAGGTGTTTTATGTGCCCAATATTTTGCTGCGAGGGCTTGAACGATCATACAGGTCGCCCCGCCAATGAGCAGCATTCCCCCCAGGGTGAACATCACCACCGGGAAACGTGTTATTGCTATCCCAAGCCTGGCCCCGGTTGGCCCGGAGGCGCATAAGGTCAGCACAAGAAAAACCGAGGGGGCCGATGCCAGCATACTGGCAATTGCTGCAATGATTGGGTGGCGCAGCCATGTATAAAAATTCGTTCGATATCGCTGTCGAATGCACCAGCTATAAACAATTGCTGCAATCATCATCACCAGCGGCGTGAAGATGTTGTGCGTGTCTGAATACGCCAACAAAAGTCCAGAAATTCCTGCCAGGAAAGCCGCCGGAGCAAGACCCAGTACACCAGCCCCAACCATCCAGGGGATGGCAGCAAAAAACATCAAATGCTGAAATGGCGCCTCCCCAGGTGCTATGATTGGGCTCATGCGAGGAAAAATACCCATGAAGGGAGTCAAAATTAAAATCAGAAGACTCAATCCAGCAAACCAACTCAAGCTGGCACGATTCAATTTGAAGGTTCGATCGCGCAATAAAACAACCAGAATCACAAGCGCGATCAAACCAATCACCCAGGCGATCAAGATGCCCGGGTGATCCGGCATAATCAACGTATATCCTGGTGTCAATGGTACAAGGATGTCTGCCATTTTTCAGAGTCTGGTGATGATTTTAATCATTATAACATCTCTACAGCACTGCCCACATTTTCATTCAAGCCAGTGCGGATATTCGTCAATCTACGACCGGGGTATGCTTGGACGATTCACTTTGCGGTCAAAACCGCTCCAGGCAATCCGATCCAGCACGGACCGCCGATCCATTACAGGCTGCTCAATTACCTTCGCCAGCCACTCTGTTTCAACTGTATCGACCTCTCGAAAGCATGTTTGCGTCAATGCAGCCCGCGCTGCCTGGGGTTCAGCTTGCATGCCATCCGCTCGGCTCAGGAAATCAGCTTCAAGGTTCTCCCGCTCAGTTTCAATCAGCCTGATTCGTGTGGCGTAATCACGCAATATTTCGCGATGAAGATTTTCATGCCGCCACCACAAAGTTGCTGAATCATAAGTTCCTGTCGGGTCTGGACCCAAGTCTGGCAAGCCTGCATCGATCCACACCGGTTTGAAGACGGAGGTGCAGGTTGCCGATGTCGCCGTCAGCCAATGAGTGTGCTGTTTTGGTGTCAGGTGAGAGATCATGGCACCGGTTGCCTGGTTGCCCCTTGCCGGGCCAAAACTGGCATGCATACACACCTCAACGCCCAGAATCCCTCGACCCGGCTGCCAATTTTGATCTGCTTCTGGCCCATGATCACGGAGCACCATCATTGCATAGGGGACGTCGATCTCGCCCAGTTTTGCTTTCAGAAGTTCGCCAGTCCGACACGAGCGATGTTTTCCGGCGCCAAAGTTTGTGAAGATCAGGTCACTATAACATTTGCTGAAATTAAAGGAGTCCGCACTTTTACACCAACCCTTGGAAACCGCATATGAAACCAGGTCGGATGAAGCCCGATCCCAATGATCACCAATACTGATGATATTTGAGATCGTCCGGATATCTCGCACTTTTTCAGCCGCCCAGTGTTTCCCGGCTGTTTCAAATATCCACGCCTCCTGGGTGTCCGCAATCAAAAAACTGTTATGATAATAAAACTCTCCAAAGCAGGTTGAATTTCCGCCCTGCCCATAGTCTTCCAGGAGCGTGATCATCAAATCCAAGGCTTCATTGGCTGTGGCAGTCCGTTCAAGCGCCAGGCGAATAAAATCCATGCCGATCAAACCGGGCTCTTTATCGTAAGGCACTTTAGTGAAAACGGCTTCATTGCCAATCACCAGGCCGTGTTCGTTTGCGCCCATTTCCGCTCCCCAGATCCAAAAAGGTCTGGACAGCAAGACCGCATTCGTTTCTCGTACTTGCGGCACACGGATATACGTACATTTCACCTGCGCCCCTTCTGGATGATGTGCACGTGGGATGATTTGAATCATATGTGCTTCATTTGGATGTCGATCGCTGTTTTTTCCAAAGATCACCGAACCGTCTTTGGTAGCATTTCCAAGGGCAACAAATGTATCACACATGGTAAACAAGCTCCTTTGCTTTTGCTAAAACTTCCTTAATGCTCAAGCCGTCAGAATTGATCACAACGGCATCTTCCGCTGCTTTTAATGGTGCAATCTCCCTGGTGGAATCAATTCGATCCCGGTTTGTCAATGAGCGCAGCACCTCATCAAAATCAGCCTCCTCCCCCCGGTTGATCATCTCCCTGAACCGCCGCTGTGCCCTGACTTCAACTGAAGCATCCAAATATATCTTCAGGTCTGCATTCGGTATCACCACGGTGCCAATATCACGCCCGACTACCACCACCTTGTTAACCGATGCAACGCGCCGCTGCTGATCGGTCATGGCTTTCCTGACCGCTGCATAAATCGAGACATCCGACACATAGGCATTGACCTCATCTGAGCGGATCGCCCAGGTCACATCCTGTCCATCCAGCAGAACATCACAATCCCGGCCGTCATCAATGCTGGGCGGCTCGATATCAATATGAACCATCTCTGCTAATGCACCGATCGCAGCTTCATCCTGGATATTCAATCCCCTCTGTAGTGCTGCCAGGGTCAACGTCCGATACATGATACCCGTATCAAAAAGCAGGTAACCCAACTCCTTTGCCAGCAGAAGCCCCAGGGTCGATTTGCCGGATCCTGCTGGCCCGTCAATTGCAATTATGGTTGGTAAACCCATTAATATCCTCATTCTATTCATCTACAATCTGACCGCCTGGCATCAAGTCGGTGCGCACCCAGAGAATTAATTTCTGATCCACAGATGGCACCTCACCCGCCACTAGCCAGACCAGGTACTGTCGGGACATTAATTCACGCCAGGGGACGGTTCGCTGCCAAACCAGGCTTTGTCCCTGGTAGCCGTGGGCAATCTCTGGGATTTCTCCAATCGGTGTGATTAATATCCCCGGTGCTGATTGCGCCGGTACAAAGCATTCAAAATTCAGCGGGGCATATGAGCGCAGCGCCCACCGCAGACCAGGTGTGTCCATCGCAGACACAAGTATATCAACCGGTTCATACTCACGAGCGTTCCAAACCATGGTGCGATCGATGGTAACCTGCATCCAACCAGGCAGCACAACCGCTTCATCAGGGTGCCACAGCTCAAAGGGCGTGTTCGTTCCGATCCCGGTCGAATTTACGCTCAAAGAAATCATCCCGGTCACAAACACCAACCCCAGACCCAGCAGAAATCCCGACCGGGCAACATCCTCTGACCAGCCATAATTAACCATTAAGATAATCGCGACTAACAAAACAACGCCGCCAGCCAGCGCAATTAAGTAACTTAACTGTTCAGATGGGTTCAACGATGGGGAGACCAAGGTGCGCATCGCCAGGGCGATGAAAGCAGCGATCACAATCACCATTCCTGTCGTGATGCCCAGAACCAGTTTTGATGATTCAGGCTTTCGCCATGCAAAGATAACCACGCGGCTGGTTAAAATCCATAATGGGAAGGCAACCCAGATAACCTCGCCCGCTGTGGTTGCGGGGTAAAGGGTGATAAAAACCACTCCAATCCCAGCCCATAAAAACAGAAACATATCCAGCTTGCTTTTAATCAACAAGCCACGGATACCGCCCCACAGCCCAAAGACCAAAGCTCCGGTGCTGTATACAAGGAGCGCTAAAAGTGCCCATCCCCACGGAACTGCACGCGCCTGTCCAAACCCCTGGATAAAATCAAACAACCCGGAAAAAATGCCGCTTATCCCGCCTGGAGCCAGAAAAAATCCACTCCCAATCACAAACAGCGTCAATCCCATTGAGATCCCAAACCTGGCCCACAGCGAGCGCGGACCGTCAGCGCCGGGTTCAGCCCTGAAGGTTGCCAGCAAATCAAATAACTGCTGCGAAATGAGCAAGCTGAGTCCCTGGATCACCACACCCACCCAGAAACTCGATCCGCTCATCAATGCCAAACCCAGGCTGATTCCGGCGGGGACAGGTTTACGTTTTAACCAGAAACCTGCAGCCAGCAGTGTGAATACCAGCGCCATCATCGGGGAGCCAATTATCCGGGAAAGGCCGACCATTTCAGGAGATAGCGCCAGAGCAAAAGCCGCCATAAGAGCAGGCCAACGTCCAATATATTTCGAAAACAATACCGGAATGAACACAATCAATGCGCCGGTGATTGCCGGCCAGAGGCGCGCCATGAAGTTCGATTCTGAGAATAAAAAGAACGGCAAACCGGTCAAACCCACGTAAGCATGAAGGCCCCCGAACACCGTTTGTTCACCCCTGGCGACCGCCAACGCTTGCAATGCAAGCTGGGCTTCCGAATCATTCAGCGATACCGCTCCCAACTGAATTAAGCGAAAAGCCAGGGCGAGGACAAATGCCCCAAGAATTAAGAGCGTATATGTGGATTCGCGCCTTTGATTTTCTATCCGTTCCATGTTTTTCGACCGTGTTCTCCTGACCTGAATGACTGTAAAGTCGATTGAACTTACTTAACAGGCATTTAACGCCGGGATTATTTGAGCATTAATCCATTCAGCAAGCCAGGCATGTGCCAATAATCTGATTATTAACTGTTCTTTCAGTATTATACTTGTCCACCATCGCTTGTGCGGACCATTTGAGAATTATCGCGATCTTATTTTCGGACCTGGTAGATGGTTGTGCTGCCAACACGGTAAACCGCGTCCCATAGCTGACCATCATAGCTGCTGAATTTCGCCAGACCAGCCGGTGGGTAGAATGCCTGTTCAAGTTGCCCAACCACAATGTACGTAACATCATACGCCTGGATAAAATCAACCGCATATTGAATATCTTCGGTTGAAAAGAAAGTGTCCACCCGGTTAACCCGCTCCTGAACAACGGAGTTGCGCAAAACAGCCCGCTGCTGGCGTTGATGCCAGTTCCATCCAACCACACCCGACAACCCCGTATAGATCGTATAACGGGCACCCCAACGGTATTCATAGGCCTGTCCCTCCAGGATCACAGGGGAACCTTCAATGTGATCCTGCATCCAGCGGATGGCATAATCATCCTCCACCAATTGCATGTTTAAACCCATATCATAATAGGTGGAATAAGCCATGTATGCCATTCCATCCAGCCCTTGGGGAGCTTCCGGTGCAATACGATCGTTGATTTTATCCTTCGTACCCATCACAGTGAACATAGCCGCAGAGAAAAACAGCACGAGCAAGGATATTTTCCAGACCAAGCCCAGGTGTTTTTGCCAGTAGCGCAGTGATTTCAGCAGCCACACAAAACACACGCCCGCGGAGAGCGCAAATAAAATCCAGGCCTGAAGATAAAATTTAAATACGCTGTTCATTCGGCCAATATCGCCATGCAGATACACCAGTTCCACAGCCAGGGTCAGAGTCAGCGCTGTACCGATCATAAACAAGTGAAACCGCCCGGCGTCCGACCGACCTGGTCGAAGCATCAGCACCACCACCCACAGCCCGAGAGGCAGGACGATCAAACCGACAGGAACGCCCATCACTAAAAAGAGGATCATCAGGATCAGGAATAGAACCAGGATCATGGCGATCCAACCCCGGTAAGGCGTTAGCGCAGACAATGCTGATGAAGGCGTTGTCTTCATCCAGTGGTAGGTTTCCCAGGTCATCCAGCTCACGATAATAAACAGCATCAATCCCCAATGCGTGAAATACGAATCCAGCGGCGTTCTGTCGCCCTCCCAAAGGCCAATCTGTGTATATCCCTGGCTAAACCAATCTGAGAAGGGTTGGTAGAAGAACAAAGCCAGCGCTGCCAGAACCATGATGGCAATTAACGCTACAGCCGCCTTCTCAACCGATTGGCTGCCCCGGAAATTTAGCTTTAATCGCGGCTGGTAGTTTCTAAACACGCTGTAAGCTAATGCCGCACAGGCCAGCACCAGATAGGTGTAGAAGTCCCAGGTATTGGTTGGACGCAGCGCCCCGATCACCATTCCGCCAAGAGCAAAACCAATCACGGTCCCGAGAATCTTCAAGCGGCGGTCCTCTTCACCCCAGCGCGCTTTACTCAACACCACCGACAAACCCCAGCCAGCAGCCATCACCGTAATCGGGAAGGCGATCAGGTGGGCGTGTAGGTCGGCGTAAAGGAATGTGAAATACGGGAACTCCGTGATTGCCTCGCCCGGGATCACTCGACTAGGATACCAGTACCAATCCCCAGGATAAAATGGCAGGCGCGCCCCTTTGATGAGCTGGAAAAAGCCCTGGAATGTCCAGCTAATTTGCTGAATGATCGATGCCTCTTCAATCGCGAGACCGCCAGATGCAATCCGCTGGAGACCGTTGAGCAACAACCTGACCGTCCCCAGGTTGCCCAGCACCACCAGCAGCACAACCGTCATCATGCCGGCTGCAAAAGCCGTTCCCAGCGGGCGTTTGCTCTTCTTTTCGCCTGCACGCAATGCCAGCGGGCGCGGAATGCCCTGGTACAGGTTCCAACCCACGGAAAAGGCGCCCAATGCCATCAAGCTGAACCACAGCGGCAAAACCAGGTTATACGCCACAGCCGGGATAATTCCCAGCAATTTGATTGGCATGCCAACGATGACAAAACCATAATAATAGTAATTAATGTACCCGCCAGCGAACCACGGATCAAACGGCGGAAAGGTTACGCTCTTGATCACCGCGTTCAGGTACGAAAAGTCCATTGGCTTTTCGCCGCCTTTGTAAGGATGCCACAAATCCGGGTTGCCTGTTCGCACCCACAAAAACAGCAAAAAGGCAATTAACCCCAGGACTTCGATGGTCAGGTAATAACGCCATTCCTGTTTTACCGCCTGCCAGAGCGTTTTCCGCTGCAAAAAAGCCAGGATGCCGCTCAGGACGACGATCCCCAACAAAACCCAGCAGATCATCTGCCGGGTGACCGGTATACCGAAGGAACCAAAAATCCACACAAAAAACGCCATCAGCAGCAAACCGACCAGCTTACTAAACGGATAACCGCGATCGCTCATTCCAGGGAAAGCCAGACGCACAATCGGATAGCTGATCCAGCCTAAAACCAGAACAAAAGCATAAAACACTGCTGTGGCTGCAACTTGTGAACGGTTGACCAGGCTGTCACGATCAAACAATTCCGACCAGGTGCCGCCAGCACGCAACGCAGCCAACCGATCAGCGGGAAGCATCAGGTTATGCTGCGGCTTATCCGATTCCCCCGGATCAGGGCCCCGATAGCTGGCAGCCTCGCCAGGCGTAAAGTACACCACTTTGCTCAAATCAACCGAGCGCAATAAGTTCCGCACCGCGATCGGGTCGTACTCCGCAGTTTTTTTGAAGATCAAAACCTTGGGATGGTCATAAACCGTGAAGGCTTCTTCTGCAAACTGGGTATTGAATTCAAAGGGACCCAGCTCGGGATTGGAATGGAAAACTTCCACCAGCTCAAATCCCAGCTCGCCGGTAAAGGATCCGGGCTCGGCTACGCTGTAACACCACAGGACACCCCGGTCCGCCGGGCATCCCATCAGGTGACGATAATAGAAGGTTGTCAGCGGGTAGCGTTCAGGCACGCGAGTTGTCGTGCCCCACTGGCGGTTCGACGTGATGAAGATGTAATCTGCCTGGTCGAGAATGGATTCAAATCGCTCCAATTTGCTGTGATCATCCGGCCAGTACATCTCAAAATTCAGGTTGCCCGTGTAAATTCCGCCGTCTTCACTGTACGGGCTGAAGCCATCTACCGGGTAAGGAATGGCATCGTCCCAACTGCTTTCATGGGCAGGTGCAAGCGCATGCAATACCAGCTGAGCACCGCTTTCCTGCGTTGATAGGGATACCGCCAGTGTTTGCCCCGCTTCCACCTGCAAAGGCTCAGGAAGAGCAAAGGTAAACGGACCACCCCTGACATTCTCTTGCACTGAGAAATCAGCGCGAATGCTGCTGAATTGCGATAATCCGCCCTGGTCGGTCAGCGCCAGGTTGAGTGTCAGGGTTTTTTCACCCGGCGAACCCGCCTGATCCACAATAAAAGGCGCGCTGACCGCAGTGATGCTCCCACCTGTGACCATTCGAACGCTCATTTGGTATGGCTGATCAACCCGAGCGCTCTGTTGAATGCGCGGCAACGCACTGTTGAGTACCATGCCGTCATCGGTCATCATCGTCACTGAAGGTGAGCCGGTTATCGTCAGGCTCAAGTTTTCTTCAGGCAGTGAGAGGCGCAAAAAATACAGCTTATTTTTAATCACCCGCAATGGCGTATCGAAGATGAATTCATAAGCCATGCCGCGCGGGTGGTCGTCAGTCGCCAGGAATTCGCTTTCCATTGATACGGCAGCCAGGACTGCCCCCGGGTTATCAGCAGAAACAATCGACAGGAGCACGGTTTTCATCCCGCCTATCGCCGACCGGTCTAAAATGTGCTCAAACTGAACCGCGGAGATCAACCCATCTGCCGGGCTGATGAAGGGCTGGGAGAAAGGCGCATTTGATGCCAGCGTATCACCGGCGCGGTAGGGCAAAGGCTGCATAGAAGTACCATCGTTGGTATCGATATGCAGGGTCAGAGCACCCGGGAGGTTCTGGTAAATCCAACGGCTGGCTTCTGCCCGGGTGTGCGGTCGGGTGTAAATCTGGGAAAATGAAAACGCCCATACTGCAGTACCCAGGATGATCACCACTGTCAGGACGATGCCCACAATCTGGATGAGCCTGGATTTAATATTGTATCGTCCTAACCTGATGTCACAGCGTGCTGACAACAACCGGTATAAACCCCACCCGGCGATCAGGGTCAGTAAGGGGTAAATCAACACCTGGTAACGCATCGTCCGCACCCAGGAAATCGATTGCCAGGCAAAATATAACCCGGTGAATACCCAAAAAGGTAAATGCTTTCGCCATTCATCTTTCCGCAGGATTGAGACCCCCATGCCCAAATATGCCAGCCCGGTAAAAATGCCCAACGGCCAGCCCAGCCCCCAAGCGACCAGGTTGCTTCCAGAAAACGTGATCGGTCGCCGCGCCCATTGCAGCGCTGGCGGAAAATCGACTACGCCGGAAGCCTGCACACGCAAGCTCTGTAAACCGGACCACCACGTCTGGTTAATCCCGAAATTAAAAAAGCCGGGACCGTTAAATGCATACGGCTGCCCGATGCGAAAGGTGACAAAGCTGAGCACTGCAGCCAGGACCAGGTTGCGAATAATCTTTAAAAGGGCGCCACGGCGTTCATCCGAGTTCATTCCAAGGTAGCGCATGCCCTCAACCAGTGGCAGGAGTAACGCCAGCACGACCGCGTTGATCTTTGAGGCTGTTGCCGCCCCTAAAGCCACACCAAATAATATGTAGGGAGCCAGTTCGTTAATTAAGCTGATCGCCCGGGCGCCATTCCAGTTGGCTGTATCGTTTTTGACTGCCCCGACCTGGTCTGCGCCAGTTGCTTCCGGTTGATCCTTATCACGCCCGTGCGTTTTAGACCGGGTCAGCGCCCAAACGGCGGCAACCATCGTCAACGCGGCACAGGTGTTGGTGGCTGAATCCACTGTGGCATAATGTGAAAGTTGAATCGGCAACACCGCCAGGGTGTAAAATACCGCTCCCAGCAACCCAGCCCAGCGATTGTAGAGACGCCTGCCCATGTCAAAAACCAGTAAAATCGTGAGCAGGTCGAAAACCGCTGAGAGCTGCCTGCCCAGGATGGTAATGGCATGATAATCGGTTTGACCGAGAGCGTCGCCGGCGTATCGAACAATAAAAATCGGTAATGTACCGTAAACAAAAAAGGTATATCCCCGGTTTGCCGGGTTCAAACTTGAATTTTCAGTATCAAAGTATTCACCCAGGCTGTCCACGGGGGAAATCGACGCCTGGACCAGGCTGAGAAAACGTTCGTCCGGGTGCATGTGCTGGTCTTCATCCCAATTGACCCCAGCCAGTCGCAGATAGGTGCCCGCAACCACGGTCAGCAGCAGAGCCGCTATCAATAAAATATCGGACCAGCGTTTGCGATTATGCGAAGTGTATTCGGCTGTGTTAAGGTCATTCATCAGGGCATTACCCCCTCTGATGGCGGAACGAAAAAGATCAAAAACTCTTTATTTGGGGCTTCAGAATCAAACTGCCACAGAACGCCTTTCGGAAAAACCTGCTGGACAAACCGGGCGTTTTCTTCATCGTTAACATTGATGAAGAACATCTTCGCCCGCGGGTCAGCCTGGGTGCCAGGGATCTCATCCGGAAAGATGGCAAAATCAAGGCCGGGATAACCGGCATTGATCGCAACCAGGCGCGAATCTATCCAATGCGGATATCCCACAACGTAAGTGGTCTCCGGGTACCCCAGGGTTTCAATAAATAGGGCTGCCACCCTGCCCACCTCTGATGTGTTCCAGCTTGCAGATCGGTAAAGTGTGTAATACTGGTTGAAAACCAGGTCATAATTATTGGCAGCGGACCAAACCAGCAGCAGGATGACTACCATAATCAGTACATAGCGACCCAATTTCCCGGAAAGGCGTGCCTGAATGCCCCGGACCATGGTGACAAAAGCCGTGCCAATTATAATAAATACGGGCACAATCGCCCCGGCAGTGCGGTTCAGGCTGGGGTTTTCTCCTGGATAAGCCAGGGATAAAATCGAGGGCATCATCAAAACCGGGATTGAGACTAGTATGAACAGGTCGTGCCAATCCCATTTGCGAAAATAGCGCAGAGTGACAGTGGCAATCCCCAGGAAATAAAACGCCCCTGAAACCACTTCAAGCGCTGGTCTCCTCGGAATGGAATGCGCCCAAATTTCACCATTGTTCCAAAAGAACATCACACTCGCACGCCAGAAGTTTTGGACAAAGATCACCAGGGGCGAATTTTGAAAACCAACCTCCATACCCGTCAGGCGAGAAAAAGCACGGTAGGTGAACAGTTCCGGGTTGCCCAGCCAGTAACGCAACAATGGGATAAACACCAGCAGGGATGCGGCTGTTATCACAGCCAATCCCAGCACAGCACGCCAGCGCAGGTTCTTGTTCTTGGCATGCACCAGGTAGATCAAAATACCAATCACGACCAGGATCGGCACGATGCGGAAAGGGGTGTAGCCATGCAAACCCAACCCGAGAAATAGCCCTGCCCACAAGAGATCGGGCAGGTGCTGACGGCGTAGGCCCCGAACCATAAAGTACATTACGGGTGCCACAAACAGTGGATAATATGGAATGCGCAGCGCCAGCCGGGTGAACAACAGCGGCCAGTAAGCCATCCCTGCAAAAAGAGCTGAGATCAGACCCACCCAGCGATCGCCCCACTCCTTGCCCAGTAAATAAATAAAAAATAGGGTCAGCAGGTTGGCAATAACAGCTACAATCTTCAAATTAAGAAACGAAACGTTGAGGTTGAAAAGACTCATAAACGCAGCCGATGCGTAGAAGTGCAGCGCCTCTCTGCCGGTATTGCGAGGAAAATACACCGGTCTGTACCCGTTGAGAATATCGTTGACATCCAACAATTTCTCTGCCTGGTCTGAGAGCATTTCAGGCGGCACCGAATCCAGGCGGTAGAAATTAAAGAATAAGATCACAGCGATCACAGCCAGCACGATGATGGACCCGCGCGATAGTCGCACCTGCCACTCCCGATTACCGATTTGCTGCCAGGCTATTTTGAGTCGAGAACCGAAACCAGCCTTAATCGGCCAAAATGCCAAAAAGAAGAATGAAATGCTCAGAATCCAAAGCAGCATGTTTAATGGCGCAAAGCGTCCGCTGCCAAAAGCAAGAAATGCCAGAATCCCCAAAGTAAGGCTAACCAGAAGATTTTCTATTTTTATAGAAATTTTAAAGGGCTCTTCAACAGGCGGTTTGTGGCGCGGGAGCTTCCATTCCCCGCGGAAAACCGCCAGTACCGTGCAGGCGAGCGCCCCGCCATACAGGATCACCCCCGGCCAGGCCGTTCGCCCTGGCGAGGGTTCCAATGAAAGCTGAGCGATCAGAGCCAGCAGCACTGCAGCAACGATCAACCAGGGGAATGATTGCTTTGGCGCCACGTCTTCATCTGCTGTGACTTGCTGTTCAACAGGTCGGGGATTAAACCAGGATTTAATTTGATCAGCGAGGTAGTCCCAAACGCTGGGCTCTGCCGGGGGGGTGGGGCTGGATTGATCAACCATAGAATATCTCAACAATGCGCCATTTTCAGCGTATGGTAATTAATTTCTTAATCTGGAAAATATGATACCCTACCGACCATATCCTGACAACTGTGGAGTATTTCAATCGGTAGATAAAACCGTTCTGGCAAAAAGGGTCAATCAAGCAGGCATTGCAGGGCATTATGAGCGGAAAGCAAATAAATAGCCGATTTCCCCGTGCACGACATTCGGATGGCGTATGACAGCATACCCCTGTTCCTTGAAAAACCTGATTAACGCCCTGTGATTGCGCGTTTCATCCAAATCGTGGTATTCCATGATCACCCGCTCGATTTTGCCAAACACATCCGCCGGGGCTTTGAAAAAGATCTCATATTCAGCCCCTTCGCAATCCAGCTTGAGCAGATCAATCTTTTCTATTCTTTCCTCGCACAGCAGATGCGGCAAAGTCACCGCATCGACGCAAGTTTTCCCCGCATTGCTGTTCCTATCAACCCTCTCGCTGCTGCTGATCTGCAGCGGCTCTCCGCTCGAAAGGTCCAGTTGTACCTCTCCAGCTGCTCCCCAAACAGCCTGCTGGCGAGTGTGTACATTCTCAATGCCGTTCAGAGCCAGGTTACGTTTTAATAGCGTGTAAGACTCATGAAAAGGTTCATAGGCATAGATGGCGCCTGCCCGATTCCCATGCGCTGCATAAAGGCTGTAATCGCCGATTCCTGCGCCGATATCCACCACGGTCCACCCCTCCTGAACCGGTGCGCCATAACGGGTGTAGAACTGGTCCACAAAGGTTTCTTTTACAGACCAAACATCCATCGCACTGCGCACCATGATTTCCAGCGCCGGACGGCGCAATTTTAATTTCTTGATGCTGGTCTTTGATCTGCACAAAAAAAATGGGGTTAACGACGGCCAATTTTTAAACCAAACCAGGATTTCCAACAAAGATTTGGCGTAATACAGCCATGCGCTCAGGCTCCTCATGCAGGCCTCTGCGCAATGAAAAATGAACACACACCTTCTGCAGATCGGGGATTATCCATAAATTTACGAGTCCAATGCCAAGGGACAGCCAGGTTCCAGCGTGTTGGGATCAGAACCCAGCGTCCAAACAGCTTTTTAGAGAATAAGGACGGCAGTCCCAGGGGGTGGCCCCATTCCAGGACGCGCAGGGCATCAGGAGGGAAGTAATCCCAGCTCTGTTCAAGCACAAAACCCGCCCGGGTCAGCCGGTCTTTCCATATTTCCGGAGTATCTGTATGCACATGGCGTGCAATGCGGTTGAAAAAGCGACTGTAAGCCCTGCCCAGACCTGGTAAGCCGATTTTGGTCAGGAATTTTCGCCCGCTCAGAGCTTGTGGAAAACGATGGTTGGGAACACAGAACACAAACCTTCCGCCGGGAGTCAATACTCGCGCCACCTCTTCCAGCACAGGTTCCACGTCGTGAATATGCTCCATAACCGATACACTCGTCACCGTGTTGAAGGATTGGCTTCTGAACGGGATGTGACCACCTTCAGCCAAAACCAGGGAGCGGTAAGCTTGCCTGCGGCGCGCCTCCAATGTTGGCGCAACCCAGGGGTCCATTCCAACATCCAATTTTTCTTTAAAAGCAGCAGCCGCAAAGTGACCATCGCCTGAACCCAGGTCCAGTACCGGTGCCTCTACCGTGATCTCCTGGAAAAATCGGTCTTCAATCGCGCGCAAAAACCCCCGAAAATAAGGCAGGCTGGATAAGTGCCGCCAGAGAATTTCATCCAGTTCCTGGCTATCCATGGTCACTAACCAGTTGTTCGAAAAGGGTTTCGTAAGCTTCGGCTACCGTCTGCGGTGAGTAATGCGCGGCGATCTGTTTGATCTGACCGGGTTCAACCCGCATGCCTGATTCCAGCACCGCGAGGATACCACGCGCCAGGGCTGCAGAATCCATTACGGGCACAATTTTCCCCATACCGGTTGTTAAGACGGGCTGCCGGACGCCGGGCAGATCAGTAGCAACCACAGGCGTGCCGCTAATCAGCGCTTCCACCTGCACCATCCCAAAGGATTCTGTGCTGTTGATACTGGGCAGAACCAGTACGTCACAAACATGGTAAAAAGCAGCTTTTTCTTCCTCGGTGACCAGGCCCAAAAAAGTCCAGTGGTCACCAAGCGCTTCAATAAGCGGCAGTAATTTTTCGCGATAGGCTTGTTCTCCAATCACATGTTGATACTCGCCGACAAAAATCACCTGTGCATCAGATTGTGCCTGCAGCACCGCCGGCATCGCCTGGACCAGGTACTCAACGCCTTTTTCTGATGCCAAACGCGCCACCATTCCGATGATCCGCCGGTTGGGATTAATATCGAATTTCGCCTGGAAAGCGTTGATCTCCTCAGCAGATACCGGCTCACCGATAATGGGCGGCGGGATCACGGTCAGTTTGTCCAAAAACCGTTTCAAGAAGGGCGACTGTTCCGCAAAGTCACGGGTGTTGTGAACAATCACGTCCGCAAAGCGGGCAGAAATGCGGTTTGCCAGAATGGCAGCACCTCCTGCAAGCTGGGAGAGCCAGCCAGCGGGCATGTGCAAATCGCAATGATAGGTCAGCACCACGGGTTTCCCCTGCAATTTGGCGAGGATGGCGATTAATGCTGCATCCACCTGGGGCACATGCAGGTTGACCACATCAGCCTCCCCGATCAACTGCCACGCGGTGAGTGGCATGCGCGGCATGATCACGCCCTTGGAAAGACGAAACGCAACAGGCACCCGGATCACCTCAACGCCACCCGTAAGCTCCCGCTCAGGAAGCGAGCCGTCATATTGCGATGTCAGCACAGTGACTGCATGTCCCATTGCTGCCAGGGCACGAGCCTGGCGCACTGCATACACGGTCAGTCCTGATTTATGCGGCTGGAAATACGTCAGGATAATCAAGACCTTCATCACGCACTCCCAATTTCCTGATCCCGGGGCGAACGTTCCAGCACGCGCTGAACAAAGGAGATCAGCACCTCATCGCGCATTTTTAAGCCAACCAGACCGATGAGCGTGGTAAATAAAATACTCATGGCATGAGTCACAATTGCGTATGTTAAGGCAGTTTCCATATCCACACCCAACACAGCAAAGGCTGCCACCACGGCGCCTTCATAGACGCCCAATCCCGCCGGTGCAGAGGGAAGTGCAGCAGCAAATGCACCCGCGCTGAGCACAAAGATCATCCACCAAAATGGGGGGTTCAGATAAAGGTTTTTGAAAATGATCATGCTTTGGCCAAATGCCAGCCACCAGCTCAACACCAGGCTGCCAAAGGCGATCGTGAACGCTTTTAGATCTGTCAAAACGGCAAAACCCTCCAGGGCGTGGGCAATTTTTGGCGCCAACCAGTCTCTGATAAACCGCGAGCGTTCTCCCCGTCGAGAAAACCAGGCGGATACCCGATCTCGATATTTTGCTACCAGGAATAACCCGATCAACCCCATCATCGCCAGGAGGAAGACAACAAAAATCAGGCGCAAATCAAAACTGCTGCTTAAAATCCTCGGAATAACACTTAAGATGAATATCGCTGCCAAAAATACATCAAAAATTCGCTCGACGATCACGCTGGAAAAGACTTCTAACGGTGAAATCCGCCCCGATTGATCCAGCATGACCGCACGGGCAATTTCACCCAGTCGAAAGGGCAGGATATTATTCAACAAATAGCCAACACCCATGGTGAAAAAAGCATCCCAATAGGGGGCTTTTCGTCTCAGGAGGATATACCAGCAGAATACACGCAAAAAATAGCTGAGGAAAAAGACAATACTGGCATAAAACAGCGTTTGCCAGCGTATCTGCCCTAAATTCGAAACAAACGTTTGGAAGTCGATCGCTCGCAATACCAGCCAGATCACCAGAGCGCTGATCAATAATGGTATCAGCCAGCGCAGTAACCCGGCGATGACACGCTTCTTCGCCATTATTTATCCAGTCGGAGAATTGCCATGAAGGCTTCCTGCGGAATTTCCACGTTGCCCACCATCTTCATCCGCCGTTTACCTTTTTTCTGCTTTTCGAGCAACTTCTTTTTCCGCGTGATATCGCCGCCATAACACTTAGCAATGACGTCCTTGCGTAACGCCTTGACGTTTGCTCGCGAGATCACCCTTCCCTGAGAGTAAGCCTGAATGGGAATCGTAAAGAGCTGCCGTGGAATCAGCCCTTTAAGCCGTGAAACCAGTGCCTGACCCTTATGATAGGCGTCATTTTTATGCACAATGGCGGTCAACGCATCAACAGGCTCCCCATTGACAAGGATCTCCACCTTAACCAGGTTTTCTGGGCGATATTCATTGAAGTAATAATCCATGGAAGCATAGCCGCGTGTACCGGATTTGAGCAGGTCAAAGAAATCAATAATCAGTTCAGAAAGAGGAATCTCACATAAGATCTGTACCCGTGTTGGTGAGGGGTATTCCTGGGAGGCAAAAATCCCACGCTTGCTTCTGACCAGGTCCATCACGACGCCATAGTACTCAGTCGGTGTGAAGATGGTCAGGTCCATCCAGGGTTCAAAGATTTGATCAATCAAACTTTCATCAGGTAATTCAGCAGGAGAAGAAACCTTCACCAGTTCACCGTTATTGAGCTTAACCCGGTATTCAACGGTGGGCGCGGTAAATACGACATCCATATCGTATTCTCGCTCAAGCCGTTCCTGGATAATCTCCATGTGAAACAGTCCCAAAAAGCCGCAGCGGAACCCGAAGTTGAGCGCTTCTGAGGTCTCCGGCTCAAAGGTCAACGATGCATCATTGAGCTGTAATTTATCCAGTGCATCGCGTAAATCCGAATAGTCCTCGCCTTCTGTGGGGTAAACGCCAGCATACACCATTGGCTTGGCCTGTTGATATCCTGGTAGCGGTTGTGGAACACCTCCGGAAGCAAAGGTAATCGTATCCCCAACCCGGCATTCCGAAACCGTCTTCAAACCAGTGGCGATATAACCAACATCGCCTGCTTTCAACAGGTCAACTGGCTTGAGATCAGGCGAAAATACACCGATCTCCACCGGCGAGGTCTTCACTTTGGTCGACATCATCAACAGTTGATTATTCCGGGTAACCGTGCCGTTAAAGATCCGCACATAGGTCACCACACCCTTGTAAGAATCATAATGCGAATCGAAGATTAACGCCTCCAGGGGCTGATCATCCTGACCGGTCGGTGGTGGGATGCGTTCAACAATCGCCTGCAGCACCTGGTCGATATTCAAGCCCTGCTTGGCTGAAATGTGGATGATCTCATCTAATGGCGTTCCTAAAAGGTTTTGCAGGTCTTCGGCGACAGCATCCGTCTGAGCGGAAGCCAAATCAATTTTGTTGATTATGGGGATGATGACCAGGTTCGATTCCAATGCCAGGTAAAGGTTCGCCAGGGTTTGTGCTTCAATGCCTTGCGTTGCATCCACGACCAGCAGCGCCCCTTCACAGGCAGCCAAAGCCCGACTGACCTCATAATTGAAATCCACATGACCAGGGGTGTCGATCAGATTCAATTCATAGGGCTGCCCGTCAGTGCCTTGATACGTCATCCGCACTGCCGAAGCCTTGATCGTGACCCCCTTTTCCCGTTCCAGGTCCATGCTGTCCAAAACCTGTTCGGTCATATCCCGATCCGCGATCGTACCGGTCATTTGCAGCATACGATCAGCCAGGGTTGATTTTCCATGGTCAACATGGGCAATGATGCAGAAATTTCTTACATTATCTTTCATAGATACTGAGTATAACCGAATTCGAAATAATTATTTAGGAAGACACACCGGTTTGGGATGCGCTTTGTAGGTACAATCGACTCAGGTTAGTCAAATTAAAGATCCGAGAGTGTTGAAACACAAATGGTATTTAATAATCGGTTTAAAAATGAACATAATCATTTTTAGCATTTATAAATATTGTGAATATTATCATAATTCGTAGGGGCGGACTTCCATGTCCGCCTAGGGCAACCACGGAGGGTTGCCCCTACGGGTGACCGGGTCAACCACGGCTCGATACCCTTGCATGGCACAGGGAGTGCTGCGCGAAGGGTTGCCCCTACGGATGACCGGGTCAACCACAGCTCAATACCCTCACAGGTCACAGGGAGCGCTACGCGAAGGTCCGCCCCTACAAATATCTGAAATAAGAACTAACCAATTTTCAACACTCTCAGATCCCGAAATATTCACTTTCTAAAGCAACCACAAACAACCCACAAAGAAAATTTATCCACACGCCTGGTATGACCCATCATCAAAATTAAATTATAAGTGATAATACTATGCGAAACCTCTGTTCCGTGAAACCATTATTCCTGGGCCAGATGGGCCGCATGCTCCAGTGCATCGTCGATCATCTTCTGAAGGTCAATCGGATCCTCAGGCATCAATCGTAGATCGACCAGGAATTCAATATTGCCTTTAGGGCCGCGGATGGGCGAAGGGATCAAACCCCGTGGATAAAACCCTAAAGCGGAGGCTTCCGCCAGGGTTTTGTTCAGAACCTGTGCATGCACCGCCCGATCTTTGATTACCCCGGCATGAACTGCAGCCTGTTTCCGGCCAGCCTCAAATTGGGGTTTGATCAACGCGATCACCTGCCCGCTCGAGCCGTCAAACCAGCCCTTTACAGCTGGAAGAAGCAACGTTAACGAGATAAAAGACGCATCAATTGTGACCAGGTCTACCGCTTCGGGCAATCGATCAAGATAACGCGCATTGGTCCGCTCCATCACCACCACCCGCGGATCCTGGCGAAGCTTCCAGTGCAACACGCCGTATCCCACATCAATGGCATACACTTTGTCTGCGCCATTTTGCAGCAAACAATCGGTAAATCCGCCCGTCGACGCGCCCACATCAGCACACACCTGGCCTTCCGTCTTCACGGAAAAGAACAGCAGTGCTGCTGCCAATTTTTCTCCGCCGCGCGAGACGTATTTCGGTCGTGCTTTTAACGTGATCTGCGCGTCAAACGCAACCTGCATTGAGGGTTTATCAACCAGCTCGCCCGCAACACACACCTCACCAGCCATCACCAGGCGCTGTGCCCGGTTTCGACTTTCCGCCAGGCCGCGTTCAACCAGCAATTGATCAATCCGCATCTTTTTCATCAATTAATTGTATCTCGAAATGCCGAAAGGAAAATCATCCCCAGCCTAAAGTGAATTCTGGCATTATTTGGTTCGCATTTGGTATAATTTTAATGTACCATGATGTTCATGAGTGTTTCTGCTGCGGGTAAAACATTTTTCACAAACGTTTCCTGCGCGTTCTGGCATCCAGAAGCTCGTGGCTAATCTCGACACGCTTGAATTGCGCATATTCCTGCAGGAGACATGAAGGAACCATCAACAGACCCAATAACACGATCGAAGAAGTTCTTAACGAAAAACCCTCTGTGTGGAAACTGGCAAATGAGCAATCAACTGCACAACATCATCAAAACCATGCGGCCAAAACAATGGCTTAAAAACGTGTTTGTGTTTGCAGGTCTGGTTTTTGACCGTCAGCTTCTCTCTTCGGCATCATTTCTCATCACCCTGGCGGCGGCTTTTTTATTTTGCCTGGTATCCAGCATGATTTACATCATCAATGACCTTGTCGATATCAAATTCGACCGGCAGCATCCGGTAAAAAAGCATCGCCCGCTGGCCTCCGGAGCGCTCTCACGGCGTTCTGCAGTCATCGCGCTGGTCGTGCTGGGTTTGCTCACCTTTCCCGCAGCATTTTTCCTGAACACTGCTTTGGGATGGATTATTGCAGCCTATTTCATCCTCATGCTTGCTTACTCACTGTGGTTAAAGCATATCGCCCTGATTGACGTCATGATCATTGCGGCGGGTTTTGTCTTGCGTGTCGCTGCTGGTGTAATAATCATTGAAACCGAGCGCTTTTCTCCCTGGCTGTTTGTCGCCACAGTATTTCTGGCTTTATTCATCGGCCTGGGAAAGCGCCGGTCTGAGATTGAACTCCTCAATACAAAGGCACCTTCGCACCGGCGCGTTCTAGACGGTTACACACTCGAACTCCTGGATCAGTTATTAACCATCGTCCTCTCTACCACACTGATGACCTATTGTCTGTATACCTTTTCAACGACAAACACACCCGACAGCTTCCACATGATGTTCACCATCCCCTTTGTGATCTATGGGCTTTTCCGCTATCTCTACCTGGTTCGGATTGAAAATTCTGGCGGCACGCCCGAAGATATTGTTGTCTCCGACCGCCCGATGCAAGCTGCGATCCTCCTGTGGGGTATTACCGTTGTGGTGATCCTGTACTGGCTCTGACCTGGATTAAATATGCCCGCCATTTATGCAAAAGCGCCCGGGAAAATCATCCTCTTTGGTGAACATGCTGTTGTTTATGCTCAGCCTGCAATCGCCATGCCGGTCAGCAAAGTCTATGCCACGGCACGGGTGATTCCGGAAGTTACCGGGCGCAAGAACCAGGTGCACATCAAAGCCCCGGATATTCAGCTCGATGTTGATCTGGCTGACCTTGACAGGGAGCACCCCTTCGCTGTGACGATCCAGCAGGTTCTCAATGCGGTCAACCTCGATCATCTGCCGTCCCTCACCCTGCTGATTTCATCAACGATCCCCATTGCGGCTGGAATGGGATCCAGTGCAGCCATCACCATCGCAACCATCCGCGCATTAACGGATTTCCTCGGCAAACCCCTGACTGCAGGCGAAACCTCTTCCCTGGCATTCGAAGTTGAAAAAATTCATCACGGCACGCCTTCCGGCATTGACAATTATGTCATCGCCCACCAAAAACCGGTTTTCTTCACCCACGGCAAGCCCATCGAACACCTGGAAATTCAACTACCCACCCATTGGGTGATCGCTGACACCGGCGAAAAAACGTCTACAAAAGACACCGTCGCCGATGTTCGTAAACTGCAGGCGTTGGCCCCGGAAACTTATCACCCCATCTTTGAACAGATCGGACAAATTGCATTTAATGCCCGCCAGGCTTTGATTGCAGGCAACACAGATCTCTTGGGTCAATTAATGGGTGAAAATCAACGCCTCCTTGAGCAATTAACCGTCAGCAGTCCGAAATTAGGCGAACTCATCTCAGCAGCGCTGGCTGCCGGTGCGGTTGGCGCTAAGCTTTCCGGCGGCGGGCGCGGCGGCAACGTGATCGCCCTGGCGCCCACACAAAATACACAGTCGATCAAATCTGCCCTGTTGGAAGCAGGCGCTACCCGGGTAATCACCACAACACTCAGCAAAGGTGAAAAATAATGGATCGCTCCCGTCTGGTATTTCTGAAATTAGGAGGGTCGTTAATCACCGACAAAACACAGCCCCTGACTCCCCGTCTGGATGTCATCGCACGCCTGGCAGAAGAGATTTCCGCTGCGCTGAAGGCTTCGCCGGAGTTGCGCCTTTTAATCGGGCATGGTTCGGGCTCTTTTGGGCATGATGTCGCCAATCGCTACCAGACACATTCCGGGGGAGAAGGCGCGGCATACTGGCAGGGCTTTTACGAGGTGTGGCAAGCCGCACGCGCCTTGAACCTGCTGGTTGTTGAGGCGTTAACCCGGTCTGGTCTACCCGTTGTCGTCTTCCCGCCCTCAGCCGTGGTCACAGCAAAGAACCGTTGTGTTCACGCCTGGGACACTCAACCGATCAAACTCGCTCTCGAGCACGGCCTGATCCCGGTGGTGTATGGCGATGTGGTCTTCGATCTTGAATTAGGCGGCACAATCCTCTCAACAGAAGACTTGTTTCAGAGCCTGGTTGAGCCATTATGTCCCCAGCAGATCCTGATTGCAGGCCAGGATGCCGGGGTCTATAGCGATCCGCAAAAGCCGGGGGAAACCATCGCGCAAATTACACCTGGAAACTTTGAGCAAATCCAACCCGCCCTCGCGCCATCCCGGGCTGTGGATGTCACCGGCGGCATGTTGTCTAAAGTTAAAGCAATGGTCAAACTGGTACAAGAAAACCCGGCTCTCAAAGTAACCATTTTTTCCGGCTTGAAGACTGGAAATCTGCAGGAACTGCTCTCCCAGCCATGCACACGAATTGGAACATTGATCGCTCATCAATAGAATCAATCCGGCTGAACAAGCCTGTTTATCCGGTATAATCATCTTTTAGGTTTAATTTCGGAGAGACTACGAAATGATATTCACGCGTCACCAACTCGAAGAATTAGAAGAGCAATTCCTGGCACCTTATGCCATCCGCAGCAAGGACAGCAAAGGCCGAAAGCATCCAGAAGATGAACCGGATTATCGCACGGTTTTTCAGCGCGACCGGGACCGCATCCTGCACACAAACGCGTTTCGGCGCCTGGAATATAAAGCCCGTGTCTTCATCAATGACGAAGGCGACCACTTTCGCACCCGCCTGACCCACACCCTCGAAGTAGCTCAGATCGGGCGCAGCATTGCACGCGCCCTGGGCGCCAATGAAGACCTGGTAGAAACCATTTCACTTGCGGTCGACCTGGGTCACCCACCCCTGGGCTCTGCTGGTGAACGCGCTCTGGCTCGCCTGATGGTTGACCACGGGGGTTTCAACCATGTCCGGCATGCGTTTCACATCGTAACCAAAATTGAGAACCGTTACCCTGAGTTTGGCGGACTCAATCTCACCCGGGAGGTTGTGGAGGGCATTGTTAAGCGCGAAAGCGAACACGCCCCCTTGATTAATCAGGATTTTGACCCCAAATTGCGCGGACACCTCGAAGCGCAAATCACCAATGCTGCTGATGAATTGGCCTGTACCGCAGACGACCTGGACGATGGACTGCGCTCTGGAATGATCACAGCGGGTCAACTGGCGGGTATCTCCCTGTGGGAGGTTGTCAATGAGAGCGTTGGACGCCGCCGCAGCGAAGATCTGGACGACCTGGCACGCCATCAACTGATCCGCCGATTAATCAGCATCGAGATCACTGATTTGATCCAATCCATTGACCGCATGATTCGGCGCAGCGGCATCCGCACGGTCGAAGAACTGCAAAAACTACCCTATAATGTAGCCGGATTCAGCGAAGATATGCACCGTCGAAACCGAGAATTAAAGGACTTCCTGTATAAAAATCTTTATAAACATTTTCGGGTGACGCGTATGGCTGTCAAGGCTGAAAGAATTATCGAAGCTTTATTCAATACCTTTATCGCTGAGCCTGCCACCTTAACACCGCATTACCAAAAGATGATTGATGAAATCGGGCTTGAACACACCGTATGCGAGTACATTGCCGGGATGACTGATGGGTGTGCCATCGGCGAGTATCAGAAATTATTCGATCCCAAAACTATTCCCTGATTAAACATTCTTATTTAAGGAACGATGAACGACAACACACACTATCTGACTCCTGAGGGAAAAGAAAAACTCGTAGCCGAGCTTAAACACCTGAAAGAAAATGGGCGCAAGAAAATTTCAGAACTTCTAAAGCAAGCCATCTCTATGGGCGACCTTTCAGAAAATGCTGATTACCATAAAGCCAAGGAAGATCAGGGTTTCCTGGAGGGCCGTATCCAGGAAATAGAAGCCATTTTATTGCATGCAGAAGTGATTGAAGCCCAGGTCAATTACCATGAGGTTGCTATCGGCGCTAAAGTTACCGTCAAAGCGGCTGACGATCCCCCTCAAAGCTACACGCTGGTGGGCAGCAATGAAGTCAACCTCAGCGAGAGGAAAATATCCTACCAATCTCCCATTGGCAGTGCGCTGGTGGGACATCAAGTGGGGGATCGTGTTAAAGTCGTTTTACCCAATCAAGAAATCATTGAGCTTGAAATCCTGAACATCGAGTAAAAAAAGAGGCTACCTTAAAAGGCAGCCTCACATTTTTTAGTAAATAAAATTGCTTTCTAAGATAAAGCAGCTACCTTAGGCCAAACAGCCAGCTCCAAAGTCAGCCGATCAAAGAAGCTCAAATCGGGTGCAGCACTCTCGCCGTATTCCATATCAATGATGCGGGCTTCAAGCTGCAGGGTTGCGGTTTCTAATAAAACCTTCTTCCCGGGTTCAGCTAAAACCAGCTCTCCCTTAGATTCTAAACGCAGTCGGAGTTTATCGTCTTTATAGGCATAACCACTCATGATCACTTTGGTGACGGTTTGAATATCATCCTTGTCAAACAACCAAATTTCAAATGCAGTCACACGTTTGGGTTCACCCACACCAACCGTTTCCGAAATCCCAACACCACACTCCCCCAAAAATGCTCCTGTTGGCGCGTCAATGCTGAAGGAATCATCGTAAAAGTCATCACCAAGCATGTAGGTTGTCATAAATTGAGCCACGGGCTCGGTGTGTTCGGCGGGAAATGCTGGCATGTAAAGAGATTCGTGCTCAGGGGCGTGACGCAGTGGGCCTTGATCGAATCCTGCTTCAGCAGGCATGCCATGTTGATCGAGAACTTCCGGCTTTTCTGCCAGGGTTCTTTTTGATCGCATGTACAAAAACACAACTACACCGCCAATCACTGCCACCAGGGCAATACACAGACCTCCTAACAACAGCCAGTTTGGACCGCTGCCCTCAATTTCGGGGCTTAACTCAGGGGCAGTTTCTTCAATCTCAGGGAGAACCTCGACCTTTTCTGCCCCTACGGCAGCTAGAAAACTGGAAATTTGTATATCTGAAAGATAGTCAGGCTGATTCCGAACCTCAGCCATGGTTTCCTCTGCTGTATCGCCCAGTTCAGACCAGGCCTTTTGCGCAATCGCCACATTGCCTACGGAGGTTGACGTATAAATCGACATCCGCAAATAATCTTCTCTCAAATCAGGGCGTAAGTGATAAGGCGCCAGGTCTGTCCATTGCACAGGCCAGATGCCCCATCCGATCACCAGGCCCAGAACCAATCCAATCACTGCTCCAACCGCCAGCATGATGCGGAAATCTTCAAGAACCTTTTTTAGCTTCTCCGAGTTCATCGTTAGCTCCTTTCCTTTTAATTAAAGAACAAGCTTTGTTACAATTTTAGAATAAACGATCATTTCGCGCAAGCACGAAACTCAGATTAACCTGTGCAAGCTTTATGCCATTTCACGATCATCAATAATTTCATCGCGCGGGAAAGTGGCTTTGCATTGCATACATTCCACAAGGCGCTCATTGGATAAAGCCAGGGTGCCCTGGCAGTTTGGACATGGCTGTGGAATGGGTTGTTTCCACGAAGTAAAATCACAATCCGGGAAGCGGGAACATCCATAAAACGTTCGACCGCGTTTTGTCTTCCGCCTGACCACATCGCCCTGTGCACACACCGGGCATGTCATGCCAATTTTCTCGAGATAGGGCTCAGTATAACGGCATTCAGGGAAGTTACTGCAACTGATGAACCTGCCGTAGCGACCCCAACGCAGAATCAAATCATGACCGCACTCCGGGCAAGATCGTCCCACCCGCTCCGGTTCAGCCTTCTTTTCTGGCATCGCTGCCTCAGCATGCGCCAGGAGATCGCCGAAGGTCGCATAAAATTCTCGGATCACGTCCACCCAGGCGGTATCACCCCGTGCAATCATATCCAGTTGATTTTCAAGACTCGAAGTAAAACCAATGTCTACGACATTGGGGAAGAACTCCACCACCAGATCGTTCACCAGGTAACCTATTTCAGTCGGAACAAGGCGTTTATCCTTTCTGAGAACATAACCACGATTTTGAATCGTGGTCAGGATAGGTGCATAGGTCGAAGGGCGCCCGATGCCATTCTCCTCAAGCGCCTGGACCAGGGAAGCCTCAGTAAAACGCGGCGGGGGTTGGGTAAAGTGCTGTTCAGGATAGAGTTCCTGCAGAATTTGTGGTTGCCCTTCTTTAATATCATCGATGGGGATGCGATCACTGGCGCCTTCATCCTCTTCCGGATCGTCTTCATCCTTTCCCTCTTCATAAATATACAGAAACCCCTGAAATTCAAGCTGGCTTCCGGAAGCTCGCAATAAATACAGGCTCTGATCGCCCTCTCCTCGCACATCGACGGACAGAGTTTTATAGATTGCTGGCGTCATCTGGGAAGCAATAAACCGCTGCCAGATCAACTGGTAAAGCTTAAATTGATCACGCGTCAGGTACATCCTGATCGTTTTAGGGGTCCGGTGAATAGATGTCGGACGCACAGCTTCATGCGCTTCCTGAGCGGATTGGGCGCGGGTCTTATGCACTGGCGGTTTTTCCGGTAAGAACGCATCGCCATATTGTGCCCTGATATATTTCCGCACCTCATCAGAGGCAATTTTCGAGATATTGGTCGAATCGGTACGCATATAGGTGATCAAGCCCGTAGTTCCCAGTCCGTCCAGCTCAATGCCCTCATACAATTGTTGTGCAACCGCCATGGTCTTGCGGGCAGTGAATCCCAGTTTTCGAGAGGCATCCTGTTGTAATGTGCTGGTGATAAAAGGCGGCGGTGGGTTCCGTTTGCGTTTTCCGTGCTTGATGGCATCAACCGTATATACTGCCGAGCGCATGTCAGCCAGAATGGGCTCCACAAGCGCTTGATTGCCCAGTTGCGGATCTTCACCATTGATTTTGGCAAGCCTGGCGCGATAGACAACCTGCCCGCCCTCAGGCAATAAATCCGCGTCGATTGACCAGTATTCAACCGGGTCAAAGGCATCGATCTCACGCTCACGTTCAACAACCAACCGCAAGGCGACGGATTGAACCCGGCCGGCAGAAAGTCGACTGCGCACTTTCTTCCACAATATCGGGCTGATCCCGTATCCAACCAAACGATCCAGAATACGACGGGTTTGCTGTGCATCAACCAGGTCCATGTCGATTTCCCGCGGGTTGGCAAAGGCGTGCTTAACAGCGTCTTCCGTGATCTCGTGGAAAATCACCCGGTGGGTGCGCTCGGCGTCGATTTCTGCGGCTTCCATCAGATGCCAGGCAATCGCTTCGCCTTCGCGGTCAGGATCGGTTGCCAGGTAAATCGACTCGGCTTTTTGCGCCAACTCCTTAATTTCCTTAACGACTTCCCGCTTTTCATTCGGCACCCGGTACTGGGGTGTAAAATCATTGTCGATATCCACAGATAATTTCGAACGCAGAAGATCGCGCACATGACCAACAGATGCGCGCACCGTATAGCCCTTACCCAGGAACCGGTTGACCGTTTTTGCCTTGGCAGGCGATTCCACAATTACCAGATTGCCTTTGCGCACAATCTCTTTTTTCCGTTTAACTTCAGGCTGTGGTAAGCCCTCATGTGCCTCTGTTCTACCCATACGCACCATTTTAGTGCCGCAATCAGCACAGGTGCCCCTGGTCATCGGGGCACCTGCAGCATTAAAACCAGCGACAGGTTCAATTAATTCTCGCTTTTGGCGGCATTTTACACAATAAGTTTCCAATTTATAAAACTCCTACAAATAATCCTCGTAGCCATGGGCTTTCAGGTAATCAACAACTTCGCGCACCCGTTGTGATTGTTTCCGGTCGCAGATCAAAATCGCATCGCCGGAATCAATGATGATCAGGTCTTCGACACCAAGCGTGACGATCAGGCCTTTGGATGAATCATCACAAACGAGTGTACCCTGTGTGTCAAGCAGGATAGGATCGCCCCTCAGGACAATATTGCCCGCATCGTCACTCTTGATGGAATCAAACAGCGATTCCCAGCTTCCGACATCGTTCCAGCCCAGGTCGATCGAAGGGATCACGGCAACATTTTGGGCGTTTTCCATAATGCCATAGTCGATTGACTGCGGTTGGATCGTTGGCCAAACTTTTTCAAGCGTTTGTTCTCTGGTCGGTTGGGTCCAGTGTTCAGCAATTACGCCCAGCCTTTGATGCAAATCGGGCATCTGGCGTTTGATTTCGCCCATCACCGTATCCACCTGCCAGATGAACATTCCTGAATTCCACACATGTTCACCATCAGCAATCATCAACCTGGCCTGATCTTCGTGAGGTTTCTCTTTGAACTTTTTTACCTCAAAGACGTTCAGTCCTTCAAAGGTGCCGACTTGCATCCCTTTTTGAATATAGCCATATCCCGTTGCCGGGTAACCAGGCGTGATTCCCAGGGTCACCAGGGAATTTTGCTGAGCGACAGCAAAGGCAGAACGCAGCAACTGCCTCAGGTGCTCAGCATTCTTCATCAAGTGGTCAGCCGTAAGGATGGCCATGGTCGCACCAGGCTGCCTGGCGTTAAGCGCAACCGCGGCTAAACCAACCACCGAGGCTGTGCCGCGCGGCATCGGTTCAATAATAAAGTTTTCAAGCGGAATTTCTGGGCATTCCCGATTGAGCAATTCAACCTGGTCGGCAATCGTCACAACCAAAATTCTTTCAAAGGGGAATAAACCCTGCAATCGATCTACCGCACATTGGAACAGTGAGCGCTTTCCTGTCAAAGTCAGGGTCTGTTTGGGGTGACCCTTTCGCGAAAGCGGCCAGAGACGCGTCCCGCTACCGCCTGCCATGATCACTGCATAATATCGATCGTAATTCATCCTGACCTCACTTTCCGCTCATATCACGGATTGCTGCATATCTCATCCCGCCCACATGCTGAACCATCCCCTTCAACTCCATCATGGTCAGGGACGCTGAGACATTTTCTACGGGCAATCCCGTCTTGTTACAAAGCTCATCAATATGAATGGGCTCATAGTCCATCACCTGCAGTATTTTCGCCTCAGTGGTATCTGCCGGCAAAACCTGCCGTGCGTCTTTATAATCTTCTACCTGGGATAAGTCAAGCAGGTCCAACACATCCTGTGGCGAAACCAGTACATACGCTCCCTTCTGGATCAGGCGATTTGTACCCCGACTTGCCGGCGAAAAAACGTTCCCAGGCACAGCAAACACGTCCCGGCCCTGTTCAACCGCAAAATCAGCCGTAATTAATGCCCCGCTGCGCTCGCCCGCTTCGACAACAATTGTCGCCAGGGAAAGCCCCGATATAACCCGATTCCTGGGCGGGAAGTTGCTCCCTTCGGGTTGGGTTCCCAGCGGGTAGTCACTGATCAACGCGCCGTTTTCCACAATTGCTTCCGCCAGCTGGCGGTGTTCTGGTGGGTAGATCACATCCACGCCACACCCCAACACGGCAATTGTTCGGCCGCCCGCCTGCAGAGCGTGCTGATGCGCCAGGGCATCCACCCCGCGCGCCAACCCGCTGACAATCGTCAGCCCATGCCCGGCCAGGTAAGTACTGGTATCTCGAGTTACCTGCTGACCGTAAGCCGTCACCCGGCGGGTGCCGACCATCGCCACAGCGAACTCATCTGCCGGCAGCAGACTGCCCCTGACGTAAATCACGGGCGGCGCCTGATCAATTTCTTTCAACAATCTTGGATAATCCTGATCCAACAATGTTAACACATGGGCATCGCCCTGCAAGACCTGTTCATAATAACGGTCGAGATCAAGCGATCTCCGCAATTCAAAGATATTCGTCACAACCTTGTCTGGTAAACCAATTTCCCGAAATATTTCAATTGGCGCGTGCCAGGCGGTCGATAGATCCCCAAAGTGTGCCTGAATTTGTTTGAATCGGACTGACCCTATGCCCTTAACCCGGTTGAAGCCAATCCAGTATTTCTTCTCATCGGACATCAATCCCCCTCACCATACCAATGGATGATGGCAACGGTCATCCGCCCCTGCTCCAGGTCAATCTCCAGGATATTTTCTTCGACCGCAGCGATTAGAACTTCAACCCCCGCGTGGTCTCTCACCAGGTAAACATCGTTAGCACCGGTCTCAAGAATTTCTGTCAACACGCCCAGGTAATTGTCATCAGTGTCATAGACATCCAGACCCATAAGTTCATGGAAAAAAAACTCTCCCTCAGGTAATCCTGGCAGGTGATCAGACCTGGTATAAACAAGCTGGTTCGTCAACTCCGACGCATTCAAGCGATCGTCAATGTTGAAAAACTTCAATAATAAGAGTTTACCCTTGGGGCGCGTGGATTGGATGGTAAACGGTTGGTAAGACTCCCCAATAAAAACTGTTCGATCAACACTTAATAATTCACGGATGCGCGAATAAATCTCCAGGGCAATTTCTCCTGAAATCCCGTGAGCGCGCCGCAACTTTCCTAAGACAAGAAAGGCAGGCTCAGCATTCCTGCGTGAGCCTGCATCATTTCCATTTTTAAGAGGCATTTTCACCCAATTGCCTTTAATAGGGTTCAACAATATCCAAATTGACTTGTTGACCTTCTCGTGCTGCAGCAACCTTCAGCAATGTTCGAATGGCATTGGCGACCTGGCCGGATTTTCCGATCACACGGCCCATATCCTCTTTTGAAACATTCAATTCCAGTTGAATGGTGGAACCACGCTGGTATTTGTTAACCTTAACCTCACTCGGGTCATCGACCAGTGATCGAGCGATAAACTCAACCAATCCTTGCAAGTTCTCGCCTTTCATATCTACCTCGGTATTCTCTCTGGCGTTAATGGGTCTGTGGTGGGTTGGTGCGCGGATCAATCACCCGTGTTTTGTAAATCTTTTCAGCTTCTGCAACCAGAGCTTCAAGCTCCTCTCCGGCTTTAAAGCGCTCGTAACGCTCCCACAGACCAACTTGTCTGAACAGACCATCCACCGCTTCTGTGGGCTGTGCGCCAACCCCCAACCAATAGATGACGCGCTCGTCGTTCAAAACAATCGTAGAAGGGTGTGTACGTGGGTTGTAATGCCCAACATTTTCAATAAACCGCCCATCTCGTGGACTTTCCTTATCGGCGACGATCACCCGATAACTTGCCTGATTCCGGGGACCAACCCGGCGTAATCGAATTCGTACCATCGAATTTATGCTCCTCTTGTCTGTTTATTCATTCTATACATTGCCCGATTCTATTGAAAGGGTCGAGGGAGCGTTGAAGGGAACGCGCGCCTTTCTCATCTTCAGGCTACCCCATCAAGCGTCCTAAGCCTTTACCGCCTGATTTTTGCAGGGTGCTAATCAGCCGCTGTGTCTCTCGGAAGCGTTTCATGACCTGGTTGACCACTTGCACCTCCAATCCGGACCCACGCGCAATTCTGCGCCTGCGGCTGGCATTTAATATTTTCGGACTGCGGCGCTCTGCGACTGTCATCGAGTTGATCACCGCTTCGATCTGTTTCAGTTGATCCTCAGCTTCACGCGGGTCAACCTGCCTGGCGACCTGGCCCATCTGCCCGGGCAACATCTCCATCACCTGTGCCAGAGGACCCATTTTGCGCATTTGTTTCAATTGCCTGGCAAAATCTTCCAGCGTGAACTCGCCGCGCATCAATTTTTCAGCTTGCTCTTCCGCTTCTTGCTGGTCGAAGGCGGATTCGGCCTTCTCGATTAAACCAAGCAAGTCGCCCATTCCCAAAATTCGGGAGGCCAGCCTGTCTGGATTATACTCCTCAATCGCATCGATAGACTCACCAACGCCCAGGAATTTAATAGGAATGCCGGTCACTTCCCTGATCGAAATGGCTGCTCCGCCGCGTGCATCACCATCAATTTTGGTTAAAAATAAGCCCGATAAAGGCAGCGCCTGGCGGAATCCCTGGGCAACATTTAGCGCCTCCTGGCCAATCATAGCATCAACAACCAGGATGGTTTCGGTCACGGGCACTTTTTTCTCGATGGCACGCAGCTCATCCATTAATTCCTGGTCCATCTGCGACCGGCCAGCGGTATCAAGAATGACCACACTGACCCCGCCTTTAAGAGCGGTTTGATATGCTTTTTCAGCTAATTTTGGCGGTGTAAGGTCGGCATCATGGAAAACCGGTACCCCTATTTGCTCAGCCAGGGTTTGTAATTGGGTCACTGCTGCAGGACGATATGGGTCCGCGGCGACCAGCAAGGTGCGTTCACCCATGGCCCTCAACCGCTTGGCCAGCTTTGCGGCTGCGGTTGTCTTACCCGAACCCTGCAGACCCACCAGCACAATCACATACGGTCGTTCGCCCTTCAGGTTCAGCGAACTTGGAGGTCCTAGGGTTTGAATCAATTCTTCATTGACGATCTTGATGACCTGTTGGGCAGGGTTCAGTGCCCTGGAGATATCATGACCAACGGCGCGTTCTTTAACCCGGTTGGTGAACTGCTTAACAACGCCATAATGAACGTCCGCTTCCAGTAAAGCCAGGCGGACTTCGCGCATGGCAGCATCGACATCCGCATCAGACAGGCGTCCCCGACGGCGTAAATTTTCAAATATCCCTGATAAGCGTTCGGTCAGATTTTCAAACACAATTAACCAGCAATGTTTTTCTTTTCGTCAAATTACCAAATGGTGATTTTAGTATGTATCCACCTTCAGGTCAAGTGGATCTTCTTGCTGACGGCATTATTTTCATCAAAATCAACGAAGATTGGTTCTCCTGAGAAAAGCCGTGACGCAACTGAAAACACCAACATGAGTTAATATCATTGGCAGAGCAAGAAATAATAAAAATGAAATTCGTTTTACGAAAGGAAAATCGATGTCAAAAATTGCGATAGTAACCGATTCCACAGCTTATTTGCCAGAAGAAATTATTTCTACATATCATATCAATGTTGTGCCCCTGGTTGTAATATGGGGCGAAGAGACGTTCCTTGACAATGTTGAGATGGGCCCAGAAGAGTTTTATAAACGCCTTTCCACTGCAAAACAGATGCCATCCACATCACAACCGACGATTCTGGCTTTTTACGATGTCTTCAAGAAATTACACGCCGAAGGGTATGACATCCTGACGATCGTGATTTCATCGGCGCTTTCCGGGACGCTGGATTCCGCTTTCCAGGCAAAAAAGATGCTTCCAGACGCAAACATCGCGCTGGTTGATTCGCAGTCCACTTCCCTTCCTATGGCATTTATGGTTTTGGCCGCTGCCCGAGCAGCCAAAACCGGTATGCCCTTAGAAGAATGTGTGAAAGTGGTTGAAACCGTGCGCGATCATACCCAGGTCTTCTTTGCGCTAGACACCCTGGAATTTCTTCACCGTGGCGGTCGAATTGGTGGCGCTTCTCGTTTTTTAGGCACTGCCCTGAAGCTTAAACCTATTCTGATTCTCGAAGATGGCAAAATTGAAGCCCTTGAGAAAGTGCGCACAAGCAAGCGTGCCCATGAACGTTTGATTGAGCTGGTTGAAGCTGAGGTCAGCAACAAATCTCCGATTAATTTTCTGGGCGTTGTACACGCCGCTGCTGAAGAAACAGCCCAGGAACTGCTCAAAGTCATTGAACAAAAATTTGAACCCGATGAGCTCATGTTCGCGACCCTCAGCCCGGTACTGGGCACCCATACAGGTCCTGGCACAATCGGCATCGCCTATGTTGCCGGCGTAAATCACCAACAGGTCAAAGCCTAATCGGCTTTCTCTTTCAAAAAGAGTAATATCAAGGCAGCTGAAACCTTGGCTGCCTTATTTTATTATTTTACAGCAACAACAACCACGAAAGCCATAGAATGATTTGATATATTGAATATTTTGTATAAAATTGCAATCTTCGGAAAACAGGGTTGCGAAACCACATTTTTTAAATTTCAGTTAAAATAAGAACAAAATCACGAGCCAGTAAAGGAAAATCAAATGCACAAGTATCAAAAAATCGGCATCCGAAACCCCCACATTCTCCTTCCTCAAAAAAACATCGATCTACAGAAATGGGCTGTGATTGCCTGCGATCAATTTACAGCTCAACCGGAGTACTGGCAAGAGGTTGAAGACATCGTCGGTGATGCGCCTTCCACATACCATATGATTCTCCCGGAAGTGTTCCTGGAAACTCCGCAGGAGGAAGAACGCATTAAAAACGCCAATATCGCAATGCAAAATTACCTCCAGTCGGGCATTTTCACATCCATGGAAGGATTTATTTACGTGCACCGCAAGTTAAACGGTCAAACACGGCGGGGATTGATGGTTTGCCTTGATTTAGAGCACTATGATTACACCCCGGGCGCGCAAACCTTGATCCGGGCTTCAGAAGGCACCATTATTGATCGCCTGCCGCCCCGCATTCGCATCCGCAAACAGGCTGTGCTGGAAACGCCCCACATTCTGGTCCTGTTTGATGATCCCCTGGATACCGTTTTTGGGCCCCTTGAAGATCAATTGGAGACATTTGAAAAATTGTACGACTTTGATCTCATGCTCGGCAGCGGTCATTTGGAAGGTTATGCCATCAATAACGATGCAATCCAGCAAGGTATTCTTACAGCATTAGAACAACTCATCGACCCGGAAACTTTTGCTAATAAATACGCCCTTGAACCGGGGAAACACCAGCCTTTGTTGTTTGGCATGGGCGATGGAAATCACTCGCTGGCAACCGCAAAAGCCATTTGGGAAGAGATCAAACCAACCGTTGGCAGCGATCATCCGGCTCGATATGCCCTGGTTGAGATTGAGAATGTTCACGACGCCGCGTTAACCTTTGAACCCATCTATCGCGTCTTGTTTGATCTGAACACCAGTATCCTGCAAGAGATGCACGCCTATTGGGGTGATAGCCTGCTGGTTGAGGAGGTCAACACACCTGAAGAATTGATTTCAGCCGTTGATGCTGCCCGGGGGGCTGCTCATAAAGTTGGTATGATCACCTCTGATGGGCTGAAATTAATCACCATTCACGATGCCAAAGAAAACTTGCCCGTGGGAACGCTGCAACACTTCCTGGATGAGTTCATGACAAATCAAGGGGCTGAAAAAATTGACTACATCCATGGCGAAGACGTGCTGTTTGAAATGGGAACGGTCGAAGGAAACGTCGGTTTTTATATCCCCGGTATGGACAAATCAGACCTTTTCAAAACGATGATCCTCGATGGCGCCCTACCGCGCAAGACGTTCTCCATGGGTTCAGCAAAAACAAAGCGGTTCTACATGGAATGCCGTCGTATTCAACCTGCATCATGAAGTTAATTTTGCTGGTGCTTGTCTGCTTCCTCACTGCTTGCCAGACGAATCATCTGGCAAGCATTCCCACTTTTACCCCGACACCGCCCAGGCCATCACAAACCGCCTTACCAACCGAGACAGCCACCAGCAAAATCACACCTACAACAGCGCCCAGCCTCACTTCGACACCCGTTTTCCAGTTGTGTTCGCCCCTGGAAGACGAAACCTTCGCTAGCTTGCCGTTGATCCTGGCTAACCCCCTGGATATCCCACCCCACTTCGGACAGGATACCGGCCATCACGGCGTTGATTTTGCCTATTATCGGCGCGGAGACCGGGAATCCATAGAAGGCATTGAAATCTACGCAATCATGTCCGGGCGGACCGTATTTTCTTTCCCGGCAGATGATCTTCCGTACGGTTATGGGATCATGATCGAGACTCCGCTTGTTGACTTGCCCGAGTCGCTTCAGGAACAACTCCTGGCCGGTTACCTGCCTGTACCTGAAGACCCTCACTATCGGCTGTATTGCCCCGAAGTTGATCTCCCAACAATCACTGGAGATTTTTCTGTTTACCATCTGTATGCTCATATGGAAAGCCCGTCTACATTAGAATTTGGAGATCCAATTCGCTGTGGGCACCTTCTTGGCACGGTTGGAAATACAGGCTATTCCAGCAGTCCTCATCTCCATTTAGAGACCCGCCTGGGACCGGCCGGGGCGGATTTCGAATCCATGGCACATTATGAGATCTACACCCCACAGCAGATGGGCAATTACTGCCTGTGGCGGATGAGCGGGCATTACCAGCTATTTGACCCGTTCATTTTGCTGGATGCCCTGGACTGATCACTTGACAGACTGAACATATGTGCTAAAATATATTCGAATGAAAAACAATCATTGGATTATAATTAATCCATAAAAACATAAATACGAAATACATGCAAAAGAATCCTCAGCATGAGGACCCTTAGAAAAGGATGAAGCCATGGATGATGCAAAGAAATCAGTGCTGGAGAAGGCGTTGAAGGATATTGTTAAACGTTACGGTGAAGGCTCGATCATGAAACTTGGGGAGGCGAAACACCTCGCCGTTGACGCCATCCCCACCGGTTCTCTGTCCCTGGATATTGCCCTGGGCGTGGGCGGCATTCCCCGGGCGCGCATCAGCGAGATCTTCGGGCCGGAAGCTTCAGGCAAGACGACGATCTGCCAGCATATCGTCGCTGAAGCCCAGAAGTTGGGTGGAACCGCTGCCTTTATTGATATGGAACACGCTCTGGATCCGGTCTATGCTGCCAAATGTGGCGTTAATATTGACGAGCTCTTGATTTCGCAGCCGGATACAGGCGAACAAGCCCTTGAGATCACTGAAGCCCTGGTGCGTTCTGGTGCTGTGGATATCGTCGTGGTCGATTCCGTCGCCGCCCTGGTGCCCCGTTCAGAGATTGAAGGCGATATGGGCGATCCAACCATGGGCACCCAGGCCCGGCTGATGTCGCAAGCCATGCGCAAACTCTCCGGCGCCATCAGCCAGACCCGCACGTCTGTGGTCTTCACCAATCAATTGCGGCACAAAATCGGTGTGATGTTCGGCAACCCTGAAACCACCACCGGTGGTAACGCCCTGAAATTCTATGCTTCGGTCCGTTTGGATATCCGCCGCATTCAATCAATCAAATCCGGCGCAGAGATCATCGGTAACCGGGTCAGGGTGCGCGTGGTAAAAAACAAGGTCGCCGCGCCCTTCCGGACAGCTGAATTTGATATTATGTACAACGAAGGCATCTCAAAAGTTGGCGACATTCTCGACCTGGGCACAGAATTGGATATCGTCAACAAGCACGGTTCCTGGTACTCCTATGGCGATGTCCGCCTTGGTCAGGGACGCGAAAATTCCAAAGAATTCCTGCGCCAAAATGAAGAGCTGGCCAATGAAATCGAGAAAGCTATCCGAGAACAGGGCATGTCCGAGGGTGCGGTATCCCCCTGGTCTGAATCAGATGATGATTACAGCGATGACGTGTAAAACGATTGGAAATCAGCAAAGATCGCACCTCCTACACTGAATTGGGAATTGTTTCCTTCGCTTTAACAAAACCTTGTCAGCGCCGATGGTTTAACACACAACAGGCCACCCCGGGTTATCGGGGTGACCTGTTGTTTACGCTTGTTAACAAGGAGAGACTTTATGTACCTTCCTGCCAGGAGGATAAGTACGCAATCTGTTCCTCCGTCAGAACATCAATCTCAATCCCCATTGATTCCAACTTCAACCGGGCAATTTCCATATCAATATCTTCGGGAATGGCGTAAACCTTGTTTTCCAGTTTACCGGCATTTTGAACCATATACTCCGCGCCTAAAGCCTGGTTAGCAAAGGACATATCCATCACACTGGCTGGATGCCCTTCAGCCGCGGCCAGGTTGATCAGGCGACCCTCACCTAAAATGTGGATCGTGCGCCCATCCGGCAATTCGTAAGCTTCAACAAAGGGACGTACCAACCGCTTTTCCACAGCCATTTCTTCCAGCGCGGGGATGTTCAACTCAACATTGAAATGCCCCGAGTTGGCCACAATCGCTCCGTCTCTCATCACCTCGAAATGGTGTTTATCAATGACATTAATATCTCCGGTAAGGGTGACAAAAATCTCCCCGATGGGTGCGGCTTCAATCATCGGCATGACCCGAAATCCATCCATGACCGCCTCCAAAGCCTTCAAATGATCAACTTCGGTGACAATCACGTTAGCGCCCATGCCGCGTGCCCGCATAGCCAGACCTCGCGCACACCATCCATAGCCGCCAACCACAAAGGACTTACCCGCCAGGAGGATATTCGTGGCGCGAATCACCCCGTCGATCGTGGATTGCCCGGTGCCGTAGCGATTATCAAAGAAATGCTTGGTCATGGCGTCATTCACTGCGAGAACAGGAAATTTCAATTCATTGTCCATGGCCATGGCGCGCAGACGGATCACGCCTGTGGTGGTTTCTTCGGTGCCGCCAATGATCTCTGAAAGCTGTTCACGACGCTCCATGTGCAGTGTGCTGACCAAGTCAGCCCCATCATCCATCGTCAGGTGCGGCCGATGATCCAGCGCGGCATTGATATGTTTGTAGTAAGTGGCATTATCTTCGCCTTTGATGGCAAACACCGGGATCTCAAAGTGTGAGACCAAGCAGGCAGCCACATCGTCCTGTGTCGAAAGCGGGTTGGAAGCCGTCAGCACCACATCTGCGCCGCCAGCTTGCAGAGCTCGCATCAGATTGGCGGTCTCTGTGGTGACATGCAAACAGGCTGCCATGCGCAAGCCTTCAAAGGGCCTTTCGCGCGCAAACCGTTCGATTATCGAGCGCAATACCGGCATCTCTCGTTCCGCCCACTCGATCCTGCGCCGACCGCCCTCGGCAAGTTCTAAATTTACAACATCATAATTTTGCATCAAATCCTCCAAAACTTGTAATAATGAGTTTGAATTCTTTTCCTGTTGCTCTTATTGAAACACATCCAACGCACCCTGATCATCGAAGCATGTCCGGAAGCGGTTAACAAACTCGTCCACCAGGTAACATTGGGTTTGAGGCCCCATCTCTTCCAAAGAATAAGTTGCTGCCAGCGAACCCATTTGGGCACACAGCACCAGATTTAACCCATGTACATACCCCTTCAAAAAACCAGCCCTGAAAGCATCCCCTACACCCGTCGGATCGAGAATTTGCTTTGGCGGAAAAGCCGGTACATTACTCAGGAATTTTCCGTCCTTGATCACGCGCGAGCCCTGTTCACTCAGGGTAATCACAACAAAGGATAACTGGTTTATTATCTCCTCAGCACTCAATTTGGAGTGCTTTTGCAGGAGTTCAAACTCATATTCGTTCACAAACAATGCATGCGCACCGGAGATACCCTGCACCAAATCTTTTTCATCCAAGCGTATAATTTGCTGACTGGGGTCAAATATATAGGGCACGTTCAGCTCCTGGCACTCCTGTGCATATTTAACCATTGCGTCCGGTGCATTGGGCGAGATGACCACGATATCATCAGCCGTCAAACCCAGGTCATGCATTGAAATAATCGCCGCGTCTGCCATTGCTCCGGCATAAAAACTGGCAATCTGCGCGTTTGACCGATCGGTGTTCACAAAGAACGACGCTGTGAATTTGTCTTCAATGATCCTGACTCCGGAGGTGTCCACGCCAGCACCCTCCAGCGTTTGCCTGTATTCCGTAAAATCCACACCTGCTGTCGCCACAAGTTTGGGATATTCGCACAGCAGCCCGAGGGTGTACGCGATATTGGCAGCCACACCACCAGGACGGCGCACCATATCATCGACCAAAAATGACAGGCTGATCGATTCCAGGTGCTCCGGGAGGATATGGTCTTTAAAATATCCCGGGAAGGACATCAAATAATCAAAGGCGATTGAGCCAGTCAGGTAGATACTCATGAATAAATCCTTATGCTTTCATCTCAGCTTGAAAGTTTGTCTGAAATGGGGGGTAAATTAAGCCATATTCTGTCACCCAACCCGAAATTAAGCGGTTGGGTGTCACATCAAAAGCAAAATTGCGTG
>ERZ795049.349-NODE-349-length-69692-cov-9.276836_pt1 | contig 69692 bp, 61 predicted proteins | sample MGYA00375133_ERZ795049 | MGnify/ENA primary metagenome ERZ795049 (study PRJEB30178, sample SAMN05720147) | activated sludge metagenome | isolation source: anaerobic digester from wastewater treatment plant | place: Japan | collected 2015-04-20 ... | reverse complement strand
CCTGGTTCGACGGAGCGGTTCACCAGGGAGCTCGGGCCGCTTTAAAGCTGTAAGCGGTATTAGTCATGATCCGATCGGACAGCTAGATCCCTCCATATTGACGAAAAGTGATGGTATCGTGCCAGGTTTGACGGTTTGAGTCTTCTTTCAAAAAGAATCGCTCCGATTGGGATATCATAACCGAGGTGCAGGTGAGTCCGGTTAAATCGCAGGCATGTGTACTTCCAGCCCGTGTTGATTGTTCAGAGCTTTCAAATCTTGATAACACTATGCGCCGGTTATGGACTCGATGAGATACGTTTACAGAGGAGCTTAGCTGCGTCAGCTCGCAAATGCCCGGCGTATTGCATCTTTGAGATCTTTGCTGCCAGCTGGTTTCAGGAGCAATTCCTTTATGCCGAAAGACTTGGCTTCCTGCTGGCTTATGACATCGTTGAACCCGGTGCAGAGTATTATGGGAAGGCCAGGACGTTTTTCTTGGAGCCTCCGGGAGAGTTCTAAACCAGTCATACCGGGCATGGTAAGATCGGTGACGACAAGATCAAATTCATCGGGTTTCTCACTGAACTTTTCGAGCGCATCCTGTCCATTCTGGAGCGCTGTCACCCGATAGCCGGACAACTTCAGTGCTCTCTGCAGGCTGGAAAGGACTATCTCTTCGTCGTCGACAAGGAGGATGCTCTCCTTGCCCCGCACCGGCGGTGTGCTTTCAGCATCGGAAGCTTGAGCGGGAAGTTCTCCTTGACTTATAGGGAGATAGACCGTAAACAGAGAGCCCTTCCCCTCCTCGCTTTCGATTGTAACGGTCCCGCCATGGCTCTTAACAATGCCATGAACGACAGCAAGCCCGAGACCGGTGCCTTTCCCGATATCTTTTTTCGTAAAGAAGGGCTCAAAAACCCGATTCAACACTTCAGAATTCATTCCCCTGCCCGTGTCTTTGACCGTGAGCTTCAGATAGTCTCTTACCTCTCCGTCCCGATGGTTATAAAAAGGCTCCATGCGAACATTCGTAAGCCCTATCTCTATGGTGCCCATCTCTGCCTCAAGAGCATCCGCTGCATTCTTGCACAGGTTCATAATCACCTGCTGGATCTGTGTTGGGTCGCCCATAATGACATCGGCCTGCACATGGATGTTCTCTTGTATGCTGATGGTACTGGGAAGAGAGGAACGCAGGAAAGAAAGCGTTTCTTCAAGGAGAACTCTGACCCTGACCGGCTGGTTGGCCCGCTCGCTCCGCCTGCTGAAGGATAGGATCTTCTTGACGAGATCCCTCTGGCGGTAAGCCGCCTTCAAGGTCTGGTAGAGTATCTCATAACGGTTAGATCCCTCCTGCTCCTCATCAAGGAGCTCCTCTATGTTGATGATGATGGGGTAGAGAATGTTGTTCAGGTCGTGAGCAATGCCGCCTGCAAACCTGTCGAGAGCCTCGATCCTCTGAGCTTGGGCTAGCTGGGCTTCAATCTTGCGCTTCTCTGCTTCAGCCTTTTCACGCTCGGCAATCTCTTCCTGGAGGAGGATGTTCCTCGTTTCCAACTCATTGAGGGATTCCAGGAGGGCCTGTTGTGCCTGTCGCAATTCGCTGATGTCCCGGGCTGCTGCAAAAACACCCTGTATTTCACCGTTCTCGTTTCGGTACGTAGTTGCGTTGTATAGAACTTGGGTTATCTTTCCCGAAGTGTGCTGTATGGCAAGGGGGTAGTCCTTGACGAATCCTTCCCGAAAAACTTTCTCATAACCGGCCTGGGCCTTGGCGGGCTCGGTGAAGTAGGCCGAGAAGTCCGTCCCGATGAGATCTTTCCTGTGCACGCCGGTAATATCTTCAGTGGCTTTGTTTACATCCGTCACCTTACCGTCGGCGCTGATCGTGACCAGCGGGTCAGGGCTTGCTTCGATGAGCCTGCGCGCGTACATCGATGCGGAGCGCAGCTCGCTCTCGGCCCGCTTACGCTCAGAGATATCGCGCGTTATACCCAGGATGCCTTTAAGATTACCCGTATCATCACGCAAAAAAGAAAATGTGGTTTCTGTCCAAATAGTTGAGCCATCCTTACATGTCTCCTCGAGTTCAAGGGGAAAAGATATCGATGCATCTTGCGAGCCCTTGAGCACAGAATCCAATTCTCTGGTGAAGATTCTCATGGCAACTTCCTTGGATTCGGGAGTCAGGGCTTCAGAAATAGTCTGTGACATGGCCTCTTCCACTGTGAAACCTCTGAGTTTCGTTACAGACGGGCTGATGAAAGTGAAGCGAAGATCGAGATCCAAGGTAAAGATGATGTCGTTCGCATTTATAGTCAGGAGTCGGTAAAGGGCTTCGCTCTCTCTGAGAGAGCTCTCCACTTTCTTTCGTTCCGCAATCTCCTTTTCCAGTTGGCAATTTCTTTCGGCCAGTTCAAGCGTGCGAGATTTGACCATCTCTTCAAGTTTGTCATAATGACTTCTTAGCTCCTCTTCTGCTCTCCTGCGCTCAGTGATATCCCGAATCAGAGTAATGCGTATTCTTTGTCCATGTATGTTCAAAGGCTTGCCATGAGATTCCACAAACATGACGGAGCCGTCTTTCCTGACCATTCGATGCTCGGTTATCTGCTCCTGGTTTGCCAGGATACCGGGAAGCACTTTGGGCAAGTCATCAGGATGTATAAGGGGCAGAATATCTGCTCCTATTGCCTCGTCTCTTGAATAGCCCATCAGTTGAAGCAACTGGTCGTTAATTTCGATTATGGTCCGATCTTCGGAGAGAACCACACCCTCAAACGTCGATTCTGAGAATACCTGGAACCTTCTCATGCTGATCTCCAGAGCCTCTTTTGTCAACCTGCACTGGGCCGCATACTCTTCCATCTCGACAATGCGCTTGCTGGCATCTGCCAAATCCTGGGCATGCTGCTCCTTTGATTTGTCGAAATCCTCCATGCCTGAGGCCTCCAATGAGAAGCATATAATCCTGCGCAATATTTTAAAATATAATAATGCACATTTCATTACAATCAGGATGAATCTGTTTGATTGTGAGTACTTATTTGCGGGCTTCAGCTATTTCTCGGTGCAGCGAATCACTGATTCACTGATATCGTGTGGTAATGAAAGTCTGCCTGCAATAAAAATTCGGAATGTCCGAGGCGCTTGAAATGTTCCTCCAAAAGGATTAATAAAAATATTTAATGACTAGTATTTTAATGGTAATAATAGTATCAATCTAAATAGAAATAAAGAAGCACTCATATGACCTGCATAACAGAAGGATATGGTTATGAAAAACTCCGAAGCTCTGGGAATTAGACCGGCGAGGAACGGCACCAACCGTTTTGGGCGGCAAGCAATCATTGATGTCATCGAGCAGCTCAGCTCCCCCGAATCCTATAAGGTCTTATCCCACCGAAGCAATCACGATATGCCCATGCCCTCAGTACAAACCCTCAGCGATATCATGGACAGCCTGCGTTCCATACTCTTCCCGGGCTACTTCGGGATGGCAGAACTTCAGGTCGAGACAATGCGGTACCATGTCGGATCGACCCTTGACTCGGTATTCAGGCGACTCTCCGAGCAGATCTTGAGGGGAATGTGGTTCAGGGAGACGGATTGCCGGAATGCTTCGGAAAGCTATTGCGCCGAAAGATCACAACTGCTGACATCCCAGTTCATTCAGAGCCTTCCGAATATCCGCCGCCTGCTGTCCACAGACGTTCAGGCGGCTTTCGAGGGTGACCCTGCCGTGGACAATAAGGGGGAAATAATCTTCTGCTATCCGAGTATTCGGGCGCTCACCAACTACCGAGTCGCGCATGAACTCTACAGGCTGGGAATTCCCATGATTCCGAGAATTATCACGGAAATAGCACACTCCGAGACTGGAATTGATATCCATCCGGGGGCAGAGATCGGCGAATACTTCTTCATGGACCACGGCACGGGAATCGTCATCGGCGAAACCAGCATCATTGGAAACCATGTGCGAATCTATCAGGGGGTGACACTGGGAGCCAAGAGCTTTCCACTCGATGACAACGGGTTTCCAATAAAGAAGATCTCCAGACACCCGATCGTGGAAGACGACGTCACCATTTATTCCGGTGCAACCATCCTCGGGCGCATCGTAATCGGACGCGGTTCAGAGATCGGCGGAAATGTCTGGGTCGATCATGATGTTCAGCCCGGATCGAAAATCGTACAAGGAAAAGCGGAAGAGACGATCTTTCGGGGAGGAGGGGAAGGTATCTGATGAAAAACCTTCCCATGAACCACTGATGGATGAGAAGACGTACAGTATCTTTCCGGTCAAGGAGATTGTCAGATCAGGTGATACCGTGGAGCTCCGGGAACAGGAGAAACCGGTAATCGGCGAGATATCCCTGAAGATATTCATCGATACCGTTGAGTATGCTTCCCTGCTCTGTCTCAATCAGTATCCCGAGGAGCTTGCCCTCGGGTTTCTCTTCAGCGAGGGCGTCATCGACTCAATGGACGATGTATCCAGTATCTCCCATAACGATCGGCTTTTTTCCGTGATGGTCAATCTTGCTCCCGGCAAGGCTGTGGACAGGTGCGAAAGCCTCAGGAGCATGACCTCGGGATGTGGGAGATGCTTTACCTATATCAACCCCCTCAAGCAGGACAAGTTCCAGGCCATACCCATCCATGACAGATTTCCCGTCATCGACCTCTTGAACGCTATGGAAGAATTCGAGGGGCGCTCGGAGCTTTTTCGAGGCGTAGGCGGTGTGCACAGCGTGCTGTTCCATCATGAAGAGTTCTCGGTCTTCAACGAGGACATAGGGCGCCACAACTGCTTCGACAAGATCGCGGGTATCCTGCTCCGGAACGGGAAGATGGGTCTTGCTGAAAGCAGCGCCATGTTCGTGAGCGGCAGGATCTCCTCCGAGATCCTCACCAAGGTGATACGGATGGGCGTACCGGTGATCGTATCACGGTCAACACCGACGGCAGCGGCCGTTCATCTCGCACAGAAGTATCGAGTCACCCTGCTAGGATATGTCCGCCGCAATTCCGGGATCATTTATGCGGGGGAAGAGCGCCTGAGCTGAAGACCCGATGTGCTACATCATCTCGAACATGGTCTCGATTCGCGTAGCGATCTGGCGCACATCCCCGTCGGAATAATCGGTTTCGATCTTCAAAAACGGGAGCTTATGCCTTCTCCTCACATGCTCTCCCACCTTGTATGACTCTATGTTGTAGCCGTGGCAGGCATGCAGGATCACATCGACCACGGCATCGGGCTTGAAGAGCTCGATGAGCCTGTCCATCTGTTCAAGGCGCCGTGTGTTGGGAGACATGCAGGAGCATGGGAGTTTCAGGTAGCGCTCGGCCAATGCCTGGATGGGGTCGCTTGCATTCTCTTCGATGGTGTCCAGAAACGACTTCATGCCGGTGCAATTGTCAATGGCGACGATGACCCCGCCCGCTTCCTCAATGACCTTGAACACCTTCGTGGCATCCCCGCCTACCGGGCACCCGGTGATGAGGATACGTGGAGCACCTTCTTTCCCGATATACGCCCCGTTCTTTTTCCTGTTCTCGAGGGCCTCTATGCAGCTCTCCAAGAGAGGCTCGATATCTGTGAAGCTTGCCGGCTGTGCGAGGAATGTCAGATCGTACATCTCCTGCCAGGAAAGGTACGAGGGTGTACCGGCGGCGTAATCGAAGATTTTTTTCATCATAGTGTTTTTTCTGTTGGTGTCCCTGATGGCGGATTCAATGGCATGTTCCGTTATTGTTGTATGGAAGGTTCTCTCCAGGAACGATTTGAGCCGGCCGATCACTTCCGCCCAGTTTCGCTTTGCCCCGTCTTCATCCGGCATCTGGGGGAGATCCATGACAAACATGGGCTTTCTGTCCGCGATGAGCTCGAACATCTTCTTCTTTCCGTCACAGGTGGTTTCAGCGACAACCGCATCCGACAAACCGAAGAAGGGGCAGGTATCGGTAATGATATATCCGTAGCTTGACTTGATGAGCGGGCATAAATTCCCGGGGAGAACGGACTCGGCGGCCTCGATGGTGCTGTTCGAAAAGGCGCACAGGACCGCAGGGACAGCGTCCATGGCCCGTATGAGCTCAAAAGGGGCATATCCGCAGTAAGCGCCCACGACACGCTTGCCCTGCTCTCTCTTGGACTGTACATAGGCCAAGGCCCGCTTGCTCGGAGCACCTGCAAACTGGTCATGAATGAGCGGTTCCATCTTTTCCCTCCTATCCTTGGGCATCTGGCAATACCTCCTCGTTCTCTGCGCGAATCATACACAAAAGGGATTCTGCGTTCTAATAGGAAGAAGCTATGATACACGGGGACGCATTCGCTTGGGTTATAGATTTTTGGAACGGCACCTGCCGAAAAGAGATTTCCAATCTAAATATTCCCGGTAATCCGGCTTTCTCGAATGCCCTTCATCTCAAGCCACGGTTCCTTAAACAGGGAGGATCCTCTTGCGTATGCAGAAATGGCGGTTCACCGGATCATCCGTCATGCAATCGCTTGTTCGGATAGGTCTTATATCCGGCTGAAGAGAGCAGGATCTTCTCACTGGTCAGCTTTCCGCTCTTTCTGCGAGCGCACAGCAGCTCACCGAAACGCATCTGTTTCACTTGAACTGAGCGCCTCGTTCATGCTGCCGGAGCGGAATCCCTGGAGATCCATGGTTACATAGACAAAGCCCGCCGTCTTGGCAATCTTGACGATCTCGGCAGTCACTTCTTCCTCCATGGCCATGCCCATCTCCTCTTTCCCGAGCTCGAGCCTGAGCAGATCGCCATGGTGCCGTGCGCGGAATATGCGAAAGCCTTTTCCGGCCAGAAAGTCTTCTACCACCTCGATCTGCCTGAGCTTGCCGGCTGTGATGGCAGAGCCGTACGGGATACGCGAGGCCATGCAGGCCATGGGCTGCTTGTCCGCTGTAGGCAGGCCGTAGATCTCGCGTGAGATGAGCCGGATATCGGCCTTGGTGAGTCCGCACTCCATGAGAGGGCTCCTTATGCCGAGCTCATGCGCCGCCTTCATCCCGGGACGGAAATCGCCCGTATCGTCACTGTTGGCGCCGTCTGCAATCGTTGATATCCCGAACTGCGCCGCAACATCCCTGATCTTGGAAAAGAGCTCTTTCTTGCAATGGTAGCAGCGGTCGGGCGGGTTGGCCGAGAAACCCGGGATATCGAGCTCTTCGGAGACGATCGTGGTGTAGCGTATGTTCCTGCTCTCGATCCATCGGACGGCCTCTTCGTACTCCCGCTTCGGATATGTGGACGAGGTGGCGATGACGGCAAGGCAATTCTCTCCCAATACTTCATGGGCCACTGATAGGAGCAGGGTGCTGTCCACCCCGCCCGAGAAGGCGACTGCGAGTTTGTCGAACGATCTGATGAAGCTTTTGAGGGCTTCCAGTTTCTCCCGTGTATCCATATTATGGGATCACCTCTCGTATGATGCCCGATCCAAGGACAACTCCCTTGTCATAGAGGGCCACGCTCTGGCCTGGAGTTATCGCCTCCTGAGGTTCGTTGAAGAGGACTGTGAGCCTGCCGTTTTCAAGCGACACGCTGCAGCCTGCCGGCGAGTGAGCGTACCGGATCTTGGCGAAGGCCCTTTCGGGAAGGCGATCTACGAGGAGATTTACGGAATCCGCCGTGAGCCCTTTTGCAGAGAGCTGCCCCCTCTCGCCTATGATGATTCTGTTGGCGGCAGTGTCTTTGGCGATGACATACAGGGTCTTGCCCCGGCTCGTGTTCATTCGCGCCCGCTGTCCGATGGTATAGAAGGCCAATCCTCTATGGGTACCGAGGACCTTACTGCTCCGATCGACGATATCGCCCGGCGGTGAGGATATATTCTTCCTCAGATAGTCCTCGGTCTTTCCTTCCGGGATGAAGCAGATGTCCTGGCTTTCCGGTTTTGATGACACCGGGAGTCCTTCTCTCTGCGCGATCTCCCTCACCTCGTCCTTGACGAGATCCGACAAGGGGAAGAGAACATGTTCGAGTGCTTCCCTCGGCATGCCGGAAAGAAAGTAGGTCTGGTCCTTCCGGGCATCCTTCGGCATTATCAGGCGACAATTCCCGTTTGATCTTTGTATCCCTGCATAATGACCGGTAGCCAGGTAATCGAATCCCATGGCCAATGCTTTCCTGAGGAGAGAGCCGAACTTGATGTGCCTGTTGCACTCGATGCAGGGGTTCGGCGTCCTGCCCCTGCCGTACTCGCTGATAAACGGGTCTATGACGAAATCCTTGAGGTCCAGGGCAAAATCGAAGACATAATGGCTGATGCCGAGAGATTCACACACACGTTTGGCGTCTTCTATCTCCTGCGGACCGCAGCAACGGACCTTGCCGGTTTCGTTTACCTCCACACCGAGGCACATGGTGACACCTGTCACCTTGAAGCCCTGACCTTTAAGGAGAAAGGCCGCGACGGCGGAGTCCACCCCGCCGCTCAATGCTGCCATGACGCGCGCCTTCACTGTTGCACTCCGTTGTCTCTCTCGGGTTGTCTCCGGGTTGGAATATCTATAATGACTATTTCCTGCCTTTCCCTCGATTCAGCGCCTTTGCCATCTCCGATCCGGAATGCATCGAGCGCTTCCGGTGACATTTTCCTCATCACGGTCAGCAACGAGGTTTTCTCCCCGATTACCACCTTGTTCAGGTTGTAGCGGTTATGATCTTCCTGGGAATAGCCGGCGATCATCTCACCGATCACGCGCTCATCCGATTTGCCCGGATTGCCTGTAACGAGCGCTGTTGGGCCCCGGAATCCGATAGGGGTGATGATGGAGTACCCAGGCTTTGCAAGGGACTTGATCTTCTCGTTTTCCGCTTTGTTCCTGCCGAGCACCGCCTTCAGCCCTCGGCTGATTCGGAAGTGCCTTCCCACCTTCAGGAGATGAATATCAGAGATGTCATAGCCGGGCATATGGGAAAACAGATCCCGCAACCTGGATGCGATGATCGGATCGGTAAGGAGGCACCCGCCGGCAGGACAGGGATAATCCTTTATGCCAAGCCTGTCAGCCAGATCGATCTGGGGCTTCCTCGACCTCCCGGATATTGAAAGCAGCTTTTCTCTGTCGACAATGCCCTCCCGCTCAGGGATGCTCGGAGGGAAAAGCCCTGCAGACAGCGGCCTTACGATCAATCCTTCGAGATTGCTTGCTTTCTCTATCGTTCGTATCGCCTGCCTGTGCTGGGACATGGGCCTCTGGCCGAGCACCTCGCCGGTGACGACAAAGGAGGCTCCGATTGAGGCCATCTTCTCCCGGGCCTTCCTGAGCATGTAGATCCGGCAATCGATGCACGGATTCATGCCCCGTCCATGGCCGTGAGGAGGGTTCTTCACGATGGCAAGGTAGTCCATGCACTTGGGAAGGACCATGATATCGATGCCCATCTCCTCGGCCATGAGGCGGGCCTGGTGTTTGCAGCCCGACTTCTTTGGCGTGCAGTTGCAGAACGGACTGGTAAAGTTTATGGCGACGACCTCTATGCCTTGGTCTATCATGAGCTTGACAGCGAGCGAGCTGTCAAGACCACCCGAGAGGAGCGCAACGGCCTTTTTGTTCATATATTTACCCTGCTATGGCGCCGGTCTCGACAACAGGCTCGGATCATTCCCGAACTCCTCTTTTAAGGCAAGGCAACATTGCCCCTTGGATTTCAGGTGCAACAGGTGTAGTTGGTGCATGATAAAGATGCATTCTTCTCATGGCTGTTACCCGGTCAAATCTGATACGCGAAGGCCTTTCCGTGCTTTTCTCTGTTCATCTTCATGAGATCTTCCAGAGTCATAGAGCCGAGAGTCCGGGAGATATTCTCGCTCACAATGGCCCAGAGATCACGGCTCGCACAGCTACTGGAGCGGGAGCAGGATGCTGAGTCCTTCACGCAGTCAACCAGGCAGGTATCTCCCTCGAGGACATCCACGAGCTCTTTCAATGTGATCTGTGAGGGATCTTTTGCGAGAACATATCCGCCGCGGGCTCCCCGTATCGAGTTGACGAAGCCCGCCGACTTCAGCGGAATGATGATGAGGCTCAAGTATTTTTCCGAGATCTGCTCTTGTCTTGCAATGTCCTTGAGGAGCATCTGCCCTCTGTCTTTATTGCGAGCCAAGCCCAGCATCAGCCGGACGCCATATCGGGTACGGGTTGAAAGTTTCATGGGCCACCCTTCGAAACTCATCAATTACTATTGATTTACTAGCGATAACGAGTGTAAATGATTTTGTCAAGTATTCCCGAGGGCAAAAGTGTCGATGCAGGGCGGTGCGGCAACAGGCTGCCCTTTTACCATTCGAATATTACACCTCTGACCAGTCAAGATAATAAATTGTATTTCCTTTTTTCTCTTGACAAGCCCCGGGCATTTCATTATCTATCTTTACTATTGTTTTACTAGTAATTAAATATCGAGGGACATATGCAGCAGCTGAAAGACATTCATCAAGAAGCACAAACCGTACTGGTCAATCATGTAGCCAAGTTGAGCTATGAGTGCATGTGTATGTGCCGCCCCTTGAGGCCGGGAGGGTCTGTGTAGGGTCATATCCTGCAGACGAGAGTGGATACAAAACCCATTCCCGGCCCATGGCAGGCCGGGAATGGGTTTTTTGTTACAAAAGCCCAAGCTTGAGAGGAGAGAGAGATGAGTAAGAAAAGATTGGATACTTTGGCGTTGCACGCTGGGCAGGAAACCCCTGACCCTTCTACGGGTGCACGGGCGGTTCCCATTTACCAGACCACATCCTTTGTATTCAAGGATACAACCCATGCAGCAAACCTGTTCGCCCTGCAGGAACTCGGGAACATCTACACGAGGATCATGAATCCCACAACGGATGTCTTCGAGAGGAGGATGGCTGCCATCGAGGGGGGCACAGGCGCTCTGGCGGTATCTTCCGGCCAGGCCGCAGCGACCTTTGCCATCCTGAACATAACCGAGGCGGGTGATGAGATCGTCTCTGCCGACAACCTCTACGGCGGCACCTACCAGCTGTTCCACTATACATTTCCCAAACTGGACCGGACCGTGAAATTCGTACCCTCACAGGACCTCGATGCCTTCAAGAGGGCGATCACGGGCAAGACAAAGGGCATCTTCGTCGAGACCATCGGAAACCCCAAACTGGACGTCCCTGATTTCGAGGCCGTTGCAAAGATAGCCCATGATGCGGGTATCCCTCTGATCGTGGACAACACCGTGGGCGTCGGCATCTTCAGGCCTATCGACTTCAGCGCAGACATCCTCGCCTCCTCAGCCACCAAGTTCATCGGCGGTCATGGGACATCCATCGGCGGCATTATCGTAGACGCGGGAAGATTCGACTGGGGAAGCGGCAAGTTTCCGGGCTTCACCGAACCTGACCCGAGCTATCATGGGCTCAAGTTCTGGGACACTTTCAGAGACTTCGGCAATTTGGGCAACGTTGCCTTCATCTTCAAGGCCCGGGTGCAGTTGCTGCGCGACATCGGCGCCACTCTCAGCCCATTCAACGCATTCCTGTTTCTCCAAGGACTCGAGACTCTACCCCTCAGACAGCGCAAGCACTCGGAGAACGCCCTTGAGGTCGCACGATTCCTGAAAAGCCACCCCCTTGTCAGCTGGGTCAACTACCCCGGCCTCGAAGATCATGTCAGTCATGCAACTGCAAAAAAGTATCTCAACGGCACCTTTGGCGCACTCGTCGGGTTCGGCATCAAGGGTGGTCTGGAGAGCGGAAAGAGGTTTATCAATTCGGTCAGGCTGCTCTCTCATCTCGCAAATATCGGGGATGCCAAGAGTCTCGTTATCCATCCAGCCTCGACCACACATCAACAGCTTACCAAACAGGAGCAGGAAGCTACGGGTGTCACGGAAGACTACATCAGGCTCTCCATCGGTCTCGAAGACATCGAGGACATCAAGGAGGACATAGACCAGGCCCTGAAACAGGCTGTAAAGCAGGCGTCTTGACTCGGGAAAACAAGAACCGGGGGAATCCTCATGCAAAGGTCGCCGAACAGAGATTCCTCCGGTATCCCACAAAATGTGAGGTGACAAATGAACATTTACCAGGACATCACAAAAACGATCGGGCGAACACCTCTTGTCAGGCTGAACCGAATAACAAAAGGAATCGGTGCAGACGTGTTCGCCAAGCTGGAGTCATTTAACCCCTTGGGCAGCGTCAAGGACCGGATCGGCGTATCCATGATCGAAGACGCCGAGAAGAGAGGGCTGATCAATGATAAATCGGTCATTATCGAACCCACCAGCGGCAATACCGGGATCGCTCTTGCTTTTGTCGCTGCGGCCAAGGGCTATAAGCTCATCCTCACCATGCCGGATACCTTTAGCATGGAACGTCGTCAGCTCCTGCAGGTCCTTGGTGCCGAACTCATCTTGACCCCGGGAGCCGAGGGCATGAAGGGAGCCGTTCAGAAGGCAGAGGAACTGAGCCGATCAATCCCCGGGGCAATCATCCTCCAGCAATTCGAAAACCCTGCCAATCCTGAAATCCATCGCAGGACAACCGCCGAAGAGATCTGGAACGACACGGATGGAAAAGTCGATATCGTCGTGGCTAGTGTCGGGACAGGCGGCACCATCACCGGTGTGGCCGAAGTCATCAAGTCCAGGAAAACCGATTTCAAGACCATAGCTGTGGAGCCCGAAGACTCACCGGTCCTCTCCGGCGGGAAACCCGGTGTGCACAGGATTCAAGGTATCGGAGCGGGATTCATTCCCGGTGTGCTCAACAGGGATATCATCGATGAGATCATAAAGGTCTCCAATACTGATGCGGGAATCATGGCACGCAAACTTGCCAGGGAAGAAGGCATCCTTGCCGGCATATCCAGTGGTGCGGCCACATGGGCCGCCCTCGAGGCGGCAAAAAGGCCTGACAATGAAGGGAAGCTTCTCGTTGTCGTTCTTCCCGACACAGGAGAGCGCTACCTGTCAACTTGGCTTTTTAAGGAGGGATAGTACATCCACAAAATGAGGAAATGGGGACTTGTATGAGTCACGACCCGATCGGACAGCAAGCCCCTCTATGGTTTCTCTAAAAGAGCCCTGCGAGGCATTAAGGCAGCCAGAGGATCGATCTGCGGGAGACATGGCGGCATCTGTTCTGGATCATGTACTGTTTGTCTCATTCTCTGCAAGAGATATGGCCCATGCCGCGTTAACCAATCCTATATGGCTCAACGCCTGGGGATAATTGCCAAGGTATTCACCGGTACAAGGGTCAATTTCCTCCGGCAGGAGTCCGATGTCGTTCACGAAAGCAGCCGCTCTATCGAACACCTCTTTCGCATGTCCTACATCTCCTGCCAAGGCAAGGGCATGGGCAAGCCAAAACGTGCATGTGAGAAATGTTCCTTCCCCGCCTTCCAGTCCATCAGAAGATTTATAGCGATAGACAAGCCCATGGGGATCGGTGAGTTTTTTCTCGATTGCATTGATCGTTGAAAGCATTCGCGGATCGTCTCCTCTGATGAATCCAACAATCGGCATCATCAGTGTCGAAGCATCGAGGTCAGCACCTTGAAAGGTCTGGGTAAAGGCTTCCAATTCACTGTTCCACGCATAGGACAAGATAGAGTCTTTTATGGCTTTTCTGGTTTTTTTCCAGGAAGCGACTCGATCGTTCGCCTCGATCATCTCTGCCATCCCGATAGCCCTGTCGACGGCAACCCAGCACATGAGTTTTGAATAGGTAAAATGCCTCGCCGGGGCGCGTATCTCCCATATTCCCTGATCCTTCTCCATCCATTTCAGAGAGGCGATATCGGCCATGTCCGCAAGGACTATGCGGGTTTCGCGGTCCTGAACCTTTACGTAATCCTTCAGTATCATAGCTGCATCGAGGAGTTCGCCGTAAATATCCATTTGCTTCTGCTTCCAGGCATTGTTACCCACCCGTACAGGCCTACTCCCCCGCCATCCGGACAGATGAGGGAGCTCACGCTCGCTCAGGTCATGTTCCCCGCCTATTCCAAAAACAGCCTGAACATGGAGATTACGTTTGATATGTGACAGTGCGGCATGAGCCGTAAAATCAAAGTATTTGATGGACTCGTCAGGACAAGCGGCGACCCACAGGGCATTGTGGGTAAAACTTGCATCCCTGATCCAGCAGAAACGGTAATCCCAATTCCTGCTCCCGCCGGAGGACTCCGGCAAAGATGTGGTCGGGGCCGCAATAATTGCCCCTGTCGGATAATAAGTCAAGGCTTGCAGGAACCTGCCTGATGCATGAACCATGTCTTTCCATGGACCTTGATAATTCTGGTGGAGGATAGACCAGCTTCTCCATGCGTTAATCGTGCCTCTGAAATATTGTATCATTTTTTCTTTCGGCCATGGATAGATAGGCATATCCGAAGTGCTGCAGTATTCCAGAGCGAAATAGTACTCATCTCCCTGCTGTAAATTGACATCGGCCCGGGCAATAGAGTCTGCCTGTCTGAAGTTCAGCTGTGAGGTGAGAAACAGGATGGATGTGCTCCCCTCGGCATAAATGCCTTCCTCTGTTCCCTTCATGAAAGGAATGGCCAGGCCGTACTCAAAGCGGGGAGCATACTCTATACTGACGGGAGAACTGCCTTGAACGCATCTCAGTCGTCGTATCAATGCATGGGGTGATCCTGATCCGAGTTCATGGCCAGTGTTATTCGGACCTACAGCGAGGAGGTCTTCAAGAATTATCGTGCCTTTTCCCGTGTGAAAAACTGTCTGAATACATAGGGTATTATCCAGGTACCTTCGTTCGATATCTTCCACCTCGGCCGGACAGATACTGAAATGCCCCCCTTTATGATCAAGGATCCTGGTGAACACAGAAGGAGAGTCAAAACGCGGGAATGGGAGCCAGTCAACAGACCCAAATCTGCTCGCCAGCGCCGCAGTATGGCAGTTTGAAAGCAGTGCATAATCCGAGATGGGAAGATATCCCATTCATTACCTCGCCCACACTCTATCCACCAGCAGCAAACCCTGGATAAAGTGTCATACCGCCGTCTACAAATAGTGTCGTACCGTGAACATAATCCGACTCATCAGATGCAAGCCAGACTGCAGCAGCACCGATATCCATCGGATCCCCAATACGGCCCCATGGGATGAGCTTGAGAAGAGAGCGGGCCGCTTCAGGGGTTTTCCATGACTTTTTATTTATGGACGTTTTGATCGCTCCGGGAGCAATACTGTTCACCCTTATTCTATCAGGCGCAAGCTCTTGGGCCATGCTTTTCATGAGCAGACTTATACCCCCCTTGGATACTGCATAATTACAGTGATTAGACCAGGGAATAACCTGATGCACCGAGCTGATGAATATAATCTTTCCCGCACTGAGCGACTTTTCGGGCTGGACCCCTCTGCGTTTGAATTCGATTACTGCCTCTCGCGAGCAGAGAAAGGCGCCTGTAAGGTTCACATCGATCACCTTCTGCCAGTCATCGAGTGTCATCGTATCAAACGCTGCATCTCTTTGAATTCCGGCATTGTTAATCAGGTTGTCGACCGTCCCGAATTCCTTGATAGCCTTTCCGAACATTCTCCTTACCTGGTCTTCGTTACTGACATCCGCCTCGACAGCTATTACCCTGGTGTTCTTCCTTTCAATTTCTCCGACAACTTCTCTGGCTGCATCGGCCTGTCCGATATAATTCACCACGATAAGGGCGCCTTCGTCAGCCATGGCCATTGCGATTCCTTTCCCGATCCCGGAGGATGCTCCAGTAATGAGCGCCACCTGGCTCTTCAGACGGCCTGCGCAGGCCAGACGGCTGATAGACACGATGTGCACTCCTTTTGAAGTGCCGATATGGCGGACATTGGTTAAAAAACCTTGTCTTCACATGGCGGGCGCTTTCCCAGGAGCCGTTTCATAGTACTCGCAAGTGCAGTGTACACACTGTTCAGAGGCTCTCACCTTGTCTGTGCAGCGCTTCCACGTGCACAGTAGTGGTTTGAAGCGAGTGAATAGTCCGCCCACACAAGACATCCGGGACAAAGGCAATTCTGTACAACCTGCAGATCGTTACATGTTGCTCTTCCACTTGAGCAATAAATGCCCGGAACTTGCTCCGGTTTAGGCAGGCTTTGGATGTCTTTTATATTATTGTACATATCGTGAGCACATTTACTATTGATCTGTACAGGGCATTTACCGCACAGACAGTGGTCAATATTATTTTTTGTATAATCGACTTTCGCCATATTCGGTTCCTCCAGTATCTTGATACTTTTGAATATTTCTCATCGGATAAACAGCTATCACCTCTGGTCTGTATGAGACGGATAAGGCCTATCCTTCGCAAATGGACGCGGTCGACTGGTGTTTCCTCACCGCCTCAACCCGGTTATGATCTTTTTTTGGCTGACTCCGGCTTTTTCATGATTTCCGCTCATGGATATACAATCGACCAACGCGATATATGCGAGTCGGGAGAACCTTCATAAGGTTTCTATACGGGGGCAATCCGTATGAATCAAGGTATACAAAGAAGGAAGGGTAATGTGGCTTCGATACCTCGAAGATGGCTGAGGGCAGTTCCCTCTGCACATATCATGAGAAAATATGGAAAACCGGAACTGATGTTTTCTTCGCCTATTGTAGCTTATGGGGTAAACAGCTCAAGTATAGAGTTCTCCAAGCCCTGTTCAAATGTCAGAAGATTATGGGCTCAGAGTAAGACGGGGCCTTTGTAGACGGCCTTACAGTTAAACTCCCCGAAAGACAGGTTGATAGCGTGAAAATACATTATGCCGATCAGTATCATGCTGCTCAACATGAAATGACCTGAGAGAAGGCAGCACCTATTGAAAAGACGGAATACATCCCTCAGGTAAGGCAATCATTGGGTATTACAGAGACGTAGCCCATTTTCCCACCAATCGTTGTCTATAGCGCTGTTGAATCAAAATATTGAACTTTTGCAAGGCGCGGATTTCATGCGCAAGGCCCTTGCCGGCATTATTGGATGGACGGAAGGCACGGCACGGATGCGATCCAGGGCATAACCGGCATGCTTACGGCATTTTCAGAATCGCTCAAACACCTGGCTCAGGATGTGGAATCAGATTGCCGGAATCCGCGGTAACGTGATCACTGTTCACTCAGAAGATCTCATCCACGAGCCCTTCCAGCAGACCCGGGGTTTCGAGCTGCCCGCGTTCGAGTGTTTTTATTATCTGTCCGGCGGATAGGATGACGGCCCTGTCCGCGATGCGCTTCACCTGCCGGATGCTGTGGGATACGGCCAGGATGGTGTAGCGCTCCTTGAGCTTCATCAGCAATTCTTCGATCTTGGCGGCGGAGCGCACGTCAAGGGATGCGGTGGGTTCATCCAGCAACAATATCCTGGGTGAAAGCGCCAGCACCCTTGCCAGGCACAGGCGTTGCTGCTGCCCGCCCGAGAGTGTGAGCGCACTGTCGTCCAGCCGGTCGCAAACCTCGTCCCAGAGCTCGGCTTCCTTGAGCGCCTGTTCCATGCGTTCATGCCGCTGAGAGCGGCTGAGGGAATGCATGACCTTGAGAGGGGCGAGCAGGTTTTTCCGAATGGATAAAGGGAACACATTGGGCGACTGGAACACCATGCCGGCCACGCGCCTGAGCTTGCTCAGGGGCAGGTCGGAATAGATGTCCACCATCCTGCCCGAGACCTCGATCCGTACGGCCCCTGAATTCGAGCAGCCGGCGAATTCCTCGTTGAGACGGTTCACGGCCCTGAGCAGCGTGGTCTTGCCGGAACCTGACGGGCCGATGATCATGGTGATCGAGTTGCCGGGCACATCCGTGGTTATGCCGTCCAGGATCGTCCTGCCGAAAAAAGCGACGCTCAGGTTTGTCACAGATATGGCCGGCGCCTGCATGTTCACTCTCCCATCGCCCATCGGCGCTTGAGTCTTCTCTGGATACAGTAGGAGATGAAAAAGAGCGTGGCGGTCAGGGCCAGGAGCACCAGCGCGCTTCCGAATGCCCTCAGCAGTTCCAGCTCGTCTCTGTGCTCGGCGGTCAGGTAAAAAATGCTGAATGGCAGGGCCTCGAACTTATCGGACAATGACCTGGGAATGCCCGCATTGGCAACGACCCCGGTGAGCATGATCACGGCGGTGTCTTCAGCGGCCCGGCCGATGGACAGGATGATGCCGCTCAAGATCGCGGTGCTCGATGCAGGCAGCAGAACGTGCCAGATATTCTGCCAGCGCGTATACCCCAGCGACGGCCCCAGCAGCCGGCTGCTCTCCGGCAGGCTCTCCAGAGCGACCTGGGTCATGCGGATCAGGTACGGCAGGATGAGCAGGGCGATGCACGCCGATGAGAGCATGATCGATGTATTGGCATGAGCATACAGTGTCCTGCGCATCAGCAGGATCAGGGCAAAGCCGAACAGTCCCATGACGATGGAAGGCATGCCGGAGAGCAGGTCCACCATGAAGCTGAAGATGTTTTTCAACGGCCCGCGCGCATACTCAGCCAGATAGATCCCGCAGCAGATGCCTAAGGGAATGGCAATGAGGGACGAGCACACTATGAGGATGAATGTGCCGGCCACTGCCGGGTAGATGCCGTCGAAGACCGGCTCTGCACCCATGACGGCGGCCCGCCAGGGGGTATCGCCGAAAAAGAGCGCGGGGCCCATGACGGGCAAGCCCTGTACGAGAAGGTACGCGATCAGAATGAAGACGGCCGCTGCGGTAATGCCCGCAGCCAGCCAGGAAAAAAACGTCAATGCATGCTCAGAACGCACGTTCATGACGTTTCCCCCCTTGTCCGAACCTGCCGCCGATGGTTCTGACGAGCAGGGTGAGCAGTGCCATAATCAGGAAGAGCAGGAGGCCTGCAGCGAATATGGAATAATAGGCCTGGTCCTGTGAATCGGTTGCCACGACCAGGGCGATATGCGCGGTGAGCGTGCGGATGGAATCCAGCAGCGTATGCGGTATGACCGGCGCATTGCCCGCCACCATGAGGGCCACCAGGGTATCGCCCACGGCACGGCCGAACCCGAGGACCATGGCGACGACGAGCCCCCGGCCGGAACACGGCAGCAGCACCCAGAGCAACTCCTGGGCCGGAGTCAGCCCGAGCGAACGCGCACCCAGACGGACCTCCTCCGCTCTCTGGCGCATTTCCGTCTCGAGGGAGATTACCATGGTGGGTACGATCAGCAGGGAGAGAGTAATGGCGGAAGTCATCAAGCAGAACCCGGCGCCTTGATTGAACGTATCCCTGATGAGAGGAACCAGGACGAACACCGAGACGAAGCCGTAGATGACCGTGGGAATGCTGGTCATGAAATACACCAGCGAGCGCACGGCGTTTGCCGGCCTGGCTGGGGCCAAGCCCTCTATGAAGCAGGTGATGCCGATCGCCAGGGGGCAGGCAAGCACCAGCGCCAGGAACGCCAGGCTGAAGGTGCCTGCCAGCATGGGGAGAATGCCGAATTCCCCCATGAAGGGTTTCCACACCGAACTGAAAATTCCGGCCAGGCCCCTGACATTTGAAAGCAGGGGCCAGGAAAAATACACGAGAAACCCGAAAACCGCTGTCACGCACAGGGCGCAGAAGAGCATGGAAACAAAGAGTGCACGTTCAACCCATTTTTCAAGCATGCCTGTAACGCGCCTTCCTGGTTGCCTTGCCCTTTGACGCCGGGGTTATTTCGATATGGGGATATAACCGTGCTTCTTGCAGATCTCGGCTCCATCCGGGCCCAGGATATAGTCGATGAAGGCCTGTTGAAGCTGAGTGGGCTGCCCCTTGGTGTTCATGTACAGGTATCTCGTCACCCTGTAGGCGCCGCTCTTGGCGTTTTCCTGCGAAGGCTCGACCTTGTCGATGACCACGGCCTTTACATCCTTGCTGATATGGCCGATCCCCAGGTAGCCGATGGCATGAGGGTCCCCGGCAACAGCCACCTTCATGGCCCCGTTCGAGGCCACGATATTGGCGTTCTGAGCCAAGTCGCCCTTGTTGAGCAGTTTTTCCCAGAACACTTCCCGGGTTCCGCTTGCCTCGTCGCGGGTGAAGAGGTGAATGGCCGCGTCAGGACCGCCGAGATCCTTCCAGTTTGCGATCCGGCCTGAGAATATCTCCTTGATCTGCTGGGCGGAAAGCTCGCTTACCGGGTTCTTCGGGTTGACCACCACGGCGACGCCGTCAATCGCAAACGGAAACGATACCAGGCCGTACTTGCTCTTTTCCGCCTCGCTCACGGCCCGTCCGGTGTTGCCGATATCGACGAGCCCTTCGCCCACCTTCTGTACGCCTACGCCCGAGCCTCCGCCGGCAACCGTGATCCTGATATCGGGGTTGAACCTCATGATATTCTTGCCCGCATCGTTCATTACCGGGATATGCGCGGTGCCTCCCGCAATGTCGATCGTGCCCTTGAGCCCGGCAAACCGGTCCAGTTCCGATGCCTGAATGCCGCCTGCGGCGAGAAAAGCGCACATGGCCGCAAGCACTGCGATAAACGTTGTTTTCTTCATTATTCCCCCTGTTATGGTATGTTGTTATTTATCTGTGCATTCCAACGAAGGCTTCGGCGCGGGCCTTGATCCGGCCTGCGTCTTCCATGCGGTAATCGGTATCGATCTGCAGAACAGGTACGCATGTTTCCTTGAGCGCCCGAACCGCGGCCTCCATCAGGAAGGGTTGGCAGAACTGCAGACCATACTGGATAACACCGTCAGCCTGATTCTTCTTCACGATCTCCCCAATATGCGCCAGCCGGCCCTGATTCGGGGTGAAGATGGTGCAATCGATCTGGAAGCAACGATCCTCGATGGCATGCATGAACGCCAAGTTAGCAGTATTGAAGAGGTGAGGCAAATAACAAGAAGTAATAATGAACGGTTATACATATCTAATTGGTATGGGCAAACACACACCTATGCTTGATCCCGGAGTGGTTTTTCGCGTAAGCTTCCAGGCATGCCGTATGAGAGAAAATCATCCGCTCCGGTAGGAGGAGAAGCAAGAAATATGGGGGATTTCACGGCTGCACCGGCAGGTGACATCTCCTTCAAGGCCAGCCTGGCAGGGGCCCTATGATCGAAATAAACATACCAGGCCGCGGGCTTGTTCATCTGGACAATCTCGTTTGCGATTACAATGGGACCATCGCGCAGGATGGAAAACTCCTGCCCGGTGTCGGGGATGCGCTATTGAGCCTTGCAGCCGGCCTTCGAGTTCATGTAATCACGGCAGACACGTTCGGCCAGGTGGCGCGTGAGCTTCATGGGCTACCCGTAACCCTGGAAATCATTCCTGCTCAATCCCAGGCGCAGGCCAAACTCGACTACATCACACGGCTTGGAGTCGAGACTGTCGTTGCGGTCGGAAACGGCCTCAATGACAGCATGATGCTTCACGAAGCCGCAATCGGCATCGCGCTTGTTCAAAAAGAAGGCGCCTCAGCCGTCGCATTGGCCAGCGCCGATATCGTATTATTCAATATCCTCGATGCGCTGGATCTGCTGCTGAACCCAAAGCGCCTGGTAGCCACGCTCCGCTCGTAACGAACGCACGGAGGCTTTTTTATATTTTATTATTCCTTGACCGGAAGGACGTGGATAGCCTTGATGATGAGCTCTACCGAGTCCCCGGCCTTCAATCCCATTGCCTCAACCGATTCGGTCGTAAGGACCGACGCCATCGAATCTCTGAACATATCCTTGAGGAAGGTTATCAAGACCAAGTCCTCCTTCCCCAATGACGATGCCTTGAAGAAAATCCTGTATCTGGCCTTGAAGAACATCGAGAAAAAATGGACAATGCCCGTACAAAACTGGTCAGGCGCTATCAATCAGTTCCTGATCCTGTCCGGGAATAGGGTGCCCCTGGAACATTAACCCTGACCGGCGCTTACACTAAATTTCTGACACCCTCGAAATCTCTAATGAAATCATTGGTGCGAGAGAAGGGACTCGAACCCCCACGGATTGCTCCACTGGATCCTAAGTCCAGCGCGTCTGCCAGTTCCGCCACTCTCGCACGGCTAAACTATGGAAAGTGTGGTCTCCTTTGTCAAGAGCATTTCCGGATTCTTCCCGGCAGGTCTGGCTCTCAGTAAGAACGAAGACGCCGGGGAAAAACCATCCCCGAGAGGAGGGCTCGATCGGCCGAAGATCGTTCGGCAGCCGGACGAGCACGTTGAAACGCCGGCTATGCCCAGGTGATCAGGCCGGTGTCCGCAGGGCATATCAGGTGCATGTGGTGCGGCAGAATCCGGACGGTATACCCGAACCTTCCGGTGTTCTCGCACTGGATTCGTGCCTGAAAGAGATGCTCGCCCTTGCCGAGGTCGCCGCCGTGCTCCATTGCGACCTTGCTGACATCGAAGAGGTTCCCGCCGTCATCGATCCGGCCATAGTATACCTGCACACTCACGTCCGAAGGTTTGAGCACGTCCAGGTGCACGGTGGCCTTGATGACGATCTCGCTGTGGACATCAACCTCGTCGCCGTCAGAATGCCCCATGTCCGTGATCCGGACATTCTTCCAGTTCTTCTTCATGGTGTTCATCCAGGAGACCAGATCCTTGGCGTTCTTATACCCGTCGCCGCTGAGTATCCGGGAGTTCAACGCGGCCTCCATATAGCACCGGTCGGTGTATTCCTCCACCATGCGGTTGGAGTTGAACTCGGGGCACAGGGTCCGCATGGACCGCTTCATCATGGCTATCCATCCTCTGGGCAGGCCGTCCACTCCCCGATCGTAGAACAGCGGGATTATCTCCCGCTCCAGAAGATCGTAGATGGCCTTGCTCTCCACGTCGTCCTGATACTGGAGATTGTCGTACACTTCCCCGTTGCCGATGGACCAGCCGAGGTCGGGATGATACCCTTCCACCCACCAGCCGTCCTGTATACTGAGATTGAGCGCACCGTTGGCGGTTGCTTTCATGCCCGAGGTGCCGCAGGCTTCCAGCGGCCGCCGAGGGTTGTTCAGCCAGATGTCCGCACCCTGGACCAGGTATCTGGCGATGTTCATGTTGTAGTCTTCGAGGAAGACGATCCTGTCGCGGAAAGGCTCCTCCCTTGCGATGTGGGTGATGCGCTGGATGATGGCCTTGCCTTCATGGTCTCTCGGATGCGCCTTGCCCGAGATGATGATCTGCACCGGGAAGTTCGCGTCCGAGATGATCTTTCTCAGGCGCTCGATATCGTGGAAGAGCAGGAGTCCCCGCTTGTAGGTGGCGAACCGTTTGGCGAATCCGATGGTCAGGGCGTCCGGATGCAGCGTCTCCATGGCGCGCTTGATGTCGGCGGGCTTGCCCCCGCGGGCCTTGAGCTGCTTCGCCAGTCGCCGGCGGGCAAAGGCGACGAGCCGCTCCCGCCTGCGCTGGTGCGTTGACCAGAGCTCGGTATCAGGTATCTCGTCAATGCGCTCCCATACCTTCTGGTTGTCCGGGTCTTCCTTCCATTTGGGGCCCAGGTATCTCTCGAAGAGGTCCGCCATCTCCGCCGATATCCAAGACGGGATATGAATGCCGTTCGTGATGGAGGAGATGGGGATGTCGTCGTTTTTCATATCAGGCCAGATCTCCTTCCACATATCCCGGGACACCTCGCCGTGCAGCTTGCTCACGCCGTTTCGATGCGCTGAGTTTTTCAGGGCAAAGACCGTTGCCCCGAAGTTCTCCCGCTCGTCGAGCGGGTTCTTCCTTCCCAGGCTTAGAAAATCCTGCCACCTGATTCCATGGCTCTCCACATACCCCTTCAGATACTTTTCCATGAGACTGATCTCGAACACATCGTTTCCGGCGGGAACGGGCGTGTGAGTCGTGAAGACAAGAGACGCCCTCAGCACCTCGCGGGCGGTAGGAAAATCGAGGCCGTGCTTTTCCATGAGCATCCGGGCGCGCTCGAGCCCCACCAGGAACGAATGCCCTTCGTTCATGTGATAGACCATGGGATCGATCCCGAGTGCCTCCAGGGCCTTCATCCCCCCGATGCCGAGGATGATCTCCTGCCTCAGTCTGTCCTCCATATTGCCAGCGTAGAGTCCGCCGGTGATGTTCCGGTCTTCCGGGTGATTTTCTTCCAGGTTGGTGTCGAGCAGGTAGAGCGGAATCCTCCCGACCTGGCATTTCCAGATCTGTGCGAAGCACTTCCTGCCGGCGAGGTCCACCGATATTTTCACCGGTTTCCCATCCTTGCCGGTCTCCAGGGTGAGGACCATGTGGTAGAAGTCGTTGTTGGGCGATTCCTCCTGCTGCCATCCGTCCCAGCTCAGATACTGGGTGAAGTAGCCGTGCTTGTACAGAAGGCCTACGCCGCACAGCGGAAGCCTCAGGTCGCTCGCGCTCTTGAGGTGATCGCCGGCAAGGACGCCCAGCCCCCCGGAATAGATGGGAAGACTCTCGGTGATTCCGAACTCCATGGAAAAATAGGCGATGGTGAAATCGATGGGCTGGGACAGGAGAAAGGAGTATACCCCCTTTTCGGATATGTAATCCTCGAAGGCATCGGCCGTTCTCCTCATCTGAGAGAGAAAGCCGTCATCCTCCATGAGATCCATTATCCTGCCCTGGGAAATGCGGGAAAGCATGTCCACCGGGTTGTGCCCGGTCGCTTCCCACAGATCCCTGTCCATATGCCTGAAGAGCCGCAACCCCTGCTGGTTCCAGCTGAACCAGGCATTGTATGCCAACGAGAGGATTGGGCTCAGTGTTTCGGGGAGGGTGGGCACGACCCGGAAAGACTTGATCTTCATGAAACCCCCTTTCGCGAGGTGGATGATCTCTCCTTATGTCAGCCGGACATTCGCATGCAGCGCCCCTGCGAAGGGGCTATCGATATGAGCGTCCGAGAGTAGATAGTAACGGGCAGTTCACATTACAAAAGCTTCTATATCATTTCTACGGCGATCGGTCTGGTAACCAGCGCCATGTTGACAATGACATGATTGAGCGCGGGGGTCGGTGCTGCTCCCGTTGAACATTTCCTCATAGTAATTCCGGCGCTCTTCTTCCTTTGCCTTGATGATGGTTCCCGCTTCCTGCAATGAGATCGAGGCCTTGGATGCGAGGAAGCGCTTCTTGTATTCCATGGGAGAGACGACACGTGCGTACACCACATCCGCGCGGTACCTCTCGCTGTTCACGGAGGCAAGGTCTTTCGACTGGGACACGATGGTCGGGGCCGTGCTCTCTCCGGTGAACTTGTTGATAAACTTGAAGAGGGAAAGATAGCCTCCATCTTCCCCGGAGGTCTTCATCTTTTCCGCCAGGCCCACCACGATCGACTTGTCGATGTACTCGTACCCGAGACTCTCGGCCAGGGCTTTTCCCAGCTCAAGACCGCCGCAGCTGTGCTGGCGCGAAATCGCGATCGCCTTTCCCATCGCTAAAGCCCATCCTTAACGATTTTTTTTGCCTTCGTGGCCGCATCCGTGGCAGGGTACCCTTGGATGAGCTGCTTCAGGATGATATTGCCCGTCTCGCCGTCACCCATCTTGTGGAACGCCATGCCCTGTTTGAGGAGACACTCGGGCACTTTTTCACTCTTCGCGTACTTTTTGGTCACCAGGTCATACTTCAGAACCGCGTCTTCGTATTTTCCCAGAGCGTACAGCGTTTCACCGATCCAGAAATGGGCGTCGTCAACGAGCGAAGGCTCGGGATTCGATGCGAGAAACGAATTGAAGTCGTCCAAGGCTTCCGGAAACCGTCCGGCCTGGTACTTTTCCATGCCGGTATCGAAGAAGGATTTCGGGAGCGCGGCCTGCACGTCGAGAAGGGCCCTGATGTCATCCAGCTCTTTCTCCACGGCGCTCAGACGCCTCTCGCTGGCGGCGCCGGCGACACCCTTGCCTGAAGAGTTCCTGATCTCCTCAAGCCCGCCCTGAAGGGCGAACATCTGCTCCTGAAGCTCGTTGAGGCGGGCCTGGAGCTCAGCCTGCTGGCCCAGGCCCTGTTCTACGAGACGGTCCTTTTCCTTGATCTTATTCTCTGCCTTGACAAGCCGGGTCTTCAGGGTGTCGACCTCCCACTTGACGGCCTGCAGATCCTGCTGTGACGCACAGCCTGCCAGGAGCAGAGGAATGAAGATAAAGGTCAGTAAGCTTCGCATAAAAGGCTCGATCAATTGCCCAGGATGCGGAACTCTGCCCTTCGGTTCTTGGCCCAAACCGCCTCGCCTGTGCCCGTTTCCAGGGGCTTCTCCTCACCATAGCTGACGGTGCTCACCCGGTCGGGATTGATGCCGAGGAAAATGAGGTAATCCTGGGCGGACTTTGCCCTGCGCTCACCGAGCGCCAGGTTGTATTCTCTGGTGCCCCGATCGTCGCAGTGCCCCTCGACGCGGACCTTTATGTTCGGGTGGGCGTTGAGGAAGCTGGCCTTCTCGGCGAGGACCTTCCTGGCGTCCGCGGTGAGATTGAACTTGTCGAATTCGAAATAGATGCGGTCCTCCTCGAACTTCGCCATTTCACCCTGAAGGGCCTGCTCAGATGACGTTACGTCTTCTCCGGGCATGTCGAGCTCCATGTCGGGAGTCCCGGTTGTGACGCCTTCCTGCTGCTGGGGAGGGGCTGTTTCATCCACTTGCTGAACCCCTTTTTTCGCACAGCCCGAAATAAAGAATATAAGCGAAACCAACGCTATCAGCCCGACCACTCTTCCTGCGTTCCTCATTTCATCCTCCTTGGTAGTCCCATTCTTTGTACCGAGGAAATCAGCCCTTTGTGACTCCTCCAGTCTTCCCATAAATTACCTTAAACCAAACCCAGGTCAAGCAGAAAATATCGGGCTGAACCCGGGCTTTCACCTCTACAGCCAATGTCGGGCCGGTGGAAACCCTCCAGCGTTCACACCGGCTATATGCACGCTGGAGACCGCGGCCCCTGCCGGCCCGTCGTTTATCTTCCGCCGGTCGGTCGGGAGACGCGCATGCTCCGGCCCTATTCTATCAGGCGCGACCAGCAGGGCTCCGTGAATCCCCCTCCTTCAGTCACCTTTACCGGAGAAACCCCCAGAAAGTCCGTTATGTATATGTTTCCATCCGAGGATGTGAAGGCCACGAGCCTCCCGTCGGGTGAGAATGTGGGAGACTCGTCTCCCCTGCCGGTGCCGGGAAGAACCTTCAATCTCGTGCCGTCGGTCCTGATCAGGGCGATATGGAAGCGCCTGTCTTCAGCGAGATGAATGAAAGCGACCATGTCTCCCTTGGGCGAAAACACGGGCTCGGAATTGTACGTACCCTGGAAGGTGAGCCGCTCCACCTTTCTCGTTCCGAGGTCCATGAGGTATATCTGCGGGGTGCCCGCGCGGGATGAGCAGAAGGCCAGCGTTCTGCCGTCCGGAGATATGGAAGGCGACGTGTCCGTGGCCCAGCTCTTGGTAAGCCGTTGGGGCTCTCCTCCGGAGAGAGAGGACAGATAGATCTCCGGATCCCCGTCTTTCGAGAGGGTGTAGGCGATCTTCCCGCCCGTCGGATCGAAGCAGGGGGTGACGTTGAGTCCCTTATGGGACGAAAGCAGCTCCACCTTGTAGGTGGGCAGGTCCAGAATGTACAGATCCGGGTTGTTCCTCCAGTAGGACACGAAGGCGATCTTCCCGGCATCGGGAGACCATGAGGGATTCAGCACGAGATCCCCCCCTCCCTTGATGGCCGCCCCTCCGGTACCGTCGCACCACTGGACATACAGCTGTTTCTTTTTGCCGACCTTCTGTACGGCGACAATCTTGGAGGAGAAGACCGGCTCCAGCCCCAGAGACTTCTGCATCAGGGCGTCCATGAACGCGTGCACCGCCCGGTACATGGTCTCCGCCTTGGTGGTATAAGCGGTGCTGAGTACGACCCTGGTGGTGGAAAGCTCGACGACCTGCACCATGAGGCTGACCATCGCCCCCCGTCGCTCCGCCCGTGCCGCTATGACATAATCAGCGCCGATGAGGCTCCAGTCCTTGAGCGTGCCCGGCTCGATGGAGCCTATGGGGCCCGGGTTGATATATCCCTTCGGGTCGAGAAGGCTGAAGGCCCCGCTTATCTCCAGGTCCTTCGCACACTGCGCCCACAGGGGATCCGCCAGCTCCCTCGGTCCGGCGAAGGCGGGCATGGCCGCCTTCATTCTCTTGAACCCCCGGGCCTCGATGTCGATGTGAACGCGCTGCGCCCAGAGAAGAGAGGGGAGAAAAACAGAGATGACCATGAGGATGCTGAGTATCTTCTTCATTTATCTGGCTCCTTTGGGAGGCGTGAACGACATGGTGACCTCCACGCTGTCTTGCCCGGCTATCAGAACGAGCGGCGGCTGAGGAAGCTTGGTCACGCTGCTCAGCGCCAGGTGGACGGAACGGTCGAACGGGCCGTTTCCCGAAGAGATGAGAAGCCTCTTATCCAGGAGCTCACCGCTGCGGGATATCCTCAGGAGATAGGTGGTCTTGAGTGACTCATCCACGACCGAGATCTCCGGAGGCGTCTTCCACACGCTGTCCACCACCAGCCTTACCTGGGTTTTCCATACGGCGACGAGGTTCGAGGATTCGCCCGGACCCCTGCTGAGCCTGCCCGGTGCCGCCCCCCCGGTATCGGGCGACTGCCGGTCTCCGGCCTCGGCCGAATACATGTCCTCCTCGCTCTCCTTCCTTTGTTCCACAAGCGGCTCCAGGTCCGCAGGAGAGAGCTCCGGGGCGTCGTCCTTGAGCGTCTTTTCCTTTTTGATCCCGCTTATGGTGCTGGAGTCGCTTCCTTTCTGATAATAGTACTTTGTCGAGGAAGATTTCCGGGAGGAAGCATTTCCCCTGGATACCGCCGCCTTGCCGGCGGAAGGGACCGACGTTACGATGTCGATCTCGTAGATGTCATAGGCGGACAGATCGTCCCGCGGAGCGAAGCTCACATCCACCAGCGCAAGGATGAGAAGGAGATGTGCCAGGAGTGAAACCCCGGCATAGCCGCTCAACTTTTTCATGTTATTTCTTTGTCGGGGGTTGGGTGACCAGCCCGATCTTGGTGAGCCCGGTGGATCGGATCAGTGACATGACTTCCACCACATAACCGTAGGGAATGGACTTGTCAGCCTGAAGGTAGACGCTCTCCACACCCCGCTGCTGGCGAATCTGGTCCAGGATCACGTCGAGCCGTGAGAGCTCGATGGGCGAACCGTTGATGTCCAGGGATCTGTCCTGATTGATGGTGATGGTCAGATCCTGCTCCTGGGTCTCCAGCGCGCGGGCTTCGGCCTCCGGCAGCTCGACCTTCATGCCCTCTTTCATCATGGGGGCTGAGACCATGAAGATGATCAGGAGCACCAGCATCACGTCCACCAGAGGAGTGACGTTGATTTCCGATACGAGCCTGCCCGGCTTATTCGCCACCATGGATAATACCTCTGCGCACCCAGTTCATGAAATCGATCTGGAACCTTTCCATCTGGGTCGCCACATGATTGATAGACCCGGTAAAATAATTATAGAAAAGCGCGGCCGGGATGGCGACAAAGAGCCCGGCAGCCGTGGCGATGAGCGCCTCCGAGATGCCGGGTGCGACTGTGGCCAGATTCGCGGAGCCTTTGAGGCCGATCTCACGGAATGAATCCATGATTCCCCAGACCGTCCCGAACAGGCCGATGAACGGGCTCGAGTTGCTGATGCTGGCGAGGAAGCCCAGCCCGTGGGAGAGCTCCATGGTCTCATTCGTGTTCCCGCTTCTGATCCTGTTTTCCACATTAGCCAGCATGGACATGGGTATCGTGCTGCTCTTGGCGGTGATCTTCCTCAGCTCGTCCTGCGCCCCGTGGAAGAGTCTCCCCAGCGGGCAGTCGCCGGCGCTGTTCACCTGATCGAGGAGATCCACCATCCCGCTCCCGTTCGAAAGACTGTCGAGAATGAGCTGGCCCCTCTTGCGCGCCCGTGACAGCGCGACCCACTTCTGGACGATGATTCCCCAGGAGAATATGGAAAAAACGAACAGTACGAGCAGCACCAATTTCACGACGGGATCGGAATCCACGATCATGGCGCCGATGTCGCCTCTGAACTGAGTTGTCGCTGCATAGGCTGTCGATGGAAAGAACGGCATTGACTATCCTCCTAATCGCTGGTATCGGTTTGGGGATAACCCCCTGAAACCTTGCTTTTTATATACCCGGGGTCACTTTCCCCCTCGTTCCCGGCAGAGTCCGCCGGTCACCCCTTACAACAGGGAAGCTTCCGCATCTTTATCACCCCCGCCCCTCATATAGCCACTTCTTTCGGCAGGGTGACGACAAATGTCGTCCCCTGCGGCCCGGAAACAAAGGTGATGCTCCCCGAATGCATCTTGATGAGCCGGTAGGAGATGGAAAGGCCGAGCCCGATTCCCTTGGGCTTGGTTGTGAAGAACGGATCGAATATCCGGCTGCGGATATTTTCCGGAATTCCCTTGCCGGTATCCTTCACGGAGATCTCAACCGCCGGCCCTCTGTCGGCCAGGTGCACCTCCATTCTCCCCCCCGACTGCATGGCCTGGACCGCGTTGATGCATATGTTCATGAACACCTGCTGCAGCATGTCCGAGTCGGCCTGCACCCTCACCGTCCCCGGCGGATAAAACTCCATGATCTGAACATGATTCTGGCGTGCGCCGTCCTGAACCATGAACACGGCGTCCTCGATAACCTTTTTGAGATCGCATGTGCGGATGGCGAGATCCTTGGGCTTCGCAAAATCGAAGAAGTTGAGCAGCAGCTTGTTGAGCCTGTCGGTCTCGATGATGATCCTCGTCACATAGGCCGCTCGGTGGTCGTTCTCAGGCATCTCCTCCTTCAGGGCCTGTGCGGTTGTCTTGATGCCGGCAAGCGGATTGCGTATCTCGTGGGCGATTCCCGATGTGAGCTCGCCGACGGTCGCGAGCTTGTCCATCTTCAAAAGCTCCTGCTGAAGCCGGTGGATCTCGGTGATGTCGGTAAGGATGACCGCGGAGCATCCATTGGAGAGAGGGATCTTGCTTAAACGGACCGTTATGCGCTCCCGGTCCCTGGTGCGGAACATGAGATCCTTTTTCCCGGAAGTCTGTCGGATCATGCCTTCGACATTGATTTCCTTCAGGCCGTCGCGGTCGATGCCCATGTACTCCAGGGCCGCCCTGTTTGCGTAGAAAACGGCCCCCGTCTCATCCGCCAGCATGACTCCTGCAGGCAGGACCTCCAAGATCTCGCTCGTCACTGTATCAAGCATGCCGCTCATAGTAGCCAACCACCAGCAAAACTTCCAGAAAAAACTGTCTACTCCTTGGCACTTTTTGCCTTAAAAAATTATACAGGTAATATTAAGTTTTTTCTACTAATTTCTAAGCACCAGTATTTCGAAGAAAATATTGACACCGGTCTGCTCTTCAGTTATATGTCAAAAAGTGCCATTTGGTGTCAATGGACCTTGGGGGCGAAGGTGTTTAAAGGGCATTATGTTAATTCCATAAACGAGAAGGGCCGGCTGAGCATTCCGTCGAAATTCCGCGATGTTTTGAGCCAGTGGGATACCGACCATCTCATCGTCACGAAAAGCCTCGACAAGTGCCTCATGGCGTTCGCCCCGGAAGAATGGGAAAACATGGAGAAGAAGGCGTCCTCCCTCTCCACGGTCAGGAGGGCGGACATCATATTCAAGCGGCATGTTATGGGTTCCGCCGAGGAGTGCCAGCTAGACACACAGGGCCGGATTCTCATTCCCGCCAGCCTGCGGGATTATGCCGATCTCAAACGAAAGTGCCTCATTGTCGGTATTGCTGACCGCTTTGAGATCTGGGACATCGAGACGTACGACGCATACATGAAAGAGGCCCTGAAAGATCCCGAAAGCCTGAGAGTGGAACTCGCAGAGCTGGGTCTGTAGGCCTATGCAGCATGTGCCAGTACTCCTCGAAGAGGTCCTGGAGGTAATGATGCCCCGCGACGGCGGCCGATATTTCGACGGCACTCTCGGGTTTGGCGGTCATGCGCGGGCCATCCTCGACAGGAGCGCTCCCGGCGGCCTGCTTGCAGGGACCGATCTTGACGGGACGGCTATCTCCAGACTGAGCGGTTCGCTGGCGCAATATTCCGGAAGAGTGCACCTCTTCCAGGGTAATTTTACTGAAATAGACAGGGTCTGCACTATGTTGGGATGGGAGAAACTCGACGGAGTCCTCCTCGATCTTGGGATGTCATCGACAGCCCTCGATGATCCGGATCGAGGGTTTTCTTTTCTCAGGCCGGGGCCTCTCGATATGAGATTCTCGCCCGAAAGCCCGCTGAGCGCCGATACGGTCGTCAACACGTATGACGAAAATCGGCTCGCCTCGATTATCCGGGAATACGGCGAGGAGCGTTTCGCCCCGCGCATCGCACGCCGCATCGCGGAATCGAGGCCCGTGAGCTCCACCACCCACCTCTCAGAGATAGTCTCCTCGGCCATACCCAGGCGCTTCTGGCCGAAGAAGATCCATCCTGCCACACGGACCTTCCAGGCTATCCGCATGGAGGTCAATCAGGAAATCCAAAACCTCCGGAGTTTTCTTCCCAAGGCGGTGTCGCTTCTGGCGAAAGGCGGCGTGATCGCCGTCATATCGTTCCACTCTCTCGAAGACCGCATCGTGAAACGCTTCCTTGCCGGCACCCCGGATCGGTTTGTCTATCCCAGGGGATTGCCCGCTCCTCCGTCCCAAGGAGAAACAGCGCTCGAGCTCATCACCCGCAGACCCATCACCCCGTCCGCGAAGGAGCTGAGAGACAATCCCCGATCCCGCAGCGCCCGCCTCAGAGCAGCGAGGAGAGTCTCATGAAGAACCGCGTTTTCCTTGAGCTCATCCCGTCATTCATCATCATTCTCTCGTTCTTCACCGCATGGGCCCTCTTTCATATCTGGACACGGCATATGGCCACCGAGCTCGGTTACACCATATCCGCAGAACAGACGCTCAAAGAAGAGCTCCTGGGCGACAACAAATCGCTGAAGCTGGAAATATCGACCCTGAAGAGCTCCAGGAGACTGGAAAGCATAGCAAAGAACAAGCTGGGCATGAGTACGCCCAGACCTGAACAGGTGGTCTACGTATGGCTGGACGAGTGAAAATCACCCGGGCCCTCTTCGCCTTTCTCCTCGCCGCGATAGCGGCCCGGGCATTCTATCTCCAGGTCGTCAAGCCCGATACGGTCATCTTGCAGGCCCACAAAAAATTCGACCACAATATCAAGCTGAGCTCCTACCGGGGCACGGTATACGACAAAAGCGGGCAGCCGCTGGCCATCAGCCTGGATGTGAAATCGATCGCGGCAAACCCCAGGCTCATCGACAAGTCCGCTTCTACGGCTGCAAAGCTGGCAAAGGCGTTGAAAATCAATGAACACAGCCTGAAGAAAAAGCTCGAGTCCGACAAGTACTTCGTCTGGTTAAAGCGCCACGCGTCTCCCGATGAAGTGGCCAGAGTGGAGGCCCTGGGCATCAAGGGCATCGGGTACTATAACGAATCCAAGCGGTTCTACCCCGAGGGTGAGGCTCTGGCGAACGTGCTCGGGTTCGTGGGTATCGACGGCCGGGGGCTCGAAGGGCTCGAGCTCCTGTACGACGGCGTTCTCCAGGGCAAACCGCGCCATATCGATGTCCGCAAAGACGGCCTGGGGAGGATCATCTATGCCAGGGGGCTGCCGCCTGACGAGGCCAAAGACGGCTCCACCATCTGGCTCACCATCGACAGAAGACTCCAGTATATCGCCTTCTCGGAGATCGAGCGGGTGGTGAAGGAAAACAAGGCCACTTCGGGATTCATCATTATCACCAACCCCGGTACCGGGGAAATATACGCCATGGCGTCTTATCCGAGCTTCAACCCCAACATCGGCTCATACAAAAACCTCACGGGCCACAAGAACCGGGCCGTGGTGGACCGGTTCGAACCGGGATCCATCATAAAACCCATGTGGATCAGCTGGGGCATGGACAACGATATTCTCCAAAGCTCCCAGATTGTCTTCTGCGAGAACGGCCGGTTCACCTATCACCGGGCGGTCATCAACGACCACAGCCGGCATGCGTGGCTTCCGGTCAGCGACGTCATCAAGTTCTCGAGCAATATCGGGATGGTCAAACTCTTCGATCCGGTCAGGGCGGCGGACATGTATGCATGCCTTGAGCTTTTCGGCTTTCTCGCCCCGACCGGCATCGAGTTTCCCGGCGAGCCCGCAGGGTTCGTACGCGATCCCAGGAGATGGACCAGCGTGGACAAGGCCGCCATCTCCTTCGGTCAGGGATTTGCCGTAACCGGCATCCAGCTCATCACCGCATTCAATGCCATGATCAACGGCGGCATGCTCATGAAGCCGTATCTCGTCGACCACATCACGGACGCCAAGGGCAAAGAGCTGCAGTGCTTCCGCCCCACCATCGTCCGCAGGGTCGTCTCTCCGGAAATATCCCGCAAGACCGTGGAGATCCTCAAATCCGTGGTAGCCAAGGGCGGAACCGCGGAATCGGCGAACATGAGCACCTACCAGGTCTTCGGAAAAACCGGGACGGCCCAGAAGGTCGACCCGCTGACCGGCGTCTATTCCAAGAGCGACTACATCTCCACCTTCATGGGCGGAATCATCGACGCGAGCGGGAAGCCGCGGCTCAGCATGATCGTGACCGTCAACGATCCCCGGCCGCATTATTACGCGAGCATCGTGGCTTGCCCGGCGTTCAAAAGGGTAGTACAGAAGTGCGCCAGCATCATGGACATCAGCCCGAACATCACGGTCGCCAGCAAAGGAGGGACGGTCGATGAAGGCATCTGAGGCAGCCGCCGTCATCGGCGGAGCACGGATCAGAGGGACCGACCGAGAATTCTCCCGCCTGAGAGCGGATTCCCTCTCCATCCGTCCGGGCGAGGCGTTCATCGCCCTGAAGGGCAGCGTCACGGACGGCCATGAGTACATCGACGATGCGGTCAATGCCGGCGCCTCTGTCGTCATATGCCGCCAGGGGGGCTGCATTCCGAACTCCCACGCCACCGCCGTCGAGGTCCCGGATACGAAAGCCGCTCTCGGCAAGCTCCTGCCGCTGCTTTATCCCGAAGCCGGCAGGCTGAGGCTCATGGGCATCACCGGCACGAACGGAAAGACCACCACCACCTATCTCCTGGAATCGGTGTTGAAAGCGGCGGGCAGAGACCCGGGGGTGATCGGCACCATCAATATGCGTTATCACGATGTCGCTGTCGCCTCTTCGGTAACGACACCGGGGCCGCTGGATCTCTTCGAGCGGCTCCATGCCATGGCGCAAGACGGTGCGGATACCTGCATCATGGAGGTGAGCTCCCACTCCCTCGACCAGGACAGGGTCATGGGGCTCATGTTCGACTGCGGGGTCTTCACGAATCTGAGCCAGGATCATCTCGATTATCACAAGGACATGGAGGCGTATTTCCATGCCAAGAGGAAACTCTTCGACAACTATCTGAAGGGGACCGCGGTCATCAATGCGGACGACCCCTTCGGACAGAGGCTCATCAGCGACTTCCCGGACTGCATAACCTACGGCAGGTGGTGCGACGCACTGGTCCGCACCAGAAGCGTCGAGCACACAAGCGGGGGCATGCGTCTGGAGCTGTCGAGCCCTGTAGGGGTCCTGCGCCTGAACACCCGGCTCGTGGGCGATGTCAATGCTTACAACATCATGGCCTGCGTGGGGGCGTCGCTGGCTTCAGGCATTGACAAGAGGGCAGTGGTCGCAGGGATCGAATCGCTGGCCGGGGTGCCGGGCAGGATGGAGCCGGTCGAAAACCGCTTCGGCCTCACCATCATCGTGGACTTCGCACACACTCCGGACGCCCTGAAAAACGCGCTCGCCTCGGCAAGATCGCTCGCCGGGGGCAGGCTCATTTCGATCTTCGGCTGCGGAGGGAACCGGGACAGGGCGAAGAGGCCCGTCATGGGCTCCATCGCTGAGGGAACATCGGACATTGTGGTCGTGACATCGGACAACCCCCGTAAGGAGGATCCGAAGGCCATTATCGAGGATATCCTGGACGGGATAGAGGACAGGAGCAAGGTCATGGTCGAACCGGACCGCAGCAGGGCGATCAGGCTTGGGATCACGCTGATGAAGCCCGACGACTGCCTTCTCATCGCGGGAAAGGGCCATGAGACCTATCAGATCATCGGGGCCGAGAAGCGGCCCTTCGACGACAGGACCTGCGTGACGCAGTGTCTCGAGGAGATATACGGGCCATGAAACTGGATGCCTTCACCGCCGCCGATTGCACCGGGGGAACCATCGTCTCCGGCAGCCCGAACACCCTTTTCACCGGCGTATCCACGGACTCGCGGACCGTCGGGGAGGGAGACCTCTTCGTGGCGCTCGCCGGCGAGCGGTTCGACGGTCATGCTTTTGTCTCCGAGGCCTTCTCGAAAGGCGCCGCAGGGGCCATGGTTATGCGGGATGATATCCGCGGAGGCGGAACGGTCATATCTGTAGACGACACGCTCGCGGCGCTGGGAGACCTTGCCGGGCATGTCAGAAGCCGGTATCGACCCGTGGTGGTCGGCATAACGGGTTCTGCGGGCAAGACCACAACCAAGGAGTTGTGCGCCTCGATCCTTTCCCTCGAAGGCCCCTGCCTGAAGACCGAGAAGAACTACAACAATCTCATCGGTGTTCCCTTGAGCGTGCTCAGCCTGACGGATGAGCACAAGTTCGCTGTCATCGAGATGGGAACGAACCGCTTCGGAGAGATCGGCCGGCTCGCATCGATTGTCCGCCCCCGGGTGGCGATTCTCACCAACATCAACCCCGTGCACCTGAGCGGGCTGAGGAACATATCCGGCGTCGTTAGAGAAAAGCAGGCCATCTTCTCGAACACCGTCACGAACGGGATCGCGGTCATCGACCCGTTCCAGGATCACATGAACGAGGTGGTCATCCCCGGCCACCTCACCCGCATCACCTACTCCTGTACCGGCAAGGCGGACGTGACGCTGAAAAAGGTCCTCGTTCAGGATCTTGCAGGAACGGACATCCTGATGGATGTCTCCGGAGCGGAAATCCGGACACGGGTCCCGTTGCCCGGCATGCACAATGTGTCCAACGCCCTGGCTGCCGCGGCGTGCGCCCTGGGTCTGAACTCCGGCCCCGACGTCATCGCCCGCGGCATCATGGACGCGCGCTTCCCCGGCATGCGCTCGGAGGTCGTCATCGCCGGCCCTCTCTGCATCATCAACGACTCCTACAACGCCAATCCTGCGTCCATGAAGGCGGCGCTCGAGATGCTGGTCTCATCTCCCCGGCCCTATCGGGTGGCGGTGCTGGGAGACATGCTCGAACTGGGGGGCGAATCGGCTCACTGGCATGAAGAGCTGGGGAAATGGACGGCCCGGGCGCGCATCGACAGACTCATCGCCACGGGGGAAATGTCGCGCGTGATATCCGATGCCGCCCTCAGGCATGGGATGAACCCGGCATCGGTGCACATCGCACGCAATCTCGAAGAAATCATCATGTGCCTCATGGATGTGGCGGACAGGGATGCCGCCGTGCTCGTCAAGGCATCCAGAGCACTGCACCTCGACGAGGTGGTCGATCACCTCAAGGCGGTGGCCCGGCCATGATCTATCACATCCTTTACCCGCTCCATACGGACTTTGCGATCTTCAATGTATTCAAGTACATCACCTTCCGGTCCATTTACGCGACTATCACCGCGCTCGTCATCTGTCTATGGTTCGGCCCGTGGTTCATCCGGAAGCTCGCCGAACTCAAGTTCAGGGAGCGGATCAACGGCTACACGCCGAAGACGCACCAGGGAAAGTCCGGCACGCCCACCATGGGCGGCATCCTCATCATCTCTGCCGTCACCCTGTCCACGCTGTTGTGGGTGGATCTCGCCAATCTCTATATCTGGATGGGCATGATCATTCTCTTGAGCTTCGGGCTCCTGGGGTTCGTCGACGACTACCTCAAGACGGTCAAGGGAAACATGAAAGGGGTCCCGGGGCGCGTGCGGCTTCTGGTGGAGTTCGCCGTCGCGGCGCTGATCGGGTACATTCTCATCAACATCCCCGGGTTCGACCGCTCCATCGTCATCCCCTTCTTCAAGAACATATCAATCGATCTCGGCATACTCTATGTTCCTTTCGCCATGCTGGTGATCGTGGGAAGCGCCAACGCCGTCAACCTTACCGACGGGCTCGACGGGCTGGCCATCGGGCCGTGCACGATCGCCGCGGCGACCTATCTCGTTTTCGCCTACGTGACGGGCAACATCAAGGCCGCTTCCTATCTCCAGTTCCCTTTCATTTCCGGCGTAGGAGAGCTTTCCATCTTTCTGGGCGCCCTGGTGGGCGCGGGCATGGGATTTCTCTGGTACAACACTTATCCCGCCCAGGTGTTTATGGGTGATGTCGGTTCCCTGAGCCTGGGGGGGATTCTGGGCACGGTGGCGCTGATCACCAAACAGGAGGTTCTGCTGCTGGTGGTCGGAGGAATTTTCGTTATGGAGGTGGCGTCTGTCATCCTTCAGGTGGGATTCTTCAAGTACACGAAAGGCAGACGCATATTCAAAATGGCCCCTATTCACCATCACTTCGAGCTGAAGGGGTGGCCGGAACCCAAAATCATCGTGCGGTTCTGGATCGTCTCGCTTCTCCTGGCGCTGGTGGCCATTTCTACTCTGAAGTTGAGGTGAGGTCTATGGAAGAAAAAGATACTGAACTCCATTACCTGCAAATGCTCATCAGCTTTTATGTGGATCACGAGGACAAAAGCATCGCGAGACTCCTCGTGAGAATCAGCGAAGGATTGGAAAGGATGAAGGCTTGCGCATAGTTGTGTGGGGGACGGGCCGGACCGGCCTGGACACGGCACGGGAGATGATCAGGCAGGGCCACGAGGTGCGGCTCGTGGACGAAAAAGTCCCGCGGCAAAGCGGGGAGCTGCCGGTCTCTCTGTTGAAGGAAGACGACATGAAATGGGCGGACTTGGTGATCCCGAGCCCCGGAATACCCAGGTTCCACTCCATGCTCGGCCGCGCGAAGAAAGTGCTCTCCGAGATCGAGGTTGCCGCCCGCCTCCTCACGGGAACACTGATCGCCGTGACCGGGTCCAACGGCAAGACCACGACCACGACGCTCATTCACCGGATTCTGACCCGGGCCGGCCTCGACGCCAGCATCGGAGGCAACATCTCTCCCCCGCTCATCTCGCTGGTCGAGCGCAACCCGCAATACATCGTGGCCGAGATCAGTTCCTTCCAGCTCGAGTGGATAGAGCGTTTCAGACCGCACATCGGCATATGCCTGAACATCACCCCCGACCATCTGGACCGCTACCGGGACATGGACGAGTACGTCTTCTACAAGAAGATCATGTTCAGAAACCAGCAGGAGGACGACATCGCGGTGCTGAACGCCGCAGACCCTTATCTGAGGACCGTGGAAGGCCGGGCACGGCGGGTGGGCTTCTCCTTCAATCCCCCTTCATCCGGAGACGGCGCGTTTCTCGAAGGCTCTCGGGTGTGCTTCCAGGGAAGCATCGCAGGACAGGGGCCGATGCTTCCGGAAGGAAGAGACCTGGGCAATGGCCTGAAAGAGGATATGCTCGTTTCCGCCCTTGTCGCGCGGCTTCTGGGCCTCGATTCCTCCATATCCCAGGAGGTGTTCGCAGACTTCGAAGGGATCCACCACCGGTTCGAGCATGTGGCGACCATCGACGGGGTATCCTTCGTGGACGATTCCAAGGCAACCAACGTGGGCGCGTTGGAAACGGCGCTGTCCGGCATGCGGGGCCCGGTGATCCTCATCCTCGGAGGGAAGGACAAGGGAGGCGACTTCTCGCACATCGCCCGGCGCTTCAGCGACAGGATACGCATGGTCATCGCCATCGGCGAGGCCGCCGGAAGGATCGTGCAGGAGGTATCGGATATCGTTGATGCGGAGTACGCATCCGACATGGAGCAGGCGGTAAAAACGGCTTTCGAGAGAGCGGCAAGCGGCGACACGGTGCTCTTGAGCCCCGGGTGCGCCAGCTTCGACATGTTCCAGAGCTATGCCCACAGGGGGGAAGTGTTCCGGCAATGCGTACACTCGATCAGATGATTCCCGAGCTCGACTTCGACATGGTCTTTTTCCTGACCACACTCGTACTGCTGGTCATGGGGACAATCATGATCTTCTCCTCGAGCTACTTCATATCGAAAGAGATGTACGGCAGCAGCTTTGTCATGATCAAAAAACACCTCTTCCACCTGGCGGTGGGGGCGGCGGCGATGGTCTATCTCATTCATGCGGATTACCGGAAATTCAATACCCGGATATTCATTCTGGCCATCCTGGGACTGGGAATCATCGCATGCGTTCTGTGCTTTGTCCCCGGAGTCGGCATCACCGGAGGCCACGCAAGACGCTGGATCAGGGCCCCCTTTGTCACGGTCCAGGCGTCCGAGATCATGAAGATCGCCCTCATCTTCTACCTGGCCTACTACCTGTCCAAAAAATCAAAAAAACTCGACGACTACCGCAGTGGGGTGCTGCCCGTTCTCGGGGTCGTCGCTGTAAGCGCCCTGCTCATCTTCATCGAGCCCGACTTCGGCACGGCGGCCACCATCGGGCTGTGGTCGATCTTCATCCTGTACATAGCAGGCATGAGGATCAAGCACCTGATATTCACATTCCTGATGCTCGTCCCGGCTGCAATCACCATGATGGTGCTGGAGCCGTACCGCAGGGCCAGGCTGCTTGCGTTCAGAGACCCCTGGGAGGACATGCAGGGGATCGGCTATCAGATCATACAGTCTATGGTGGCGCTCGCCAACGGCGGCGTCTTCGGATCGGGACTCGGCGAGGGAACCCAGAAGCTCTTCTTCCTCCCGGCCCCCCACACCGACTTCATTCTTTCGGTCCTGGGAGAGGAACTCGGATTCATCGGTGTTCTGTTCGTGGTGACTCTCTTCGGTCTGTGGGTCTGGAGAGGCTACAGCATCGCGCTGGCCACGAACGACGATTTCGGGTTCTTCCTGGTCATCTCGGCCGTTTCACTCCTGGGGTTGCAAGCCATTGTGAACATGGGGGTGGCCATGTCCCTCCTTCCCACCACCGGCATCGCCCTTCCCTTCTTCAGCTACGGGGGTTCGAGCATGGTGACCGCAATGGTGGCGTCGGGCATCGTGCTGTCGGTATCGAGGAGGGCGCGCCTGTGAGGGTCATCGTCACCGCAGGAGGAACCGGAGGGCACATCATGCCGGCTGTTGCCATCGCGGATGCGATCAGGGAGCGGAACCCGCGGTCGAGCATCCTTTTCGTCGGCACCGACAGAGGCATGGAGGAAAAGATCGCGCGGCGCTACGGTCTGGATTTCAGGGCGATCAGGGCGCTCGGTATCAAGGGAAAATCGCCTTTCGAGGTGGGACGCGCGGCTGTGGTGAACACGGCGGCGTTGATCAGTGCCCTGAAGATCGTCAGGTCATTCAGACCCGACTGGGTCATCGGCACCGGCGGGTACATCACAGGCATGGTGGTGCTGGCTGGATGGATGATGGGGGCTTCATGCGCGGTACAGGAGCAGAACAGCGTACCGGGCCTGACCAACCGGATTCTCTCGCCCCTGGCGCACCGTATCTTCCTTGCGTTCCCCGATACCGGAAGGGTTTTCCCGGAAAAAAAATCCCTGGTCTCGGGCAACCCCGTGCGCGCGGATATCATGCAGGGGAAAACCCTTGAGCGCGGGAACAGCCTTCTCATCCTGGGCGGGTCTCTGGGAGCCGGCAGTATCAACGAGGCCGGCGTCCAGGCCTTGAAGATCCTGAAAGACCAGGGCGTTGCCCCGGAGGTGATTCATCAGAGCGGAACGAGAGACTTCGACAGGGTCAAGTCTTCCTACCGGGAGATGGGCCTGGACGCGGAGGTTCACGCCTTCATCGACGACATGAAACCTGTCTACGGCAGGGCATCGCTCGCGGTGTGCCGCTGCGGCGGGCTCACCCTCGCGGAGCTTTCCGCCATGGGCATCCCCGCTATCATGATTCCCTTTCCGCATGCCGCCGACGACCACCAGACGGCGAACGCACGGTACGTGGAGTCCCGCGGCGGCGGCTGGATCATCCCGGACAGGGAGCTGAGCCCCCAGAGGCTCGCCATGGAAATCAGGACACGCTGGTTGGACAAAGTCACCCTGAAAAAAGCCGCCTCCCGCATCGAGGCATTAGAGCTCGGACAGGGATCACAGAATATTGCAGAGGAGATACTTCGATGTTCAGGGGCATAAGCAGAATTCATTTCGTAGGCATCGGCGGGATCGGTATGAGCGGTATTGCAGAGCTGCTGATCAATCTCCGCTTTACGGTGTCGGGATCGGACGTGTCGGATTCTGACACCGTGGCCCGGCTGCGCTCGCTGGGCGCCCGCATCAATATCGGTCACAGCGAGGAGAACCTGGGCGACGCCCAGGTTGTGGTGTACTCCTCGGCGGTGAGCCTCGACAATCCCGAGTGTGCTGCGGCAAAGGCGAGATGTCTTCCGGTCATCCCGCGAGCCGAGATGCTTGCGGAGATCATGAGAATGAAGCACTCCATCGCTATCGCAGGCACCCACGGAAAGACCACCACCACCTCCATGCTCGCCACCATCCTGGCCGTGGCGGATCTCGACCCCACCGCCGTCATCGGGGGCAAGCTCGACATGTTCGGGTCCAACGCGCGCCTGGGAGACGGGGAACTGCTCGTGGCCGAGGCCGATGAGAGCGACCGGTCGTTCCTCAAGCTGGCCCCCGTCGTAGCCGTGGTGACCAACATCGAAAAGGAGCACATGGACTGCTATCGGGACATGGATGATATCCTGGGCACTTACGTGCAGTTTCTGAACAAGGTCCCCTTCTTCGGGTTCAACATGGTCTGCCTCGACAACGAGCATATCCAGCAGATCCTGCCCAGGCTCGAGAGAAAGGTCATCACCTACGGGTATCACACCCAGGCCATGTACCGGTACACCGACCCGGTGTTCGAGGGCCTCACCTCGCGGTTCACCGCCCACAGGAACGGCGGCACGCTCGGCGAGATCGCCCTTTCCGTGCCCGGGATCCACAACTGCCTCAACGCGCTCGCCACCGTGGGCACATGCATGGAGCTCGGACTCGATTTCGAGATCATCCGCAAAGGTCTCGCCGCATACAAGGGAGTCCAGCGCAGGGCACACAGCCGGGGGGAAAAGGGCGGAATCACGGTCATGGACGATTACGGACACCATCCCACGGAGATCAAGGCGACCTTGCGGGCCCTGAAAAACGGGTTTTCCGGCCGGAGGCTCATCGTGGTCTTTCAGCCCCACCGCTACACGAGAACCAGGGATCTCTTCGACGATTTCGTCACCGCGTTCTACGACGCATCGAAGCTGTACATTACCGAGATCTATCCGGCGTCGGAAAAACCCATTGAAGGGGTGTCCGGCAGAGGCCTCTGGGAGAGCATCCAGGCCCACGGACACCGGGATGCGCACTATATTCAGAACAAGGAGGACATCCCGGGAGCACTCATGGAGACGGCTCAGGAAGGGGACCTGGTGGTCTTCCTGGGGGCGGGCGATGTCTGGAGACAGGGTTTGAGACTTCTGGAGATGTTGGGATGAAGAAATTCAGGTCCGTGGATGCATGCGAGCTGACCACCATGCACTGCGGCGGTACGATCGCCGTGGTGTATGAACCCGAGACAAGGGAGGAGCTGAAGCGCCTGATCGCGGACCTCGACAGCTTCTTCGTCATTGGAGGCGGCTCGAACACGATCTTCCCGGACGGTCTCATCACCACCGCCGTTATACGGCTCGGTCAGGCGTTCGCCTCCGTGGGCATGCAGGGCGATCTTCTCCAGGCAGGCGGAGCCGCCACGCTTAGGAGTATTCTTTCGTACTGCGCCACAAACGCATTTACCGGGCTCGAATTCCTGGCCGGGATACCGGGCACTCTCGGAGGGGCCTTGCGCATGAACGCCGGCACGCCTGATAAAGGCGTCATGGATGCGGTCGTGGATGTAGAACTCATCGACAGCGAAGGCCTCCACACTGTGCCCGTGCACGAGATCCCCTACGGATACCGCTGTGGAGGATTCGGCCCTCGTGCGGTCATCACCGCCGCCCGCCTTCGAGTCGAGCCCGGAACGTCCCAGGAGGTCGCGAGCAGGATAGAATCCTTCCTTCAGCGCAAAAAGAATCAGCCCCGGGGCTTCAACAGCGGCTCCATGTTCAAGAATCCACCGGGATCGGCCGCCGGACATCTCATTGAGCAGGCGGGGCTCAAGGGATTCAGGATCGGCGGCGCAAAGATATCGGAGATCCACGCGAATTTCATCATCAATGATGGGAGTGCGACCACCGCCGACATCAGGGCGCTTCTCGACACGGTCAAGGTGCGGGTCAGAGAGAGGTTCGGGATTGATTTGCAGGAGGAGGTAAAAATCCTTGATGAACGATTATAAAGAAACAAAAAAAATCGCCTCCAAGAAGAAAACACTCTCCAAGATCAATCTGGCTATCCGGGTGTCCATCTGGCTCTGTCTGGGAATATCAGGGGCGCTCATCGTGTTCTGCGGGACAGCCTATGTCGTCAACTCAAAGCTGTTCGAGGTCCAGGATATCGAGATCAAGGGCAACGCGCACATGGACAGGGACGAGGTGCTTGCAATGCTCAATCTCGAAGAGGGTGACAACATCCTGGGATGGGATATGGACGCCGCACGCCTGAGGCTCCTCACCCACCCCTGGATAAAGGATGTGGGCATCTCCCGGAGCTTCATTCCGGCTGGCGTCGGGGTGCGCATCGTCGAGCACCGTCCCACCGCCACACTGATGCTCAAGGACAAGCCCTATCTGATTTCCGAGGACGGAGTCATCTTCGCCTCCGCCCCGGAGGATCACTTCGGGCTCATGATTCAGGCGCGCGAGTACGAGCCGCTCCATGGTGAAGAAGACCTCAACGGTGTGCTGAAATCGGCCATGCGAGCGGTGTCCATCGTGGAGGCGAAAGGGCTCAAGGTCAGGGATCTCGTCATCGAGGCCGGAGGAGTGATGAACATCAGACTTGACAAAGGGATAACCCTTGTCATTCTTGGAGAAATGACTCCCATGAAGGTGGATATGGCCCTGAAGGCCATGCGTGAGATCAAACCGGTTTACGGGACCGTTATGGACCTGACATGCGAGGACAAAATCGTGTTGAGGAATCGAGGGGGCTATGGCAGCGAGGGATAGGATCATCGTCGGGCTCGACATCGGCACCACCAAAATCTGCTGCATCATCACCGAGCTGAAGGAGAACGGAGACATCGAGGTGATCGGTTTCGGCATCTCGGAGTCCAAGGGTCTGCGCAGAGGGCTGGTGGTGAACATGGAGCAGACCGTGGAAGCCATCGGATGTGCGGTGGAAGACGCCGAGCGCATGGCGGGAATCCGCGTGGATGAGGTGTTTACAGGCATCGCGGGAGGACATATTCAGGGGATCACCACCAGCGCGGTCATTTCCGTCAAGGGAGAAGAGATCGCCCCCGCAGACAAGAAGCGGGTCGTGGATCAGGCAAGAGAGTTCGCGAAACCCGTTGGTGTCGAGATCATTCACGTGCTCACCCAGGAGTTCTGCGTCGACGACATCAGCGGGATCTCGGATCCCGTTGGCATGGCCGGGTCCAAGCTTCAGGCGCATGTCCACATCGTCACCGGCTCCGTGTCCGCGGTGAGCAACATCACGAAATGCGCCCAGAAAGCCGGCCTGGGGCTCCAGGACATCGTGCTTCAGCAGATAGCGTCGGCGGCGGCGATCCTCACCCCCGACGAGATGCAGCTGGGCGTCATCCTCATGGACATCGGCGGCGGAACCACTGACATCGCCGTGTTCAACGAAGGTGCAATCAGGCATACAGCGGTTCTCGCCCTGGGCGGGGATCACATCACCAACGACATCGCGGTCGGTATCCGGACGCCGATCACCGAGGCCGAGCGCCTGAAGATCAAGTACGGACACGCCATCGCCGCGAGGGTGTCCACGGATGAGCAGATCGAGGTGCCGTCCATCGGGGGCGACACGGTAAATACAGTACCCAGGAGAATTCTGGCGGAAATTATTGAATCAAGAGTAGAAGAACTCTTTAAATTAGCGTACACAGAAATACGGAACACCGGACTGGCCGAAACCATGTCGGCCGGTCTCGTGCTCACCGGTGGAGCCTCTTCCCTTGAAGGGGTTGCCCAGCTTGCCGAGAGCATTATGCACATGCCTGTGCGCGTGGGCTACCCCCGCGGGGTGAAGGGGCTGGTGGAGCTGGTGAACAGCCCCGCCTATGCGACGGCGGTGGGCCTGTGCATTTATGGGGCGGGCAAGCCCAGTAACGGCTATAAGGCCAAGAAGGGCACACCGATGTACGAACGTCTGCTGGACCGGCTGATACGTTGGTTTAAAGAGGTTTTTTAAAACGAGGAGGAGACGATGTTTGAATTGGAGAAGGTGGAAAATACCGGGGCAAAAATCAAGGTAATCGGTGTGGGGGGATGCGGCTGCAATGCTGTAAACAACATGATCTCAGCCAGTCTTAAGGGCGTCGATTTCCTCGCGTGTAATACCGATATTCAGACGCTGAAGTCTTCCCTCTCTCCCAACAGGGTTCAGATCGGCAGCAAGCTCACCCGGGGTTTAGGGGCTGGAGGCGACCCGGAAATGGGCAAGAGTGCGGCCCAGGAGAGCGAGCAGGAAATACGGAGCTCTCTCGAGGGAGCGGACATGGTGTTCATCACCGCCGGTATGGGAGGGGGGACCGGCACCGGGGCATCTCCCATCGTGGCCCGGATAGCGCGGGACATGGGGGCGCTGACCGTGGGTGTCGTCACCAAGCCTTTTCCTTTTGAAGGGAAACGCAAGATGAAACAGGCCGAGAGCGGAGAAAAGGAGCTCTCCGAGCATGTGGACGCGCTGATCGTCATCCCCAACAACCGGCTGCTGAGCATGGCCGGGAAAAATGTCCCCATGCTTCAGGCGTTCAAGATGGCGGATGACATCCTGACCAATGCAGTCAGGGGCATATCCGATCTGATCAACAATACCGGTCTGGTCAATGTGGACTTCAATGATGTGCGTGCCGTCATGGTCGAAAAAGGCAAGGCCCTCATGGGCATCGGATACGGCTCGGGCGAAAACAGGGCACAGGAATCCGCCCAGGCCGCGATTTCCTCCCCTCTCCTTGAAGACATGGACATACAGGGTGCCAAGGGCCTTCTGATCAACATCACCAGCGGCCAGGACATCACCATGGACGAGATCCACGAGGCATCGACCCTCATCCAGTCCGCAGCCCATGAAGACGCCAACATCATATGGGGCGTGGTCATCGACGAAAGCATGTGCGAACAGATGGCCATCACGGTCGTGGCAACCGGGTTCTCCAGCAAGCCAATCGTTCTCTCCAGCACCGAAGAGACGGTGATCATCCCGTCCCGCGAGAAGCACTCCGCCACCATCATCGACTACAACAGGCCGGCCTTCATGCGGAAGAAAGAACTGAGCGGGGAGAAAGAGGTCGTGAGGCTGGGGATGGTCGTGGACGACAGCATCCTGGATGAAGAATCCTACAATGTTCCCACATTTCTGAGGAAGAAAGCCGACTGAGGGAACGATTTTCGATGAGGCCGACACGAGTCGAGATCGATCTGTGCGCTATCAAAGGCAATCTGGAAGCCATCCGCGCATGGACGAAAACCAAGGTCATGATGGCCATCAAGGCCGATGCATACGGCCACGGCGCCCAGGTCGTGGGGAGGTTCGTTCAGGAACACCGCCTCGCGGACATGCTCGGTGTCAGCTGCATCGAAGAGGGCATTCATCTCCGGGAGGCCGGCATATCCCTGCCCATTCTCGTATTCGGTCTGATCAATAATCGGGATGACTGCGACACCATCTTCTCCCACCGGCTCACCCCTACCCTGGTGGACCGCGCCCCGGTGAAAGACCTCGTCGCCGCAGCCCGCAAATGGAACCGCCCCGTCCCGGTGCACCTGAAGACCGACACCGGCATGGGCAGACTCGGCCTCACTCCGGATGAGAGCATCGCATTGGCCCGGGACATCGCCGAGGTCCCGGAGATCAGAATATCCGGGATCTACACGCACTTCCCTGTCTCCGACGTACCCGGCCACCCGTTCACTCCTGTGCAGATAGCCGCATTCACCGATCTCATCGATCGCCTGAAAACGCACGGCATCTCCACCGGCAGCCGGCACTGCGCGAACTCGGGCGCCATTCTCAATCACGAGGGAACATATCTCGACATGGTGCGGCCGGGCATCCTGTGCTATGGTCTGTACCCCTCACCCGAGATCCCGAAAACGCTCAAGGTCGTCCCGGCAATGGCCCTGAAGACCGCGATCATATTCACCAAACGGGTGAAGAAAGGGACCGGCCTCTCCTATGGGCTCACGTATCGCGCCCCGAAGGACACCTGCATCGCCACGATCCCCATCGGGTATGCCGACGGATTCCCTCGCTCGCTGTCGAACATCGCCAGGGTAACTATTCAGGGCAAGACATACCCCGTCGTGGGAAGGATCTGCATGGACCAGAGCCTTATCGATCTGGGCGACGATCTCTATCCGGTCGGCCAGGAGGTGACGGTCTTCGGACGCGAAGGTATCACCGCTGAAACCCTCGCCTCCTGGAACAACACCATTCCCTACGAGATCACCTGCAACATGAGCCGACGGGTGCCTCGCACATATTCAAACGATATTCCCGCCAGCCGGCCTTGATACATTCCGGATCATCTCTTTCGTATTCCGAAAAAAACCACCGCCGGAATATCGATTTTCCTGCCCGACCGCACCCCGCATTCCCTATCCCCGCGCCGACAATAAAAAAGAAGGGGACGGGCAGGCGCCCATCCCCTTCTCCTCTCGGGGAGAGAGGTATTGTTACCGCTTCCGCACGCTGTAGTAGCTGCTCGTGTAGCTCCGCCCCTGCGCGTCATACCCGACGACTGCCCAGTACACGGTCGTGCCCGAAGGGATGAACCAGTACCAGAGCACGGGGTGCATGCTGCACGAAGTGCCGCTGCCTGAATAGATGGTGGTGAACAGCTTTTTGTCCAGCGAGGCATATACCTTGAATTTCACCATGCCCTCCGCGCTCCACGTGAAGGTCGGGTTGTTGCGTGTCACGGCGCCGGTCTGGGGGCTGAGCAGCTGGACGGCGGCCGCCTCCTGCTGCACCGAGACAGTGACGCTGTCCGGGCTGGAGGTGTCGGTCCCGTCATATACTCTGAGCTCGAACACATAGGTCCCAGCCTCTGTAGGGATGAACGTCGGGGCGGCCGTGTTCGATCCGACGACAGAAACCCTGGTTCCCGAGACCTGGGACCAGATGTAGGAGATGTTGTCGCCGTCCGGGTCATAACTGTCGCGCCCATCGAGGGTCACCGTCTCGCCGACGTTCGCTGTTCTGTCGTCACCTGCATCCGCGACAGGGACCTGATTGACGTTGTCCACTGTCACGGTCACGCTGTCCTGGGAAACGGTCCTGCCGTCCGACACCCTGACCGTGAAGGTCAGCACGCCCGATGTAGTAGGGGTGAAGTTCGGGCGGACCGTTGCGGCGTTGCTCAGCGTTACTCTGGCGCCGGAGGTCTGTATCCACGAGTACGTGAGGATATCACCATCGTCATCAAAGGAACCCGATGCATCGAGGGTCGTCAGATCACCCACGTACACCAGGATATCGTCTCCGGCATCGGCCACCGGGGCGCTGTTCTGTTTCAGAACCCTGACCGTAACCCTGTCGGGAACCGAGGATGCTTTACCGTCGGAAACCACCAGCTCAAATTCCCTGGTCCCTTCCGAGGCTGCATCGAAATACGGCGCTGCGGTCTGTGATCCGTGAAGCTCCACCTGTATCCCGGAGAGCTGCCTCCAAGAATAGCTCAGGGTGTCTCCGTCGGGGTCGGACGAGGCGCCGCCGTCAAGCGTCACCCGCTGGCCGAGCTGAACATCCTGGTCCTGGCCCGCGTCTGCAGTGGGAGCCTGGTTCTCCGGGGCGTTGACAGTGACGACGACCTCGTCCGCAGAGCTCGACAGAAGGCCGTCGGAGCAGGTCACCGAGAAGCGGTACTGTCCCGCCGCCGTAAAGGTCACGGCGATATCCTGGCTCGCCATATCGGGAAGCACGACCCCGGTCCCGGAAACGAGCCTCCACAGGTAAGACAGGGAATCGCCGTTGGGGTCTGTGCCGGCGGCATGAAGGGTGACCCGTGTCTGTGCATCGATCGTCATATCATTGCCCGCGCTGACACTGGGGGCAACGTTCCTGACGGTGACATTCACGGTATCGCTCGACGACGACTTGCCGTCGAAACACTTGAGCATGAACCGGTAGACGCCAGCCTTGGTACCCACAAAGCTGGCTCGGACACTGGTCGCGTTCTCGATCTGGACGGATACCGGCCCGGACACCTGGGACCAGGTGTACTTGAGCGTATCGCCATTCGGATCGCGGGATCCTGAGCCGTCGAGGTACACCCTCGTTGGGTTCACGGTCTGATCGGCTCCGGCATCAGCGACCGGCAGGTTGTCGGACGGGCTCGTGGGATCGCTGTTGTTGTAGTACTCCTCCAAGTTGGATATGCCGTCTCCGTCGAGATCGCCCGAGGCATCTCCGGGGTTGCTCGGATCGAGCCCATGAGAGGCTTCCCATGTATCGGGCAGCCCGTCACCGTCGGTATCGAGCCTGAGCTCGATGGTGTCACTGGCCGGTGTGCTCATCCAGTTGCCTGAAGCATCTTTGAACCTCGCATACACGGTCTTCACGCCGTCGCCGGCAGTCAGGGCCCACTGCTGAGATGTGGCATAGGCGACCTCGCTCGACCAGGACTTCCCGTCGTTGCTGAAACGCATGCCGGTGACTGAGCCGCCGGCGTCGGTTGCGGACAGGGTAAGCGTCACGGCTCTGCTCGGAGTCGTGGCGCTGCCGCCGTTGATCACAACCGTTCCCGTGGGCGGCGTCGAGTCCGAGATGGGGATATTCACGCTGGCTTCCGCGGAATAATCCGACTCGTTTCCCGAGGTGTCGTAGGCGGTGACCGCCACGTAATAGGTTCTCCCGCTCTGGGCGTTGTCCAGCCGGTAGTTCGTGGTCTTGCCCACATCTATTCCGGCGCTGTACGCTCTCGACTGGTTACCGAAGTAGACCTTGTAACCCGCAAGGTCGGCCTCGGTGTTTGCATTCCAGCTCACACTGATCGAGGCGGCGAATGCCAGAGAAGAAAAAATGAACACAAAGGCAAGAAAACAGAAAAAACCACGTAATGCCCTCATTATATCACCTCCAGTAGTTCCAATCACTGCGGAAACCCTTGAGGCAAATTGGGGGCCAAGACGAATAATTCAATTATTCAATAGGCTTACATGACTACAGCTCTGAGATGAGCAACACTTTCGTATGTGAACGTTACTGTTTCGTAACCGATTTCAAGGCCTTGCAAGAATGTTTTCGGCCACTGCCAGGGCTTCCTGCACCGTATCGACAGAGATATAGCCGGAACCTGATCCGATGGCGTCGTACGCCGGAGATGCCAGTGATATGACCGGCGTGCCGGCCTTGAGTGCCAGGGCCACCTCGGAGATGGCGCCGAAGGATCCCTTCAGAGCGACGATCACGTCCGATGTCCGGACGATGACAGCATTGCGCGCGTCAGACATGCCCGTGAAAATGGGGATATGGACATATTCGTTGGGATAGCCCTGAAGGGGCCGGTTCTTTTCGTTGGGAAGGATGCCTACGACGAGCCCGCCTGCAAGAAACGCCCCCTTCGATGCCGCCCTCATAACGCCTCCGCCGCCGCCCGTGACGAGGATGCACCCCATGGCGGCGACTCCCGCGCCCATCTCCTCGGCGAGGGCAAGAGTGCGCTCATCCGCAGTGCTCCCGCCCACTATGCCGATGATGCCGGATCTGCGCCCGATGTCTGGAATCTGGTGAGTCACTCTGCGTCCTCCGCTCCCGAACCGACGGCCGTACAGACACGCTTCCCGGGGTCAATACGGCGCGGAAAGCCCTTTGCATCTTCAGGGACATGTCCCTATTATCATAAAAAAGGAGATCGCACAGCCGGCTATCTCTTTTGCAGGAAGGATGGTCTTGAAATAATCAGCAGGAGTGTGTCATGCTCGCATACATGAGAAAAGTCGTTTCCTTCGTGCTTTCCCTGATTTTCCTCTGCACCCCTCTGACGGCATCCGCCATGGGCTTTGAGGAGGAGCGCACGATCGCCCGGGAGATCATCACGCTCCTGGATTCTCAGGGTCTCATCGTCTACGACCAGGAAATCACTTGGCCGGTCAAGATGGTGACCGACCGGCTGGCGGATCATGTAAAAGATCCTATCTATACGTTCCAGGTCCATGTGGTCATGGACAAATCGATCAACGCCTTTGCCATCCCCGACGGGCACATCTTCATCAATATCGGAACCATTCTTTTCGCCAGGGACATAGATGAGCTCGCTGCGGTCATCGGCCACGAGATGGGGCATGCTCAGCTGAGACACATCCCGGAAACCATCAAGGAGCAGAAGAAAATCACTGCTATGAGCATTGCGGGAATGATACTGGGCACTCTCGTGTCGTCCAAGAACCCGCAGGTCGGCTCGGCGATGGTCCTTTCTTCGCTGGGAGGGGGGGAAAATATCAAGCTCGCCCATTCACGCCGCTATGAAAACGAGGCGGACGAATTCGGGAACGACCTCATGCGCGCCTCGGGCTTCAGCCCTTCTGCCATGAACAGATTCCTCGTGAGGCTGGGGCCGTTCTCCGGAGGGGCCAATATCCCCGAGTATCTGCTGACCCATCCCCACATAACGAACAGGCTCTCCGCAACCTCTCAGGACATCCCGAACCCTCAGCCCGACGAACACTACTGGACCCTGTACGCGAGCACGGCCGGCCTGGTTCTCCCGGAGGAAGAGGCCGTGCAGAGGGCGCAGGGCATTCCTGATCCCTACCGAAGGCTCGCCCTGGGGCTGGCGGAGACGAGAAAAGGGCGGCACGAGGAGGCGCTAAGGCACCTGAACGGCCTGGATCTTCCTCTGGCATATGCATACAAGGGGCTCAATCTCGCCATGGCCGGAAAAAAGGATGAGGCATATCCCTACCTGAAAAAGTACGGCAACTCAGCCCGGACGAGAATCGTGCTAGCCGAGATCATGGAGGAGCGGGGGGAATTCGACGAGGCGGTTTCTCTCCTGGCGCCCTATCAGAAACAGAACATCCAGGTGGACTACAAGCTGGGTCTGCTCTACGAAAAATCATCGAAGCAGGCCTTGTCGCACGTATCGTTTGCCAGATATTTCTTCAAGACCGGCAAGTACAAGGCGAGCATATACCATATCGACCAGGCGCTGAAGCAGGAGAAGGAGATCGACGTCACGGTGGCCGAAGAGCTCAAGGAGATGAAAAAGCTCGTCGGAAAGCTCGAAAAGCCCTGACGGTCAGCTGTCCATCAGCAGCGCCCTGACCTTGGTTATATCAAACGTCTCTCCCTCTCCCGTGTCCTCACAGAAGGCCTCCACGAAAGGAATCCCGTCCTTGCGGAACAGGTAGAGGGGGCTGATCCTCTTCACCTGGATCTCTCCGTATCCCTGTCTCGGGTAGAAAATGACGACATCTCTTCCGTCATGGAGCGCCTTCTCGAAGATTCCCTCTCCCTTGGTCCCGTACGGAAGAGGCGTCACCATGCCGAACGGGAAGACCCCTTCCCTGCGTGCTTCTTTCCACTGGCTTTTCTGTTGAGGCACGACAGGGGTCATCCTGCCCCATCCGGCTCCCTCGCCGCTCTCGTCTTCGAGGATCGCTCCCCGGACAATCACGTCATTCTTGGACAGCTGGGCCAAAACTTCTTCCTCGCAATTTCCGGGAATCCGGTAAATCCCAGGCAGCACTTCGCTCAGTCCTCGGGGGGGCCGGTCATCCGTACGGGAAAGGACGAGAAACGTTCCCCGGAGTATGCAGGCCTCGGTGTGAGCGAGTATCCAGCCCTGGACGGTCTTTCCGACGTTGTCGGGAAGCTCGTGTCGCGAGATTCTCTCGAGGAACCCCCTGATCTTCTCAGCGTCCCATCCCAGGTGAAGCGCCCGGGTGATCGACCGTTTGGTGATCTGGTAGATGCTCACCACGTCGGAGCGCACGAGATCCGCCATCTCGCCCAGGTTCAGCAGATCGACGGGGTCAAAGTCTCCCGGCGCCAGGATCTCCATGTTCGGCTGTATGACGACATCCTCGCTGTAGGCGTGCAGAGAAACCTGGATCCTGCCGGTCTTCAGCGCGCTGAAGGTGTGTTCCGATAGGCGGAGCCACCGGCCGGAGTCGTCCCGCTGCAAGACGCCGAGATCCAGCCACTCTTCGATCAGCGAATGCACGATTCCGTCAGCTCGGACTTCATCGGGGTTTCGGCTGATGATGAAGAGTGTCAGAGCCCGTGAAAAATAGTCTTCACGGAGCGCCCTGTCCGCCATGATGGCATGCACCTTGTGGTCCAAGCCTGGATAGGGCCTGCACGACCGGATGAATCTCCACACGGGATACCTGGCGTCGCCGTCTGCGGCGAATTCGCTGCTCGCCTGCTGCGACACCCTCAGAACGCCTTTGGACTCACGGATGCATCCGAGCTCCACGAGCTCCCAATAAAGACGCTCATAATCTGCGACAGGGCCCAGCCTCTCTTCAAGGATCTGCCATCCCCGCTTGAAGGGTTCCATGCCCGCTTTGCAGCGTATGCCCGATACACGCAGGGTATTGAGCAGGGCAATGTGGCCTGAGATGCTCACCTTCCGGGGCTCTCTCCAGGTGAAATCACCGGTATTGCCCTGGTAGCGTTTGCGCTTTTCTTCGAGGAGAGGGTACATCGACGGCAAAAGGATGATTGGGTCTCTTCCCGAGAGCCCTCCCTGGAATACGATCCCCATGCTGCCGAGAAACGTGAGGTCCTGTCTGAGCTGTTCGTATTCCGGCAGATACAGCGCCGTGAGCAGGTCCCAGGATATGCTTCCGCCCAGCTCGTAGAGGTCCAGGAGTATGGCGGTCTGCCTGGCGGTGAGGCCTTCGAGAATTCTCTCGAGCCTGGCCTCGTCGCTCAGTCCCTCTGCGAGCTTGCGGCTGTCCGCCGTCTTCCCGAGTATGTGCGCGGAGAGGATCTCCACCATGTACGCCGGGATATGCGAAACGAGATCATAGGTCGATGTCACGCAACCCCCACTCCTCGATCGTGTATTTATATCCTTGCTCTGCCAGGAATATTTGCCGTTTGTGCGCGAACTCCTCTTCGGAGGTTCTCCTGCTCACCAGGGTGTAGAACGTGGAGACCCGGCATTTGGGTCTGAGAATCCTTCCCAGCCTCTGGGCCTCTTCCTGCCTCGATCCGAAGGTGCCCGAAACCTGGATGGCCACCGACGCATCGGGAAGGTCGATAGCGAAATTGGCCACCTTGGAGACCACCAGCACCGGAATCTCTCCTCCCCGGAAGGCGGCGTAGAGAGAGTCTCTCTTCGCATTGGGTGTAGAGCCGGTGATGAGCGGCGCCCGCAGCTTGTCCGCAATCCTTCTGAGCTGGCTCACGTACTGCCCGATGATCAGCACCGGCTCGTCTGGGTGCTGCTGGATGATCCTTTTTAACACTGCATCCTTCAGGATATTCTCTGAAGCGATCCTGAACTGGGCGCGGTCTCCCTGCATTACATACTCTCTCTGTTTTTCAGGGGAAAGCGGCAGACGGATCTCATAGCAGATCGCTTCCGCGATAAAGCCCTTCTGCTCGAGCTCTTTCCAGGGCACATCGTAGCACTTGGGGCCCACAAGCGAGAAAGCGTCCTCCTCAAGGCCGTCTTCGCGGATGAGAGTGGCTGTGAGGCCGAGCCTCCGCTTGGCCTGGATCTCCGTGGTGGCCCGGAATACCGGCGCCGGGACCACGTGCACCTCGTCATAGACGAGCAGCCCCCAGTTCCTTGCCTTCATGAGCTGCATGTGCTCGAACTCGCTTTGCCTGCTTTTACGGTAGGTGAGCATCTGATACGTGGTGACCGTGACCGGTCGCACCTCCTTTTTGTTGCCCGAATATTCACCGATGTCCTCGCGGCCCAAGGTCGTTTTGTCCAGAAGCTCGGTGATCCACTGGCGCACGGCCGAGACATTGGTGCACATGATGAGCGTCTGAGTTCTGGCCCGCGCCATTACCTCAATGCCCACGATGGTCTTCCCGGCTCCGCAGGGAAGCACAACGATTCCCTGCCCGCCGCGGATGCTTCCCCCTGCCCAGAAATGGTCGCAAGCCTCCTTCTGATACCGGCGCAACGCGAACTCCCGGCCGCCTGAGGTGACGTCTCTGACCGCAATATCGAGCCTGTCGCCCGTATCATAGCCCACCAGATCGTGGGCGGGGAACCCCGCCTTGATGAGCTGGTGCTTGAACCGGCCGCGCACCTGTTCGTCAATCGTGAATATCCGGGGCGACACCTGTCTCCGAACCATATCCCTTATGCCCGGCTTGGCCAGTATCTGATCCAGGAGCTCCGCCGATTTGACCTCGACAAGCAGCTCGCGGCCCTCGTGCTTCATCATGCGCACAGCGTCCCATCTCTCAAAGGCGTCACGAATCTTGAAGAGCACCCCTGACGGGACTTCATACCGGCAATATCGCCCGAGCGCTTGGAGAACATCCGTGTGTGAAATCCCGAGGGCGGCAGCGTTCCATACGCTCAGCGGGGTAATCCTGTAAGTATGGACATATTCGGGCGATTTTATCAGCTCCGCAAATGGGAGTATGGCATCCCGGGCACGCTCGAACTCGGGAGACTGCACCTCGAGGAGGATGCTCCCGTCACTCTGCACAATAATGGGTTTATCCTGTATAGACATTGGAATAAAACAGATTCACACAGATATAATCAAAACGCAAGGGGTCATTTCCCCTGTCATGGAGCCCTGCCGTCCTGAATATCAACCTCTGTCCGAGCAAGGGCATCGCCTGTGGCTCCTCCTTCTCGAGAAAACGCCGACGACCCGGGACCTCTGGGAAATTTACTGTTGCCAACCATTATCAAATGGCAGACAATATCATGATCCCATCATTCTTTGGAGAATAATGTATGAAGGCCCTAGAAAATAACCCGATGAACATAACGCATACAGATATCGTTGTGGGAATCCCTTCCTACAACGAGGCCGCCACCATCAGCTTCCCGACTTCTCAGGCGGCCCTCGGCCTCCAGGAGCATTTCAATCATATGGATGCGGTGATTATCAACTGCGACAACAACAGCACCGACGGAACAGGGAAGGTATTCCTGAACACGGACACCCGGGGAATACCGAAAATCTATCTCTCGACCCCGAAGGGGGTCAAGGGCAAGGGAAACAACTTCAAGAACCTGTTCCGGAAGGTGCTGGAGCTCAATGCAAAAGCGGTCGTGGTCGTGGACGCCGACCTCAAGAGCATCACGCCCCGGTGGATCAAGAACCTCGGAGAGCCTCTGTTCAACGATTTCGGGTTCGTTGCGCCACTGTATGTACGGCACAAGTATGACGGCACCATTACGAACAATATCGCCTATCCGATGACCAGGAGTCTCTACGGCAGGCGGGTCAGGCAGCCTATCGGCGGAGACTTCGGCTTTTCCGGGACACTGGCGGGCATATTCCTCAAAAGCGGCCTGTGGGATGAAGACGTGAGCCAGTTCGGCATCGATATCTGGATGACCACCATTGCCATGAACGAGGGCGTCCCCATCTGCCAGGCGTTCATGGGAAGGCCGAAGGTCCACAAGCCCAAAGATCCTGCTGCGGACCTCGGACCCATGTTCAAGCAGGTAATCGGCACCATGTTCAATCTCATGGTTGCATACCGGGACAAATGGAAGGCCACGAAATGGAGCAAGCCGACCGCCATATTCGGTTTCGGGCTCGGAGAAGTGGAGATGCCGCCTCCTGTCGCCGTAAACAGGGAGAAGCTCTACCAGCGCTTCCGGGAGGGATTTCATACCAACTGGGATATCTACCGTTCCATCTTTTCGTTCGAGAATCTCCAGAAGGTGCGGGAGATAGCATCCTTAAGCTTGGATCATTTCGAGATGCCGGTCACGGTATGGGCCAAGATACTTTTTGATTTCGCGCTGGCCTACCACAAACAGACCCTGGAAAGATCCCGGGTGATCGAGGTCCTGATCCCCCTGTATTACGGGATGACACTGTCTTTTGTCAATAAAACCCAAGGAATGTCCATACAACAGGCGGAGGAGTTTCTGGAGGATATGTGTCTGGTCTTCGAACAGACGAAGCCATACATCATAGACAGATGGAACTAATCGAAAAGGAGTAGCCCATGGCAAAGGTACTAATCGTTGACGATGAAAAGCATATACGGCTGCTGTATTCCGAAGAACTGAAGGAGGAAGGGTATGATGTTGCGCTGGCAGCCGACGGCAAAGACATCCTGCCGCGTATCGAACGGGAGCAGCCCGACGTGGTCGTCCTCGATATAAAAATGGTTTCGACAAACGGTCTGGATGTGCTGCAGGAGATCAGAAACAAGTACTACAATCTCCCGGTCATCCTCTGCAGCGCTTACGGGAGCTACAAGGTGGACATCAAATCCATTGCAGCCGATGCATACGTGGTCAAATCATCGGATCTGACGGAGCTCAAGAACAAGATAGCCCAGGTGCTGGAAACCTCGGTCCCTGGAAAAGAGTAGCGGTTTGCACATCAAGGCGGATCTCCACGTCCATACCAGGGCCTCCGACGGCGACCTCGACCCCGCAGAGATCGTTTCCCAGGCGCTGTACAGCGGCCTCGATGCGGTTGCCGTCACCGACCATGACACCGTGACGGGGACGGTGGAAGCTCTCGAGGCCGCACGCGGGCTTGGCATCGAGGTCATCGCCGGCGTGGAAATCAGCGCGGTCTTTGAGCCCGGTACGCTCCATATCCTCGGATATTTTCCCTCCTACCCCGAAGGCTTCGAGCAGGTACTGAGGCCCCTGCAGGAGGCCAGGGATCTCCGCTATCCCAGGATCGTCGGGAAACTGCGGCAGATGGGTATTGACGTCTCACTCGACGATATCCAGGAAATTGCAGGCTCGGCCCAGATCGGGCGACCGCACATCGCGAAGGCGCTCATTCGAAAAGGCTTTGTCAGAGATTTCGAAGATGCGTTCTCGCGCTACCTGGCAAAAGGCAGGCCCGCATATGTCGACAAGGAGAAGATGAGCTTTTCTGAGGCGATCCGGGCCATCCTCGATCACGGGGGAGTGCCGGTGCTGGCCCACCCGTTCACTCTGGAGCTTCCAAAGGCCGAGCTCCTGAGCTTCATACGCGAGCTCGTGGACTGCGGCCTGCAAGGGATAGAGATCTCCTATCCCGAGCATACCAGGGCGCTGAAGAGGCTTTTCGCCGAAATAGCCCGGGAGCACGGCCTGCTCGTCACCGGAGGCACTGACTACCACGGCCAGGGCCACGGGGGGCTGATGATCGGAGCATACGGTCTCGACAAACAGGGGCTCGAACTATTCCGGGAGCGGCTGTACCAGAAATCGGTTCAGTGAGCACTCCCTCCCGCTGTTTCTTTCCGACCCCTCCCGGCCGCTCCATGACCTTTTTCATGGAGATTTCACCCCCCAGGCTGTTCAGGCACATGGGGGCCGGGAGTCAGGCTCTCAAGGGCCGTGATCGTTCTGCGAATGCACTCCCGCCCGTTGTCTTTTCTCTCTTGACAGGCTCCGGCCTCTTGTCTATCTGAAAATGTGGCGAACATGCTGGGAGATAACGATCATCCCGCTGAAAGAGTCCTGTCATCACGCAGCCGTGAGAGGAAAACGACGCCGCTGGGAGAATGCCCATGTTTTCGAAGAATGTCCTTGACCAGGTGGGGAATACCCCCATTGTGTGTCTCAAGTCGGTATTGGGAGCCAATATCTTTGCAAAGGCCGAGCACCTCAACCCGGGCGGGAGCATCAAAGACCGGGTTGCGCTGTTCATGCTGGAAGAAGCGGCGAAGAGGGGGAGCCTCAAGCCCGGAGACACCATCGCCGAACCGACGTCCGGCAACACCGGCATCGGCATCGCGCTCGTCGGCGGCATGATGGGCCATAAGGTGATCATCGCCATGCCTGAGAACATGAGCGAGGAGCGCAAGAAGATCATCAAGGCGCTCGGGGCCGAGCTCATCCTCACTCCTGCGAAACAGAGCGTAGAGGGCGCGATCAACGCCGTCAGAGAGCTCCAGAAGAACCGCTCGGACATCTATATCCCCCAGCAGTTCGAGAACTCGGACAATCCACTTGCCCACTATTTGACCACAGGCCCGGAGATCTGGAGCCAGCTCCGTCATCATGTGGACATCTTTGTCTCCGGCCTCGGTTCGGGCGGCACCCTCGGAGGGGCGGGAAAGTATCTCAAGGAGCGCAACAGAGACACCATTATCGCGGCGGTCGAGCCCAAGAACGTATCGGCCCTGCTGGGCCATGAGCCCGGGCTGCACAAAATAGAGGGAATCGGTGACGGTTTCATTCCTCCGGTCCTCGATACGTCGCTCATCGATGAGGTCATCGAGGTGACGGACGAAGACGCGGTCGATACGTCGCGCATGCTGGCCCGCGGGGCCGGCCTTCTGGTGGGAACCTCTTCGGGAGCGAACGTGTGGGCCTGCATTCAGATGGCCAGAAAATACGGAAACGACAAAATCATAGCAACGGTGCTCCCGGACAGGGCGGAGCGGTACTTCAGCACCAGCCTTATTTAAAAGAGAAATTTATTTCCGTTTCCGTTCGACAAAATTTCCCCGGCAGAGGTGTTTCCAAGAGACACCTACTGAGTTAATCTTGTATTATCGCTTTATTATATGATCATCATCGATGGCATTCGGGTTGCAAGAGGAGTGTACCCGAGAAGATTCCGATTTTTCAAGGATCCTTCTTCAGGGTTGCCTAACTCCCGCCTCTCAGTGAAAAGGATCTCCTCTTTGGATGAGGGAGATCCTTTTTTCCATTTGCGGCGCACCGCAGGGTCCGCGAGTATGACCGCATGATAATGACTGCACGGATCCCAGCTATGATGGGTTATAAAGATATCCTATACAATCTCCGAATTATTCACTATGATGGACTCGATGGAAGGCAGGGAAATCCGGCAGCCGGAGGCACAGCCTCCGGATATCAGCGTCATCATCCCCATGTACAACGAGCGTGAAAACGCCTCCGACACGATCCGGCGGGTCGCCGCCGCCATTGAACAATCCGGCCGGACCTACGAGATCATCCCGGTCAATGACGGGAGCAGCGACGACACTCTCTCTATCCTGAACACCATAGCCGACAGCAATACCCGCGTGCGCGTCGTGTCATACGGGCGGAACGGAGGCCGGGGCAAGGCCCTTCGGTACGGGTTGCGGTCGGCCCGGGGCCGCTACATCGCCACCATTGATGCGGATCTCTCCTACGATCCCGGGTATATCGTCGAGATGGCCGGTGTCCTCGACGAGGAGCACGACATCGACATGGTCCTCGCAAGCCCCTACATGAAGGGGGGCAGGACCGAAGGCGTTCCGCGCGACAGGCTCTTCATATCGCGCCTGGGAAACAGGATACTCCAGCTGGCCATACCCGGCGAGCTCCATACGCTCACCTGCATTGTCAGGTGCTATCGCAACGAGGTGATCAAAAGCCTCGATCTCGAATCCGACGGCAAGGAGATCCATCTGGAAATCCTCTCAAAGGCCATGGCAATGGGATACCGGGTGAAGGAAATCCCCGCGGTCCTTACATCGAGGAAAAAAGGCTCGTCCAAGTTCGCCTTCAGGGCGACCGCCTTGTCTCATATCGTCTTTACCGTCTTTGAGAGGCCGAGCCTTCTCTTCGGGTTTTTGGGCCTCATCCTCACGCTGATCGGATTTGGTTTCGGCATTTATATCATCGCCCTGTACTCTGTTGAAGCCTTGAATCCCAACAGGCCCCTGATCACCCTGATGATTCTGTTCATCCTGGGCGGCATGCAGATTCTCTCCTTCGGGTTCCTCGCCTCCCAGATCAATTACCTGCGAAGGGACGTGCTCTTGAGCCGCAAGGCCATTTCCCGCATACTCGAGCATCGGCCTGAGCAAAACGAATCTCCCCCGAGCGAAGGAAGCTCCCTGTCCGAGAAGAAATCCGCTTGACAACAGGTGTTATTCATGGTTCCAATATTTCCATTAGAGTAATATTGTCATACAATTGAGGAACCTTTTTCAGAAGCACCGCTTGTTCACAGGCGGGCGCCACCCCTTGCACCGGCGCCCTAGTATTATCTGAAAAAAGAGGAGGTAATCATGGCTAATCTCATTCTCGATGAAAGGGATCAGAAATTCGTCCTGTTCGAAATGCTCCAGGCGCAGAAGCTCTGCGATTTTCCGAAATTCACGGAGTTCTCTCAGGATATGTTCGAGATGATACTGAATGAAGCGCAGAAATTCGCCGTGGAGGAAGTGTTCCCTACCCTGGAAGAGTCGGACAAGCAGGGCTGCAAGCTCGTCGATGGACAGGTGCATGTCCCGGAGTGCTTCCACCGACCCTACAAGCTTTTCTGCGAGGCCGGCTGGAACTGCATGTCCGCTCCGCCCGAATTCGGAGGCCAGGGCCTGCCGTTCATCATGAGAATCGCTGCACACGAGTGGTTCATGCACAACTTCGCCTTTTCATCCTACCCGGGCCTCGGCGAGGGCGCGGCGCATCTGATTCATGTGTACGGCACCGAAGAACAGAAGCAGAAATATCTCCCGAAAATGAACAGCGGCCAGTGGGGCGGCACGATGTGCCTGACCGAGCCGAACGCCGGAACCGATGTCGGCAATCTGAGCACCAGGGCCATCCGCCAGCCTGACGGCACATTCCGCATCAAGGGCACCAAGATGTTCATCACCGGAGGCGACCAGGACCTCACCGAAAACATCATTCATCCTGTGCTCGCCCGCATCGAAGGCGACCCCGCCGGCACCAAGGGCATATCCATCTTCATCGTTCCCAAGTATCTCGTCAACAGCGACGGATCTCTGGGCAGGCGCAACGACTTCGAGATAGCCAAGATCGAAGAGAAAATGGGGATCCACGGCAGCTCCACCTGCGTGATCAACTTCGGCGACAACGGCGAGTGCTACGGCGAGCTTTTGGGCAACGAGCGCGAAGGCATGAAGATCATGTTCCAGATGATGAACGAGGCCCGGGTCGCCACCGGCCTGCAGGGCGTCACGAGTGCCAGTATCGCTTATCTCCATGCGTTGCAGTATACCAAGGAGCGGCTCCAGGGGTCGTCCCTCATGGAGTTCAAGAACCCCGAAGCCCCTCGGGTGCCTATCATCGAGCATCCCGATGTGCGCCGGATGCTTCTGTGGATGAAGTCCAACGTGGACAGCATGCGCGCACTGATGTACTACGCCACCCTGTGCGGCGATATCGCGATGAACACGAAGGACGAATCCGAAGTAGACAAGCGGCTGGGAATCTTCGAGGTGCTTACGCCCATTATCAAGGCGTACTGCACTGATGTCGGGTTCAGGGTTACGGAAACAGCGATGCAGTGCTATGGGGGTTACGGCTATTGCAGCGAATACCCGATCGAGCAGTTCATGCGCGACGAGAAGATCGCCAGCATCTACGAGGGCACCAACGGCATCCAGGCCCTCGACCTCATCGGAAGAAAGCTGGGCATGAAGAAAGGCACTTATTTCATGCACCTCCTCGGCGAGATGAACTCGACCGTTGCGCAGGCCAGAGAGAACCTGCAGGTCAAAGACCTCTGTGATGACGTGCAGGCCGCGATCAACTCACTGGCCGAGATGAGCCTCTTCTTTGCATCGAGCGCAAAGGCGGGGAAATTCCTCATCCCGGTGGGCAACGCCTACCCGTTCCTCATGATGATGGGCAAGGTGGTATCGGCATGGATGCTCCTGTGGCAGGCGGATGTAGCATCGCAGAAGCTCTCTTCTTTGAGCGGGGAGAGAGGAGTGGATACCGCCGATCGGGGTGCGTTGAACGCGCTGGTGAAAGAAAATAAAGAGGCGGCCTTCTACGACGGCAAGATCAAGGGCGCCAGATACTTCATCAAGAACGTGCTCCCCGAGATCGAAGGCACGATCAAGGCGATCAAGAGCGAAGATCTCTCCATCATGGAAATCGCTGCAGAGAGTTTCGCCTCGTAGCGAAAAGCCCATGCCCGGCACAGTCAGCGGGGAGCCTGCTCTCCTCCCCCTGATTGTGTCTCCCTTCTTCATGACTTCGCCGGTGAAGCGTCATGGGACCCGCGTCTGCGGCAGGTCGTTCGTGTGCCGCACCTTTTCGATGCGGGTCTTCCCTTCACCGCCACGGGAGAGTGGACTTCTTCCTTCCCCTCTGTTCTCTCGGGATATGTATTGGGAAAAGGAAAGATGAACCCGTTTCCACCCTCTTGCCGATTTCATGTGAACCCTTCCTTCGGTTTCTGTCCGGGCATGTATGTTTCCCATGGACGATTCTCTTGTCCTACGATACTATATCCAGTGTTGACATGTTTTTCCTGCAGGAAGGGGCCATGAGCGAGGATCGCAAAACAGAGGCGCGGCTGAGGGATGAGATCAGGGAGCTCAAGTCACGCATCAGGGACCTCGAAACCCGCCAGTCACGGTGCCTCCAGGCGGAAGAAGCCCTGAGACAGTCGGACGCCTTTTATCGCACCTTCTTGGAGAACACCGGCACGGCAACCATCATCATCGAGGAGGACACCACCATATCCATGCTCAATGTGGAGTTCGAGATGGTGACCGGCTACACTCGGGACGAGATCGTAGGCAGACCCTGGACGCGCTATGTGGCCGAGGAGGACATCGCCCGGCTCCTGAAGTATCATGTCGAGCGGAGAAAGGACCCGGAAGCGGCCCCACGGAACTACGAGTTCAGAATCATCACGAAAAACGGAGAGCTCAGGGATATCTTCATGACTATCGCCGTCATCCCGGGCACCAAACTCAGTGTTGCGTCCATGCTCGATATCACCGAGCGCAAGCAACTCGAAAAAGAGATCCTCGACATATCGGAGCGCGAGCGTCAGAAGATCGGCCAGGAGCTCCACGACGACCTGGGGCAGCACCTGGTGGGCATCGAGGTCATGACCAAGGTGCTCAGAAAAAACTTGGAAAAAAGATCTCTTCAGGACGCGCAGTATGCCGGCGAGATCTATTCCCTGGTAAAGGAGGCCATCGTCAAGACGAGGCGGCTCGCACGGGGCTTGTGCCCGGTCCACCTTGTGGCCAACGGGCTCGAGCACGCCCTGAGCGAACTGGCCTCGTCCGCGGAGTCGATGTTCGGCATATCATGCACCTTCACCTGCCCGACCCGGATGCCGGTGACCGATACCACGCGGGCGACCAACCTGTACTATATCGCTAAGGAGTCCATCCGCAACGCCGTGGAGCATGGACGCGCCGACCGGATCGAGGTGGAGCTCCTGGAAGAGCAGGGTTTTGTGCGGCTGAATGTGCGCGACAACGGCAGGGGCATGGACCCGTGTGCCCAGCCTAAGGGCATGGGGCTCCGCATCATGAACTACCGGGCGCGGATGATCGGCGCGAACCTGCGGGTGCACCCCGGTGAGCAGGGGGGAACGGTCGTCAGCTGTCTCTTCGACGCGCACGGGAAAAGCGGACTCGAGAAAGGACAGGACGAACCGTGAAAACCAGGCGCACCATCCTCATCGTCGACGATCATCCCATTTTTCGGCACGGCCTGGCCCAGTTGATCAACCAGGAGCACGATCTCGAGGTCTGCGGCGAGGCCGAGGACTATCACAGCGCCCTAACATGCGTTGAGCGCCTTGCTCCCGATCTGGTGATCGTGGACATCACCCTGAAGAACATGAGCGGCATCGACCTCATCAAGGACCTCCACAGATTCTACCGCACGCTTCCCATGCTCGTGATCTCCATGCACGAGGAATCGCTCTATGCCGAGCGCTCGCTGCGGGCAGGCGCCAGGGGATACATCATGAAGCAGGAGGCCTCCGAGTCGGTCATCGACGCCATACGCCAGGTCCTTCAGGGCAGGATCTACGCAAGCAGAGACGTGACCGACAGCCTGCTGACGCGTTTTGTGGAAGGCCAGCACTCCACCCTGGAATCACCCGTCCATGCCCTGACCGACCGCGAGCTGGAGGTGTTCCGGCTCATCGGCGAGGGGTTGGGCCTGAGCGAAATCGCAGACCGGCTCAACCTGAGCGCGAAGACCATCGGAACCTATCGGGAGCGCATCAAGGACAAGCTCGGAATAAAAAATGCGACCGAGCTCCTCCGCTACGCCATGAAATGGGTGGAAGAAGATCACATACCCCAAGAGAAAACCCGAAAGTAGGTCATCTCCCTACAGAATTTTCCACGATCCCGGTACAGAAGAACCGGCCGGTTCCCGATTGCGCGCGCGAGCCCTTTGCACGATCTATGGACTATGTTTGATACGATTCCATAGAAAAGGAGGGGACTATGAACGCGCAAGTGCATCGTACAGGAGAGACATACCGGTATCAGTTGAACATAAAACATCTTCTGCTCACAGCCCGCAATACGGCGCCGGATCAGGAGATCGTCTACCGTGACAGGGTACGCTACACCTACCGCGATCTCATAACCCGTATCAACCGGCTCGCAAGCGCCCTGTCGTCGCTCGGGGTGAAACCGGGTCACACGGTTTCGGTTCTGGACTACGACTCTCACCGCTACCTCGAGTGCTACTTTGCCATACCCATGATGGGAGCTGTCCTGTTCACGGTGAACTGGCGGCTCTCGCCCGAGCAGATCGAGTACACGGTCAATCACTCGGAGGCTCGCGTGGTTATTGTCCATGAAGATTTCCTTCCTCTGCTCGACTCGGTGAGAGACAGGCTCGGCAATGTCGAAAAGGTCGTCCTCATCACAGAAGATCAGGACCGGCTCCAGGCCGCGTCAGACATCGACGGCGAGTACGAAGACCTGCTTGCCAAGGCATCGCCACTGTACGACTTCCCGGATGTTCCTGAAGACACCAAGGCCACCACATTCTACACCACTGGAACGACCGGTCTGCCCAAGGGGGTGATGTTCACTCACCGGCAGCTGGTGCTCCATACCATGAGCATAGGCATCATGTTCGGCTGCCATGAGACACCCATGCGGTTTTCCTCCATCGATGTCTACATGCCCATCACGCCGATGTTCCATGTCCATGCCTGGGGCTTTCCCTATCTCGCCACCATGATGGGGGTGAAGCAGGTCTATCCGGGCAAATACGAGCCCGAGATGCTGCTGAAGCTCATCCTGGGGGAGAAGGTCACCATCTCGCACTGCGTGCCCACGATCCTGCAGATGCTGGTTGAGAGCCCGGTGGCGAAAAAGGTCGACCTCACGAGCTGGAAGGTGATCATCGGGGGCGCACGGCTGTCCAAGGGACTTGCCAGATCCGCGCTCGATCTGGGGATCAGGATAATGGCGGGCTACGGCATGTCCGAGACCTGCCCGGTCATCAGTGTGGCCAACCTCAAGCCCCACATGCTCTCCTGGGACAACGAGAAGAAGAGCGATGTCGTCATCAGGACAGGCCTCCCCATACCGCTCGTGCAGGTGGAGATTGCGGACTCTCAAGGCAGATTCCTGCCCCACGACGGCGAGAGCACCGGGGAAATCGTCATCCGTTCGCCCTGGGCCACCGAAGGCTACTTCAAGGACCCTGAGCGTTCGCAGGAGCTCTGGCGCGACGGCTGGCTCCATACCGGAGACGTGGCACACATCGACGAGCAGGGCTACATCCAGATCACGGATCGGCTCAAGGACGTGATCAAGACCGGCGGCGAGTGGATATCATCGCTCGACCTGGAAAACACCATGAGCATGCACGAGGCCGTCGCCGAAGCCGCCGCCATCGGCGTTCCAGACCCCAAGTGGGGGGAGCGGCCCAAGATGCTCGTGACCTTGAAGCCCGAGTTCATCGGTGCCGGGATCAACGAAGAGGTGCTCAGAAGCTTCATGAAAAAATGCGCCATGGACGGGAAGATCCCCAGATACGGAATCCCAGACTCCTACGAGATCGTGGAGGCCATCCCCAAGACCAGCGTAGGCAAGATCGATAAAAAGGAGCTCCGCAAGAGGTATCTATCCGATTCCTCCGGATTTGCCTCCAAATAATATGCAGGAGTGACACGTCTTCCCGGGAAACGGGGGCACCGCATGCACCGGCTGCGGGCCCCCGTTGACGGGCCAATTTACCGTTGATATTGAGCTTATTGTATTATATTAGTACTATATTATTTTGTAATCGAGTTGGTGCTCTCTCCCAGGCCGGGGGCTGACTCATGTCATCATCCGGGCAGGATCCGGTATTTCATGTGCCCGGATTTACCCTTGGATCTGTGCCGGAGCCACAGGCCGCTCCATATTTGAAACGCTGTTGTGTATCGGGAAGAGCCGGTCTTTTTTCCAGACGGCGAAATATTTCCCGATAGTGTTCTCACTCCACGGGGAGGTTTATTCCATGCAGAAGAAGGGATTCGGACAGGTTATCAGGGCCCTGCCCTCGCTCGCCTCCATGGAGCAGGCCAGAGGTCTGCTGCGAACATTTTTCAAGCAGTGGGGTGGGCTGAGCACGCTGCGCATCCTCCTGAACACCGGAAGCAAGGCCGGGCATCTGCGTACACTGCGGTCCCTCCTTTCCTTCAGGCTCGAGAACCTCGCACCCCACTTTCTCGTATCGCTGTGGGAGGTGTTCGGAGACCGCGAGGCGCTCATCTCGGAAACACGAAGGTACACCTATGCGGACATGAAGGCCAGGATCATGCGGCTGGCAAACGGCATGCAGTCGCTCGGCCTCAGGCCCAAAGACCGCTGTGCGGAGCTGCTCTACAACGGAAACGAGTTCTTCGAGGCATTCTTCGCCTGCTCCCTGATCGGGTGCCCCATGCCCTTTCTCAACTGGCACATGGGACGCGAGGACCTCATCGATGCGATCAACGCCACCCGGGCCAGGGCGCTGATTCTGAGCAGCGAGTTCGTGCCGGAGGTGCTGGCGATCAGGGATCGCATCCCCACGGTTGAGCACTGTATCGTAACAGGAAGCAGCGCCCCTGAGGGCATGATCTCCTATGAAGACCTGATCAGGCAATCGTCCGGGGGCATGCCCGATATCCGCTTTATCGTGGCGCTCAACCCCTACACCGGAGGCACAACGGGCACACCCAAGAATGTGAACTACTTCGACAGCATCGGCTATGCCTTCAGCGACCTCGCCGCCACGCCCGATGTCCCTCTGGAAGAATATCTGCGGTTCATGGCTCTCCAGTTCAGCTTCATGTACTACTTCGGCGGCACCGAGATCTCCGATCCTGTCACGAAGAACATGCGCTGTCTCATCCCGGGCCCTCTCTACCATGCGGGCACTATTGCCGCATGGGTGCCCTTCATCCTGCTGGGCGGCACGGGTGTGATCATGAAAAAGTTCGACCCATGCGAATTTCTCCGCCTCATCGAGAAAGAGCGCATCAACTGGGTATTCGTGGTGCCCGCCATGCTGGAAAAGATCCTGAGCCTGCCCGATGAGATAAAGAACCGCTATGACCTGAGCACCATGCACACTCTCATCTGCGCCGCAGCACCCGCCACTCCGGAGCTGAAGAAGGCCGCGAACGAGTATTTCCGCTCCCGGGGCTGCCATAAAAATGTCTTCACCGAGTTCTA
>ERZ795049.345-NODE-345-length-69980-cov-516.730869_pt1 | contig 69980 bp, 70 predicted proteins | sample MGYA00375133_ERZ795049 | MGnify/ENA primary metagenome ERZ795049 (study PRJEB30178, sample SAMN05720147) | activated sludge metagenome | isolation source: anaerobic digester from wastewater treatment plant | place: Japan | collected 2015-04-20 ... | reverse complement strand
TGTTTTTTATTTTACACTCTAATTACTTCTGGCACAACTTCCGGGGGGTAGTCCCCTGTTCAAAAAACGGGATGACACGGTCGTTTAAAATATCTGCCGCCGTAACAGGAATTTTTGCCGTATAGATTTTGGCAAATGCCACCGCAGAATAGGTGTCCACAACGGTCTGCTGGTATATTCTCCCAACTCCCTTTAAGTAGCCAACATAAAAGGTGTCCTGACTAATCAAATAGCCGGGATGTGCTGTTTCGATTTCATCGGGATGAGATTCTCTTTCCTGCTTGGCTGCTTCCAGCGCCGTGATCTGCGCCTCAGTATAAACAATGCCTTCCTGAGCTGCTTTTTCCTCTAAAAGTCTAAGACGCTTTTTAAACGTCTCCAGCCCATGTCTCAACCAGATGCTCCTAACACCTCCTGATGATACCAAAATCCCCTTTTTCCTTAGCTCATTAGAAGCACGTGCTTGCCCCTATGCAGGGTATTCGTAAGCCATATTTACGACAGCTTCTTCTATCTCTGGAGCTACTCGATTCTTTGTACAGGGCTTTTTACGCGACTTCTCGCGTAAACCTTCTATGCCCTGTTCTTCATATACCTTCTTGATGTCGTAGAAATGCTGCCGGGAAACTCCATTGATTTTACACGCGTGGGAAACATTCTGGAGATATTCAGCTAACTCTATTAAACTTAACTTGTTTCTGATAAGCTTCTCTTGGGTGGTCATGATTTTTTTCCTCCTGTTTTTTTGATTGCGGCTAACAATCACAGGAGGCATCTGACCACCTTTCTTAACTACCTGTCAACTCAAGTCCGTCTTCCTACAGCACAGCCCCTATATTTAGTTGTTTTCTTGAAGGTTTATTGTGCTTTACGGATAACGTCGTCAATTACCCCACCACCCAAGACTTCTTCGTCATGGTAAAAAACAACTGCCTGGCCGGGTGTAATCGCTTCCTGAGTTTCATCAAAAACAACGAGTAGTTTTTCATCCTTTCTAGTTACAATGCAGGGTACTTCTTTTTTTCGATAGCGTATCTTTGCCTTTGCGCGTAATGGTAAAGATTCGACCAGTAAGTTCAGATCACTCGCAATTAAACCGGACGCCAGCAGGTCTTCCTTTTGGCCAACAACAACAAGATTATCTCTTTTGTTGAGTGCCAAAACGTAGAGCGGCTTTTTTGCGCTTATTCCCAATCCGCCGCGCTGACCGATGGTGTAATGAATAATGCCGCGATGGTGTCCCAGAATCTCCATGTCCGTATTCACAATATCTCCCGGCGTGGCACTCAAGCCGCGCTCAGAAAAAACACGGCTGTAATCTCCATCAGGCACAAAACAAATATCCTGGCTTTCTTTTCTGTTTGCCGCGCGCAGACCGGCTTTTTTTGCCTTTTCCCTAACCTCGTCTTTGGTTAAATTCCCCAGCGGAAACAAGATAAAAGGCAAATCATTTTTACGAATTGTGTAGAGAAAATAGCTCTGATCTTTGCTTTTATCTTTTGCCCGCAACAAAAGCCAGACGTTGTTTCTTTGCTCAATACGCGCGTAGTGACCGGTAGCCAGATAATCAAAGCCGAGATCACGCGCCTTTCCCAAAAGAGCGCCGAATTTCAAATAACGATTGCAATCCACGCAGGGATTGGGCGTGCGGCCGCGACTGTATTCTTCAATGAATTTACCAATCACTTTTTCTTCCATTAAATCGGCAAAAGAAAATATCAAATGAGGAATGCGCAATTGGGCGCAAACCGCGGCCGCATCCGCAACGGATTCGTCAGCAAAACGCCCGGGCTGATTTTGCGCCTGATGCACACCCAAAAGCATCGTCGCGCCTGTCACATCATAACCCGCCGCGCAAAGCAATAGCGCCGCGACGGAAGAATCCACGCCGCCGCTCATCGCCACCAAAACTTTTTTAGATAATTTTTCCATATCACTTATATCTATCTTTTCTGCAAAATTTTATGCATTATCGTGTAAAAAATTCTGAAAAACAACCATATTATCAACAGAAAGCGTTGGTTTTTTGATTTGCAGGTTATCTTATTAACTGTTTTTCAAACAGTATATAATTAACTTTTAATCATTTATTGCAAAATTTTCTTTCTGCCATTTCTTCTTGACACAAGATGGCGTCCTTCTTATAATCACGTTTCAAAAATGGACTTTTTTTAAATAAACCTAAAAGGAGAAAGAAAAATGGCTTTTAATTATGAGAAGTTAAATGTGGAACAAGACGGAATGGTGGTCATTGCGGCCATTAATCATCCGCCGGCAAATTCTATGGGACAGGGTGTTTTGAGGGATCTGGACGATCTTTTGACAAAATGTGAAAATGATGATTCCGTGCGTGTCATCATCATTACCGGCAGCGGTAATAAATTATTTTCCGCCGGTGCGGATATTACCGAATTTGCCAGCCTTCAGGCCGGAAACGTTCCCAAATATAACGGCAACGAAATTTATTTCAAAATTGAAAATTATCCCAAAGTAGTTATCGCCGCTATGCAGGGCGGCGCCTACGGCGGCGGTTTAGAACTGGCCTGTGTCTGCCATCTGAGAATCATGGCGGAAGAAGCGACTCTGGGACTGCCCGAAGTGAAGCTCGGCCTGAACCCCGGCTGGGGGGGCACGCAGCGCCTGCCGCGCTTCATCGGCAAAACCAAAGCTTTAGAGCTGATGTTGACGGGTGATTTCATGTCATCGAAAGAAGCCCTGACGCTGGGTCTCTTAAACAAGGTTGTGCCGCAGGCTGAAGTTCTGGAAACGGCCAAAAAGCTGGCCAAGAAACTGGCTGCCGGCGCTCCTGTCGCGCAGCGCGAAATCATGAAAGCCGTGCGTCTGGGGCTGGAAACAAGTCTCTATGACGGCGTTATGAAAATCGAAGCCGCCGCTAGCAAAGCGCTGCAGTTTACGGAAGATTTCAAAGAAGGCGCCAAAGCCTTCCTGGAAAAAAGACCGCCCAATTTCAAAGGCCGTTAATCTTCGTAAAAATTCAATTTATGGTCAGGATGCCCCCCCCTTCTGTTTTCGCGCGAGGGGCATCCTGACTAAAGCGTTTAGGTGCGGCAGATAGCGATAATCAACCGGCTGGATTTGCATCAAATAGGGGCTTTTTCCCCGGCCGATTTGCTTAAAGGCAGTTTTTTAGATGGAAACGTTTTTCTATCCGCGTTCTCTGGTGGTCTTTGGAGCCTCCGCCACCAAGAAAAAGCTGGCGAATATCGTATTACTTAATAATTTACAAAACGGATATCAGGGCAAACTATACGGCATCGGCTCTCAGGAAGGAGAGCTCAATGGCATTAAGATTTATAAAAATGTTATGGAGCTACCCGAAACGCCGGACGTGGCCATTTTTCTTACTCCGGCCAAAACAATTCCTCCTCTGATGCGCGCCTGCGGGGAAAAAGGGATCACTCACGTCGTTATCGAATCAGGCGGTTTCAGCGAATATTCCCGGCGAGAAAAAACACTGGAAGAAGAAGTTGCGCAAATCGCCGGTAAATACGGCATGAAGGTTATCGGCCCCAACTGTGTGGGGACAATAAATTTTGACATCAAAATGATGATGCCCTTCGGTTTCTTCAGCAATATTCCGGCAGAGGCGGGAAAAGTGGCGCTCATCGTTCAAAGCGGCGGCGTGGGAGGAACCTTTCTTCGTTCTTTTTACGGATACGGCGTCACGCCGGGAAAATTTGTGGCCACCGGCAACAAACTGCAACTCGATGAAACGCATTTTCTGGAATATTTATTACAAGACGAGAAAACCGAAATAATTACGGCGTATCTGGAAGGATTCAAGCGTGGCAGAGATTTTTTTAATCTGGCCATGCGCTCCCCCAAGCCGATTATTGTTTTAAAATCCAACCGCAGCCGGGCGAGCGAAAAAATAGCCCAATCTCACACAACGGCTCTTTCCGGCAGCGATGACGTGGCGGACGCGGTTTTTAAGCAAGCCGCGATAATCAGGGTGGAAGATGAAATCAATTTAATCAACGCCGTAAAAATCCTCGGGCTTCCGCTTATGCGGGGACGGTGCGTCGCTGTTCTTTCCCGCTCCGGGGGACACGCCGTTTTGACCGCGGACGCCTGCGCTAAATTCGGCTTTGAAATGAAGCCGTTTCCGGAATCTTTTTTAGAAAAACTGAAAACTATTTATCACACACGAGTAATTGCGCATCAAAACCCTTTAGATTTAGGGGAAATTTTCGATTACACGATATTTATCGACATACTGGAAGAAGCTCTGAAACTGGATACTTTTGATGGCGTGCTTTTTAACCATCTTTATATCGCGCAATATGAATCGCATATGTCACGCACTTTTTTGCAGGGCGTGGAAAAGCTGGTGGCTAAATATAAAAAACCGGTCGCGCTGGCGATGATTTCCGAACGGGAAGAAATGCTGGATGTTTCCAAAAATTATTCTTTCCCGATCTTTACATCGCCCCTGGAAGCAGCAGACGCCCTGCACACATCGCTTGCCTATTATGAAAAAAGGCTTTTCCGCGACAACAGAGGAAAAGAACCTGTTTATAAAATTGATAAAAATGTTATTCAAAATATCAGGCAACGATGCGACGCGGAAAAAAGAATCGCGCTGACCAATGAAGCGCTGGAAATATGCGCCGCCTGCGGAAGCGAAGCGGTGAAAAGCCAGGTATTGAGTGATGATTTTTCTCCGGGGAGAATTTCGCTGCGTTACCCGGTCGCGTTAAAGCTCCTTTCGCGTGACGCCTCCCACAAAACGGACATTGGAGGCGTTCGGCTCAACATCCGCAACAAAAAGGATCTGCTTAGAGCTTCCGCGGAAATGAAATCAGCAATAAAAAAGTTAAAACCACGTCCGGCAGTTGACGGCTTTCTTGTTCAGGAAATGGCGAAAGAGGGGGCCGAATTTTTTGTCGGCGGCCGGCGCGACTCAACTTTCGGGCCAATAGTCATGGTGGGCCTGGGCGGTATTTATATCGAAATATTCAAGGACACGGCCATTCGCCTGGCTCCGGTAACAAAGCGAGAAGCAAAGGAAATGCTCCAGGAGCTGAAGGCTTATCCGTTGCTGCAGGGAGCCAGAGGAGAAAAGCGCGCGGATATTAACGCTCTTGTCGATGTTATATGCAGGGTTTCGTTTATGATGACCGCCGAAGCCGGTATCGGCCAGATAGATTTAAATCCCGTAATCGTGCATCCGCAGGGACAGGGCGTGTCTATCGTGGACGCGCGTGTGTTTTTTGAGAAATAAGATTTTCGGCGTTTATCCTCCCGATAAAATCTTTTTTTAATTATATTATCTTTAATTTACAAGCACGCTGACTGCGTGCATTAAAGAAACGTTTATGCAGAAATACATTATTTTAATTGCCGCTTTTTTTATTCAGCTGTGTTTAGGCGCCGGTTACTCCTGGAGCACTTTTGTTCCCGCCTTAAAAGAATTTTACGGGCTCACGACCGCGCAGACCCAATCTATTTTCGGGACGGGCTCGCTCGCGGCCACCATTCTTATTTTTCTCGGAGGCCGTATTCAGGATCGCCTGGGCCCCAAAATTCCCGCCTTTATCGGAGGAATAATTTTCAGCAGCAGTTATATATTGGCCGGTTACTCAAGCGGCTCTTATCCGGCGCTTTTGATTTTTCTCGGTATCCTGGCGCCCGCCGGTGTCGGACTTGCCTATTTGTGCCCTATCGCGTGCTCGGTGAAATGGTTTCCGGATCATAAAAGCATGGTAACGGGGTTTGCTGTGGCCGGATTCGGCGGCAGCGCGATGATTATTTCTCAGTTTGGAGAATATCTTCTCTCGCAGCAAATAGACGTCTTGACAATTTTTAAATATATGGGATTCGGTTTTATAACGCTTCTGGCTATTGCCACTATGTTTTTAAAAAACCCGCCGCAGGCTGACAATGAGCCTGAATTCATCACGAACACAAATATGTCCGCCCTTTTCCAAGACCGCAAATTCTTGGGGCTTTTATGCGGCATTTTCCCGTGCTTTTGTGTTGGTTTGATGGTTATCGGCAATATAAAACCTTTTGGCCTTTCGCTTCGTCTTGATATCGCGGTTGCCGGCGCGGCAGTAACCATTCTCGCTCTTTTTAACGCGCTAGGAAGATTAGCCTGGGGGTTCGCGGGAAGCGTGGTGGAGGGTAAAAAAATTATTCTTGTATCACTAATCAGCACAACCATAGTGATAATCGCCGCGCCTTTTCTGGTAAAAAGCACCGCGACTTTTTATCTGTTTACAATGCTTGCCGGATTTAATTACAGCGCGTGTCTCGTACTTTACGCCGCTGAAGTTGCCCATCAGTATGGAACCGAGAAAATGGGAACCGTATATTCAACACTTTTCTTAAGCAACGGTATTGCCGGTTTTGTTTCGCCGACATTAGCCGGGAAAATTTTTGACATCACCGGTTCTTACACACCCGCTTTTTTAATTTTCGGATTTATTTCCTTGATTTCGGTGTTTCTTTTTTATTTTATTTATAAACCACAGAAGATTAGCAGAACCGATGCTGGCTTATATCCGCCGCGTCTATAGAAACACTTGTGAAAAATCGTTAATAGTGGCGCGCCTGGGCTTTGCCCTTGAATATTCGGTAAACAAAAATGGTATACGCGATAACAATCGGCATGCCAATCAGCGCGATAATGCTCATCACCTGCAGGGTGTATAGAGTTGTTGAGCCGTTGTAAATGGTGATGCTCAGGTGGGGAGCGTCAATACCCTTGATGATATTGGGGAAATGAGCGGCTGTCGCCGCGATCCATAATCCCAAAAAAAACAAAGAAGATTTCCAGAATAAAGCCTTATCGTTTTCATTTCTTAACGAAAATAATATTTCTGCCAGACCAAGCATGGAAAGAAGTACGGCGACGTAAAACAGCGCATTGGACAAAAGCGTTGGAAAAATAAGCGCCATAACCACAAAATAGACAGCCGCCGTCGCCACATTCACCCATAATATAATGTAGAGCGCTTCCCGGCAGCGAAGCTGCAAATCATCTTCCGTTTTTAAGACAGCGTAGGAAGCCCCCTGCATAAGAACGGCAGCTAAGGCAACAATGCCAAACAAAAGCGGAACAGGACGCAGCAGCGTCAAAACGCTTCCCGCAAACTCCATCTTGTAATCAAGCGGCACGCCATATATCACATTTCCCAGCGCCACACCGAAAAGCAGCGTGGCCAATCCACTTCCCGCGAAAAGAACTTTTTCCCAAAGCCAGGCTCTTTTCTCATCGTTAGCGCGAAACTCCATCGAAACCGCCCGAAAAATCAGCGCGAATAAAACAAGCAGCATTGCCGGATAAAAACCGGATAACGCTGTGGCGTAAGCGTGCGGGAAAGCGGCAAAGAGCGCGCCGGCTCCGGTAACCAGCCACACTTCGTTGCCGTCCCAAACCGGCCCTATCGAATTAATCAGAATATCCTTTTCTTTTTTGCTTTTCCCGACAAAAGGAAGGAGCATCCCCACTCCCAAATCAAAACCGTCTAGAAGCGCGTAACCTAAAAAAAGAAACGCGATCAAAAAGAACCACAGTAATTGAAAATTTTGAATATCTTCCACTTTGCTTTTTCCTTGTTCAAATTACCAGAGAGTTAATAAATTATTCTTCCGGGCCGTTTTTCGCGATTTTTACAAACAAATACACAAACATTACAAATAACAGGCTGTATATTAAAAAGAACATAATTAAACTGAAAACAAGCTGATTCGCGGAAACAACAACAGACGCGGCATCGGCGGTTTTCATCAGTTTATAAATTATCCACGGCTGTCTGCCGACCTCGGCGGAAATCCATCCGGTTTCATGGGCGATATGGGGCAGGGGAATTAAATAAGGCAGGATGAAAAGATATTTTTTCGCTTCAAATAATTTATTTTTTACCAGCAGAAACAGCCCCAGAAGACCCATGAATATCGCGAGCATACCCACGCCGACCATCACATGATAAGCCTGAAAAACAAGATTCACCGGCGGCCAGTTATCTTTCGGAAATTCCCTAAGGCCTTTTATCTCGGAGTTTAAATTAAAATTATAAAGAATGCTGAGCATGCGCGGGATATAAATCCCGTACGTTTTCTCGTTTTGTTCATCCACGTATCCCGCGAGGTAAAGAGGCGCTCCTTTTGTTGTTTCAAAAAGCCCCTCCATCACCGCCGCCTTTTCCGGCTGTGTTTCGATCACCTGTATCGCGTGCAGATGTCCCAGCGAAAGTTGGATAAGCGGCGTTACGGCAAAAAGGATAATGCCGATTTTCAGCATCATTTTCGCCGTCTCGCCATGCAGTCTTTTTCGGACATAATATCCGGCAATGCCCGCGATCATAATCGCGCAGGTCATCCAGGAAGCCATAACCGTATGAAAAAATCTTATTACCGTTGACGAATTCAGCAGAGCCTGGCTGAAATTAGATAAAACAATTTTTCCCGTCGCGGAAATCTCGTATCCCGCGGGCGTCTGCATCCAGGAATTGGCCGCCAGTATCCAGAAGGCCGAAATATGCCCGCCCGTAAAAACCAGCAGCGCGGAAAGCCAGTAAACCTTGGGGGACACTTTGTTTCTGCCAAAAATCAAAACGCCGATGAAAACAGCTTCCAGAAAAAAAGCGATAACGGCTTCCGCGGCCAGGAGCGGCCCAAAGATATCCCCCACAACACGGGAATAACCTGACCAGTTCATGCCGAAGGAAAATTCCATGGTGATACCCGTGGCGGTGCCGACAACAAATATCAGTCCTAAAAGCCTGGCTAAAAAATCGGTGATTTTTCTGTAAGCTTCTTCTTTCTTGACAAGATACATTGTCTCGGAAAATAAAATGACCAGAGAGGTTCCCAGGGTCATGGCGGGAAAAAGAAAATGGAAACCCACGGTAAAAGCAAATTGCAGACGGGCAAGAATCAGAGCATCCATCGCTTTCCTCAAGTTTTATTGGTGTAAGATTATCTAATCCGAGGCGATATTTCAACCAGATAATTCGCTATCCGATCCCGTTGATTTCCTCGTTTTTTTAAGATATAAGTAGGCCATAAAATGGCTACTTAAAGAGGAGGATAAAAAAAAATGAAAAAAAGCAAAGCCATATACCCGTTGATCTTTGCTACCTTGTTGTTTTTCACGATGCTTCTGCAAATAGATCTGCGTGAAGCTTACGCCCATCCGCCACAGGATGTTCAGATTGCTTATGATGTTAACACTCAGACGCTTACCGTGACCATCACTCACAAATCAGGTTTTGGATTTCACTATATTAATTCAGTAATCGTGAAGAAAAATGGCGTCGTGGCTAGCACAAACAAGTACGACAAACAGCCTGACCCGGCTACTTTTTCATACACTTATAAGATGGTTGCCGGTAAAGGCGACAATATTGAAGTTACCGCAATTTGCAACCTTTCGGGAAACAAGACAGCAACAATTGATGTAAAATAAATCTTATCTCCGGCAGTAAGAGTCTTTGCCTCCGCGTCAGATGCGGGGGCAAAATTATTTTAAATACAGATTATCAAAGCTTCCACCGGGCAAGCAAAACAATCATGCAAAATACTGATTTTGACATATTAATTTCCGGCGGCACACTCCTGACAATGTCAGGGCAAATGAATATCATCGAAAATTGCCTGATCGGCATAAAAGACGGCATTATTGTTTCCATACAAATAAAAAACGGTCAGACTTTTTCAGATGAATCGGCCAGAGAAATAATTGACGCGTCCGGCTGCGTGGTGATGCCCGGACTGATAAATACGCACACGCATCTACCGATGGTTGCTTTCCGCGGGAAAGTCGATGATTTGCCGCTTATGGATTGGCTTCACAACCACATTTTTCCGTTGGAGGCGCGTTTTGTTAACAGGCGTATGGTTTATGAATGCGCGATGCTGGCTATGGCGGAAATGATTCTTTCCGGTACCACAACTTTTTGCGACGCTTATTTTTTTGAGTCAAGCGTTGCTGAGGCCGCGCAGGTTTGTGCGATGCGCGCTGTCGCCGCCCAGGGTTTTGCTGATTTCGCGACTCCGGATAACCCCAAATATGAGAAAATGATGACGGCGGCGGAGCGCTTTGTCAACCACTGGAAACCTTACGCGCCGATGATTACACCGGCCTTTTTCTGTCATTCTCCTTATACCTGCTCGCCTGTCACGCTTGTGAACGTCAAACAGGCCGCGCGCGAAGCAGGCATCCTTTATTTAACGCATCTACTGGAACAGCGGGAAGAAATCGAAATAATAGAAAACCGCTACGGGAAAAAGCCCGTCCGGCATTTATATGATCTGGGAGTGCTTGACGAAAAAACCGTTGCCGTTCACTGCAACTGGTTAACCAAAGAAGATATGGATATTCTGGCTGATACGGGTGTCGGCGTCTCGCACAATCCGGAAAGTTCAATGAAGCTGGCCGCCGGAGTCACGCCGGTCCCGGAATTATTAGAGCGAAAAATAAACGTGGGATTAGGCACGGATGGCGCGGCCAGCAATAATGATCTGGACATGTTCAGGGAAATGGACAGCACGGCAAAAATTCACAAAGTAATGTCTTTGAACCCCACGGTGATGAGCGCGCAGACAGTATTGCGCGCAGCGACAATCGGCGGCGCTAAACTTCTGGGATTGGAAAAGCTAATCGGCTCAATAGAAGTGGGCAAGCGGGCGGACATAATTTTAATCGATATGAATCAGCTGCATCTTACTCCTGTCTACAACTATTATTCACATCTGGTATATGCGGCGCGTGGCGCTGATGTAAAAACCAGCATCATCGACGGTAAAATTATCATGAAAGACAGAAAGCTGCTCACCATCGATTTGCCGGAAACAATAGAAGCGGTCAACCAAATCGCCCGACAGATTGCCGGCTAATAATATTTAACGGATAGAAAATTCGGTTATTTTTTTTGATCAAATAATTTAGAGTATTGCCCGTAATCTTCTTTTTCCAGATCTTCTCTGGCTATAAACCGCAGCGCCGCGGAATTAATGCAATATCGAAACCCCGGCGGTTTCGGACCATCTGGGAAAACATGACCAAGGTGGGAATTTGCCTGCCTGCTGCGCACTTCCGTTCTCACCATGCCATAAGATTTATCCTGACGTTCTAAAATATTCGCAGGCTCCAAGGGCTTAGTGAAACTTGGCCAGCCGCTCCCTGAATCGTATTTGTCCAGCGAGCTGAAAAGCGGTTCCCCGGATACAATATCCACATAAATTCCTTCGCGCTTGTTATCCACATATTCGTTGTTAAAAGGCGGTTCCGTGCCGTTTTTTTGCGTGACTTCATATTGCAGGGGCGATAGCATTTTCTTCAAGTCTTTATCCTGTATGGTGGAATTTTTATTTTGCCGGCGTGGGAGGGGGCAGATATCGTCTGCCCAGGTCTGGCGCAAGAAGCCTTCCCTGCCGGAACCAACACGGTAAGCGCCATAATGCATGGGATTTTTAGCGGCGTAATCCTGATGATAATCCTCCGCCGGAAAAAATCTTGTATGTTTCATGATCCCTACCGCCAAAGGACGGGGAAACTTTCCTGACTGCTCAAATTCTCGCATAATTTTCTCCGCGATGTTTTTTTCTTCCTTTGTCTGATAAAAAATCACCGGCCGGTATCCGGGGCCGCGGTCGGCAAACTGGCCTCCTGAATCCGTGGGATCAATATGACGCAGAAAATAATCCAGAATATTTTCATAATTTATCTCCTGCGGATTATAAAAAACCCTTACCGCTTTTATGTATCCCTTGTCCGCGTAATTTTTATATGTAGGGTTATCTTCCGTGCCGCCTGCGTAACCGGAAATCACTTCCCTTACTCCGGCCAGTTTTTTTAAATCAGCTTCCACGCACCAAAAACACCCGCCGGCCAGCACCGCCTCGGGATACTTATTAGTATTATTTTTCTCCATAATTTTTTGAACCTCCGCCTGGCGTGAACTTGTAATCTCACATGAAACTAGGAAACTTAATATAATCAGGTAAAATGCTGTCGTTTTCATAAATGTTTATCTGCAAAACAATTGCAACTTAATTTTAATGACGTTAAGAGGTTTGTCAAATAAAATAAGAAAAAGCCCCGGCAATGTTGCCGCGGGTTTTTTGATGGTAATGGCAAAATCGTTTACGGTTAGAGGAAGCTAGCTTTTTTCCCGGTCTTTTATGGGAATATAGTGGCGGCGCGCCGCCACGCTTTTGTATGCCGGGCGGATTATTTTTCCGCCGTTGGCCAACTCTTCGATGCGGTGCGCGCTCCAGCCGGCAATTCTGGCCATGGCAAAAATCGGCGTATACAACTCAGGGGGAATATCGAGCAGACGGTAAAGAAATCCTGAATAGAAATCTACGTTAGCACTTACACCCTTGTATATTTTTCTTTCATGGCCGATAATTTCCGGAGCGATTTTTTCCACTCTTTCATAGAGTCGCATTTCATCGTCAAGACCCTTTTCATGAGCCAGTTTCGCCACATGTTCTCGCAATATCAGCGTACGCGGATCAGAAACCGAATATACGGCGTGTCCCACTCCGTAAATCAAACCGGCGCGATCAAATGCTTCTTTATTAAGAAGTTTAATAAGATAATTTTCGATTTGGCGGTCATCGTTCCAGTTGGGCACATTCTTTTTCAAATCTTCGAACATCTGCACAACTTTTATATTCGCGCCGCCGTGACGAGGGCCTTTTAATGAACCTATGGCCGCGGCGATGGCCGAATAAGTGTCTGTCCCGCTGGAAGTAACCACGTGCACGGCAAAAGAAGAATTGTTTCCGCCGCCGTGTTCCGCGTGCAGTACCAGTGCCAGGTCAAGCAATTGTTCTTCCAGCGGGGTGTATTTGCTATCATGCCTGAGCATGTGCAAAAAATTTCCTGCGGTGGACAAGTGCGGTTGAGGACTGTGAATAACCAGGCTTTTATTCCCGTAACGGTAGGCATGAGCCTGATAGCAGTAAACCACCAGCAGAGGGAAAACGGCAATCAGCTGGATGCATTGTCTAAGCACGTTAGGTATCCCGGTGTCTTCAGCGCGGTCATCAAGAACATAGAGAGACAAAACGCTCTGGGCAATGGCGTTCATGATATCGCGACTGGAAAGTTTAAGAATAGAATCGTGGACAAAATCATCCGGCAATGAATTGTAAGAACTCAATAGTTTTTGAAAACGCTTCAGTTCGCTTTTGTCGGGTAATCTGCCGAAAAGCAGCAAATAGCATGTTTCTTCAAAACCGCTGTGACCATCGGCCATAAAGCCCTGAACAATTTCGGTTATGTCGATTCCCCGGTAAATTAGACACCCCGGTCCCATTTCTGATTCATCGTCGCCGATCTGCGTATGAGCCTGCACTTCTCCGATTTGCGTTAATCCGGCCAGCACTCCTTTGCCTTTAATATCCCGTAAACCTCTTTTTACATCATACTTGGCGTACAATGATGAATCCACGATGCTGCTGGATGCAGCCATCGAACTTAGTTTTTCCATCCATTCGTGATCGTTAATCGTCATTCTTTCTTTTCCTGTCGCTTTTTGCGTCTGTTGTTTTTTTCTCTCAATTTTCCGGGTGTTTTTTCTTGACTAAATTTTTATGTTACACAACGGGTATAAAAACTATCTGTCCGATAAACACTTATTCAAATTATTTTTAACATTACGGTGTATCACACTTAGCGCGCCAAAATAGCCGATACAGTGACATCTGTCAATCTTTTTACTTTGTGTTTTGGTAAGTTGTTTAAATTGCGGATAAAACAGCGTGAGTATTGTTTTTACCGTTTCACTTTTCCGAATCAGCAGGGTTTGGTGGAGAAAGGTAATGGCGAACATTTGTTCTGTGATTGAACAAAATTAACAGAAAAGAGGCAACAGCACCGGATACCGCACTGAATTTCCAAAGACCGGAGTTGGCTTGGCCCACAGATAGGATGAATGCCATGAAAAATGAAGCGATGAAAACAACTCGGGAAACCCCATAAATAACAAGCCAAGCTACAGCAGCAGAAAAAGCAGCCAACGGTGCAATCAGGAGCGTGTAACCAAAATAGTTTGCGACACCTTTACCGCCGCGGAAACCATGAAAACAAGGGAAGCTGTTGCCCAAGATAAGAAAGAAAGCCGCCCATGGTAACAAGGATACTTTTAGATAATAGCCGGCAACGACAGCGACAGCCAGTGCCCTGCCTATATCAAGAAAAAAAACAAAGGCGGCCCAAATCATTCCAGCCTGCCGGTAGACGTTTGTCGTACCTGCGTTGCCGCTATAGCTTAAACGCGGATCTTCTTTATCGGTCAGTTTAAAAAAGATGATGGCGAAATTAACTGATCCGACAAGGTAGGCGAAAAAAAATATCAAAAACGTTTTTAACATGATTACAACATTATCCATTGAGGCGGTCGCAGATGCCCTGTTGTTACAACTTGCATCACCAAAGAGCTAATAAATTCGAATAATACACCATCCATGTTATAAATCCAGGCATCGAATATGAGCTTCCGGCTGGTAATATTCACCGGCATGATCCTGCCCAGATAACTGTCCCCTTTTCGCGTTTTGAGATGAATAATTCTTTTTTCAAAACCTACCGGAAAGGAAACTGTGCCGGTGAAGCGCTGACCCCAAACGCAGCCCATGTGCATTATCGCGTCAAATGGAAATGGCGAACCCAGCAGGCTGTCATCCGCCTCATTGTCGCCACCGGAAACATATCCCAAGGCACCATCCGGGGAGACAGATAGATCTCCTGTGATATTTTGATAAGCTTCTCCAAAGGGAATGAGCTCGCGGTAAACGGTATGGGAAGGAATACTTATGCACTTTCCGGCAAGTTTCTCTGTATTGCGAAAAAACATTTGGGGACAGCTGACGCGGCCATCATTCGTAAACCTCACAAACGCATGCTCAACCATGCGGCTTATTTTATTTGTTTTGGATTTTGTCGCGGTAAAAAGTGCGGCGGTGTATGTGCTATCGCTTTCTTTTAAATTCTCCACCAATACCGTAAAATTATTTTCCGCAGGATTAATCGGCAAAAAATGCGGGAAGCGCGCTTGTGACATACAGGAAACATCAGTTTGCGGATAATTGACTTTAGTGATTTTGGCAAGAATCGTCAAGCTTTCCACTGTCGGCAGAATTGTTCTGCCCGTAAGGCAGTGATCGAAAAGGTATGGAAGCATTTTTATTTTTACGAATTGACGCCTTCTGCTGTTTACTGGGGAAATGATTTCCATAATTGAACCGTTTTGGTATCGACGGCCACAGGGGTGCCGTTCAAATTCATTGCGCAATGTTTGGTGAATCCCGTGCAGATTAGGTGATCATTTTCCGCGTGGGTAATTACGTAATCGAACCGCAACCTCACGCGTTCTAAGTGTGCGGGCCTGGTGTGTATGTACATTACATCATCGTAATATAAAGGTTGATAGAAGCTGATGCCTAGATCAAAAACAGGATAGACGTAGCCGCCGGCTTCGATTTCTTTGTAGGGGTAAGCCAAATCCCGCATCAGGGAAGTCCTCCCGAATTCAAAATAGCGCAGATAGTTGGAATGATAGACGACTTCCGAGCGGTCCGTATCTGCGTACAGAGTACGATATTGGCAACGATGCCAGATGAGTCCTGTAGTTTTATCCCGCACGTAATTTTCATTGTTGTTGTCGGTTTCCGGCTTAAACGGTTTGGGCTTCATTACCTACACTCCTTTAAATATTACACAGCAGTTTGTTCCGCCAAATCCGAAAGCATTGGATAGAGCGATTTCGTATTTTTGCTTGCGCGCCGTGTTGGGAACAACATCAACATCGGCTAAAGCGGGGTCTGGGATATGATTGATTGTGGGTAAAAGAATCCCTCTGTGCATTCCTTCAATCGTTAGTGCTGCTTCGATGGCGGCTGTGGCGCCCAACGTGTGCCCTAGTTGCGACTTGTTTGAGGATATGGGAATCTTCTCTATTTTTTTCCCAAATATTTCCCTCAAACATTTAATTTCCATACTGTCTCCCTTGGACGTGGATGTGCCGTGCGCATTTATATACTGAATGTCTTCCTGAATCAAACCCGCGTCTTCAATTGTTTCTTTGATTGCGCGGACAATCGTTGGAGCGTGCGGCGCGGTGTAATGATGCGCGTCCGATGTCCAGCCGATTCCCAAAACTTCCGCTTTTGGTTTGAGTCCGTAGACCTTGATAACTTCTTCTGCAGCTAATACCACCACGCCCGCGCCTTCGGACAGTACAAAACCACGACGGTCATAGCTGAAGGGACGGGAGGCCTGACCATGGTTATCATATGCGCGATCGCCGGGATTTACTTTTATTGTCGCGTTCATATTGGCAAAACCGTGGATGATTTCCGGCAAAATCGGAGCATCGGCGCCACCCGCCAGAACAAAATCGCAGTCACCGTCTCGAATCATCCGCGCGCCAATACCGATGGCGTGATTGCCGGAGGCGCAGGCGCCCTGCGGTGAAAAAATCGGGCCGGTAAATTTCAAGAGCATGCCCGCCTTGCCGGAAGGAAGATTGGCGCACAAGTTCGGCAGCAGATAAGGGCTCACGCGCAGCGGCCCGCGTTTTTCCAGGTCGTGTACCGCCACGCGAAAAGCGTCCGAGCCGTTAATTGCCGAGCCAATCAGACAGGCCATGCGCGGCGCGATTTTATCGTTGATTACAATGCCCGCGTCTCCCAGCGCCTCTTTGCAGACGGCCATGGTTAAAAGAACAAATGCCGCGTTCCAGTTATAAACTTCCTTGGCATCGGTAAAATCCAAATCGAGGGGATTCCAATCGGGAATTTCACCAACGATATCACATGCTGATTCCACCTGACAGCGTGTGACTTTACGAAATCCGGCTTCGCCTTTAACCGCCCGTTGCCACGTTTTTTCAAAAGTTGCGCCCAGCGGTGTGGCGGCGCCGTAGCCGATGACGAATACTTTTCTGTTTAAAGGTGCTTTCATAATTTTAAATATATTCTTTATGCGATTCTGCGCAAAACCAAACAGGAATTGCATCCTCCGAAGCCGAAGGCGTTTTTCAACACAAATTCCTGCTGAAGCTTCCGCGTTCCTTCGGCGACACAATCAATATTAATTTCCGGGTCCGGCTGATAATTTATCGTGGGCAGCAAAACATTGCCCAGCATCCCTTCCATGGCGAAAATCGCTTCCAGAGCGGAAGACGCGCCCATCGCGTGCCCCACCTGTGATTTATTGGCCGAAACCGGCGGCGTTTTTTTTCCGAAAATATTGATTAGCGCGTCAGCTTCCACTTTGTCGCCTATCTTGGTTGAAGTGGCGTGCGCGTTGACCGCGTCGATATCGCACGGCTTTACCCCGGCATGGAGGATGGCTTGTTCAATGCATCTTTGTACCGTATCCAGTTTCGGCGCGACAAAATGTCCCGCGTCGGAAGTCATTGCCCAACCCGCCAGTTCAATTTTCGGTTTCAGTCCATGCGCGCGCGCAAATTCGTCAGTGGCGATAATAATCGCGCCCGCTCCTTCGGAGACGACAAAACCCCGGCGATTTGCGGAAAAGGGGCGGCTGGTCTTTTCCGGCGGTTCATGCGGCTGGCCTTCCTTGGGACGATAAGCTCCGTTCATCGTGGCGAATCCCGCCACAATCGGCTCGACCAGCGGAAAATCCACCGCGCCGCCGATTACCACATCAGCCATGTTCCTTTGCAGGAGCATCTCGCCGATAATCAGCGATGTTATTCCCGTCGCGCAGGCGGTTATCGTGGAGCAGATCGGTCCGGTCGCGCCGGTTAAAATAGACACCTTCCCGGTTACCATATTGATGCAGGAATTCGGATTGGTAAAAGGATGCGGCATCTTATTTTCAGCGACCATGAGACGATCGGCATTTAGGACCGCGTCCAGCCCTCCCATCGCCGAGCTGAAGGTTATGGCGACGCGAGGCGCAAGCTCCGGCGTTATGGATATACCGCTTGCCGCAAGCGCCCGATGCACGACCAGAAGGGCATATTTAAAGATCGGCGATGTCCAGTGCGCCATTTCCCGCGGCTGCAGAAAAGGATAAGACCGGATGTCAAGGTCAGCCACCTGCCCCGCCACCCGCACGGGAAAATACGGGGATAATGGAAACCTTGTTAGGAGTCCTATTCCGCTTTGTCCTTGCGTGGCGCGCCGCCACTGAACGGCCAAATCGGTTCCCAATGGAGAAACGGCATCATATCCTAATATTACGGTTTTTTTTTGCACGCAAGTAATCCTAAAATGATTTTCCGGACAAAACCTTAAATATCCGCCGGGAAAGTTTAATCATGCAAGAGCTTTACAAAAATATCAAATGTTTTTTGGTTTGTTCAGGAAAAGAACCATTGGCTACTGAGGCTGCATACTATTACCAAGGGATCAGGCGGTATAGTTTGGCAAACATCTCATACACTTCAATCCAGTTCTGCAAATCCCTGGTTGAATTTAGATGGTCGCGTTTGTTTACCATCACCCAGCTCATATGTGCGGCGCCGTCTTTGCATGTGGAACAATCACGCGTGGCGGAGGTGCAGCAGCGATGAACGGTTTTCAAATCCGCCGCCCAGCGGTAAAAATGAATCAGCCTTTTTACCGGTGGCTGACGGTTATCCAGTGATTCCGTAACGGAGGAACATTCGCGCCAGCCAAAAGTGCGCCCCATCATCTTACCGGTGGTGATGATTTCATGATAGTACTTACAGGAAATAACAGTACGCGGATATTGATCTAGCATTTCGTCCATTTCAAAGCGCAAATCCCGCAGTTCCTCGGGGCGCCAAGAAAAACCTTCCATCCCCTCGTCATTGGAAAGAAGCTGCAGATGCACTTTCAATCCGACATCGACAATTCTTTTTACAACCGATTCAATTTTACCCACCTGTTTGGGCGTAATGGTATAAAGATAATAGGTGTAAGGGTCGCCTTCGTAATTTTTACTGGAAATGGCGAAGGTATCTTTTCCCCGCAAGATTTTTTCGTCTTCGGAGCTGCCCCACAGTGAAATTCCCACCATCATGTCCGGAAATTTATCGCGTGGTATTTTGATTAAGCCGTTGGTGGCGCAGTAGCTGGGCAGACGTTTATAAAACGCTTCCACTCGGTCCATGCACAGAGTTGGTTCGCCGCCAATAAGAATCGCCAGGTTTACTCCGCGTTTCCTTTCCTTATCGATGAATGCTTCCCACTGTTTTATGTTTGTTTCTTCCTTTACGTGGTTTTCACCTGACGAAAAGAAGAAACACCCCCTGCAACGTAGGTTGCAGCGGTTGGTCACATCGTATATGGAGCTACGGATGTTTAAATTGGCAATCCGCCGGTAGCGGTCATACCATTCAGAATCCAGCAGCAAACTTATTGTCTTCATTTGTTAACCCTTTATTTTAACACTCCATATTTTTTCAGCGTACCTGCGGTGGTTCAATAATTTTCCGGCAGAGATTTTCTCCTTTTTCATAACCCATAACCCACACGGCCAAGTAAGTATCCACATAATCTAGCCAGGACTTAAACGTGTCCGCATCGTTCACATGCCGGTACAGACGTGCCGTTACCACAGCGGAACCGGCGGCGTAATGGCGGCAGTCCGGGCAGTCCGTGTCCGGTACGCAGCAGGCCACCGAGCGGTCCCAATTCAGGTCGGTGCGGTACTGACGAAAGGAACGCCCCAGGCCAATATCCTGTGACGGATTGCAGCGCGGATAGGAACAGTTGTATAAATCATGCAGGCCTTTTTTATGGGTATGCGCGACGGCGTTGTAAACCGAGAAAAGGACATTTTTCGGATAACGGTTTAAAAGCTCGATCATTTTCTTACGGGTGCGCAAAAGAGATGTTTCATCATGGCGTAGCGGACCATTGTAACCGACCGGAGAAGAAAATACGTTGAAAGTCAGCTTGCAATCATCAGCAATAAGTTCTGACGCCACTTCTTCAACCTCGTCAATATTTTCTCTGGTAAACGTGTATACGAAAACCGCTCTCTCATCGCCCTGGTAATTTTCTATTTGCTTTTTTAAAAGATTTTTTGCCCTTCTGACCCGCCGGCTTGTTTCATCGTTTCCCCAGACGGAAATATGGATTTTGTAGCCCACTGACTCCGGGATTTTTTTAAATCCGTTGGTGGCGATGCTTCCCAGCGGCATTTCCTCGTAACAAACTTTCAGAAGTTCCGGTACCAGCGATGGTTCCGCGCCGGCGAGAACAACATAAGTAATGCCGCGTTTTTTTTCTGTCCGCATCAGGTTGCGCCAGTCCTCGGTATTAAGATTTTCAGAGGCAAATTGTTTGTCGCCTTCATAATAATAACACCCGTCACAACGGATATTGCAGCGATTCGTCATATCGTAGGTGGATTCGCGTAAAAAGAAATATCGGCGAACTTTTTCCCAGCGCTCTCTGATATTCGGAGCGGCCAGCAGATCGGAAAATTTCGGTTTTACCGAATCAAAGGATTCTTTGCCTTCAACAATTGCGTTACCAGTCATGGGCAAACATTCTTTCTTGATTAATTTTTACCAGTCAATTTTTCTTCGATATATTCGGCAATAAGACGAACTGTTTTCAGTTTGGGATAATCATCTTCGTCAATTGTGATTTTATATTCATCCTGTAAAACCAGGGCGATGGTTGCTAAATCCATGCTGTCAATACCCAATTCATCAACCAGATCCATATCAGGATTGAATGTGCCAACCGTTATATCTTCCAGTTTCAGCTCTCCGATAATCACTTCGGTTACATGCCGAATAATGCCTTCCATATCTCGCTTTTCAGGCATTGCGCTCCTCCTCTTCCGGGCTTATTATATTCATAATCTTAGTGGCAATTATTGCGCCGCTGCATACAATATTTTTTTTGTTTGTTACCTTAAAAGAAAATAAAATCTCATTCCCCGTTTCCTCGCGGGATATATTTAGCTTTAAGGTTTCTCCGGGTTTTACTGGCTGAGTAAACCTGATTCTTCTGAGCGCGTCAAGTTTGATGTGCTCGTTTTTTTCTTTCGCCTTGCAGTAAATGGCCTGCTGTACCGTGTGAACCAAGGCTATTCCTGGAAGAATCGGTTCGCCAGGGAAATGGCCTGTAAACCATGATGAATCGTAGGGGATGAAAGACGTTGCTTCGATTTCGTTGAATTTACCGCTATGAATTTTGCTTAACAAATTCCATCGATTTTTCAATAACCTACACCCCTTTTAGGTTTAAGGACTCTATACCCCGAAATGTAGTAATATATCATTTATTATTCTTACAATCAAAAATTTTTCTATTGAAAATAAGCGGCAATTTGCCGGCAAATTGCCGCTTATTTTATCATTATTTCCTTATTTATCAGAACGGAAAGCGGTACAATTAAAAACCCTTTCTTGCCAATGCCGATGATAATATTTTCTATCTCAACTAAAAATGCACCGCAATCATTATGTCTGCGGCCGGGCACATCATGCAACAAGACGATATCATTTTCCCTAATTTTATTCAGGATTTTTTTACTAATGTTTTTAACAAAAAAATTCCCTGCATCAAAAGCACGGCAACTGAAAGTTACACAGAGCATGCCCAGTTCATTCAAAACTTTGGGCAGCTTTGGATTTACGATGCCCACGGGCGGTCGGAAGGCGATGGTGTTAATTCCTTCTTCCTGCAATATTTTTTGTGTTTCAGCTATTTCCATGTAAAGTTTACGATAACTTTTGAGCATTAGCAAAGGGTTGTGGCTGTAAGAATGGTTGCCGATGGCATGTCCTTGGGCGACAATTTCTCGGATAATCTCAGGATTACGCAAGGCGTTGGTGCCGGAAATGAAAAAAGTGGCCTTGACTGCATGTTTGTTGAGCAAAGCGAGAATTTGTCTTGTCACTGGCTCTGAAGGGCCGTCGTCAAAAGTAAGTGCGACGAAATTATTTCCGGTATTACCGCGATTGATAACGTTAAACAGAAAATTAGTTTGTGGGAAAAAACAGCCCAGCAGGCACAAAAAAACATAAAGAGAAAGAATTATTGCGGCAACGGTCGGGTTGAGGGAAAAAACGGCAGCGGCAAGTAAAAGAAAAATTATGCCCGATATTTCAGCTGGGCTGAATCTTTTTTTGTTTTTCTTCATTGAATGAGATGTTCCCACAGAGGTCCTGTAAATCCTCGCTCGTAGAGTTTTGGTAAAACGCGAGTTGCCTTGCTTTCACCGGCGCCGATCAGCCAGTTAAAACGTCCGTTTGCGTATGTCTCCACTTTTTTTACAATTTCTATATCGGATATATGAGGCGATTTGTAAAATACAGGATGAAGAAGGCTTTGTGATGATTGTATTTGTCCTTCGCGCAGGGCAAGATCATACAAGGCCGTGTGCGGATAAAGGCGGATACCGCAGAAAAAGAAAAAAACGGATTTTTCCAGTTTATCGGCGCCGTTGAGCGTTTCCTGAAGTGTCTGCGTGTTTTCCCCGGGACCACCCAATAAAAAATAATGCGCGATAAAAAGTCCGGCATTCAAGGCCTGTTTGTGGGCGCTATAAACTTCCCGCGCCGCAAAGGGTTTTTGCAGATTAGCAAGTATCGTATCGGAGAGAGATTCCGTGCCAAATTCGACGTGAGTCAGGCCGGCGGCGGCAAGCTTTTTATAATAATCCGCGGGAGCTTCGGTGGGGGCAAAAAATCCGCCCCAGGGGATGGAAAGCCGGGCTTCAATAAATGCTTGCGCGATTTCAGAGCTGTGTTCATAGCTGGCGTTAAAAGCGGAATCAGTAATAAAAATATATTTGGCGCCGGCATCCTGCAGCGCGCGGGCGCGCCGCGCGATCTCTTTGGGCGGGAAAAACCGCATTTTCGCGCCTTCTATATGCGGATAAGTGCAGTAGCTGCAGCGGAAAGGGCAACCTCTTTTGGTTTGCAGGTTAAGCATGCCTCCATAGGAAAGATAAAATTTTGTATGCGAGTTTTCCGGATCAAAGCGCCTTTGAATTGTACTGTCCCAAGGCTGGTACTCGATTTCGGTAGTTTCTTTAGTAATGACGCCCGGTATTGATTTCACTTCTCGTTTGTTTTTCAGCGCGTCGAGAAGCAGAGGCAATCTTTCGCCTTCTCCGGCAATGCCGTAATCAGCGTCAATGGCTTTTAAAAATTCCAACGGAAAAACAGTGAAGCCGCTCCCGCCCAAAATCAGCAGAGCCTTTGAATTTTTCCTGATTAGTTTGGCCATGTTTTGGTAATCCTCAAGATAATCCCGGCTGTTTATCGTATCAGTGTTGTCGATATTTCTTATCGACAATCCTACAATATCGGGCGAAAATTCTCTGATTAACTGGCCGAGCAGATTTAAATCTGAAAATTCATTTAAATCTGCAATTTTTGTTTGATAGCCGGAATCGAGTGCGCCGGCCACGTAATCGAGTCCCAGTGGATACACGGGGTAGGGTACTTTCAAAGTGTTCGCTGAAATTAGCAGTACTTTCATAATAAAGGCAAAATAATCGCCGCCGTTCTAAGCTAAGCTTTTTTGAGCCGGTTTTCGGAAATATGAGTGGCCAGTGTGCGGACAGATGCAAAAACTTTGGCGCCGAGCTCTTTGTTTTCTATTTTGACGCCGTATTCTTTTTCAATCATCATTACCAATTCCAACACATCAATGGAATCGATTCCCGTGTCTCCTCCCACCAGGGGAGCGTCAGCTTCAATGTCTTCTGGTGTGACATCCATTAAACCAAGTGTTTTGATTATTTTTACCTTAAGCTCATCGATTAAGTCTTCAATTTGACCCATTTAACACCTCTTGCTTTTTCGACAGCGTTTTTCAACGCTTTTCGATTATTTACTTGCGCCGGTTTCTGCGGTTTCTTGCTTCATATCGTCAATTTTATTAATTTCATCTCCGAGTATTTTTTCCAGCAGAACTCTTGTCATCCAGGCAAACAGCGCCTTGATATGCTTGGCTCCCGCCATCTTAATCCCGACAATGAAAACCACCGTGGAAATGCCATATATCAGAGGTCCGCCAATAATGCCAATCAAAGGTTTTTTCGCCCACATGGAAACCGCGGCCATAAACACAACCGCAGGCAAACCTATTACATAGCTTAAAAAAATCATCAGTATGCCGATAACCATCGAAGGCGTCGGTTTTTCTTGGAAGATGCTCAAATCGGCTCGTGTGGCGATTGCTGTCTTGCAATAATTTTTTTGGGCAAAATAACGGGCGGTTTTTTTCATTATGTGCATTATTCGCTCCGGAAGGGATTCCTGACCCAAGAATGCGAAATCATAGCTTTATGAAAAAAAAATTCAACAAAAATTTGCACAAAAAAAATTGCCGGATAAAATTAAGTAGTATTACCAAGCATTATACGTTATATAATACGATAATTTTAAAAATAAAAAGGAGAAACAATGAACAAAACAGCTTTCCATAAAATAAGCTATGGCTTATATATTGTCACTTCCGGTCAGGACGGCAAATTCAACGGGCAGATTGCCAATTCCCTCTTTCAGGTAACTTCCAATCCGCCAACCGTCGCCGTCAGCATCAATAAAGAGAATTACACGCATGAGTTAATTACCGCCAGCCGTAAATTCGTTGTTTCTGTTTTATCTCAGGACACGCCAATGACTTTTATCGGCCTTTTTGGTTTTAAAAGTGGCCGTAGTGTTGATAAGCTCAAAGACATAAAAACAAAAACCGGTGTGACCGGTATACCGATTGTGCTGGATAATGTTTTAAGTTTTATCGAAGCAGAAGTGGAGAACGAGATGAGCTGCGGCACGCACACGATATTCTTTGCCAAAGCTGTGGAGGCCGATATTATCGGCGAGGGGGAACCTTTGACTTACGCCTATTATCAAAGTGTCAAGGGAGGAAAATCCTCCCAAAACGCCCCTACCTATATACAGGACGAGCCAAAGGCAAAAACCACGTCAAAAGTATCTGCGCGCTATGTTTGTTCCATCTGCGGCTATATTTATGATCAGGAATTTTTTTTTTTTCAAGCAGAAGACGGCATACGAGATAACTGAGGGTGACTGGAGTTCAGACGTGTGCTCTTCCGATCTTGCGGCGCGGAGAAAGCAAAGTTTGAAAAAGAAAAATAGGATTATTTATTGCTGCCCGAGGATAATCAGATTGAGCGCTAAAGCGAGCGGTGGCGCGTCGAGAAACGGTCGATAAACGGCGTCCGGAGAAATTTCAGTGTCCAGGGGAGGGCAAGCAGTGGCGTAAAACCGATGGCGGAAAGAGAAACGCCGCAGTCGCGCAAAAGCGGCGGCAACGCTTTGCCGAGCAGGCCGGCAGGAGGCCCCTGCGCGAAATACAGCATCGCCAAAAGCCCAAAGAGCGGCGTATCGGACGGACTCTTTTATTCATAAAAATGTTTTTGGAACATCAATTTTTTATACTTCACGAAGTTGGTGGCGCAGAAAGCAAAATCTATATGACGGTAAAAAGAATATAGGCGACGGAAAAGCGGCCGCTTTCGGGAACGTAACAAAGAATTTTCTGGCCTTCTTTGAGCTTATCCGCATGAAAAATTTCCTCCAGCATCACGTAAATGGAGGCGGCGCCGGTATTGCCCTTGTAGGTGAGGTTGGTAAACCATCGTTCGTAAGGGATTTTAAAATTTACTTCGACCATCGCGTCGTGAATTTTATCGCGGAAAAATTCCGAGGAGTAATGCGGCAGATACCAGTCAATTTCCTCCGGTTTGATTTTTCTTCTCTGCATGGTGCGGGTCAACGCTTCGTTCACGGTGAGGCGTACCACATGGTCGCCAAGTATTTCTGTGTCCTGCTTGAGCGCCAGATAATTTTTGTTTACCGCTTCCTGCAGCGAGTCCAGCTCGCGCCAGCCGATAACTTTGCCCTCCGGCGTTTTTACCCCTCCCGCGTACATGCAGACTTCCATTTGTCCGGCGTAAGAGATGTGCTCAATCCAGTCCACGCGCAAAGATTTGCGCCCCGTGTTTTTCTTGCCGGAAAAGAAAATCGCGCCGCCGGCATCCGAAAGCATCCAGCGCAGAAAATCGGATTCAAAAGCCACCACCGGATGATTTTTGAAATCCGGATCACCCGGCAGGTGCTCAAAGAAATCGGAACGTATCAAGGATGAAGCAAGCTCCGAAGCCGTCGCCACGGCGTTTTCGCTCAAGCCCAGCGCCACGTTGGCCCAGGCCGCTTTAAAAGAAGTGACGCCGGATAAGCAGATGCCGGAAGTGGAAATAACTTCACACGGGCCGATACCCAGTTCGCCCGCCACCATCAGGCCGTGGCCGGGCGCGATCACGTCGGCAATCGTGGTGCCGGAGCAAAGGCACTGGATGTCGTTTATCTTAAATCCTTCGTAGGGCTTCAATCTCTTTACAGCCTCGGCGGCGAGCCCCGCGTTGGTGTAGTTGAGCTTGCCGGTTTTACGGTCGATGGCGTAATAGCGTTTCTGGATGCCGTTGTTTTTGAGCACCATGTTCTTGACGCGTGAGCGGTTTCCCTTGACCTTGCCCAGCACATCTTCAATTTCTGTATTGTCCACCGGTTCGTTGGGTAAAAAAGTAGCGATGTCGTTTACGTAAACTTCCACGAAAATTCTTCTCCTTCTCTATTGCGGCCGATGCGGCTTTTCGTGCAGCCGTTTCATCAGGCCGGCGTAGGTCTGATAAAACATCTTCGCTGGCATTTTGGTGGCCGTCACGGCGTTGGTAAAGGTGTAATAATCAAGATCGTCAATGATTATATCTTTTTTCATTGTTTTGTAAAGCTGCGTTCCCGGCAGCGGTGTCAAAACGGAGATTACCGGCACTTCAATTTGATGCTTTAGGATAAAATTCTCCAGTTTTTTGAAATCGTCCTCCTCGTCGCGCGGCGAGGCGATAAAATCGCCGATAATGACGATGCCCAGTTTGTGCAGAATCTCAATGGCCCGGCTGATGACGTTTCCCTGATACTTTTTGTTGTAAGAAGAAAGCCGCTCGTCGGAGATATCCTCAAAACCGACAATCACCGCGTAAAGGCCGACATCTTTCCAATTCTTTATCAGTTCGGGATGCTTGACGATAGTATCTGCGCGCACATCGGCAAAGTATTTTTTGACGATGCCGGCACGAATGATTTTATCGCAAAGCTTCTGCGAATGACGCGCGTTGCCGAAAGTGTTGGCATCCACCAGGCGGATAAAAGAAGTGTCACCCAAAAGAACGATATCGCGCACCACGGCGTCGGCTTCATAATTTAAATATTTGCCGCCGGCCATGTTGGGAATCGCGCAGAAAGAACATTTATGCGTGCAGCCGTAAGCGCTCAGCACAAAGCCCATGCGCAGGCCGAGCTGTTCCAGAAAGTACTGGTCACGGTATTTGGCTATCAGATCATAGCGCGGCGGTATTTCGGGCATCAAATCGGTTTCATCATAATTGCGCATCAAGTAGGTGAGAGGTTTACCGGGCGTGGTTTTGGCAATCCCGGCGATGCCGTTTGATTTTTTACCCTCGGCGAGCTTTCCGATCAGCTGGGCAAAACTTTTTTTGCCTAGGCCGATGACAATATAATCAAAAGGCGGGCGGTTGAAATACTCTGGATTGTAGGTGGCGTGATTGCCGCCGATAACCACTGTTGCATCGCTTTTTTCTTTGACGTTTTCGGCCAGGCGGATAACGGTATTAGCCTCGCAGGTGACAGCGGTTAAGCCCACAACATCCGGCCGGAACTGATTGAATGCCGCCCAAAAAGCTTCTTCGCTTTCGCATTTCATGTCAAAAATCAGCACATCATGCTCGCGCAGGGGTCCGGCGAGCACTTGCAGGCTGAAAGGTTCTCCCTTGAAAAGCTGCTTGAGCGAAGTGATGCCGTATTCTTCCTCCGGTATGGAGCGGCCGCAGTTGGGAGGATTAACGAGCATGATTTTTAATTTAGGTTTGGCCATGTGCTACCCAAAAAACATAAATGCGACAAAAAAAGCCCTCTCTATTGAAAAAAATAAAGAGGGCCAAGAGTGTCATGGTGGGTCAGGGCAGAATTGAACTGCCGACACTCGGATTTTCAGTCCGATGCTCTACCGACTGAGCTACCGACCCGAGGCAGAATCGTCTATAAAATATAGGATTCTTTGTCAAGGTATTTTTTCCCGTCGTGCCTTGAGTTTGCCGTAAATTAATTATTGTTTTGCGGCATTTGCGGCGTTTCGTCTTCTTTCTGGGGCGCCGTGGAAGCAGTGGCCGAGCTATCGGGAAGAAAAATACCGTCGGCTTGATTTTGTTTCTCCCTTATGATCACCACCGTGCCGGCGATTTTGTCATGCCAGCCTTGCTTTCTTTTATCAAAAGCGACCCAGATAAATCCTAAGTTGAATATAACGCTGGAAACCAGATAGCTTACCGAACGCAAGAAAGCAATGCCGAAGTTCAGGGGGGAGCCGTCCTGATTTATAACCTGCAGACCGAGAAGCATTTTTCCCGGTGTGCGCCCTGTCGCGCCGTGAAAATAAGTAAAATAGCCAATGGTTAATACTAAAAGCAAAAGCCAAGTATAAATCATTAACGAAGAAATTTTTGTGGGGTCAGTCAAGGCGGCAATCCACTCACTTTCTTCACCGCTGGTGGCGCCGGCAAAATAAGCAATTATTGCGATTAAAAATAAAACGAAGAAAATGATGCCAATAATAGTATTATCAATTAGATAAGCGACTAGGCGCCGCCAAAAGCCAGCAAATTTATAAACGGGCATGTTTTTTACCTCCTTATGATTTGTGGCTGAAAATGCCTTTTTCATATTGGATTATGGAAATTATTGCCGCCGCCGCTGTTTCGACTTTCAAGATTTGTCTGCCGAGACCGACAGACTTAAAACCGGCTTTTTTTGCCATGGTAATTTCGTCTTTGGAAAAACCTCCCTCCGGCCCCACAATAATAAAATAATTTTTACAGGCGTCAAGACTTTTATCCGTCAGCGCGTTTTTGATAGCTGTCTTTTCTTCTTCTTCCCAGAAAATCATTTTTGCCGATCTATCGTCCGCGAATTTTATCGCCGATTCCAGTGAAGCTATGTTCTCAACTTCTGTTATCTTGCCGGATCTGCTGGCGCGTGACGCTTCCATGGCGATTTTTTGCCAGCGCTTAATTTTTTGTGCCGCGCGATCTGTGTCAATCCGGCTCACCGATCTGGCCGCGGTAAAAGGAATAATCAAATCCACGCCCAGCTCTGCCGCGCTTTTGACGATTAAGTCCATTTTGGTGGCTTTGGGCAACGCCTGCGCCAAACTAATTTTGATTTTCTTATTTTCGCGCGGGATCTGTTTTCCCAGCTTTACACCTATGCCATTTACGGAAAAATCTTCAATAATTGCCTCAAATTCAGAGCCATATCCGTCAAAAACAATAATTTTGCCACCGGGCTTCAAACGCATTACTGCCTTTAAATATTTCAGGTTATCTTCGGGCAGCTGTATGGACTTTTTGCTTTCCAGAATTTCTGTGCTGTATATGCGGGGAATGGTCAACTTTTTTCCTTTTACGGATGATCAAAAAGACGTCTTGGGTTTGAATGATCAAATATCTCTGTCACTTTTTTTCAAAGCGTAACAGACCCATTCTTTTTCGGTTATTACGGCGTCCTGAATAAAGGGTGCGATACAAAAATTTTCTTCGATTGCCTGCCTGTCCGGTTCAACAATGCCGGAAATAACCATATAACCGTTAGGAACAAGGAGATTTTTCAAGTGTTCGCCAAGCTCCAAAAGTAATTTTGCGGTGAGATTGGCGATAATTAAATTGCGGCTTTCGTTCAGGGTTTTAACATCTCGGTTGATAAATTTTATACAATCGTCCACTTCATTGATTGCCGCATTTTCACGGGCGATTTCCACGGCTTTTTTATCAATGTCCACGCCAATCACATCTTGCGCGCCGAGCTTGGCCGCGGTGATGCCCAGGATTCCCGTGCCGCAGCCGACATCCAAAACTTTCCAGTTTTTGATTGAACGGTCTTTCAATATAATATCTTCCACGGCCTGCAGACACATCCTTGTTGATGCGTGCTGGCCGGTGCCGAAAGCCATGCCCGGGTCTATTTCAATAATGATATCACGGCTGGAAGGTGAATATCTTTCCCAGGTTGGTTTGACGATAATATTACCGCTTACCCTTATAGGCTTGAAATATTTTTTCCATTGCTCTCCCCAATCCGGATCGCTTATAACTTCTGTCTTTAGCGAAGGCTTTTTGAATTCCGGGAATATTTGAGAAAGACTGTCCAGGTAATTTTGTATGGTGCTGATTCTTTTTCCTACGCGCGCGTCATCGGGAAAATAAGCATGGATCTTTTCCGTATCGGACTGTTCGGGAAAATCACCGGGCGATTGAGGCTCCAGTGCTTCCTGGAAAACACCTTGGGCGCCTGTTTCGGTCAAAAAATTTCCCAAAGCATCCATGACCTGGGCGTTCGCCTCTATTTCCATTTTGAGCCATTTTTCCGGCTGTTTTTTTACCATGAAAAATCCCTTGAAGAGTTTAAATTTATATAGCTTGTTTTAATTAATAATTCAAGTGAACTCAGTAGATGGATTAATTAATGTTCAATGAAATTTTTACGGGTTTCAATAGTTGTTTTAATAAAATCGCCTTGCTTGAATTTTACCACCCTTCATGATACTTTCTTTCATAAATAGTTCTCTCGCAGAGACTGAGAAGATAAGGAAAGGAAAATATTGAAATATTACCCTGTCTTTTGGGAAATTGCGGGCAAAAAGTGTGTGGTCATCGGCGGCGGTGATGTTGCGGAAAGAAAAATCAGGCGGCTAGTCGATTGCGGAGCAAAGGTTTATGTCATCAGCCCTTTGCTAAATGAAGGGCTTTCCCTGCTGAAAGAAAAGAATATCATCAGCCATATCGCCAAAGAATATTCTGTGGAAAACATCTATGGTGCTGCTTTAGTTATTGGCGCGACGGATGACGAGAAAATAAACGCCGCGGTATCGCATGACGCCAAGGAAAGAGGAATTCCTGTCAATATTGTGGATGATCCGCAAAAATGTGACTTTATTTTACCTTCTCTTGTGGAGCGCGGTGACCTGACCATCGCCATTGGCACAGGGAGCAATTCCCCGGCACTGGCGCGTTATCTGCGTGAAAAACTAGAAAAAACATACGGCGAAGAATACGCCGTGCTGAATAATATTTTAGGCCAACTGCGTGCGAAAATGGATAAAAATTCCGGCACAGGCAAGTCCTGGTTTGAAAAGCTGCTGGCAGCAGGACTACTGGACGCAATCCGGCACAAGGACAATGAAACAGCAAGAAAAATTGTCCGGGATATTACCGGTCAGGAGGTGCGGTTTGACTGAGGTGGAATTAAAGCTTTTTGTGCTGGCCGGTATCTTCGTGACAGCGAGCACTATCGGTTATCTGTTGTCACTGGTTGTGAAAAAAGTTCAGCTGGCCAGATTGTCCACGTGGATATTGTTGGGCGGATTTGTTTTTCTTGCTTTAAGTTTAATTCTCATAGCTTCCCATTCTACCGGTTGGAGTAATTTTGGGTCGCGTTGTTTCCTGTCGCTTTATGCCTGGGCCATAAGCGGTATTTACTTGGGGATGCAAATAAAAACAAAAACACGCGTTTTGGGCGCATTTGTTGCGCCATTGATTCTGTTATTTATTATTGCTGCAGCTGGTCAGCAGTCGGATAAAAACCTTGTGCCCCTTCCCTGGCAGGGGTGGCTTACTGCTTTGCATCTGCTGTTAGCCATTGCGGGTGAAGCGCTTTTTGTTTTGGCCGCCGCCGCCGGGGCAATGTTTATCATTCAGGATAATCTACTCAAACACAAAAAACCGGGTAAGATGAGCCGTTTTTTACCTTCTTTGGGTGACTTGGATCGGATTAATCAGAGCGGACTTCTGTGGGGATTTGTTCTGCTTACTTTTGGTATGATTGCGGGGGCGCTGTACGCTGCTTTTGTCTGGGAGGGCCGCTGGTTCTCTGATCCCAAAATTATCTGGGCTCTTGCCACCTGGGTTGTTTATGGTTTCTTATTGCATCAACGTTTAGCTATTGGTTGGAAAGGGTTTAGAATGGCGGCTCTTTCCTGTGTTGTTTTTGTGTTGTTCTTTACTTCAGCCCTGGCGATTCGCTTTTATTTGCCGACCATTCATAGCTTTATTTGAAAATGATTATACTTATCGGATTAAACCATAGAACAGCTCCCCTGGCTGTGCGGGAAAGACTTTTTGCCGGTTGTGAAGAAGAAAAAAATTTGCTGCCGGAATTTCTCGCCATCGACGGGGTTGCGGAAGTTTTGTTTCTTTCCACCTGTAACCGTGTCGAGGTGGTTGCCATAATTGACGATAATCCCGAAACTGCGGAGAAACTAAAAAAGGCGCTGATGAAGAAAGGCGGCCTCATGGATGGCGAAGCAACCTGCCTGTATATTTACCGCGATGATGAGGCGATAAAACATTTGTTTCGAGTTACGGCAAGCCTTGATTCCCTGGTAATGGGAGAGGCGCAGATTCTCGGTCAGGTAAAAGACGCTTACCGTCAGGCGCTGGCTCAAAATTCCTCCGGCGTCGCGCTCAATCGCCTGATGCACCGCGCTTTTCGCACGGCCAAGCGCGTGCGCACGGAAACAGAAATTGCGGCAAATCCGGTTTCGGTAAGCTTCGCGGCGGTGGAATTGGCCAAAAAAGTATTAGGAACGTTGACCGGCAAAAAGATTCTGGTGATCGGAGCGGGAGAAATGGCCGAATTGACCGGAACGCATCTGATCGGAAACGGAGCGGAGGATATTACGGTGGTCAATCGCTCTATTGTTCAGGCCGCGGCGATGGCGGAAAAGTTTCACGGCAGGGCGGCAGGTCTTGATAATCTGGACGATATTCTTTCTTGCGCAGATATTGTGCTCAGCTCCACCAGCGCGCCTTCTTATATCATAACGGAGAGCATGATTCGGCGGGCACTGAGCAAAAGAAAAAACCGTCTTCTTTTTTTAATCGATATTGCCGTGCCGCGCGACATAGACCCTGCTGCGGACAATATCGAAAACGTTTATCTCTATAATATAGATAATTTGCAGAATATCGTTGATGAAAACATAAAAAACCGCCGCCGTGAGGCACTGAAAGCGGAAAAGATTGTTGAGGAAGAAGTAAAATTATATAGTAACTGGCTGAAAGAACTGGAAGCCGTGCCGACGATTATTTCTCTGCGTACTAAAGCGGAAGGAATTGTGCGCGCGGAGATGGAGAAAGCGCAGGGCTGGATAAACAGCATGGAAAACGCGGATAAAGAAAAAATCGAGGCGCTGGTCAAGGGCATTGTCAATAAAATACTGCACGCGCCGGTGACCGCGCTCAAAGAAGAAAAGGTTGAATTTGATTCTCCGGATATTGTGGCCGCCGTGCGCCAGCTTTTCCGCTTGGATGATTAAGAAAGGAAGAATGTGCATATAAAAGTAGGAACGCGCGGCAGCAAACTCGCGCTGGCACAGACGAATAGTGTTATCGAGGCCTTGAAAAAAGTCGCGCCGGAAATCGAAGTGGAAATCTGCGTGATTAGGACCAGTGGCGATATCATGCAGGATGTATCGCTGGCGCAAATCGGTGGCCAGGGTGTTTTTGTCAAGGAAATCGAGGAAGCATTGCTTGCCCGTAGCATTGATTTGGCGGTGCACAGCATGAAAGACGTGCCTGGGGAAACGCCGGAGGGCTTGATTTTTGCCGCGGTTATGGAGCGCGAAGATGCGCGCGATGTGTTGGTTTCCCGCGGCAATGTAAAGATGGAATTTATGCCCAAGGGAGCGAGAATCGGCACCGGATCGCTCAGGCGCGCCGCGCAGATTAAAGCGATGTTGCCGGATGTGAGTATTATGCCGCTCCGCGGTAACATAGACACCAGGCTTAAAAAAATAGAGACGGAAAATCTCACCGGTGTTATCCTGGCCGCGGCGGGAATGAAGCGGATGGGATATCTGGAAAAGATAACGCAGTATTTACCTGTTGAATTAATGCTGCCGGCGGTAGGGCAGGGAGCGCTGGGTTTAGAAATTCGTATGCAAGACACACAACTGTCTGAATTATGCGCTAAGATGAATGATGAGCAAACTGCCGCGGAAGTTGCCGCGGAGCGCGCTTATCTGCGGGCGCTGGGCGGCGGTTGTCGTCTCCCCATTGCGGCTTACGGATTATTGGAAGGAAAAAGATTAACGCTGGAAGGAATACTTGCCGCGCCCAACGGTTCGACAGTGATCAGGGATAAAGTATGGGGGGAAATCGGCCAGGCAGAAGAACTGGGGAAAAAATTGGCGGATTTAATTTTAGAAAAAGGTGGCAAGAGATTGCTGGATTTAATGTGCTAATATGACGGATCAAAAAACAAAAACAGGCAAAGTTTATATCATTGGCGCGGGGCCGGGAGACGCGGGTCTCATTACGCTCAAAGCCGTGGAAGCGCTGCTTGCCGTTGATGTTGTCGTTTATGACAATCTCGTCAATGAAGAGCTACTGAAATTCGCGCCGTCGCAGGCAAAATTTATTTACGCGGGTAAAAAAGGCGGCGACCACACGCTATCGCAGGACAGAATAAATGAATTGTTGGTGAAAGAGGCGCGAGCGGGTAATACCGTGGCGCGCCTCAAGGGCGGTGATCCTTTTATCTTTGGGCGCGGCGGTGAAGAAGCGCAGATACTCGCGGAAAATAATATTGAGTTCGAAATAATTCCCGGCGTGACCTCGGCCATCGCCGTTCCGGCTTACGCGGGTATTCCGCTCACGCACCGGGGCTTCACTTCGACCGTGGCGTTTGTGACCGGGCATGAGGATCCGACGAAGGAAAAAAGCGACATTGACTGGTCGGCGCTTGCCAAAATCGGCACACTTGTTTTTCTGATGGGCGTGAAAAATCTCCCGCAGATTACCAAAGAGCTCATCAAAAACGGCAAAGCGCCGGAAACGCCGGTAGCGCTGATTCGCAACGGCAGTCTGCCCACACAGCAGGTTTTGGTCGGCATGCTTTCCAATATTGTTATTCTGGCGCACGCCAATGATTTCCGGCCGCCGGCTATTCTAGTAGTGGGTGGTGTTGTCGATTTGCGCGACACACTGCGCTGGTTTGATAATAAGCCTCTCTTCGGCCTGGGCGTGGTGATAACACGACCTGAGCGACAGGCTGATGACCTGGCGCGTTTACTTCTGGAGCAGGGCGCCAATCCTATTTCTTTTCCCACCATCGCCATCGAGCCTCCCGATGACTGGGGCGAACTAGACAAAGCGCTTAAGCAACTGGAAAGCTATCACTGGCTGATTTTTACCAGCGCCAACGGCGTGCGTTTCTTTTTCGAGCGCCTGCGGCAAAAAGAAAAAGACATCCGGGATTTAAAAGGAAGAAAAATCTGCTGCATCGGCCCGGCGACAGCCCGTCAGATTGAGGGAAAAGATATCAAAGTTGATCTGGTGCCCGATGAGTTTATCGCCGAAGGAATCTTGAAATCTTTTTCCGCCTTGGATGTGCGCGGGAAAAGATTTCTGCTGCCCCGCGCGGCGAAAGCGCGCGATATCCTGCCGGAAGGGCTGAAGAAAATGGGCGCCATGGTTGATGTTGTTAAAACTTATCGAACGGTGAATTCCGGCCGGAAAAAAGAGGAGTTTATGACGCTGCTCGAGGCGCGCGCGGTGGATGTGATTACTTTTACCAGTTCCTCCACCGTGGAAAAATTTGTGGAAATAATGGGAAAGGATTTTGTTGTGCCCCCGCAGGTGCGCGTTGCCTGTATCGGACCGGTAACGGCGTCCACCGCGAAAAAAGCTGGTTTCCAGGTTGATATTGAACAGAAAGAATACACCATGCAAGGACTTGTGCAGGCCTTGATTGATTATAATAAGCAGATGTTGTCCTAGGAGCGTGAATTGAAGCAATGATCGGTATTTCCAAGTTATACTGCGGCGCGGTGGAGCCGTCCGATGTGCTGCGCTACAACAGAAAATCGGGAGATTTGCCTTCGCATCTGCTGCAATTTTCCGCGGATAAAAAACCGGTGGTGGTCTGGAACATGACGCGCCGCTGCAATTTGAAATGCATGCACTGCTATTCCGCATCCGCCGATATGGAATACCCTGATGAATTAACCACTGATGAGGGGAAAACACTGATCGACGATTTGGCGGCGTTTGGCGCGCCGGTGATTTTATTTTCCGGAGGAGAGCCGCTCATGCGGCGGGATTTGCTGGAGCTGGCGCAATACGCCGCCGACAAAGGCATGCGCGCGGTTATTTCCACCAACGGCACGCTGATTACGAAAGATATCGCCGCGCAGCTGCGGAAAATTAATCTTTCCTATGTGGGGGTAAGCCTCGACGGGCTGGAAAAAACGCATGACCGCTTCCGCGGCGCCAAAGGCGCGTTTGCCAAAGCCATGGAAGGTATCCGCAACTGCCGCGAAGCCGGAATTAAAGTCGGTATCCGCTTTACGGTGAATAAGCGCAATCTTGCCGATGTGCCGGCGATGTTTGATCTGCTCAAGCAAGAAAAAATCGAGCGGCTTTGTTTTTATCATCTCGTTTACACGGGGCGCGGCTCCAAGCTGCGCGACGAGGATCTAACGCATGAAGAAACCCGCGCGCTTCTGGATTTAATCGCCGCACGGACAAAAAAAATGTTTGAAGAAGGTTTCGCGCCCGAAATACTCACCGTGGATAACCACGCCGACGGGCCGTATCTTTATCTGAAAATGAAAAAAGAAAATCCCGCGCGCGCTAAAGAAGTGCTGGAGCTTCTGGAGATGAACGAGGGCAATTCCACGGGAGTCGGCATCGGCTGTGTGAGCTGGGATGGCGAAGTTTATCCGGATCAGTTTTGGCGTAACCGGCCGCTGGGCAACGTGCGCCAAAAGCCTTTCAGCAAAATCTGGACGGATGAAAAAAACGAGTTTTTGATGAAACTGAAAAACAAGAAAAAACATCTGCGCGGCCGCTGCGCGGCCTGCGCTTGGCTCAATGTCTGCGGCGGCAATTTCCGCGCCCGGGCGGAAGCGGCGGGCGATGTCTGGGGCGACGATCCCGCCTGCTATTTGACAGACGAAGAAATAGCCAGAAAGGAGTAGGCAATGCAATTTCCCGATTGCCGCCTGCGGCGGCTTAGAAAAAACGAAAATTTCCGAAGGCTTACGCGCGAAACGATCATCAGCGTCGATAATTTTGTTTACCCGCTTTTTGTCGTGAGCGGCAAGGGCGTGAAAAAGCCGATTGCTTCCATGCCCGGCCATTTTCAGCTGTCGGTGGATAATCTGGTCGAGGAAGCCCGTGCGGTGCAGGCGCTCAAAATTCCGGCGCTGCTGCTTTTTGGAATTCCCGACAAAAAAGATGAAAAAGCAAGCGGCGCTTACGCCAAAGACGGGATTATCCAGCAGGCGGTAAAAGCAGTGAAGGGCGCCGTACCGGAAATACTGGTGATCACCGATGTCTGCCTTTGCGAATACACCAGCCACGGTCACTGCGGGATTGTTGAACAAGGCAATGTGCTAAATGATGCTTCATTGGAGCTTTTGGCGAAAACCGCTCTTTCGCAGGCGCAGGCCGGCGCGGACATGGTGGCGCCTTCGGCGATGATGGACGGGCAGGTGGGAGCCATCCGCGAGGCTCTGGATGAAAACGCGCTGGAGAATGTTCCCATCATGGCTTACGCGGCCAAATATGCCTCGGCCTTTTACGGGCCGTTTCGCGAGGCCGCCGAAAGCGCGCCGCAGTTCGGCGACCGCAAGGCTTATCAGATGGATCCGGCCAATGCCGATGAAGCCATGCGGGAAATTTCCCTGGATGTGGCCGAAGGCGCGGACATCATCATGGTCAAACCAGCGCTTCCCTATCTGGATATAATTTATCGCGCGAAGCAGGAATTCGATCTGCCGCTGGCGGCCTATAACGTGAGCGGTGAATATTCCATGATTAAAGCAGCCGCGCAGGCGGGTTGGCTTGATGAAGAAAAAACCATGCTCGAGACGCTTACCGCCATCAAGCGCGCCGGCGCGGACATCATCATCACTTACTGGGCCAAAGACGCCGCCCGTTTGCTAAATAAATAAGGGAGAAAATGTTTTTATCGGTTTGGTTTTGCCGATATGAAAATAAATTTCAATGACCGCTGCTTTTGATCTGCACATCCATACGCAAAAATATTCCGACTGTTCTTTTATTCATCCGGAGGAACTCATCGCGCAGGCGCTTGAAGCCGGTTTAAACGGCTTCGCGCTGACCGAACACGGCATGCGCTGGCCGGATGAGGAATTTGCCAGACTGGAGAATCTGGCCCGGCCGCAAGGCCTTGTCCTGATCAACGGCCAGGAAATTTCCGCCCGCAATGAAAAAAATGAAGTGGAAGGGGATTTTCTGGTATTCGGCGTACAGCATAGCTTGACCGGCAGGTATGGTGCCGCCGAATTAGTTGAGCTTGTGCATGAGCAAAAGGGAATTGTCATCGCCGCGCACCCTTATAAACTGTCACGCCGGGGGAAGACCCATTATTACGGTGCGGGAGACAAAATTTATCAACTGCCCCTTGATGCGATTGAGTTATACCATCCGGACCATTCTTCTCTGGCCGTGTCCAAGGCGCAGAAAGCGATGCAAAAACTGGGAATTCCCGGCGTGGGCGGTTCCGACGCGCATAAAATCTTTGATGTTGGCTCCTGCGTTACTCTGTTCGAACACAAAATTGGCAGTGACGCTGATTTTGTCCATCAAATTCGTCGAAAAAACGTGTGGGCGGAGAAAAGATTTTAAGGTTGACAAATTTTTCAGCGGCGGTTTTTTTGAAAAAAAACACTCTCTTCCAATAATTTGCATTATTGGGTGTGTCAAATCGGAGAATGAGCAAAGGCGGGGAAAAACGATGATGATTAATTTTTCTTTCTATTCCCCGCCATGCAGGGTTAGATTTGCTTAAAAGACCCTCAAATAAAACAATGCGAAGATGATAATAATGGCAACCAGAACTCCTAATAAAACAAAATTAAATTTCCGTTTTTCTTTAACCAACGCCATGACCCCACCCCCTGTTTTGTTATTATTTACGAAACCTTCCCTCCATGCAACTTTTTTAAATTATAATTATATGGATTTTATATGTCAAGGAAATCCTTGAAATGAATAAAAAATGCCATGTGACCGTGTATTCTTTATAACATGGAGGCGATGATCATACGTTGAATCTGGTTAGTGCCTTCATAGATAGCCATGATCTTTGCATCACGGTAATACTTTTCCACCGGCCAATAGTTAGTGTATCCATGAGCTCCTAGAATGACGTCTTCTTTGATAAGTTAATAAGTTTTTCCATAAAGCCACGGTAATCACTACCGGCAATTCTACGAAGTTATTATCGTTCGTAATTTAATGCGGTTAATGAAAATCATGTTTTACACAAGTGACAGCATGCCTGGATTAGGGGGAGAGAATAAAATGAAAATGCCCCGAGCATGTATGGAAATTTTATCAGGAGCTTTTAGGTGGCGCATTCCATTCTGTTTTTGAAAGCGGTAACTATAATATTTGTCGCCGAATCAAGAGTCATTGAGCCGGTGTTGATGATGATGTCGTAGAGCTTAGGGTCGTCAACGTCAGCATTGAAATATTTTCTTATGAAGGCTTTGCGGTCAGATTCCTTCTTGATTACATATTGCTCTGCTTCATTTTTTGAATAACCCCTGTCTTCCATGAAGTGTTTAATTCTAAATTCCAGCGGCGCAATGATTCTTACCTTAAAGGCTTTTTCCGACGGCAGGATATGATTTGCTCCTCTGCCCACGATGACAACATTGCCAAAAACGCCGATTGTTCCGATTACACGTGTAAGATGTTGCAGGTACTCACCAGGCCAAGGGCGGAATTCTCCGAACAGGGAGGAAAGTAATGTTTCCCTGAATTTTACTTCCTTTTCATCAAGTGATTCGATGACCCTTCTGCTCATCCTGGCGCTATCCGCGACATGCTGGATTATTTGTCCGCCGATCAAATCCATATTTAACGCCTTGGCGACTCTGCGGGCGATTTCACTTCCACCGCTGCCTGGTTCTCTGGATACGGTAATCACCGGACCGCCTTTGAAATTTTCTATGTCGATTCCTTGTTTGAGCGCCTTGTCCAGAAGCTTGCGCCATTTATCCACCTGTTGCTCAACCATCTTATCCATGACAACTTTTTCGTCTTCCAGCGCTTCCGGCGATATGAATTTAAGTGATAGATCTCTCGTGTAGTCGGGGCAATGGCTGCCCAGGAACGCTTCTGAAGATAATTTGAATCTTTTTTGACAGTCTCTGCGCCAGGCGCATATGCCGCAAATTTGCCTTTCTACTGCCATGATGGTCACCTACTTTCTGGCTGCTTTTGTGAGGGCTTATTTTCACTTAAGGCTTCAAAACCAGCAACGATATCCAATAGCTCTTCTGTAATTGTCATTTGGCGTGTGCGGTGATATTGAACATGCAGATCTTGTAATTGCTCTTCAATGTTCTTCTCCGCATTTTGCATGGATGCCAAACGGCTTGCGTTCTCACTAGCCAAAGATTCCGCAAAGGCACGGTAAAGAGAGACAAAAAGATATTCTCTGATAAGCGAAGAAAAAATCATATCGCCGTTCATTCGGTATATCGGCAGGCTTTTTGAATCCCATTTTTTTGTGGCTATTTCTTTGAGCCAATCCTGGCTTACCGGAAGCAATTGAATCATGTGCGGATGGTAAGTCGCCCCACCCAGGTATTTATTATAAAAAAGCAGGAAATGGTCCAGATGATGACGAAAATGCCATTCGTCGATAATCATGATGATTTCCTGCACGAGAGGGGTAATTCCGGCCGTGGAGCTAGGGGTCGGCAGAACATCGTACAGAGATTGGCCTGCATCCTCCAGGTAGTCCGCCACTCTGGCGCCTACAGATAGGATGACACGATTATCTCTTTTAACACCAGCTGTTTTAACATGCTCCAAGGTGAAAGCGCATATTTGTTCATTGAGTTGACCGCACAATCCCTGATCAGAACCGAAAACAATGGCTCCGACGCGTTTTACCGCTGGAGCTTTGGCCTTGACGGATGATTCCATTCGTTCTTTGAGGACAATTTGCAGCCCCATTTCCACTGTTCTGTTGAAATCGGTGAGTGATTCCACCGCACGCTGGTACTGACGGATGCTCACGGCGGCTAGCGCCTTCATTGTTTTGACGACGGAGAGAAGATCTCCGGCGCTTTTAATTTTTCTTTTCAGAGACTCAGTTGTCTGCATTTTCTTCCTCTTTGACTTCAAACGGGGCGACAACGGCCTTGATTTTTTCTAAAACAGAATTGCGGTCGTCTATTTCTAATTTTTCGCCCCCATCAATGCGTCCGCATACTTCAGGAATGTGTTCACTTACAGAATTGAGAATGGATTCCTCCACTTCGCGTATCTTGTCAATGGGGACGCAATCCAGGCAGCCCCCCGTGACGGAAAGAAGCGAAACGATTTGCTCGGAAGCGCGCAGGGGCTTGTATTGTCCCTGTTTGAGGATTTCACGAACGCGCCAGCCGCGCTCTAATGTTCTGCGCGTGGCGTCATCCAGTCTCGTTCCGAAGCGGGAGAATGATTCCAGTTCCTCGAACTGGGAGTATGATAAGCGCAGGTCGCCCGCAACGGAACGATAGGCAGGCAATTGTGTTTTGCCGCCCACGCGCGAAACCGACTTTCCGACATCAACCGCCGGTAGAATGCCTTTATTAAACAGAACGGGAGAGAGATAAATCTGGCCATCCGTGATGGATATGAGATTTGTGGGTATGTAAGACGATAAGTCCTGTGCTTCCGTTTCCGTTATGGGAAGAGAAGTTAAAGAGCCGCCCCCTAGGTTGGGGCGCAAGTGAGTAGAACGTTCCAATAGGCGCGAATGAATGTAGAATATGTCTCCGGGGAAGGCTTCACGTCCGGGCGGACGCCGAAGTAAAAGTGATACCTCACGGTAAGCGCGAGCATGTGACGTGAGGTCGTCATAGACGACAAGTACGTCCATGCCCTTTTCCATGAAATATTCACCCATCGTTGTCGCCGCGTAAGGCGCAACAAACTGCAGGCCGGGCGTATCTTCACCAGTAGCCACAACAATAATGCAGTTGTTCATTACGCTCCGGTCACGCAGGTCGGCAATAACCTTGGCCACATCCGCGCTCTTTTTCCCGATGGCGCAATAAATGGAAATGATGCCTGTTTCTTTCTGATTAATTATTGTATCGACGGCGATAGCAGTTTTCCCCGTCTGCCTATCGCCCAGAATTAATTCTCTTTGTCCTCGTCCGATAGGAATGAGCGCATCAATGACTTTGATTCCCGTCTGCAGGGGCACGGTTACCGGAGCTCTGTCCATAACTGCCGGCGCAGGTCTTTCCACGGGAAGGCGTCTAACAGTGGTGATATCGCCCAGACCATCCAGTGGTCGGCCCAAGGGATCAACCACCCGCCCCAAAAGACCTTCACCTACGGGCACATCCAGAACGCGCTTGGTGCGATGGACCTCTTCCCCCACCTGAAGATTTTCGCTCGGGTCCAGAAGAATTACGCCTATTTCCTCAGGGTCTATATTGAAAACAAGCCCCATATAGTTTCCGGCAAAACGAACCAGTTCTTCCGCACGGATATTGGGTAATCCGCTGACTCTCGCGATATCCCGGCCGACAAACTGTATTGTTCCCACTTCGTATTGGCGAAGTTCCGGTTTGTGTTTTTCTAAAACTTTATCCATGGTTGAAAAAGTGTCATCGAGAAATGACTTTAATTCTTGGGATTCGTTTACGACGGCTTGTTTGTTCATTCCCCCCCCATCAATATTTTTCTAGGCGCTGTGGGCCTCTTTTTGCATGGTTTCGGTAAGGTTTTCCACCAGTGTTTCCAAGTATTCGTTCAGACTCCAGGCTATTTTGTGTCCGTTTACTCTCATCTCTATACCGGAAACAACGTCAGACTGTGTTAAATAACGAATGGTAAAACCGTTGGTGAGCTGTTGCTTCAATGCCTGTTCTATTTTGGCTTGTGTCGCCGCGCCAATGTCAAAAGCACTTTGCACTACTATTTTGTTTCCGCCCCCGGCGATGGCTTTACGGATTTCCCTGCTTTTTTCTTTATCCAGTTCACGTAGGCGCCGGATAAATTCTTCAACTATTTGCGCCTCTAAATCGGCGTTGGCCAGATCCTTCATCGCCTTGCGCGCCGTCGCATAAATTTCTCTTGCCGCTCGTCCCCGCAGGTCCTGGAAAAAAGCATCCTTTTCCCTCTCCAGCATGCTTTGCCAACGGATTTTGATAGCGTCAACTTCTTGGCGTACTTTTTCCATAAGTTCTTTTCGCCGGGCTTCAGCCGCCAAGCTTGCTTCATTGAGCATCTGTTCCGATTTTTCGGCAAGTATCTGATTCTTTCTTTCATAAAGTTCGGCTGCTTCCGCAGCTTTTTCTTTAATCTCGCGGGCCTCATTAAAACGAGCGGTGATTTTTGATTCCCGTTGATCCATTGCGTTAATTATTCGTCCGTAGAGAAAGCGCTTTAAAAGATAAACGAGCAAAAGAAAATTAAAAATTTGGCAAAACAAAACAAACCAGTCGATATGCATGAATCATCCCCCTGCTTTTATGAAATATCCCCAGAAAGGATTCGCAAAAATTACGATCATCGAAATAACGAAACAGTAAATAGCGATAGATTCAATCATGGCGAGCCCCACGAATAAAGTTCTGGTCAACGAGTTGCGCTCATCCGGTTGCTGGGCAATGGCAGCCAGAGCCTGCTGAATAGCTTGCCCCATACCCAAAGCTGGCCCCACAGAACCGATAGCCATCGTTAAACCAGCAGCGATAATTGAAGCCACCGCAACAAGACTTATATTTTCCATAAATAATCCTCCTTGAATATTTTTTAGGCTGTAACGCCTTCGCTAGCTTCCGCTTTGTGCAACTCCTCATGTTTGTGTCCCTCCTCATGGGCGCTTGTTGCCGAGGCGATATAAACCATGGAGAGAATGGCGAAAATGTAGGCCTGGATTATGCCGATTAAAAGGCCAAGAGCCTGCATGATGATGGGAAATAATAACGGGGTAACGGCAAGAAGAATCCCCACGACTTTTTCATGACTCATGATATTGCCGAAAAGACGTACGGTCAGAGCGAGCGTTCTGGATAGCTCGCCCATCACATGAAACGGGAAAAAAATGAAATTGGGCTGAAAATATTCCTTGAGATAATGCAGAAGGCCGTTTTGAGCTATTCCGTACAGGGGAACGGCGACAAACACGCAAATAGCCAGTGCCGCCGTGGTTGTGATGGATGATGTCGGCGCGACAAATCCGGGGACGACAACAAGGATGTTAGACAGGCCGATAAAGAGGAAAAGGGTGCCGATAAGGGGAACGTAATTATCCGCTCCTTCCTTCGCCATTTCACTGATTTCGCCGCGAATAGTAGAAATAACCACTTCCAGGAAATGCTGCCAGCGGGAAACATTGATCTCGGTGGAAAGATCCCGTGTCACCAGCCAAGAAACTATAAGCAGTATCGCCATGACCAACCATGTGTATAAAATTGTGGCGTTGATTTTGATAAAGCCCCAGCTCCAGATGATTACCTGGTCGGGACTGATTTGACTTATCTGAACAATCTCCATGGTTGCTCCCGAAAAACAAAAGTCAAAATCAAACAGCTTCCTTTAAACCCAGTTTTCGCATGAGAAAAATCTTTACCGCCGCAAATCCAATCATTGCTGCGGCCATCCTTTCCCAATGTCCATCCATGATAAAATAAAGTGCGGCCAGCAAAATAACAGCTCGCAGAACAAAACTTCCGGCCATCAGCCTTACCGGATGTTCACTTGCCGGTATTCTTTTTGCTGTCTGCCAAAGTCCGATAAAGTAAAATATGCCCAGCGTCGCACCGGCAAAAAACGCCAAGGAAATAATTGTCACCGTTGTGAAGTTAAATTCATTCATCGTCATCGTTCTCTTCGATAATGCTGCTGCGGACTTTTCTCACCCAGTAAGCCGCGTTGATGCATCCGATCACGACACCTGCAATGAGAAACATCAGCGCCCAAGAATACTGGCTGGGCCAGGTGCGGTCTATCCAGAGTCCTAAAGCGATACCGATAAGTGTGGGAATGGCTATCGCCCATCCCACAATACCGAACATGCCTAGGCCGAACCAAACTGTTTCGTCCTTGTGCTTGAGCCCTCTGATACGGAGCGTTTCTTTTTGCGCTACTTTTTGCGTGAACCGATCCGCGATCTGCCTACGTCTTTGACTTGGGGTGCGTTTTATTTCGGGCATATTATTTCAACTCCACAAAACGTCTGATTAAACTTGCTTCGAGTTTGGCTGCCGCGGAACGAACAATTTTTTCTCGCTCGTCAAGTTTGTCGTATTGTTCCATTACTACTTGTTTGAGCTTGCCCAGATCCGGGGCGCGCACGGCATTGCGCGTGGAGACGAGAACTTCAGAACCTTTTTTCACCAAAGTTCCGACGTCCATTGCCAGTAATTCCTGCCCTCCCGTTAATGGTTCGAAGGTAAAAAGACCGGGGGCCAGCGTCGCGACAAAATCGATATGATTGGGCATCAGACAGAAAGAGCCGTTTTCTGCTTCGGCTACTATCTTTTTCACTTCTTGCCTTAATAATACTTCCGCTGGTAATAAAATTTTAAGCATCATCTTGTTTTTTTGCCTCATCAATGGAGCCGATCATGTAAAGTGCCCGTTCCGGGTAATCGGCAAATTCATCATTGAGGATGCGTTCACATCCGTTGAGCGTATCTTCACGTGAAACCATCTTTCCCGCGGTGCCGGTAAATTGTTCCGTGACGAAAAATGGCTGCGTGAAGAATCTTTCCAGACGCCGGGCGCGGAACACGGTGCGCTGATCTTCTCGGGACAGTTCGGAAATTCCCAGCATGGCGATGATATCCTTCAGGTCCTCATAAATCGCCAGCGTTTTGCGGATTTCCTGCGCGATTTTATAGTGACGCTCCCCAGCAATATTCGGCATCAGCATCTTCGATGTTGACTGCAGAAGGTCGATGGCCGGATACAGTCCTTCGCTGGCTCTTTTACGCGAAAGGGCGATGGTCGCGGAAAGATGGCCGAAAGTATGCACGGCAGAGGGATCCGTAAAATCGTCTGCGGGAACATAAACGGCCTGAATGGACGTAATGGCGCCGGTCTTTGTGTTGCAGATGCGCTCTTCCAGCTCCGCCAGTTCCGTCGCTAGCGTCGGTTGATAGCCGAGACGCGAAGGCAGCTGTCCCAGAAGCCCGGACACTTCCATGCCGGCCTGAATAAAACGGAAGATATTGTCGATCATCAAAAGCACATCCTGCTTGGCGTCGTCGCGGAAATATTCCGCCATGGTCAGCGCCGAATGCCCGACGCGGAAACGCGCGCCCGGCGGTTCATTCATCTGACCGAAGACCATCACGGTATTGCCCAAAACGCCGCTTTCTTCCATTTCACGGTAAAGCTCTTCACCCTCGCGGCACCGCTCGCCGATACCGCAGAAGATACTCATGCCTTCATGCGCGCTCACGGTGTTGTGAATCATCTCCGTAATCAAAACCGTCTTGCCGACACCGGCACCGCCGAAAAGTCCGGCTTTCCCGCCCCGTTCCAGAGGCGCCAGAACGTCAATGGCCTTGATCCCCGTTTCGAAAATTTCCGAAACTGTGGATTGGTCCTGCAGGGGAATAGGGTCACGATGAATGCAGCGATATTCGTTTGCTTCCACCGAGCCTTTTTTGTCAATTGTGTCGCCGAAGACATTAAACACTCTTCCCAAGAGTTCTTTGCCGACGGGGACTTCAAAGGGCTTTCCGGTATCCGTAACCGTTGAACCACGCGCCAATCCTTGCGTCGGAGTCAGGGAAACACCGCGGATGGTATTGCTGTCCAACTGGGTAAATACTTCAATAATTACTTCCCCCTTTTCGCCGGCTTTTAAGACATTACGGATCGGCGGCACCTTATCAGGGAAACGAACATCAACGACGCTGCTGCGCACCGATAAAACTTTTCCTTGATTGGATTGTTCACGTTCCACGTTTGTCTCCTCGTTATGTTTTATTATGTGAAGGGTTCATATAGTCCTTCCAGTTTTTTCAGGCTTTCCATCAACCAACCGATTACACCGCCAATTACTATGAACATGATCGCCCGGACAATATCATCCGAAAAGGGAACTTCATTAAGAAAAAGGGCGTGGCTTACAAGAATCAAAGCCGCAAGAAAAATAGAAACCACAATTCCCTTTTTACCCCACCAAATAGCAGCCAGGATTATGGGAATGTAAAAAAGATGAGTAAAAAGACATGCTGTTCCTGTGGAGTGGTAATAATACGTTAAGGCACAGGCAGCGATCAGAAGTATAAGCATCAATCCGGTTTTGTAGATGCTTTTTGTGCCGCCGATGAGTTTTCCTATTAAAAAAGTTTTGACGATGCCGAGTTTGCCGTTGACAGCTTCTGTGGTAAGTTCTTGATACTTTTCCGTCACCTGATAGGAAACGTAATCAAACATCAATATTGTCCGGTTCAGACTTTCTACTGCCTGCTGTTTTTCCAGAGCCGTCATGAAAATTCCCTGGAACTCCGCGTAAAGCCAGAGGTGCCGCCTCATGAGAATCAACGCGTACAGCGCTTCATGCAGGGGTATTTTTTGCTGGTAGAATTCTTCCGCATATTTCCAGGAAAAATTTTTGGCTTCTTCATAAGGAACGTCCGCCAAGGACATTTGCCGAAAAAGCCTATAGAAATTAATTCCCTGTTCAATTACCAAATCCTTTGGCAGAGAATGATAAGAAGGCGTGCGGTTATGCTTCATAACATCGGCTGCCCACTGTTTTGCAATATTTTCCGCTTTGCTTTCTATAAGGTCTATAAGTTTTGTCGCATAAGAAGATTGCATTTTTTACTCCTCCTTTCAGGGGGCACGCTGAGACTTTTTATCTCAGCCAATTGAAAAGATTTCTTCCGCGCTGCTTGCTTTAATTTGTTGACATTTCCAATTTCATTAAATTCCAGTATTCCTTGGCAATTATGTACATAATATAATCAAACATTAGTATCGTCCGACTCAGGCTCGCCACGGCCTGGCGATGTTCTACTTCTGTGTCAAACAAAGACCGGAACTCTGCGTACAGCCATATGTGCCTTCGCATAAGAATCAGTGCATACATGGCTTCGTGCAGTGGTATCTCTTCTTTGTATCTTTCGTTTGCGTATTTCTTGAAAATTTCTTCCGCGCGTTCGTAGGGAGATTCATGAAAAAATATTTCCTGAAAATTGTTGTAGAATTCGAATGCCTGACCGGTAATTTTATCTTTGGGTGCATTGTGGTAAGAATAAGTTTTTAGATTGGTTTTTACGTCTTTTGCCCACTGCAACGCTATTTTTTCTGCGTTTTTTTTGGTCAAATCTATGAGTTTTGATGTGAAAGCTTTCATTGTAGAAAAGCCTCCTTTGCCATCCAGAGCAGCAACAGCTATGCCAGAAAACATTCAGTCTGTTGTTTTGCCAGAAACGGTTTGCGTGAGGTTGTGTAATATTTTGATTTGATTAATAGTAATTAGATTTGCAGGCGGGAAATTTATCGTCTTGTCATGTCATTATTTGCGAATGAATAGATAATCAATTAAGGAAATAAACTTCTGTTGCGTTTGTCGCGGGGAGAGCTTTTTAAAGGGGAAAAAGAGAAAGGGTTTGTTAAAACGAATATTTAAATGTGGCGACCTTTTTGTCTCTGCGGATGACTTAAATGTCGCGCAATATAGTTTCCCAGCGCGGATTTTTTTTCATTGCAGCTATCTTTCTTTGCAGTTGTCTTACGGTAATGCCTAGCGTTTGAGCAGAGCGATTTCTATCTCCATTTGTGTTGATTAACACAAAGGCCAAATGTGCTTCGTTATTTTCTTTCAGTGTGCATAACTGGCGTACGAAGGGGGATAAGGTTTCCTGTGTCATGCCCAGATGATGCGGGGCAATGAAGTTAGTGTCCGCGATAAGAACGGCATTTTCCACAACTTGGGACAGTTCCCTTACGTTACCAGGATAATCTCTGTTGCTTAACAGTTCCATTGCTTCAGGAGTAAACCCGTGGATTTCTTTTCTGTGCTGCGTGCACGACTTTTTAAGAAAATGTCTGGCTAGCAGAGGAATATCCCCCGGTCTTTCGTTTAATGGCGGAAGATGAATATGCGCCGATTTGAGCCGATAGTACAAGTCCAGCCGGAAAGTGCCCTCCTGACAGGCCTTGTTGAGATCTTTATTGGAGGCGGAAATGACCCGTACTTCCACCCAGATAGGTTTGGCCGCGCCTAAGGGATAAAATGACTTTTCCTCCAGGACACGCAAGAGCTTCGCTTGGAGCGCGACAGGCAGTTCTCCGATTTCATCAAGGAAAAGAGTTCCTCCATCCGCCTGCTCAAAATAACCTTGATGCGGTGAATCAGCTCCGGTGAACGCACCTTTTGCGTGGCCAAAAAACTGGCTTTCAAACATGGTGGCGGGAATGGCGCTGACATTTACGGCGATAAAAGGACCCTTAGGCGCAGGACCCGTGCGATGAATTCCTCTTGCCACTAGTTCTTTGCCGGTTCCCGATTCACCAGTAATCATAATGGGATTCCCACTGGCGGCCATGACCTGCGCGTAGGAAAGTAGCGAAAGCATCAGGGGGCACTGTGTGATTATTTCATTAAAAGCTTCCGGCACTTCTATTTTGTTTTCCTGTGCTGATACCGATAATCCGATAAGCAGTCCGCGATGCTCATAAGCCCTTTTTATCGAAAGAAACAGTAGATCGTTATCCACTGGCTTGACCAGATAATCATAAGCGCCCAGACGGATAGCTTTTACCGTTGTAGGTATGTCGTCAATGGCGGTGAGAATGATGAACTCGGTATGGGGGCGATAAGGTTTTGTCGCTTCCAAAACCTGAAGACCGTCCACCTCCGGCATAAGTAAATCCAGAAGAACAATGTCAAAATCAGTTTCCCTGATACGGATAATTGCCTCTTTTCCACTGTTGCATACATCGACACTTCTGATACCCCGCCATTTTAGTAGGCGCTTGACAGAATTAAGGGCGACATCTTCATCATCAACGATAAGAATCCTCATATTTTTTGCCTTCCCACCTCCCGGATAATGTTTTGCATCTGGTGCATTTTAAAAGGTTTTTTAAGCAGGAAATCCGGACGTGTGGCAGCATTTTCCTCCTGCTTTAAGGCTGACGTTTCGGAAGAATAAAGAATAACCGGCAACAGGGGAAATCTTTCCTTTATTTTTTTTGAAAGGTTCCAACCGTTTATGGCTGGTAATTTAATTTCTGAAATTAATATATCCACCTCTGGATGTTCTTCGAGGAAGGCGATAACGTCTTCAATGGTGTCTTTGTAATCGCAGCGCCAGTCAATGACGCAGCTTAAGCTCATTTTGATTTCATTAAGCTGTCTGTAGTCGCTGTCTAGGCAAAGTATTGCCGGTCTTATCTCGATTTGTTTTTTGTTTTCCAGGGGAAGATAGATGGAGAAACGGCTGCCTAGGCCAAGGCGCGAAAGCACACCGATTACGCCGTTGTGTTCTTTTATCAGACCGTAAGAAATAGAAAGGCCGAGACCTGTTCCTTCCTTGTCCCGGCGCGTGGTGAAAAAGGGCTCGAAAATGTGATCGAGCAGGTCTTGATTCATACCCGTGCCGTTGTCTTCTATCTCAATGAGAATAGCTTTTAGTCTTTCCAGTTTCCTTGCGGTTATGATAATTCGACCTTTCCTGTCCGCTGGTATGGCTTGGTGTGCATTGATCAGCAAATTGGCGATAACCTGCTCGATTTTCTGAAAATGTCCTTGAATAGGCGGTAGATTGCTATCAATGTACAAGTCAATATTGGACACGGTTTTGCGCACTTGGGCACCGACAATAATCAAGACTCCGTTTATTACTTCTTCAATTTGTACAGGTTTCTTTTCGGTTATTTCGTCTGAACGGGCGAATTCCTTTAATCCCGCTATGACGCGCTTGATGCGCAGAGAAGCTATTTTAAATTCCTCAATAATATCTTTCATGTTTGTGGAAACTTCTACGTAGCTGATTCCTTTATCGCTCCAGTCGGCGTGAGATGCGCCGTCACTGGCGAGTATAGGTTCAATGGCGTTCCACATTTCTTCCAGAAGAGGAATGTTGTTGGCGATAAAACTTACAGGGTTGTTTATTTCATGAGCCACGCCCGCAACAACTTCACCGAGCGCTTTTAATTTGTGCGACTGCATCATTTGCTGGACACGAAGCTGTCCTTCCTGGCGGATTCGTTTTTCTTCGGTTATGTCCTGCCATGCTCCGATAATGTAACTTCGACCTCGCTTGGCTGGGCGTATAAGACGACGGTGATCGGAAAACCAGCGATAGGAGCCGTCAGCAGCCAGAAAGCGATACTCGAAGGTATGAGTTCCTTTCTGCGTCGCCGATCTTAGTTCGGCGGATATTCTTTTGAGGTCATCGGGATGAATGTGCTCCTGCCAAAAAAGAGGATTGGAGATGAATTGTGCTGGTGTATATCCGGTTATTTCTTTCACGCTTTTGCTGACAAAAGTGATCTTGGAAGTCTTATTGCCGTTCGTGCAGGTGTAAGAAACGATGGGCAACGACTCTAAGATAAGGGAGAGATGGTCGGAGGTTTCCTGGAGGGCTTTATTTGTCTTGGCCAAATCAAGTGTCCGCTCTTTAACTTTAGTTTCCAAATCTTCATGGGCCTTGAGCAAGGCTTCCTCCGCTCTTTTTGCTTGTGTTATGTCTTCTAGGGTTTCAATAGCTCCGATAACGTTTCCGCTGGCGTTGCGTATGGTGGCAGAGGTAAAGCGCAGCCATCGCCCCCTTTTGCCAAGCTCCGGGAAAAAATCAGTGGCTTCATAAGCGCCTTCAATTAAATTTGATTTAATGTATTTTCCTGCATACCAGCGCGGAATTTCCTTCTGAAGCTCGTCAACAAGTAAGTCTGCCATACAGGGGCGCGCAGTTTTATAGAAAGCGCGCCATTGTTGACCAGTCCCCACGACATTTTTTGCCTTTATACCGCTTAATTCTTCCAGCGCCTTGTTCCAGTAAATAACCAGATGGTCTTTACCGATGATGAATGTGGGAATGGGGGAACTCCCGATAATGCTCTGCAAAGTTTGCCGGCCATTTTGAAAAACTTCACGTGCCCAAATGCTTTCACTTTTTTCTTTTTTTTGGTCTTTAGTTTTTTTCTGCCGGTTTGTGTTTTTCATATCATTGCGTGATTTCCGTATAGCCTTAATTTGAATGGTTAAAAAATTTTTATCAATTTTTTCGTGAAGTGAACGTTTGAATAAGAGGTTTTGTTTTTAACTATAAAAAGAAGACCAGCGTGTGTCAAGTTAATAAACCAGGAGCAGGTAACTGGTTGTCGGAATAAAAGCCGTCGCTTTAGCTTTCGGTCAGCGCCAGATTCTTCTGATTACAGAAGAGGCCGAACGTCATTTAGCTGATTTTGTTCAAAGAACCAAGTAAATAATTTATTTTAATAAATAAATTATTATAAACTAGTTGAGGCAATTATACGGACAATTGACAAAGTATATAAAAAACTCAGTCAAGAATTGTTTCCCTGAAGCAAGAGGTTAGATTTTTTGACTTGTTCAGGGGCTCGGAAACCTTATTCAGGTAACGAGTCCCTGATTTAAGAAATTTTACTGCTTTTGGATCTGGAATTTTTATTTTTTCTGTTTTATCCCGGTAAATGTTCCTTCTCCCTGGCCCGCGAAATCAATTTTACCGGACATTCTTTTGCCGTCTGATTTTCCTTTATAAACGGTTGTTTGTCCGCTCAGTGTATATTTCATTTCCAGATCCTGTCCTTTGATAAATCCTGTTACCGGTGCATCTCCGAAAAAACCTTTATACGTCCCGGTGAGATTAACGCCGTCTTGCTTCAAAATAAAAACAGGATTGCCTGTTTGTCCTGAAGGTGTTTCTACCGATAGATCCCAAGTACCAGTCATATTTACTGGTTCATCTGCCGTAACGGCTGATATCCCGGCGATTAAAAAAAAGGTAACAAAAAATATAGCCAGTATAATATTTTTTTTCATATACCCCTCCTTGATTGTTTTTTGTTTGGCTTTTAAAAAGGATGTAAATATATGGTATACTACCACACAATTTTATGACTCACAATAATAATAATTCCAGGATGGTTTAAGTAGTAAGTATTTAAAAACATTGTTGTTTTATCCATACGTGTGGTATGAATAAAAAAGCAAGCTTATTTGCTTTTTTAAGGCATTCTTATGTTTAAACGGACTGTATTTTTCCGCGGTGGCTGTTAGCGGCGAGCAGAAAAAGTCACTATATTTTGGTAGATGTTCCTTTTAATAGAACCTTCACTTTCCAGGTAGTGCAGGTGGGCTATCGCTTCGCCGGTGGCAAACCACTTTTGGGCGACGGGGAAATCCTCCCACTTTTCACAATCAATGTCCCAGGTCATGCCGGAAGCGATGTCATAAGCGTTTTTTTCTTTTTTGCCTAAGACATTCATTACCTCGTCGGCGCGGACTAAGTGGTGCTTTTTCAATTCATCTATTCTGGCTTTCAGGTCGGTGAAAAGTGTGCGGTGTCCGGGTAGCACAATATCTAGCGGAAGATGATAAACTTTGTCCAGACTGTTCATATAGTTTTTGAGCGCGTTTATCTGATACGCCCACGATTCGATATGAGGAGTGATGTCATGCAAAATATGGTCGCCGGAAAACAATATTCTTTTATTTTCATCGTAAAGACAAATATGTCCTTCCGTATGCCCGGGGGTGGCAATGCACTTAAGGCGGTAATCTCCTATTTCAATTATATCATTGTCGTCGATTAAATTAAATTTCGGCATGGTTTTGGGAGTGTATTTATGGCCGGGGTGATTGTAAAGCGCTTGCATCAGTTCATCAGCTGGGAAGCCATTGATTTGCGCGTAATTAATCATATCCTTCCATTTATTGTCTTTGTCGAAAACCTTCGCGTCTATCCTGCTGAAGTAAATTATACTATTCTTTGCAGCCAAGCGCGCGACCAACCCGGAGTGATCCGCATGCATATGCGTAATCATGAAATCCGTTTGGGAAAGATTAATTTCAAGCTCGGCCAGGCCTTTTTGCATCGCTTCCCAGCAGACTTCACTGTTAAAGCCGGTATCGATGATCAGATTGCGGTTGTCTGTTTTGATGACAAAGGAGTTGAGTTCTTTGAGCGGGCTGTTGGGCAGGGGCACCCGGATGCGGAAGAGATGATCTCTTATTTCTTCAATCATGAAAATATATCCTTTCTTGAACTACTTAATATATTAAATAACATTTAAAACTTAATAATGCAAATTTATGGCCTGAGATGCTCAGGAAACGCGAATCTGGACATATTTTAATTTTTATTTGAAAACTGAGTTGCCTTGATGTAAATTACTGGCAAATATCACCGAAGGTATTTTCTTGGAGCCAATTGTTCAACCATAAAAATTAATAAGGAGGCCATTATGACAGAAGCAAAAACATTTTGTATTTATTGCAGAAGTAAAATTGCTTCATTTTTTTTGGTAGGATTAATTATTTTGCTGGTTGGTTGCACAGTAAAACCTGTTGCTGTTCCTCCTCCCAGCGTGGCAAAAGCTCCGGAACCGATATTAATTGAGCGTCAGACTGCGCAAGGAGTTGTCATCGGGGAAATAAACGCCGCCAATAATACACAGTCTTGGAAGGGCATCCCCTATGCTAAACCGCCTGTAGGCGAATTGCGTTGGAAAGAACCACAGCCCCTGGAAAAACGTGCCATACCATTAAAAACGGTTAAATTTTGTGCAGTATGCCCGCAATACGTTGACCACGATAGAAACCCTTCTACGCCGTGGGTCATTCAGGGCGATGAAGATTGTTTATATCTGAACGTATGGCGTCCTAATACTGAAGAAAATAATCTGCCCGTTTTTTTCTGGATACACGGCGGCGGTAATAGTATCCAGTGGCCGCCGCTTTCCCAAACTGACGGTTCTATCATTGCCGGTAAAAAGAAGATGGTTGTCGTAACCACAAACTATCGGTTGGGTCCTCTTGGTTTTTTCAGCCATCCCGCACTTAGAAGCGGCAAGCTGGAGGATAAAAAAACCGATTCGGGCAATTTTGCCCTTCTCGATTTGATACAGGCACTCAGATGGGTTCAGGAAAACATTCATTTTTTTGGCGGTGATCCGGGAAATGTTACGATTGCAGGAGAGTCGGCAGGTGCCTTTAATATCATTTCTTTAATGGCTTCGCCTCTGGCGGAGGGTCTTTTTCATCGCGCCATTTCGCAAAGCGGCGGGGTTCGGGTAAGCACCCCAGAAAAAGGCACCCGACATGTCGAAGAAATTCTGGCAAGACTATTAGTTAAAAAGGGGAAAGCTCCTGACGAAAAAGCTGCTGGTGTAATAATTAAGCAAATGTCTTTAGCGGAAATTGAAACTTATTTAAGGTCAAAGAAACCTGAAGAATTTTTGGAAGTATACCCGGAAGGTCCGGCGGTGGGGATGATCAGTGTTCCCAATAATTTTCTCGATGGCACGGTTTTACCGCTGGATATTTACGGAGCGTTTAAGGAGGGTAAATATAATAAAGTACCTGTTATTCTGGGAACAAACAAAGAAGAGGCGAAATTATTTTTACGATTGGACAAAACATTCGCTTCCTGGACAAGAGACGGCTCGCTTTTCCGAGATCCAGCCAAGGCAGAACTCTATAATCTGGCTGCCAAATATCAAAGTGACGGTTGGAAAGTAATGGGGGTGGATAATATAGCCAGAATTTTGAAATCAAATGCACAGCAGCCAGATGTTTACGCTTATCAATTTTTATGGGGAGCAGGAGATGTTGGAAAGAGTGTAATTTCCCCTCCCTTTAATATCTTGCTTGGCTGCTGTCACGCCGCGGAAATAGATTTTGTTTTTGGTACGGAAAGAACAGCTATGGGGGGTTATTTCTTTAACCAGAAGAACCGTCTAGGCAGAATTGCCCTGTCCGAAGCAATTATGGATTACTGGGCGAGTTTTGCCCGCACAGGAAACCCAAACCGTGAAGGTTCGGGATTGCCAATTTGGCAACCGTGGTTAAACGCTAAAAGTGCCCCCAAGATGATTATCCTGGACGCGGATTTCGAAAACATCAAAATAGAAATGTCGAATAAGGAACTTAGCAACGCGGACATAGAAAAAGCGTTGAAAGCAGAGCCCAGGTATAAGGAAATAAAACCATTCTGGGAAAATTCGCGTTTTCGGACTGATGCTAAATATTAAAAAATAATTTTTGTTTCGTTTCCCTGTACTACATGGAATAAGTAGTACAGGGAAAACACTAAAGTAAAAAATTATTTTTTGTTTTTTGTGATGGGGAAGTAACTGAAAAACCCCCAAACAAAAAGTAATTCTTTAATAGTGGAAGGTGTTAGCCATGAAAATAAAATGGTACGGACATGCAGCATTTAGAATTACCACGGGTAAGGGAATCAGAATCATTATAGATCCTTACGAATCAGGCGCATTCAATGGCGCACTTTCTTACGATAAAATCGATGAAGAAGCGGATATTGTTTTGATTAGTCATGATCATGCGGATCATAATTATGTTAAAAATATCAAGGGTAAATACATACTAATAGATAAAGCCGGTGAAAATGATACGCTGGGAATAAAAGTAGAGGCATTGGAGACTTTTCATGATAAATCATCAGGGCGAGAAAGAGGCCGCAATCTGATATTTGTTGTCACGGCTGATGATTTGATTCTGGTGCATATGGGCGATATCGGCCATGTCCTTAATGGTGAGTTGCTCAAAACAATAGGGAAAGTGGATATTGTTTTGCTGCCGGTAGGGGGATTTTTCACAATCGACGCCACAGAGGCTTCCGGAATGGTAACGGAGCTCGCACCGCGAGTGATAATACCAATGCATTATAAAACCGATAAATGCGGGTTCCCTATTGCACCGGTAGAGGAGTTCACCAAAAAACAGGCAAATGTTCGCATTATGGATAAAGCGGAGATAGAAATCAGCAAAAAGACGCTTCCTGCAAATCCGGAAGTGGTTGTTTTGCGGCATGCTTTATAATGAACGGTTCAATGGGACCGATAAAAATTTATAGTGATGTATGTTTTCATTTTGGGGTAAAAATTTCAGAGGAGCAATGTAATGGAAGTAAAAGATAAAGTTGTTGTAGTGACAGGTGGTGCAAGCGGCATAGGAGAGGGTTTGTGCCGTCGTTTTTCCCGCGAAGGAGCAAAAAAGGTGATTGTTGCTGATGTTAATGAAGCTAGGGCAAGGATTGTTGCCACCGAAATAAATGGGTTGGCAATGCCATGCGATGTAAGAAATGAAGAAGATATTATACGGTTGGTAAATTTTACCGAAGATAAATTTGGGCTTATCGATCTTTTTTGTTCAAACGCCGGGATTATTTTTATAGGGGATCTGGAAGTTAAGAATGAAGATTGGCAGCGCATATGGGAAATTAATGTTTTGGCGCATGTCTTTGTGGCGCGTGCGGTTATTCCCGGAATGATTAAGCGAGGAGGAGGAGCATTGCTCGTTACGGCTTCGGCGGCTGGTTTGCTAAGCCAAATCGGGTCACTACCTTATTCTGTCACTAAACACGCTGCGGTAGGCTTGGCCGAAAATATTTCGATCACTTATGGAGATCAGGGAATCAAAGTATTTCTTTTATGCCCTCAGGCTGTACGTTCAGAAATGACCAAGCAAGGCGGAGGTGTGGCGGCGGTTGATGGACTGATGGAACCAGAGCAATTGGCGGATGAGGTGATAAATGGGTTAAAACGAGAAGAATTTTTAATTTTGCCACATCCTGAAGTAAAAATATATATGCAGAGAAAAGTAACAGATTATGACCGCTGGCTTCTTGGTATGCGCAGGCTTCAGGCACGTTTTATGACCGGCGCTCCATTAAAAAAGTAAAGACCGACAATAGAGAAAATCAGCGAAGCGGCTAAACGATGTATTGTTGAAAGAGTAATACATGGATAAAAGAGAAAAATATTTTTTTGTTGACAATAAACAGAGTTTTCATGATTTGTTAAAAACGAAAGATAGAGTTGTTGCTCTTTTTTACGTATCTTGGTGTCCGTTTTGCCGAAAATTTTTGCCTGTTTTCGAACGATATGCACGGCAGGGAAACTTGGATTTTGTTCGTCTTCAGGATGACCGGGAAAATGTAGGTGATGAATTTTCCGTGGATATTTTTCCCACGGTTCTCTTTTTTGCAAAAGGGAGAATTATTAAACGATTGGATGGAGAGCCGGGTGTGGGGCTAAGCGAAAAACAGTTGGCTGATTTTATTAACGACACTCGAACGTTATAAACAATAAGCAAAGAACGAAAATTCTTACGGTTTTTATTAATCCGGTTATAGTCTGAAGGCCCTTTAAGGTAGCACGGCTAGTAACTGCCGCAAATGAACATTTAAAGGGGGAAGTTTATTTCAGAATTTGTCTTTGAACAATTTGACAATTTTTATTTTCATGCCTAGACTATAAATAATATTTTGGTGATATTCAATTGGTATTTGTTCGTAAAATTAATGAAATAAAACAGATTGTTTGAAAGAAGTGATATTACAGATATTTGAGGAGGCGACAAATTTATGGCCTTAAAAACTGGTAAAGAATATGAAGATAGTTTGCGAAATATGAAATTTAAGGTCTATTTGATGGGGGAGAAGGTGGATAATCCCGTGGATCACCCCATTATCAGGCCATCGATGAATTCCGTAAAAATGACCTATGAACTGGCGCACGATCCAGCGCATGAAGACTTAATGACGGTAAAATCACACTTGGACGGCAAAAAAGTCAATCGCTTTTGCCATCTGCATCAAAACACCGAGGATCTGGTTAAAAAAGTGAAAATGCAGCGTTTGTTGGGACAAAAAACAGCGGCATGTTTTCAGCGTTGCGTGGGCATGGACGCGATGAACGCGGTGGACAGCGTGACGTATGAGATGGATCAAAAACTCGGCACCGAATACCACAAACGTTTTACGAAATTCATGAAAATGGTGCAGGATAACGATTTTACCGTGGACGGGGCGATGACTGATCCCAAAGGTGACCGTGGTGTTTCGCCCAGCAAGCAGGCTGATCCTGATTTGTACACTCATGTGGTGGAAAAAAGAAAAGACGGTATTGTTGTGCGCGGTGCCAAAGCGCATCAGACCGGCGCGATAAATTCTCACTGGGTTCTGGTGATGCCTACTGTATCAATGGGCAAGGAAGATGCCGATTACGCTCTTTCTTTCGCTTGTCCCGCGGACGCTGATGGGATCACGTATATTTACGGGCGGCAATCCTGTGACACGCGTAAGCTCGAAGGCGGCGAAATAGACGTGGGCAACTGCCGTTTCGGCGGGCATGAAGCTTTGATGGTTTTCGACAATGTTTTTGTTCCCTGGGAAAACGTGTTTATGTGCGGCGAGTATGAATTCAACGGAATGCTCGTGGAGCGTTTTGCCGGTTATCATCGTCAGAGCTACGGCGGCTGCAAAGTCGGAGTGGGAGACGTTCTCATCGGCGCGGCGGCGCTGGCGGCTGATTACAATGGTGCTTCCAAAGCCTCGCACATCAAGGACAAATTAATTGAAATGATTCATCTGAACGAAACTTTATTTTCCTGCGGTATCGCCTGCTCCGCGCAGGGGCATAAAACCGCTTCGGGAACTTATCTTATTGACCTGCTTTTGGCCAATGTCTGCAAGCAAAACGTCACGCGTTTCCCGTATGAAATAGCGCGTCTGGCGGAAGATATTGCCGGCGGATTGATGGTGACCATGCCTTCGGAAAAAGATTTGCGCCATCCGGAAATAGGCAAAATTGTTGATAAGTATTTTAAAGGCGTTAATGGCGTGCCGACGGAGAACCGTTGCCGGATTATGCGTCTGGTGGAAAACATTACGCTGGGTACGGCCGCAGTTGGTTACCGTACGGAATCAATGCACGGCGCGGGTTCGCCTCAGGCACAGCGCATCATGATCTCGCGTCAGGGGAATCTGGAACAGAAGAAGAAACTGGCCAAAGAAATCGCCGGAATTAAGGATTAAGTTTACTGACCGCTGGCCATAAATGAAAACAAAATTAATCGGGGTGAGATATTGCGGCGGCTGCAATCCGACCATCGACAGGGTTCGCATTGTCAGTGAAATACAAAAAATGCTTCCCGGCGGGGGCACGCTGACCAGCGATACGAATACTGCACCTTGGGAAACGGGAATTATGATGTGTGGGTGTGTTTCCACCTGCATTGATAAATCCGAGATACGAAATCTGGCACGTCGCTGGATTATTGTTGCCGGGAATAATATTGATATGCTGATTGTCCCCGAAAAGGAAATAGCGCAGACTGTCGTAGAAAAAATAAATAGTTTCTCGTAAGATACGAATAATTAAAATAAAGGAGAAATAACTTTGAAATATTTATTGCTTGATGTGCAGGAAAAAGTCGCCACGGTTACCATAAACCGGCCGGACAAAGGAAACGCTTTGGCGCCGGATGTGCTGGAAGAAGTCGAAAAATTATTTACCGAGCTGGGCGCAAGGAAAGACGTGCATGTTATTTTATTTACCGGTGGCGAAAAATATTTTTCCGCGGGATTTGATCTCAATGAAATAAGGAAGCTGGAAAAAGTATCCAACGAAGCATACACGGCTCTTTTCCACCGCGCTTACCGCGCTATTTTATTTTGCCCGCAGCCCGTTATCTGCGCTGTGGGAGGTCCGGCCATCGCCGGTGGTTTTGACCTTACCATGATGTGTGACATCCGCTATGCCTCCGAGCGCGCGAAATTCGGCCAGCGCGAGATTGTTTTATCCCTCACCCCGATTATGGATCCATTGTGGCGTATTATCGGTTTGGGGCGCGCTAAAGAAGTGGCCATGACTGGAAGAATCTACGATGCGTATGAAGCGGAGAAGATGGGCTATGTAAGCCGTGTTTTTCCGGAGGGGAAATTACTGGAGTCGGTAACGGCGATTGCCCGCGAGATGGCCACCTTCGACAGAGGATGTCTCAAAGAAACCAAGCAATTAGCCAATAAAATTCTCAATGAAGACCTCGATGGTGCGATGCGTCTGCAGGAATGGCTCTTCAGAAGTTATATCGGCTCCGAGGATAACCACCAGCGGATTGACGCCCTGCAGGAAAAGCTCAAAACAATGAAAAAGAAATAGCAAGCTATCAATATTATTGTTATTTAACTATGATTATTCGATAAATATCATAGTCTCACTATGAAATAAAATAAAACTTGACAGTGTCACTATAATGGCATACTTTACTATAAAGTAAAGTAAAGTAAAGTAAAGTAAAGTAAAGGTGTCCTTTAGATGACTGATTCCAGCCGGGCAAAAACCAGAAAAGATCGCATTATGGATGCGGCTTTACGTATTTTTGCGGAAAAAGGTTTTCAGAATGCCACAATAACGGAAATCAGCAAGGAAGCCGGAGTTTCCGAAGCAACGATTTACGAATATTTTGGTACCAAAGAAGATTTGCTTTTTGCCATTCCGGAAAAAATATCCAATCAGACATACGACGAATCATCAAAGATTCTTCCCTACATTAAAGATGTGGAAGGGAGGATGCGGGCAATGCTTCTTTCCTATTTCAATCTTTACCAGTCTAATCCGCATTATTCCGCGCTGGTTTTGCTGCAACTTATGTCGAACAAAAGGTTTCGTCAGACACCAGCGCACGCAGCGATTCGACGTTCCGCTCACCGGCTGCTTGAGTGTATTCGTGAGGGCATTGCCGATGGAACCTTTAGGAAAGATACAGACGCTTATTTGATTCGTTCCATGCTTATGGGCACGATGGAACATTTATTTATTCACTGGCACATGCAGGGGAGGCCGAAAAAAGAAAAAAGCATAATGAACATGCTCGATCCGTTTATTGAAATTGTTTTAGACGGTATTAGGGCGAGAAAAGAAGAACCGCACTTTACTCTTTATTTGAAGAGGGAAGACGCGCGTGACTTAGCTCAGTTCATTACAGAAAAAGGTAACAAACAAAATAAAAAAATAAAGGAAACAGAGAAATTTCCCCAAATAAAAAAAACACACTAAAAAGTTATTAAGAGAAAGGAGTATCGTTGTAATGAAAACAAAAAAGGACTACATTAAAAGACTGTCCAAAATGAAGCGGAATGTTTACTTTGACGGGCAGCTAATTGACAGGACGGATGAGTTGCATATGGATTGTATCGACACGATTGGTACAACCTATGATGAAGCGGAAAAGCCAGAAAACCAGGAATTGATGACGGCTATTTCCCATCTTACCGGCGAAAGAATCAATCGTTTTAACCATATTCACCAGAATACGACCGACCTTCACAACAAGCAGGATATGACCAGAATGCTGTGCCAGAAGGTAGGCGGTTGTATTCAGCGTTGTATGGGCATTGACGGCACCAACTCCGTTTACAATGTTTCTTATGAAGCGGATAAGTCCAACAAGGGCGCCACGCAGTATCATGAAAATTTCAAAAAGTGGCTGACCCGTTTTCAAAAAGAAGACCTCGTTGGCTGTTGTGCGCAGACAGATGTTAAAGGCGACCGCATGCTCAGACCTGCGGATCAGCCCAATCCCGGCGCTTATGTGCGCATTAAGGAAAGATTAAAAGATGGAATCGTTGTGGAAGGCTGCAAAGTGCATATTTCTGAGGCTTCTGTTGCTGATGAAGTGCTGGTAATTCCCACCCGTGCGCTGCGCGAAAAAGATAAAGATTACGCGGTAGCATTTGCTGTTCCGGGGGACTGGGATGGAATGAAACAGGTGGTAACGATTCATAACCTTCGCCCGCGCGAGATTTACAAGCGCGGTTTTATGCCCGGTGCTACCGATTCCTATGTTATTTTCGACAATTGCTTTGTGCCGTGGGAAAGAGTTTTCCTGGCTGGTGAACATCAGCACGGCGGGGTCTTGGCATTGTTATTTGCCCTGTTCCATCGTCATTCTTATTCCGGCTGCAAACCGGCCATTGGTGACATCCTTTTAGGCAGTGCCGCTTTGGCCGCGGAAGTGAATAATATTCACAAAGAATCTCACGTTCGCGAAAAGTTGGCAGAAATCATCATGACCACGGAGCTTGGTTATGCGGCAGGTTACACGGCATCGGATTTGGGCAAACCGGAAGTTTACATTCCTGGCGTTGGTTTTGTTCCCTACGGTCCCGGTTCGTATATTCCAAATTCCATTTACTGTAATGTTGGTCGTTGTTTAACCGGCGAAGCGGTTTATCGTGAACAGGAGATTTTGTGTGATATCTCCGGCGGCGTTACGGCTACCTTCCCGCATGAAAAGGATTTTGCCAATAAGGATGTAGGGGATCTTCTATTTAAATACACCAAGCGCAACCCCAATATGCCTGCGGAAGACCAGGCGCAATTCTGGCGTTTTTTAGGCGACGCCTTATGTTCGTCTACTGGTGGCCTTATGAACGTTGCTAACTATCATGGCGGCGGCTCGCCGATTATGGAACAGATTGCCATTACTACTCAGTACGATATCGAATCCCGTAAAAAATTAGTGAAATACATCGCCGGTATGAGCGGTGGCGACAGAGAAGCTCTGGCTCCGAAAGCCGCTAAGCAAAAAACCAAATAAATATTATATTAAGGGAGGCTTTTTAAAGCCTCCCTTATAATTTATTATAGGTGGTGGAGGTGCATTATGAGGACAAAACAAGATTATATAAATGGATTGTCCAAAATGAAGCGCAATATCTACTTCGACGGCCAGCTTATCGATCGTACCGATGAACTGCAGATGCGCTGCCTCAATACCATTGGTACAACTTATGATGAGGCGGCCAGACCGGAAAATCGGGAATTGATGACGGCTATTTCTCATCTCACCGGTGAGCGCATCAATCGTTTTAATCACATTCATCAAAATTCCGATGACCTGCATAAAAAGCAGGACATGACTAGGATGCTGTGTCAGAAGGTAGGCGGCTGTATCCAGCGCTGCATGGGGACAGATGCTGTAAATGCCATTTATAACGTTTCTTATGAAGCAGATAAAGCCAATAACGGCGCCACTCAGTACCATGAAAACTTCAAAAAGTGGCTGATCCGTTTTCAGAAGGAAGACCTGATCGGCTGCTGTGCGCAGACGGACGTAAAAGGCGATAGGATGCTCAGGCCAGCGGATCAGCCTAATCCCGATGTCTATGTGCACATTAAAGAGAAACTTAAAGACGGTATTGTTGTGGAGGGATGTAAAGTTCATATTTCGGAAGCCTCCGTGGCGGATGAAGTACTCGTTTTGCCTACCCGCGCTTTAAGGCCTCAAGACAAGGATTATGCGGTAGCTTTTGCTGTTCCCGGCGACTGGGATGGATTAAAACAAGTCGTCACTATTCATAATCTGCGCGAAAGAGAGTATTTTCCACGCGGATTTATGCCTGGCTCAACCGATTCCTATATGATTTTTGAAAACTGTTTTGTGCCGTGGGAAAGAGTTTTCCTGGCTGGTGAACATCAGCACGGCGGTGTTAACGCGCTTTTATTCGCTTTATTTCATCGACATTCATACTCTGGATGCAAGCCCGCCATTGGCGATGTCATTCTGGGATCAGCGGCTCTAGCGGCGGAATGTAACAACATACAGAAAGCTGAACATGTGCGCAAAAAGCTTGCGGAAATTATCATGGTAACAGAATTGGGATATGCAGCGGGTTACACCGCGTCTGATCTGGGTGGACCGCAGGTATTCATGCCCGGCAAAGGGTTTGTTCCCTATGGTCCCGGTTCTTATATTCCGCATTCGATTTATTGTAACGTCGGTCGCTGTCTTTCTGGCGAAGCCGTCTGGCGTGAATCGGAAATCCTTTGCGATCTGGCTGGCGGCATTGTGGCGACTTTCCCGCATGAAAAGGATTTTGTTAATCCGGAAACGAAAGATGCTTTGCTTAAATATACCAAGCGCAGTCCGAACATTTCCGTTGAAGACCAGGCGCAATTTTGGCGCTTTCTAGGCGACGCGTTGTGTTCGGCCACCGGTGGTATCCGCAATATCGGCGCTTACCATGGCGGTGGCTCACCGATTATGGAGCAGATTGCCATCACTACGCAGTATGATATTGAAGCCCGTAAAAAACTGGTAAAATACATTGCTGGTATGAGTGGCGGCGACAGGGAAGCTTTGGCTAAAAGCAATTTTATCAAGAGACCCAAAAAAGACAAATAAAAGATTTGCTAGTGGTCCGGATTTTTCATAAAGCGAGAAACATCCCGCCGTATCTGCTTGGATTTAAAACCGCGGGAAACAAAATATACAATAAGTTAAGGAGAATTAAACCATGTTTGATTTAAATCAGTTTTCATTGAAGGATAAGATTGCTATTGTTACCGGTGGTGGACGTGGCATTGGCCAGGCCATTGCCTTTGGTTTAGCCAAAGCCGGGGCTAAAGTTGTTATCACCAGCCGTAAAATCAATGATCTCGAAGCGACGGCCCAAGAAATCAAAGCCGCCGGCGGTGAGGCGTTGCCTTTGCAGTCTCATCTGGGAAAATATGAAGAAATCCAGAAAATGATCAACGCTGTTTTAGAAAAATACAAAAGGATAGACATTTTGATAAATAATGCCGGTGCCAGCCCTGCGATGGCTTCCGTTTTGGATTCGGACGAGCGTCTTTGGGACACAACCATGAACCTGAATCTGAAAGGAGTTTATTTTGTCAGCCAGGCTGTGGCTAAAATCATGAAAAAGCAAGGTGGCGGGAAAATAATCAATATCGCATCTATTGATGGTCACAAACCGGAGCCTGGTGTCAGTATTTATTCCATTTCTAAGGCAGGTGTGCGTATGATTACCAAGGCGTTTGCCATGGAATTAGCAGGTGACAATATCCAGGTCAATGCTATCGCTCCGGGACCTATTAGCACCAAAATGATGAATTCACACTGGTTCCATTTATCTCCGGAAGAGGCAAAGAAAGCTAAAGAAACCATGGAAAAATCACTGCCGGCAGGACGTATAGGGATGCCTGATGAAATCGCCGGCGCAGCAGTATATCTGGCGTCAGATGCCTCCAATTACACGACAGGCGCTGAAATTATTATTGATGGTGGTCTGTTGCTTGCTCATCATGCTTAGCAAGTTTGGGAGAATCGAAAAAAACAGCAGAATAATATTCTGCCGGTACTTTTATCTGCCGCTAAGGTTTGTAGAAGTTTTAATTTCTTTTTTGACTGGGGGAATAAGAGCTATGAAAACATTGAATAATCTATTGAAACCAATCCGAATAAAATCAATGGAACTTAAGAATCGCGTGGTCATGCCACCAATGGGAACTTCGCTGGCCGGCCCTGATGCCATGGTCAGTGATGCCAACATCGCATATATCAAGAGACGGGCGCACGGCGGCGCGGGACTGATTATTACCGAAATTGTCGCGGTTCATCCCTCGGGGCATGTTAGTCCAAGCGCTCTGGGAGGTTGGGATGACAAATTCATACCCGGGTTGAGTAAGCTAGCTGAAACTGTCCATGATCAGGGAGGCAAGATTGCTATGCAGCTTCATCATTGTGGACGGGAAAGTTATATCAAACTTAAGAATAAACAGGCGATAGCGCCTTCGGCGATTCCCAGTTTTCTCTACGGTTTTTTGGGAGCGCCGCGGGAAATGACTTTGGAGGAGATAGAAGAAATAATTGAGGCTTTCGGTAAAACAGCGCTTCGTGCTCAAATAGCCGGATTCGATGCTGTGGAACTGCACGGTGCGCATGGCTATCTTCTGATGCAGTTTCTTTCCGCTCATTCCAACCAACGAACCGATAAATACGGTGGCGATTTTCGAGGTCGCGCGCGCTTCATGGTGGAATGTCTCAGAGCGGTGCGCAAAAGCGTAGGAAATGATTTTCCCGTATCTATCCGTGTTTCCGGGAAAGAGTGCGTAAAGAACGGTTATACTATTTCGGATATGCAAAAAATTGTTCCGGATCTTATTGCTGCCGGTGCGGATGTTATTAATGTTTCTTTCGGTACGCATGGTAATCCCGAGGTGAATAACGACACGCCTAACGCCAGTGCACCTATTGAATATGCTCCCGGATTTAAGTCACACTTGGCAAGAAAGATAAAGGATGTAAGCACAGTACCGGTTATTTCTGTAGGACGCTATACTGATCCTTTTTTCATGGATGAGGTTATTGCCCGCGGCGATGCGGATATGATTGCGGTAGGACGTCAGCATTTGGCCGATCCCGATTTTCTGAAAAACGCCATTGAAGGTCATCCTGAATATACGTTTGAGTGCTTGGCCTGTAATCAAGGATGTATCGAGGGGCTTACTATAGATCTGAAGTCGATACGCTGCGCGATCAATCCACAAACTGGGCAAGAACTGATTTATCCGGAAGGCCCCGCCAAAACCAGCCGCAAAGTTTGGGTAATTGGCGCGGGTCCTGCGGGTCTCACTGCGGCATCCGAGGCGGCAAGATTAGGCCACAAAGTCACTTTATTTGAGCGGGATAAGCATACCGGCGGCAATGTTCTTTACGCGGCCAAGGCTCCACATAAGGAAATTTACGCTAAGTACATAAAAACACTAACGGATAAATGCAAACGTCAGGGCGTCGAAATAAAAACAGGAACGAAAGTTACGGAAGAGATGCTGGAAAAGGGTAAGCCCGAAGCAGTAATTCTGGCCATCGGCGCGGATAAAACCGCCTGTCCGGCGGAAGGAATCGGAAGCTCCGTCGTCTGTGACGCCTGGCAGATTCTTAATGGCGAAGTAAAAGGCCGTGACCATGTTGTGATCATCGGTGGAGGATTAGTGGGCATGGAGACCGCCGATTATCTGCGCGACAAAGGCGTTAAGTATATAACGATTGTTGAGATGCTTACCAAACCGCCGGTTCTGCCGCAGGCCGCGCACGGCCAGATGTTGTACCGCCGGCTTCAGGCGGTAGACATCAAGCTGATGCTGGGCACCACAGTAAAGAAAATTGAAGAGAATGCCGTGATCGTCAACAAAAAAGGCGAGGAGCACAAACTCTCTCCGGTCAATCAGGTGGTTGTGGCTATCGGTGTTACGCCCAGAAACGAGCTCAAAGACATGCTGGTCAAAAAGAATATCCGTCATTTTATTGTTGGTGATGCAGTGGCTCCGCGTAGAATTATCGAAGCGACCACGGATGGCGCAAAATCCGCATGGTCAATATAAATTCATGGTCAATATAAATTAAGGAGGGGATTACATGAGTGATTTACGAGAACGATTCATTGAAACTAATGGCGTAAGCTTGCATGTCATGGAGTCAGGTCCTAAAGACGGTCCTCTGGTTATGTTTTTGCACGGTTTCCCGGAATTTTGGTATGCTTGGCGTAAACAAATAGGTTACTTTGCCGATAAAGGTTATCTTGTTGTTACGCCCGATCAGCGCGGCTATAATTTAAGCGATAAACCCGAGGACATTGCCGCTTATAAGATAGATGAATTAGCTAAAGACATTATCGGTCTCATTGATGCTTACGGGCGCGATAAGATTTTTCTCGTCGGTCATGACTGGGGCGCTTCTGTTTCCTGGTGGGTAGCGCTCAAGTATCCCGAACGCATAAAAAAGCTTGTAATTATGAATGTTCCACATCCCAAAGTGATGGCTAAAAATCTTTTTGGCAATCCTCGGCAGATGCAGAGAAGCTGGTATATCTTTTATTTTCAGTTGCCTGGGGTTGTGGAAAAATTCGCTTCTGCTGGTAATTATGAATGGCCTGTGCAAATACTGGCTAAGTCCAGCAACAAAGGGGCCTTCACCGTACAGGAACTTGAAGAGTACAGGAAAGCTTTCGCGCAACCGCGTGCGTTTTCGGCGATGGTCAACTGGTACCGTGCGTTGATTCAGGCGCCATCGGAACCACCAATAAGCTATGACATAAAAATGCCCATGATTTTTTTGTGGGGCATGAAAGACATTGCGTTGCTTCATGAAATGGCCGATGAAAGCATGGTTTACTGCAAACAGGGTAAACTGACGAAATTTGCTGAAGCAACGCACTGGATACAGCATGAAGAAGCCGAAAAAGTCAACAAGGTGCTCGAAGATTTTTTTGTGGCAAAATAATAATTTTGGACAAAAAGAAAAAGGTGGTTGTTATGCTCAGCCGCACTGCTGCAGTTCTGGTTATTATTGATATTCAGGGTAATCTTGCTCAGGCCATGTTCGATAAAGAAAATATTTTTGCCAACACCATCAAGCTGATTAAAGGATTCAAAACGCTGGGCCTGCCGATTATCGTTACGGAACAAACGCCGCAGAAGCTGGGTCAGACCATACCTCCCGTTGCTGTTGAGATTGAAGATATTACTCCGATTGCTAAAGAAAGCTTTAGTTGTTGGCTCAATACACAGTTTTGTGAACAACTTGAGTCACTTAGCCGCCGGTATGTGGTTTTAACCGGAATTGAAAGCCATGTTTGCGTTTATCAGACGGCGCTGGATTTGCTCGCCAACGGCTACAGTGTGTATTTGGTTGCCGATGCCGTTTCCTCGCGTACGCCGGAAAACCGCCAGATAGGTATCAACGCCATGAAAAGAGCCGGTGCGCAGATAGCCAGCGCAGAGATGATTTTGTTTGAACTTCTGCGCTCCGCCGCCGATCCAAAGGCAAAAGATATTTTTAAAATTGTGAAATAATTTAACAAATCATTTTGATTTCCGCTGATAATTAGGCGAAACTTTCACTTGGAAAGCAGCGTGGAGATTGATTTGCTGCGCTCACGAAAGGTATAAGGACTTTAATTTTCGCCGGTACGGGAAGGAAGAGATCAGGCAGTGAATATTTTATTTTCATGAGAAAGGGGCGTCTCGGGAGGAGACGCCCATTTCTGTCAATCATTAAATTTTTCAGTCTGCTACGCTTTTTTCGAGTTTTCGTCTTTGTAAACAATCAGCTTTCCCTCGTGCTCCA
>ERZ795049.342-NODE-342-length-70193-cov-12.550101_pt1 | contig 70193 bp, 62 predicted proteins | sample MGYA00375133_ERZ795049 | MGnify/ENA primary metagenome ERZ795049 (study PRJEB30178, sample SAMN05720147) | activated sludge metagenome | isolation source: anaerobic digester from wastewater treatment plant | place: Japan | collected 2015-04-20 ... | reverse complement strand
CTTTTACTTCATTTTCTAAAATAGGAGTTTCTGCTTTTACTTTTGGTTCAGGAATTACTAAGTTAAGAAATACAGCAACAAACGTAGCGACCGCTAGCGGAGAAAGTTCAATATTTCCAATCATTATCTTTAATAGCGTGGCGTCAAAATCTGTACCAACTTGGGCTAAGATGTCACTTGCGACACTTAGAGCGCCAAGGCCAAGACCAACCGCTAAAGTAATCGAAACAACAAGTAAATCCTTCGTTTGTCCAATATCCGCTTTATGTTCAATTACCATCCGTAAGCCCGAAGCACTGATCATCCCAAATAGGATAATTGAGGCGCCACCAATTACTTCACTCGGAATAGTGCTTATAACTGAACCAAATATCGAGAAGACCCCAAAGAAGATAGCTAACACGGCCGCATAAAATATATTTTTCGGTTCATAGTTTTCGGTAATTACTAAAATAGCCGTGTTTTCGCCGTATGTCGTTTGCGGCGGACCACCTAATAAGCTTGCGGCCATAATGGCAACGCCGTCGCCTGCTAAGGTACGGTTAATGCCAGGATCGACAAAGAAGTCTTTACCACAGACAGTACTATTTGCACTTATATCGCCAATATGTTCCATTAAAGTTACAAAGGCGAGTGGCACCATCATAATAATCGCACTCCAATCAAAACGTAAATAACGATAAAACCCTAATTTATCCCCAATTGATTGGAAGACGATTATATCAGCGTTTTGTAATGAAGAAAAGTCCACTAAGCCAATAATCGCGGCGTAAATGTAACCTACAAAAAAACCAAGCAAGATTGGGGCAGCTTTAAAAAAGGACTTTGGTTTGGCGAAAGCACTAATGCCAATAATTGTTATTAAAGTAATAAGCGCAGTCGTCCATGATTTCCACGCTTCCCCGGAATAAAGCGCGTACGGGGCAATAATGTTATTCCATAAAATTCGGCACTAAAAGCATTCCTAAGACGATAATAATTGGTCCGACAACGCGTGGGGGAAATATTTTGCGTACTCTTTCCACACCAATAAGGGTAATTACCCCCGCAAAAACGAGGTAAACTAACCTGGTAAAGAAAATAGCGACCACTAGAGCACCCATTTTTTGTTGCCACAACGTTGAACCAATCGGGCCACTGCCACTCATTATTGCCATCATCGCTGGAAGATAGGCAAAGCTACTCCCTAAGAATACCGGTACTTTCTTTTTTGTCATAAAGTAAAAGATGATTGTACCAATACCCGCGGTAATAAGTGTGATTGAAACATCAAGACCGACAAGCATCGGCACTAACACTGTTGCGCCAAGCATAGCAAACATATGTTGGAAACTTAAGATTGTTGTTTTAAAGAATCCTTTGGTCCGTTCTTTTCTATTTGTCATATATACCTCTTCTATAGCAAATAATTGCTAAGTTTATTATTAATCTTCTAATGTATCTAAATATGTTTTAAGGCGGGAAGCGTGCGCTTTATTATATTCAGCGGTTAAAATAAATGCTTTTAACTCTTTTAAGGTTAACCATTTATGATTAATTGTTTCCCCTTTTAAATAAGTAATATCTTTAGTACCACTTATTATCGCAATATAGCCTTGACTTATAACGCCGTCTTTTTCACTCATAAAATAATATGTTGGACTTACATCATTTATTATAAGTCCCGTTTCTTCTCTTACTTCGCGGATGGCCCCTTCTTTTTTGGTTTCTCCACTTATTAAAGAACCACCTGCGCTTCCTTCATATAAACCTGGGTATTCTTTTTTACTATAATCACGTTGCATTACTAAATAAGTGCCGTCGCTATGTTTAACAAGTGTTTCGACAATAATATGAAAATGACCAGGCGGTAGTTTATCACCTTTAGAGTATAGGTATATGGCCATCTAATTTTATATTATTTACCGTGTCTACTTGACAAGGGGCTGTTCATTTTTTACAAAGGGTGCCTTTTTATAATTATTTAAAAGTTTAGTGCTTATTTCTTTTGACCATAACGAGCGTTAGGACCATGTTTTCGCTCATAATGGGTTTTCTTAATATGCTCTGGTAGCGGATTATTTTGACCCGGGATTGCTTCTGTAAGATAGGCAATCTTCGCTACTTCTTCTAACACGATAGCGTGCAGCACAGCATCTTTAGCATTTTTACCCCACGCAAAAGCACCATGTCCTTTGATGATTGCCGCTGGTGTTTCATTAGCCCGTCCTTTTTTAATGAGCGCCGCAATTACTTCACCAGTATTTTTTTCGTAGTCTTTCATCTCTTCTGGTGTTAAATAAGGAGCGCACGGAATATCATCGCTAAAATAATCAGCGTGTGTCGTACCATACATTGGTATTGCTCTACCTTTTTGTGCCCACGCTGTCGCAAATGTTGAGTGAGTATGGACAATTGCACCAATTTCTTGATGTGCTTTATATAAGGCTAGGTGTGAAGGCAAATCAACAGACGGTCGTAAAGTTCCTTCAATGATATTCCCGTCAAAGTCGACTACAACAATATCATCTGCTTTCATCTTTTCATACGCAACACCAGACGGTTTAATTGCTATTACTTTAAGTACATCATCTTTAACAGACACATTGCCCCATGTTAAAAGTACTAAACCCGATTTCTTAATGGCAATGTTAGCGTTATATGTCGTTTCTTTTAAAGTTTTGTACATATTTTACCCTCGTAAACGATAGCGGATATCGTTATTTTTCATCATTTCTTCAAGTATGTAAGGATCAGCGTCTTTCCCAATATGCACAAATTCAATGTCAAGGAGATTAGCAAAGTCACGGAGAAATTCAAGTGATAGGTCATACACTAGTGTGGTGTGATGTGCCCCGCCCGCTACTAACCAACAAGCTGCTGACTTTTCTAAATTTGGTTCTGGTCGCCACATAAGGCGCGCTACAGGTAAGTTTGGCATTGATTTAGTTGGGGCAACACATTCAACGTCAAGAGCAATAAGCCGGAAACGATGACCTAAATCAATTAGTGAGATTGCTTTAGCTTTACCAGGCTTACCTTCAAAGACAAGTCGCGCCGGTGCTTTTTTGCCACCAATACCTAAGTGATGGACTTCAATTTTCGGTCTTTCACGAGCAATTGACGGACATACTTCAAGCATGTGTGCGCCTAATATTAGCCCTTCTTTCCAGTCATAAGTATAATCTTCCATAAAAGTAGTAACTTTACCAATTGCTTTAAAGATACGTGTCATCGCTGCTGTTTTCCAATCCCCTTCAGCGCCATACCCATAACCTTCTAACATTAAGTTTTGGGTTGCTAGTCCTGGGAGTTGTTCCATGTTATAGAGATCTTCGAATGTATTAGTGAATGCTTTAGCGTTATTAGCGTCAAGAATCTTTTTAATCGCAACTTCTGCTTTAGCTTGATATTCAATTGATGCAAAGTTATCAGTGTTCAGTGCATACTTTGCTTTATATTCCGCTAGTTTTGCTGTAAGTTCTTCGTTAGTAACGGCTTTGATTGTATCGACTAATGTACCAACACCAATCGTATTTACTTGCCAACCAAATTTCATTTGCGCTTCAACTTTATCACCTTCTGTAACCGCTACTTCACGCATATTATCACCAAAGCGAACGACACTTAATGTCTTACTTTCATTAACTGCATCAACAACATCTTGCCAAGCAGAAATTGCTTCGCTTGTTTTAGGATCTTGCCAGTAACCGACAATTATTTTACGATTCTTTTGTAAACGAGTACCGATAAAACCGTGTTCTCTATCTCCGTGCGCTGATTGATGAAGATTCATGTAATCCATATCAATCGCGTCATTAGGAATTTCATCATAAAACTGTGTGTGGAAATGACACCATGGTTTTTGTAAATTTTGTAAGGCATTCACCCACATTTTTGATGGCGAGAATGTGTGACAAAAAGTAATGATACCAAGGCAATTTTCATCATAATTTGCGTCTTTAATTAAGCGCATTGCTTCTGCATGTGTCTTAACTGTCTCCTTATAGACGATAGGATATTTCGTTTTCAGTCCTTTTGCAATTTTCTTTGCATTTTTTTCTACTTGCTTGAGGGTTTCTTCTCCATATAAAGATTGTGACCCAACGATAAACCAAAATGTTTTCATAAATTACGCTCCTTTAAATACTTTTTCTATGAATTTATCAAATTTTATTTTTTGCTCTTTATTGTAATAACGATATGCTGCTAAGACAGCCATCCCCCACGGGCCCCCTTCACCAGCGGTCTCTAATAAACGAATTGGAATACCAAGTGTTTCACTCATCACTTTCCTACCCGCGCTCTTTGATTTAAAGTATCCGCCATGCCCTAATAAATAATCAACTTTAACATGCTCTTTGTTTAGTAAGATATCCATGCCCGGTTTTAAGTCAATTATTGCTTCAACAAGTTTCTGCTTCATAAATTCACCAAGCGGGGTATCTTCTAAAGAAACTTCATAAAGTGTTTCAAAAAGATGATTACGATCAACTTCACCATTAACTCTCATAATTGCTTCACCGAAAAGTTCAATCCATGGATCAATACGTGAAGTACATTCATTCGCATGGACCATTGCGACTGCATCGCCTGTTGGAGTTTGGACAATATCAATTTCGGGATACCATTTATTCAACGCCTTTTCTAAAACAATCATTGAAAAAACAGAAGTACCCGCGGATACATTACCCGTTTTAGGTTTAAGGGCGTTTGTTGATACCATCCCCGTTTCCGCATCCCCCTCTGGTGGCGCTAAAGGGATACCGACTGTTAATTTATTCCCTAAGAGCTCCGCACCTTTTGCTGTTAAAAAGCCAGCGTCTTCTCCTACTTCAACAATACCAGGCAAAAGCTTTTCAAGTTTCATATCTGTTAAATCGTTAAAAGTTTGAATCATTTTTTGATTATAGTGCTTAGTTTTAACATCAATGGGGAACACCCCACTTGCGTCGCCAATCCCTAATACATTTTTACCGGTAAGCGTTAGATGGACATAACCTGCTAATGTAGTAAAAGTATCAATATCTTTTACATAACTTTCTTTATCTAAATAAGCTTGATAAAGATGGGCAATTGACCATCGTAACGGAATATTAAATGCAAATTGCTTTGATAACTCCGTGGCCGCTACTGTTGTGTTCGTGTTTTTCCATGTGCGGAATGGTGTTAATAATTTTCCGTTTTTATCAAATGGTAAAAAACCATGCATCATTGCTGACACACCAAGTGATTTGATTTCTTTTACATTAATCGTCTTAGCAATTTCGTCAATTACTGCATTCATCCCGACCCAAACTTCATTAAGATCATAAGTCCAGTACCCATCTTTAAGTGTTGATTGCCAAATGTAAGATCCTGAAGCAATGACTTCAAAATTATCATTTAAGACAATCCCTTTAATTCTTGTTGAGCCAAATTCAATTCCTAAATACACATTTCTTCCTTTCTAAATAATACGGTTGCCCCATAATGCTGTTCCATCACTATTAATCAGTGATAAGCCCAGCACTCCTTTTTCAAATTCATAATTAAATTGCGGGGTAATAACTCCTTTGTATAACACCCCATTTAATTCAAGTTCAAGTTGATTGTTATTAAGGCGATAACGACCGTTATATTCTCCGTTTACAACATACCATTCACCTGCTTTTTGCTTAGTTAATGTAATCTCTTCAGCGCGATTAACAATCGAAATAATGTCATCAGTAAGCATTGAATTAACCGCGGATTGATGCAGGATTTGAATGCGATAATTTCCGCTTATATCAGCTTGTTCTAAATTAATACTACCTTCACCAGTATAACGATTAGGTTCTATAACGGGCCAATCATTAACAAAATGCATCTTCCAAATACCAAGAAAGAAACGATGACGATCCATATAAGTGCCGCGGTAATGCGATGCAAAGAACCACTGCTCTTCATCTTTAAATGCCGTTGAGTGACCAATACCTGCCCAGCCACGTTTATAACTAATATCATCTGTAAGATATGTAAATTGATGGGCAATTGTCACTTTGTTGCCATAAGGTCTAAATGAATTATAATTTGTTGCACTAAGTGCACTAACACCCTTACCATCAACATAAGGGCCTAAGATATTGCGTGAGCGAAAAACACGCACATCATAGTCATAAGTTAAATCAACACCGTTCGTAATAAATAAATAATAATAACCATTTTCTTTAATAATGTAAGGCGCTTCGCTAGATGTAATACTTAATATTTTCGTACCAAAAGCAGGATCATCGCTGGAGGAGGGCACTAATTTAGTAGCGGTTGCTGTTACACCTTTTTCAGCAGTGTTAACTGTTACTTCGCGTTCGACAAGTGTTTGGGCAATAAGCGGATAACCCGTCACAGGATCAAGTTCGATAATGTAAATGCCTGCTGACCATGAGCCATAACTCATATACATCTTTTCTTCGCCATCAACTTCTTCCACAAATATAGCGGAATCAATCGCATTTGGCGTGCCACCTACACTTTGGCTTGTACGTAATATCTCTTTATCAAAAGTGTATGGTCCTTCAATATTGTTAGACTTTGCTAATCCCATCATTGAATTGCGTTGTCCAAAACCACTGATTGAATAAAATAACCAAAATTCATTACCTCTTTTAATAATGTCTGGCGCCCAAAAGAAATCAACCTTTTCCCCGTCTCTGTTATAACCAATATATTCAATTTGATCTTCAAGTGTTGTAACATCTAACGCCGTTCCTACAAAACTCCATTTAATTAAATCATTTGATTTGCGGATATGAATCCCTTTTTGTGAGGTTACACCAAAATTAGCGTCTGTTGAAAAAGCGTAATATGTATCACCTTCTTTAATAATTGCTGGATCATGCGTGTTAGCCGCTCCCCAGTAGCGAGTGTCGTTACCCGCAATGTTATAGAAGGCGTAAGGATCTTTTTGCATAATGTGATCACTATCACTATATGGCTTAGTAGGATAAATAATTGCTTCTTCAATATTGTCACTATTAGAAATAGAGGTAATTGTTTTACCCCCGCTACAAGCGGTTAAAGCAAGGATCGCCACACTAATTAAGAAAAGATAACGCTTCAAACTAGTACCTCCCTAGTACTTAAAACGATAGACATGATAGGAAAGCGGGCCTAATTCCAAGGTCGCAACATCATTTTTAACTGTTGGTAACTCACCTTCAACAAATTTGACATTTTCTTCATCAAAGGTATTTTTAATTTCTAAGTCGTCATGCGTCATTACTTTATGAGTAAGTGCTTCTACACGACCAAACGAACGTAATTCAAGTTCAACTTCCATCTTCTCTTGCGCATAATTTACAAGGAATACAGAAATTTCTCGTTTCTCTTCGTTAAATGTTACTGCTTCTGAAACATAATTTACTTCACCGAACTTTGAATTAAATTTAGGTCCCGTTTTAATTGCTTTTAAAGCGACACCACGACCATAATTTGACACAGCATAAAACGGATAGAAAATTGTTTGTTTAAACACCCCTCCACCTTCTTTTGTGAAAATGGGGGCAATAACATTTACAAGTTGCGCTAAAGCAGCAATTTCAACGCGGTCAACATTATTTACTAGCGTATTTAGTAATCCTGAAAAGACTAATGCATCTTTAAGTGAATAATGGTCTTCAAGAATATGCGGTGCTTTTTTCCAACCACCTGGTTTCCATTTATTTAAATACCATACATTCCATTCATCAAAAGAAATCTTCATTACTTTATCAGAACGTTTTTTAGCTTTCACAAAATCAGCAGTGCTTTTAATTGTATGAATGAAATTATCCATATCATGATATGAAGCAAAGAAATCTTCTAAACTATCTTCGTACCAGTAATAACGATGCATGGAAATATAATCAACATGATCATAAAGTGTTTCCATCACAATACGGTCCCAATCAGGATATGTTTCAATTTCAGCATTTGAACTGCCACAGGCAATTAATTTAATAGAAGGATCAACCCAGCGCATAATCTTTGCTGTTTCTAATGCTTTTTTAGCATAATCTTCAGCATTTAGGTGACATATTTGCCACGGCCCATCCATTTCATTGCCGAGACACCAATATTTAATATTATAAGGTTCTTTATGTCCATTTTTAATTCGTAAATCACTGTAATATGTTCCTTTTGGAAAATTACAATATTCAACAATGTTACCAGCGTCCTTTGGAGTGCCTGTTCCTAAATTGACTGCCATCATTGGTTCAATTTCCGCCTTTTTACACCAGCGCATAAATTCATCAGTGCCGAATGTGTTATCTTCAATAGTTTGCCAAGCGTAATCTAGGCGAACCGGACGATTTTCTTTCGGACCAATCCCGTCTTCCCAATTATATCCAGAAAGAAAGTTACCACCAGGATAACGCACCATTGGGACTTTAAGCTCTTTAATTAAATCGATAACATCTTGACGAAAGCCATCTTTATCAGCTTTAGGGTGACCTGGTTCATAAATACCCGTATACACTGCTCTTCCTAAATGTTCAATAAAACTCCCAAAAAGAAGATTACTAACTTTACCAATCGTTAGGTTTTTGTCGATAAATAATTTTGTTTTCATATTGTTACTCCTTCTTATTCTTTCATTCCCGAGAGAACGAATGAATTAATAATTTGTTTTTGGAAAATAGCAAAAATTGCGAGAACTGGAATCATTGAAATAATTGACGCTGCCATATTTAAATGAACTGGTTCTTGGATTGGGAAGTCACTTACTAATCCACCAATAACAACGGGTAAAGTTGGTGAAGCCGCTGAGAAGAAATTGGGGGCTAAGTAATCATTCCAAATGCCAATAAACCATAACACTGTTTGCGCCGCCAAAGCGGGTTTTAAAAGCGGTAAAATAATTATCCAGAAAATTTGAAAATGATTAGCGCCATCAATTTTAGCACTCTCAACCAAAGCATCGGGAATATGTGTAAGGAATTGCCGTAAGAAGAAAATCATCATAATATTACCGAACAACTTTGGAATAATAAGTGGTAATAAAGTTCCAATCCAATCTAAATCTGAGAATATGTAATACTGCGGAATCATAATAACAGGAAAAGGAATCATCATAACCGCAAGCATTAAAATAAAGATTATATTACAGAATTTAAATTTAATTTTTGCGAAAGCATAAGCCGCTAACCCAGAGACAAATGTACCTACTATAATTGACGGAACGGCGACTATAACACTATTTAAAAGACCCTTCCACACTGGAATTGTTTTAAACACTTCGATATAGTTAGAGAAGTTCCATTCATGAAATAAAGGACCATAAACAGAAAATTGGTTAACTTTTAATGACGCTGATAGCATCCAAATAAGTGGCGCTAACATTAACACTGATCCAAGTACCAAAATTACATAAGTGCTAATATCGGAAAAGAGTTTGGCACGCTTAATTGAACGATTTGCTTTGATATTCGACTTTTTCATGCTTTTTCCCTCCGATAATTCGTATAAAACTGAATAGCAGTAATAATAAAGACAAACACACCTAGCACCCACGCGACAACTGAAGCTTCGCTAATACGGTGGGCACCAAAACGCTCAAATAAGTAAATTAAGAGAGTCGTGGTTGCTCTACTTGGCCCGCCACCTAAAAGTAATTCTGGCTCAACATAAAGCTGCATTCCCCCTATAATACCGGTCACTACAATAAAGAAATGCGTCGGGCCTAATAAAGGGAAAGTAACATGCCAAAATATTTGCCAGTCATTAGCACCATCAATTTTAGCGGCTTCTTTATAAGTATCAGAAATGCCTTGTAAACCCGCTAAATAAAGTAAGATTGATGTTCCTAGACCCTTCCATACAAGCATCATAATAAGCGAGAAACGGGCCCATCCTGGTTCACCAAGGAAGTTTATTGCTTTTACACCAAAGAGAGCTAAAAAATCATTAATTGGTCCTTGGGTATTCATCATTGCTCGCCATAATATAATAATTGCAGTAATTGAGGAAACAACTGGAATATAGAAAATTACACGGAAAATGCCGGTAAATTTAAGTCCGCGGTTTAACAACATTGCAATTGCAATTGAAAGAATCATCCCAATTGGAATCCCAATAAGGGTAATAAGGGTATTACCAAAGGCTTGCCAAAATAATGAATCACTTAACACTCGCCGATACATCTCAAATCCAACTGTCGGCGCAACACTAAGGGGAACAAGTCCATTCCAGTTTTTAAAAGTTGAAACCAATGAATAGAAAAAAGGATATACGATAAAGAAAGCAATCCCAATGAAAACTGGCAAAATAAATAAATATCCTATTATGTTTTCTTGAACATGTTTAACTTTTCTTTTTTTTGGTTTTTCTACAATATTTGTGTTCATAATATATTACTCATCTAATCTATGCCCGAACATCGAGAGGATCGATGTCCGAGCAATGATATAAATAAATTACACACCAGCCGCTTCATCGGCTAGTGCAATATTAAGTTGAGCCTGCATTATCGGCTGCACATAAGCAGCGTACTGTGCTGGCGACATTTCACCACTTGGGTCATCATCAGTAACTTTCCAAACGCGTGATAATTCAGCGATAAAAGCGTCATACCATAATGAGTTATAAGCCATGGCTGTTGGATGGAGTTTCCCGTGTCCTTTTTGAATAACATCAAGGAAAATTCCTTTGTTTTCAGGTTTAATTGTTTCATCACTAAGATACTCATCAACCATTAGCTTGTTATTTGGTAATTGAATTGTTTGATATTTAGTCATACGATTATACGATTCGGTGCTCATACTCATGTAAAGCGCTAGTTTAACTGCTTCTTGCGCAACTCTTGTTCGTGAAGAAACAGCGTAACCTAATGTACCAATATATGTATACCACTCTGGACTAGCATTATCTTTTCGTGGTGTTGGCATTAAACCATAATCTAATAATTCTTTTGGTACACTTTCAAATGCGGCAACATCCCATACACCAACATTAAAGAAGGCTACTTCACCCGCCATCCAGCGATCATAGTGTGGTTTAACCCCCATTTGTTCGCGTGTTTGAGAAATACCGCGGTTATCCATTAAATCAATGAATTCAGTAAAACCAGCGATAAATTCTGGAGTATTGACAGTAACCGTCTTACCATCATCTGATAACCAGTTACCACCTGCTGCCCAAATCCATGAATGCATTGCCCATGTATCAATTAGCGCAGTACCAAAATATTCAATCTCGTTATGAATAAACTTTGTAGCGCGACATGCATTTGTAAATTCTTCAAATGTATATACGATTTGTTTGTCAGTACGCGGATCATTTTCCCACGGCAAAGGCATCCCGCCTTCACGACTTGCCCATGCTCCTTTTTTCGTATGTGTTGCCCAGTGACCAAGCTCAACCGACAGATTAATAATATTACGATTGTAGCCTAAAGGATAAGAGGAAACATCTTTTGGGATTGCCCATACGGCTTCCCCTTCCCCACGCTTTTTGGTTGTCACATCATAACGATAGTAATCAACGACTCCATCTAAGAAATTTTTATAATCAAGCCCATCCTCCACTTCTGCTTCTATTTCTAAATAAGGTTTAAGATCGAGAATAACGCCATTCATCGCATAACGACCAATTGACGCTGGGTTTGAATAAAAGACATCAGGCGCGTTTTTTGTTCCTAAAGATGCAGTTAATGTCTCAGCATACCCATCCGTGTTAACGAGTTCAGCATTGACTTTAATTCCCGTCTCTTCAGTAAACTTTTCAATAATCTTTGAATAAATACTTCGCTCATGAGCTTGGCCATAAATAAAGATAGTAACACTATCACTTGTTTTACCTTTACAACCAGTTAAAAGCAGTGGAATCGATAGTAATAATGGCATCCATTTCTTTTTAAACATATTATTCCCTCCTTTAAACGGGTTTTGAAATGCGTGGATAATCTTCAGGGTAGTCCCAGTTTACATCTGGATGCAAGTCTAAGTATTCTTGTGGAAGCATATTATTTTGTTCATGACTGCCAACAGCGTGAAGAATTTTTATATAATCGGAGTCAACATTAGTAACACCGAGTTCAGAGAAGGGAATGTAAATTTCAAAACTCCATCCTTCATCAGTATCTTCGTTATTATCAATTGTGCCGCTAATCACAAATTTATATTCAGCATATGGCGCAAAAGATGATGCTAGACCCCCAGCGCCAGTTTCGTGCCATTGTGGTCCCCATACATCAAAGAGCCATTTAAGTGAATTAAGTGGTAAACCGTCCTTATTATAAACATGTATACGCATTTCCATACCAGCATTTTTATAAGCGGCTCCAGTACCATTTGGTGCTTCAATATGTGGATCTTCAACTTCAACACCAAGATAAATACCTTTTTCACCCCAAATTGCTAATGTGCGATAATCACCAGCGGTTTCATCAGGAACGCGTTCCTTAAAATTGCCAGAGTTAGTGACAAAAGCTGTGTCCCATAATGTTTCATCGAGGACGCCATCAATTGTTATTTCTGGAGGATCTGCTGGAAGGTTACTACCTTTACGATTACCAAGATAAACAAGGCGATTGTACATTGCCGGCGCAAGAATGTTTGCATCAGCGTGAATATCAACACCCATATCACGGTGTTCAATATAATACATTAAACAATTAGCGTCTTTTGCTGCTTCTTCAGTTGTGCCTAAATGTTCCCAGGTAAAGAATATTTCCACAACATAATACTGATCTTTAACGATATTAACAGCAATTGTCGGAATTTCTTCTCCACTTATAACGCCTTCATAAACTCCGCTATCAACATCAACCCATGCACCATATTCATTACCTGTAGTGTAAGTATAACGGCCCATCGTATCGACGCGGAACAACTTTGTTGATTCAGACACACCATCATCACTCTTTGGGACAGCAAGGGCATCAACCGCAAGACCAACATAGTCACTAGCAACAATCCCACTTGGTGCAGAAACTTGATGTTTTGTGTCTGTCACAGTTAAGCCAAAATAGACACCCTCTCTACCAACTGCATACTGCACTAATACTCCTGCTTTAACACCCGCTGTGCGCCCAGGAATGACATTATAAGCTTCTTCATTTATTACGCCATCTACTGTCATATTTGTTAATTCGGGTAATGTTTCTTCTTCAGAAACTTTACCACCTTTACAACCACTTAATACAAGACTAGCAGAGAGCAATATAAGTAAATAACGTAGTTTTTTCATTTAAAACTCCTTTACTGAAAGTTCTTCCAGCGAGGGGATCACTGGAAGAACCTCACTTTTATTTAAAATTATTCTAATGTAAATACTGTTCCACTCACAGCTAGATCTTCAACGATAAAATCATTGTCGATTGAGAATGGAAGGAATCCAGTTAATAGACCAGCAGTGCCACCAGCGGTATTAACTTGGTTAACTAATGTTGCGGTAGTATTATTAACAAATGTTTCACCATCGGTTGAAGTAAAGAGTTTGAAAACAACAGTGTAATCACCTTCACCGACTTTAGTAACTTGACGGGTGAATTTAATCCAAACTGGTCCTTCTTTTAATGGAATACCAGTTGCTTCACCTTCATCTTGGAATTCTGAAGCTTGTTGAGCATCACCTTGAATACCAATTGCATTACGATTTGTTAATAGACGGAGATAGTCACCTGCAAAATTATCAGCACCTACTTCACCGGTCCAGAAACTAAATAATAATTTCCAAACCTCATTAAGTGTGGTGTATTTGAAAGAAATGGTGAAATCTTGTAATGCTTCACCACCTTCAAAGCGGGCAAATGGAATAAATGCTGTTGCATAGTTACCAGTATAATCTTCGCGATCAAATACGGTAAAGTTTTTGCCAACAACGACCCATTCATTGAAGACACCTTCACTAGTGCGATAGTCAAGGTTTGTATAAATGTTATCTGGATAAATCGCAGCAATAGCCGCTTTAATTGCATCAACATCACCTGATAAATCACCGGTTGAAACAACAATTTCTTTAGTAGCAGTTGCTTTTAATCCTGCGCTATCTTCAACTGTCAGTGTTACCGTATATGTTCCCGGTTCCATTGGTCGTAAATAATAAACACTAAGTTTTTCCACTAAACCAATTACTGGATCAAAGAGAACACCTGATGGTTTATTAACAGTAAATGCCACTTTGTCAAAAGCGACAGCGACATCGTCTTCAGTTGCGTCGTAATAAAGCGCAACACCAACGCCCGCGACACCTGTTGCGGAAGTTCCGTTGAACGGGTCAGCACCAAATTTAATGTTAGCAACCGGCGTTTCTTCCGAACTTGCTGGTGGTTCTTCACTTGAAACCGATGGTTGTTCTGTAGTAACGCTTGTTACTGGTGGCTGTTCCGAACTTACTGGTTTTTCTTCACTTGATGTTGTCTTACATCCTGTAAGCAGAAGTGCTAAACCAATAAGTGGAATAAGTAGTCTTCTTTTTTTCATATTATTCTCCTTTTTTATTAGCCTTTTTTGGCTTTATAATTATCTAAAATGTTCGTTGGCCCATAAACTTAGGCCATTGCGGCTATAAGCCGTAATTGAAAGTCCGGCTCGTTGAAGATCGTTATTCCATTGCGGAATAATGACACCTTCATATGTATTTAAGCCAATTTTAATCGTGACATAATAATCTTCGTTAATGCTCCATGTACCGATAGCATCTTCCTCAGCATCTAGCAAGTCACCGTTTTGGCTAAACTTATAAGTTACTGATGTAGCAAACCCTTCACTATCACCCCCTGTATGTATTAATACATCATAATCTTTTGACGCTTGTGCCATTGTAATAACTTGAAGTTCTTCGCCCGCATAGCGATTTGGTGCAAGTACCGGCCAACCATTTTTGTTAAAAAACATTTGATTGACAAATTGATTATGATAACCCGTCACACCTGATGCGCCACTACGATAACGCGAATGATAAACAACATAATATTTTCCGTCTTCTCTTAAAATCGAATTATGACCGAGTGCAGCATAACCTATTGGATAACCTTGAAATTGATAATTACCAGCGAGTTTTAGACCTGAATTACGATAATTTTCAGCACTCATACCGCGCGGGTCAGTATAAGGACCGTCTGGGTTCTTACTGCGCGCAACACGCATATTATAATTAGTAGATAAGGAACCATGCGATGCCATTAAATAGAAATAATCAGTGTTAGGATTATAGAAAATGAAAGGACCTTCTGGGCCTTGATCACCACCTTGCCATAAAAGCTTGCCGTAGCCATCTTCTTTTGGTAACCCAATATTTTCGCCGCTTGCATATAATTCTTTAATATAAATACCCGCAAAAAATGAACCATAAACTAACCATAATCTTCCGTCTTTACTAAAGAATAATTCAGGATCAATTGCATTTGGTCCACCGCGACCATCAGATTTTACAATTTCCACAGAATTGTCGTATGGACCAAGCACACTATCTCCTTCAACACGACCAATATAAGAAACACTACTACCAAAAGTTGATAAAGAATAGTACATATAATATTTTTCACCAAACTTATGAACACAAGGTGCCCAAGTACTACCGGGTCTTTCACCAACATGAGCAAAAGCGTCCGCTAATACAGTGCGCCAGTTACGAGCATATAAAACATTAGCGCCACCATCATTAGCAACTTGGGTCCATTGCATTAAGTTTATTGATTTAGTAACAGCAAAATGAGAACCAAAAGTATAATAGGTCCCATCATCATCCTTAAAGATTGAAGGATCATGTGCCGTAACATTATTACCAAAGGCAGGATTAGACGGATAAACTACTTCATTATTATTAAATTCACTACTCCGTATTTCGCTATTCACGCTTGTACCTCCCTTACACGATGTTAAAACTGTTGTCGCTATTAAAAGAGTTATCGATAGGAAAATACCTTTACGAAAAAACTTCTCATTATTACTAGCGCTAGTTTTATGGTAACAAAACATAGATTCCTCCTTAGGTTCATCTAATCGTTATGAAATATGTGGTAATTATCTTACCTACAGATTATCACATGTTTACTAAATGTCAAGCGTAATTTATTTCTGGCTAAAACGAAAATTTGCGTTGTAATTTCTTTGTTTTTTAACATAGTTCATATAAAATCAATGTTATTTGTTGCGCAGTTTAAAATTGTTTACTGTTTGTTTAGTAAATATTTTAATTTAATTGTTGATATTTACCAGACCTTATAATAAAATGAAACTAATTAATATGAAATGAGGTGCTTATGCCAACCATTCGTGATATTGCTAGAAAAGCTAATGTTTCACCCGCAACTGTTTCTCGTGTCTTAAACGGCGACCCAACTATCAATGTTCAAGCTAAAACAAAAAGAAGAATTTTTGAAGTTGCCGAAGACTTAGCCTACACTAAACATTTGCAACCAAAGAAAAATCAACAAAAAAATAAATTCCGTATTGCTATTTATCACTGGTATACAATCGAACAAGAAATTAATGATCCTTATTTTATTTCAATTAGAATTGGCGTCCAACGAGCATGTCGTGAACTTGGCATTGCTTTTGATGTAATTTATCGTGAAGATCGCATCACAGATCCTTTTGAAGATCAGAAATACGATGGTGTGATTATGATTGGTAGTTTTACGAGAGAGACACAAACATTTATTTCTGATCGCTTTTCGGCTGTTGTGTACGCTAATTCGGAAGACGAGGATGGTAAATGCGATTGTGTTCGCGTTGATTTCCGCGCACTAACACACGATGTTCTTCATTTACTAATCAATAAAGGTCATAAGAAAATTGCTTATATTGGTGGCCGTGAGCGCGTTTCTTCTGAACCAAACAAAACACCTGATCCGCGTGAGTTAGAATATATTGAAGTAATGCATCAAAACAAGTTATATTATAAACCTTATGTTAAGGTTGGTGAATATAGCGCTCATAGTGGTTATGAACTCGCAAACGAACTAATTGACAATAATGAAGGCAACACACCAACAGCGATATTCTGCGGCAATGACTCGATTGCTTTAGGTGTTTCAAAAGCTATCCAGGAACGCGGTTTTAAAATACCAGACGATATTGCTATATTTGGTGTTAATGATATTCCTACCCTGCAATTTACTTCTCCTTCATTATCATCAGTTAAAATCCACACTGAATTTATGGGCGAATTAGCGCTTAAACTACTAAACGAACGCATGAAAAAAGAACGTTCACTAAAATTAAGTGTAAACGTTCCTTATGAACTCATTTTACGCGAAAGTGCTTAAATTAATTTATTTCATTTGTTAAGGTATCTTCTGTTGATGCCTTTTTTTCTTCACTTTTAACTACCTTCGGATTAGGAATAACTAGGTTAAGTAATACCGCTACAAGCGTGGCAATTGCTAAGGGAGATAATTCAACATTTCCAATCATTACTTTAAGTAAACGCGGGTCAAAAGTTGTTACACCAACCGCGCTAAGGATATCACTTGCGACACTAAGCGCACCTAGTCCTAACCCAACCGCTAAAGTAACACTTACAACGATTAAGTCTTTTGTTTGGCCAATATCAGCTTTATGTTCAATGACCATCCGTAAACCTGAAGCACTAATCATTCCAAAGAGAATAATTGATGCCCCACCAATAACCGCACTTGGAATAGTAGCGATTACATTACCAAAAATGCTAATCACACCAAAGATAACCGCTAAAATTGCAGCATAAAACACATTACGCGGTTCATAGTTTTCCGTAATTACTAAAATAGCAGTATTTTCACCATATGTTGTTTGCGGTGGTCCGCCTAAAGCACTAGCGGCCATAATCGCAAAACCGTCGCCTGCTAAAGTGCGATCAATACCAGGATCAACAAAAAAGTCTTTGCCGCATACTGTACTATTAGCGCTTATGTCTCCAATATGTTCCATCAGTGTTACAAAAGCAATTGGAACCATCATAAGAATAGCGTTCCAATCAAACTTTAAATATTTATAAAAGCCTAGAAGCGAACCAATACTTTGAAATATGACAATATCACTACCTTTGAGTGTGCTAAAGTCGACTAACCCAACTATTGCTCCGTATACATAACCAATCAAAAAGCCAAGTAAAATTGGCGCTGCTTTAAAAAATGATTTGGGCTTAGCAAAAGCGCTAATGGCAATAATACTTAAGAGTGTAATAAGCGCAGTCGTCCACACCTTCCACGCCTCAGCGCCATAAAGCGCATATGGGGCAATGATATTATTCCAAAAGATTGAAGGTACAAGTAACATCCCTAACACAATAATCACAGGACCGACGACACGCGGCGGAAACATTTTTCGCACCTTTTCAACACCAATTAGGCGAATTACTCCGGCAAAAATGAGGTACATTACACCAGTAAAGAAAATAGCAATTACTAGTTTGCCCATATTTTGTTGCCACGCAAGACTCCCCACTTCGCCACTTTCCGCCATAATACTCATCAGTGCTGGCAAGTAAGCGAAACTTGAACCAAGAAATACTGGTACTTTCCTTTTTGTCACAAAATAGAAAATGATTGTCCCAATCCCTGCGGTAATAAGGGTAATAGAAATTGATAGACCCGCTAGCATTGGCACAAGCACAGTCGCACCGAGCATCGCAAACATATGCTGAAAACTTAGGACTGTTGTTTTCATAAACCCTTTGAGACGGGTTTTCTTATTAGTTTCCTTCATAATAATTTCTTCCTTTTAGTTATTAATCATTATTCTACCATTTATTCATTTAGTGAATCTAAGTATGTTACTAACCTACTTGCGTGACTTTCATTATATTCATCACTTTTAATAAATGCTTTTAATTCTTTTAGTGTTAACCATTTATGATTAATTGTTTCTTCTTTTTGATATTTAATTGTTTTATCTTTCGCGCTTATAATCGCTAAATACCCTTGATTAATTGCTGGTACATCTTTTTGGATAAAGTAATAAGTTGGTGTTACTTCGTTAATGACTAATCCTGATTCTTCAAATACTTCACGGATTGCTCCTTCTTCTTTTGTTTCACCAGCCTTAATTGAACCGCCACAGCTTCCTTCATATTTCCCGGGATATTCTTTTTTATCATAGGAGCGTTGCATCACTAAATATGTACCATCTGTGTGCTTAATTAATGTTTCAACAATAATATGATAATAGCCTTCAGGTATTAATGCGCCTTTATCAACAATTTTCCCTGTTTTCTTTTCATCCTTTGTATATAAATCCCATTTTTCCATGACATAACACCTTTAATTATTCGTAATTAAAACTATTGTATCAAAATATATTTATTTTCTTAAAGACTAATCTAAGTGAATCGTGTTTCACTAAATATTTTTATAATTATAAAATCAAAAGAAAGAGCCGCATTTGCGGCTCCCTCCATTTAGCTTATTTTAGAATTTATTCAAATATTATGCCTTCTTCATAATCACTAAAGTCTGGTAATGTGATAGTGAACTCTTCATTGAATTTTGGTTTCATATCAAGGAAACCACTCAATTTGCCAACTTGTGTATATCCTTTCGGATATGTTTCACTTGGTTCATAAACCATTGTTGTAATTAATTCAAAGTCCGCGCGCACTTGCGTTAAGTGATCATTACCATCTGCGCCAATTGTAATCTTGTACTCTCTGAGATCGAGCACTTCTTCTAGGAGCGCAACATACCACTGCAGAAATTCTTCGGCTTCTGCCCGTTCTTCACTTGTCATTTCTTCACTAAAGAGAATTCCGCGTAAGCCGCTTTCCATCATCGCAATAAACGCATCTTTGTTTATGCTATAGATGACAGTGATATTTCTCCCATTTTTCGTCGCAGTAATATTTGCTGTTTGTTGTAAAACATCTAATTCTGAGCCAATAAACATTGTCGGCACTGGTGCGTCACCTAAATCAAACCCTTCAAGTCCTTCCGCTAGTTGTTGGCCATTTGTTGGACCCATATGTTGTTTTAGTTTTACTTCAGTGTCAATAAACGGTTCTTCTGGGTTACCATAACGCTTACGCGTAGCATTATGATAATAAATCCATTCACTAGCGTAATAAAACTCACGATTATCAATAAGCTTATATGTTTCAACACCGTCTTCAGTCATGTCTTCAAGTGGTTCACCCGTTACCTTCGCTACTGGATCATCAGTTTGTAGTCCTGTTGCTTTAACTACCACATTAGAGTTCGTATTTTCAACTACATGATACTTAAGAGCGTCGTTAACATATTCTTTAGTATCATCAGTTACTTCTTGTAATGTTGTTTGCTGATATGTTGTAGCATCAGCGATATCTGAATTAGTAAATGCCGCGGTAACACGGCTATTAGCTTCGTCTCTACTGACGGCTCCACCTGTTTGTGAGGTTGTGCCTCCGCCTCCTCCTTCTGAATCTTTTGATGTTGGTCCAAAATCAAAATCGACCGAACATCCGCCAAGAAGTAGGGCTAAAAGTGGTAGCCATAACATTCTTTTTCTTTTCATAGCAAAGTACCTACTTACCTATTGCTACACCTTCATTTTAACATTCAAATACGCGTAAGTATATACACTTTTTTGTTGTTTAATGGTAAAACAGCGGCAAAACACGGTTATTTCACTAATTATAAATTACACAATATAATGTGTAAAATCGTAATAACTGGCATTAGGAGATTCACTTTTTTTATCTTTACAACACACTATTTTTTCATCAGTGTGGCAATTTAAAAAAGAGTCGCCGCAGCGACTCTTGTCATTAATAGCAATAATTGTTTTATCTTATTATTGGTTGCGCTTCTGGATAATCATCAATATTTGGATACTTAATTGTAAGCTTTTTATTAATTTCCATAGTTGATTCAGTAAATGTCTTTAATTCTTCGCTAGCAACTAATACTTTTGGTTCGACTTCTTCGTTATATTTGTTAGTAACCATATCAATATCAGTCCGTATTTTTTCAACATAACCATCTTTAGAAATACCAAGGGTCATTTGGTATTTATTAATTGACATAACTTTACTCATTTCTTCAACCATTGTATTAAGTTCAGTGTCAAATGCTTCACGTTCTTCTTCAGTCATTGCATCTAAATCTAGACCAAAGGCTAATAACATAATAAGCACGAGTGATTTAACATCTAACTTATAGGTAATTGTAAGTTTGCCAAAAAGTTCTTTGGCTTCAATTTCTGAAGCAACCTGAAAGAGTATAGCAAGTCCTTCTTCATTAGGAGCACCAAATTGATATTCACCTGCCGAGAAGCCAGATAAGTAATCAAACACGGAAACAACTTTAAAGTCAATTGGAACTATTTTAACTTTTCCTTTGTTTTCTTCAGTTTCGGTTTCGCCTCTTTCACGAACAGTCGTAGAGAAACCGCCAAAGAGCCAACTATCCTTTAAATAAAATGCTTCTTCATGGTTTACATAATATGTTTCATCGCCATCAACTTTTTCTTCCATCATTTCTTTGTAAGTTGCGGCAAATTCTGGTGTATCACCATGTAAGCCTTTTGCTTTAAATGACGATTCAAATTTTGAAGTAATTGTTTCAGTTACAACAGTTTCACCTTCATAACTTTTAATTGTGTCTGAAATTTCGCTTTTGCTCGTAATCGCTTGCGTATCAATTTCTGCTTCTTCATTTGCTTTAGTCGCGGCAAGGGCGCGTTCTTGCGCAACGCTTGGTTCGACTTTCTTACCAAGTGCACAACTGTTTAGTAACATTGCCGCAATTGGGAGCCATAATAAATTTCTTAGTTTCATAGTAAAAGTATCCTCCTTTCTACTATTCATACATTATAGCATTGTATTTTTCTTTTTATTGTAAAGAAACATATAAAAATAACAATTTTGATTAATAAAAAAGTCGCACAGCGGCGACTCTTCTAATGACATTATTTATTTACATCAATGACCGTTCAACATAATCACTAAAATCTGGAAACTTAATTGCTACTTTTTCATTAAGTTTTGTATTAATCTCGGTAAATCCTTTTGATTTCACTACTATGACATATTCAGGATCTTCACCCATACCTTGCGGATCAGTTATAGTTTGTGTTACATCATTTTCAACACGTACTTTAGTAATATAACCTTCTTTAGCAATTTTAACTTCGATTACGTACTTGCGAACTTCATAACCTTTTTCAAGTTGAGCAATTATCTCGCTAATTATGGCATCTACTAATTCACGTTCTTCACTCGTTAAATCACCATAATCAATACCCGCCATCTGTGCAGCAACAAATCGCACAAGATCATCTTTGGATAAATTATATGTAATGGTTAAAACACCAGCAAATTCACGAGCCTTAACATTTCCAGTAATACTTGCTAAAAGTAAAATTTGACTATAATCAACTGGACCAAAATTAACCGCTGTGCCTGATAGTTCACTAAACACAGCAAGGACATTTTTATTAGCAAAATCAATGTTACCAACATTTATTTTTATTTTGCCTTTCCCGCTCTTTGGCGCTAGTGAAATATTACCACGCTCTTTATTATCATAATCATTATAAAACCATCCATCAACATAGTACATATTTTCATTAACTGATACAAACGAATCTTCTTGCCCATTTTTATCAATTTTAGCTGTTGCTTTTGCACTTGCTACAACTTGAGGATTTTCCCCTAATAAGTCTTTTGCTTTAAGTGTTGTTGTACCTTTATTAGTAACTTTTGATGTTGTTTCTGCACCTAGGTTAGTTTGTGAAACACTTTCAGTCATATCTTGCTTTGCTTCTTGAAAGAGACTGTCTACATCCATTTCTTCTTGTGTTTGTATTGCTTCTGACACACGCTCATTTGCGACATCTTTATCAACTTTTTTACCAATTGCGCAGCCATTAAGTAATAATGCCGCTAACGGGAGCAATAATAACTTTTTAAATTTCATAAAGAATGTTTCCTTTCATGTATTAGTTTAATTATAGCACTTATTTATTTATGATTTCGGGGACCAATTCTGAAAGTATTATTTGGTAAAGCGTATTCTTACATGTTTCATAAGTTGTTTTTTGAAACAACAGTTTTGTTGTCACTTTATTAAAATCTGTTTTATATACATCGGAATCAATTATATTCATTAATAGCTGGCGTGGTTTTTGACCATCGCTAACAGATGGATTGTATTCAGGGTATTTTTGTCTTTCCGCTATTACATTATCAATAAGTGATGGAAGTATTTTTTTTTTAATAATCCACTTTCCCATATCATATGAAGATCATAGAGATGTCTTGAATTTCGCTCATATTTATTAAGTAAATGATAATCACATAACGCAAATATTTTATCAACAAAAGTTCTTTCAATAGATTGCGTTAAAAATAAAAAAGAATCAAGTTGATATTGTCCAATTATATCGTTTTTTTTCTGAATTTTAAGGTATTCTAAAATTAAGTTTTCTGTTTTTTGGTAAATCGCAGGAAATGGATTATAGGCAATCATTGTTTCAATAATAAGTTTTTGAAGTGTATCGACATCACTGTTAAAGACACTGTTAAATTTTAGAATGTAGCGATTAAAATGTTTTCTTGATTCAATTTCATTTATGTTTATTACTTCTGCACCAATTTCTTTTGCTGTTTCTATTATTAATTGTTTAAGATCCTTTTTTTGTTTTCTGGTTAGTTGTTTGTTTTGAATTACAGAAAGGTCAATATCTTCAGAAAAACGACTAATAACTCCATAACATTTAGATAAAGAGGTACCACCTTTAAAAACTATAGGGATGTTTTTACTCATATTACCAAGCGGTTTTAAAAATAATGATATGTAATAATCTTTTTCTATTTGATATTCTTGGAGCCCATAATGAGTAGCGGTTAGAATAACAATTTTTCTAAACTCTTTAATATTTTGATGTAATAGCATCCTGACACCTAATTTTATAAAAATTAACTTGTGCTTCACGCGGGTAGCTATTAACTATTTTTTCTACTTCTTTTCTTTCTAAATTAACACCTTCTAAATATTTAAAAATGGTGCTTGCCCCTTCTTCTAAATTTATCTCGCTAAAACTAGTGTAATCATTTAAAAGGTCAAGGATCTGTAATAATTTATAATTGTTTGCTGTGACTTCTACACGCGGACTATTAACAATAACACGTGTTTTATTTAATTTCACTTCACGCTTTTTATTAGCGACACAATTTGAGATTATTGAATCAACTCCTGCAGTTTGCGTTGTTAACCCTAATTTGTTAGCGAAACTTATGCCCGTACGATAACCGAATATCTTTCCATCGTTTCGAATATATTTTTTATTAATAATTTCATTATTGGAAATAGCTATGGTACCGATAGCACAATCATAATTTGGTAAAGAGTAAATACCTTCTGCAATTCTAACGATATTATTTTCCTTTACTAAACGACTTAAAATAGAGCGGATTGTACTTCTACTAATTTCACTATATTTTTGATATATATCTTTAGTAAAAATTGGTGTCTCTTTATCATAGTTATTAAATATGTAATCTATAATTAAATTATTAATCTTTTTTTGTTTCATCGCTATTCTGCGTCTACATTTTATCATCTCTACTAAGCTTTGCAACACTTTTTCTTATTAATGTTTACTTGCTGTTGCATTTAAAATCAATTTTAAATAATAAAGTATTGATATAATTAACATTATACGGAGGTAACATCATGAAATTAGCGACTAAACGACTAATCTTAAGACCTTTTACACTAAACGATGTTGATGCTGTGCAAAAATATTCAAGTAAAGAAAGTGTTACTCGCTATATGATGTGGGGACCAAATAAATATGAAGACACCAAACGATTTGTATCTTCAGTTGTTAGTCGAAATAGTGAAACCCCGCGTGATGTTTTTGATTTTATTGTTACATTAAAAGACGGCACCGTTATTGGCGCTTGTGGTCTTTATTTTGATGAATACCCAAAACCACCAACGCTAGGGTGGGTATTTGATGATACCTATTGGAATCAAGGTTATGGCACGGAAACAGGCAGAGCTCTATTAGCGTTTGGCTTCAATACACTTAAAGTTAAAAGCATTCTTGCCACCTGTGATAATGAAAATATCGCTAGTGCCCGCATTATGGAAAAAATCGGTATGCGCTATGTTGAAACTAGACCAGAAGAATTACCTAAACTAGGGAAAAGATTTATTAAAGTTTATGAAATAACCGCGCTTGAATATAAATTAAATAGTAACAAGGTGCTTTTATGAAATTAAGGATTAGTAGTGTTTTAATACTTTTAATAGCGCTACTTCTACCTTTTTCGCGACAAAAACCACTCGTTTTAGATCATAATGATGATCCTTTTGTTTTTCATTTACAAAAAGAATCTTTAAAAATAGCGCAGTTTACCGACCTCCATCTCGCGTTCGGATTTGACGCTAATGATCGGAAGACATTAAAATTAATTAGTAATATTACCGCGGAAACAAAACCAGACTTAATTGTTTTATCTGGCGACCAAACACTTTCAATTACTGCTCCCGCTAGACACCGACAATTAATTCGTCATATGGAGTCACTTAAAACACCGTGGACTTTTGTATTTGGTAATCATGAAGCAGACTATCATAAAATGGAGCGGTTACTAAAAGTGATTTTTACTATGAATACAAAGTATATGTATTTTAAAGTTGGTCCCCTTTTAGAAAATGGTGGTTATGGTAACTTTACTATTAATTACTTATATGAAGATAATCCTTTTTATAATCTGTACTTACTTGATTCTAAAGCAGAACTAAAAATCCCTGGTTCAGGTAGACTTTTTGTTTATGATTACTTTAGTGAAGCACAGGTTGATTGGTATCGTAATAAAGTTATGATTGATAAAATAAATAACATAAAATCGACAGTATTTGCCCATATCCCTTTAATACAATACGCTGACGCATTATTAATAGAAAATAAAGATAAGGTTAAAGGCATTATTGGCGAGCGTATTAGTCATCAGGAAGTTGATACAGGTTTCTTTAATGCAATGGTTGAAAGTACTGTTAGTGAAGCCTTCTTTGCTGGACATGATCATCTTAATAATTTCACTTTTGAAAAAGATGGAATTATTTTAGGATACGGGCAAATAAGTGGCTATAATGGCTACGGCACACTTAGACGCGGAGCGCGCATCATCGAAATTGATGAGTCTAAAATGTTTAAGACATATGTTGTATATGAGGATTTAAGCTATGAATATTAAACGATTCTTAATGCTTTTAATTAACGCTTTTGTTCTCTTTGTTATTTTATTTATGTTAACAAGAACATTATGGACGCTCTTAGTATTTGTGATGCCAGTTGTTTCACTATTTTTACCAAAGGAGAAAAGTAATGGTTGAGTTATTCTTTGGGTTTTTACAACTATCTTTTTATATCATTGTCTTTACTTTTATTCCTGTTACACTTTTCGTGCGTGTTTTGTCAGTGTTTCCAAGCAAAAACGATCTAAAACACAAAATACTAATCATAATTGACATCTTTTCTTTAAGTTATTATTACTTTATTTCAAAAGAAAATAAATATCGAAAACTTTATAATACACTGCTTTTTATATATTTAGCCTTGAGCATCTTTGCCTTTGGCTTTGCTATTCATATGTACATATTGTAAAGACTATAAGCAATTGAAAATCGACTGTAATTCAGTAAGTGTTTTTACTTGAGGAATATTGTATTTTGTGGGTGGCACAGGATTTTCAAAATCGTAATATCCTTTACCGTATTTACTCGAGTTCATACCAGCGCAATATTCATTACCGGCGCTCATCCAACCAAATGACTCGCTCCATCCGCCTTCATAATTTAAATATTCAAAGAAGTCATTATAGTGATTAATTGTTAAGAACACATGTCGATGTTCAACTGGAATATATTTAGCGCCTTCGTTCCCCTCGTTATCATATGCAGTATAAACAAAGCGTACAGTGCTACGTGTAATTTTAGTGCCGTTATTATATGGATCGTCACTTTCAATCCCATATCCCCACGGCGTATAAGTGTAACCAAAATCCATTTCGCGATAATTATACATATCCGCTTCAACCGGTCCACCATTATCAGTGTGCGGTAAAGAAGGTTCATATTTATATTTAGTAACATCACTGCTGTAATAACCGTTATTAACGCGTCCATATTTACCAAATAAGGATATTGCTTGATTCATTGCAGTACTATTTTTGGCCATCATTTGATTCGCAGGTGCTTCACCAAAAGCAAATAAATAAGCCGCAACATCATCAAGCGAAACATAAGCAGCCCCGTAATAGACTTTCTTTACTTTGCCATTAATATTGTTAATTGTGTATGACTTATATTCACCATCTAATGTATATTCATACACTCCTTCATTAATCCGGTAATTCGCTAGAGTGCGATATACTCGATTAGGAAGGTGGTTAAGCGGATAGTTTGCCGTGTTTGGAGTGTCAATTATATCGCCAGAGATTAAACCTTTTTCTGTCCGAAACATTGCGTCTTCGTAAGATGATGCTCTTTTATAATTGTTTGTGTAAAATGTTTCTTTATCAGCGTCACTTATAATATCTATATACGGATTTTCTGTTGGAACATATAGAGGCACATTATAACTATCAAGAGCGTATTCATATGTTTGCCAAGTAAAGTCATCATCCACTGACCAAGTTTGTGCTCCTTCTATTTCGCTACTACTTTCAGTTGACGGTACATCTGTTTCACTTAGGGAGTTATCAGAAGGCTTTAATACTTCACTTAAACTTAAAGGCGTACAGCCGCTTAAAAGCATAGTTAATAATGGTAATAATATTAATTGACATTTTTTCATGATCTAACCTCTTTATGACAAGTCTGTCATTTATTATTAACTAAAACATGTTAGATTACAACTTTAGTTGTAGTATGCGACTATTTTTAATCAATCTAATTGCTATAATATAAACATGAACTGGCTTAAAAGAAATATTCGTTACTTTATCTTGAGCCTATTTTTATTAACAAACGGGCTTATTATTTTTGAAGCAACACTCGCGGGTGGTACTTCTGGAGCGCGCTCAAGTTTACTCTCGCTTATTTTAAGTGTGTTTGTTAATAAAACAGTGGACGGTCCTGAAACAGCTTATGTTCCTATTGAATCATTAACACTAAAAACTAAAGATGACACTACTTTAACTGAAGGTATGCACTTCTATATACCGCTAGGCATCACTAGACGCATCACTGCAACTGTATTACCAGAAAATGCTACGGATAAAGGGGTAAATTGGACAAGTAGTGATAGTAGTGCGCTTGAAGTTTATCCGGGTGGTTACTTAGAAGCGCGCGCACTAAGTGAAAATGTATTAGTCACCGCTATGACTAATAGTCCGCTGCATCGCATTAGTTTTTATGTCACTATTCACGAAAAAGTTGCGCCCCCTGAATACGAAGTCGCTCTTACTAAAGATAGGATTACTATTGACACTACTACACAACTTGAAGTTAGTGTTGATGAAAGTGTCGCTAATGAATATGATGTTCGTAAACTCACTTTCTTTAGTGAAGACGAAAGTGTTGCAACTATTAATAAGTACGGTGTTATTAAAGGGATTAGCGTTGGCGAAACTTATGTTGGTGTTGTTGGTGACGACCGAAAATTTAAGGTGAGTGTGAAGAGTAATGATACACCGCTAATATCGCCAACTTCAATTACTTTAGAATTTGATGAAATCGCTTATGTTTACGACAAAATCCCCCTAAATTATACATTTGACGTGGAAAATGTTACTGATCCATCACTAACTTTTGTATCAAGTAATGACATTGTTGCTACTGTTATTAAAGAAGATGATAATTACTTTATTAAGACACCTAAAATAAAAGGTACCGCTACAATTACTGCTTACTTAAATAGTAACTTTGCAATCAGGGCCACAAAAGATATTATCGTTAATAATGTGATGCCAACTTCTGTTAATTTTACTAATGTTCCAACTGAATTAATTACTGGTCAGCGGGTAAATGTCGGTTATGACTTAAATCATTCCTTAGCGAAAGAATCGTTAAGTGTGACTGATAAGCGTGTTATTTTTACTTCAAGTGATAACAGTATTGCGCGCGTATCAACTGGGAACATGTTTGGCACTATTGTTGCTTTAAAAGAAGGCGTTGTTACTATTAGCGCGACAAGTGTTGCCGACCCTACTATCAGCGCATCTTTTAGTATTAAAATTATTCCGCGACCCTTTATTAATGATGATAATTTTAGTGACTTCCAAGGCTTTGTTCGAAAAGCAGTTGGTCACTTCTTCTTATTTTTTATCGACGGGATCTTTGGATTTTTCACTTTTTACTTATTTTTAAAAGATAAAAAAAGCACTAGGTTAATAACAGTGCTTTCTCTTATTACTGGTGTTTTTATTGCTGCTCTTAGTGAATTTATTCAGCTTTTTGTTCCAGGACGAGCAGGTACTATTACTGATGTTATTATCGATAGTGCAGGGTACTTATGTGCAACAATGTTAATGCTGTTAATCATGTATCTAATAAATAAAAATAAAAGCAATAAAAATGTCCAACAATAATAAAAATAAGTGTTAAATCACGTTTTTGAACTTTTTAAATGGCAAAATATCACGTTTTTGAACTTTTCGAATATTTTTATAGTGTTTTAATCACGAATTTCTTTTAATAATTCTTCGATTAATGGTGAAACATCTTCATCGACAACATCAACGAGAAAGTCATAAATCGATTCACTTAATTGTTCCACACTTGCAGCGGTAAAGTCGTGTTCTAAAATTAATGTGTTATCTTCCTCTTCATCTAAAACAACTTTGGCATAGAGTAATTTAGTGTTTAATTTATTAATAAGCGCATATAACTTTTGTGGATTAGGAATTTCGCCAATGAAAAGTCGCATACTCACTTGCATGAAATTAGAGCGGCGATAATCACTAATCGTAATTTGATAATAGAAAGCCTCGTTATAAAGACTAATCACGACTGGTACACCTAAAGTAACACCAAGTGTTTTAGCGTTAACGTCAAGTGGTAATTGAAATTCAAAATCATTATCAACTGAAATCGCGTGCAAAGTCGCTGTTACTTCATTTTCAATTTCATGGTGATTAATGCCAATCATGACTTACTCCTTTCTTTTTAAATACTTTCTTCAAGCGAAGTATTTAAGAATATAAATAGTTGTTCAACTAGCTCACCGATGCGTGGTTGTGCTTCAACACCTTTACGCACAAAGGAAATGAGTTGTTCTTCTTTACCAATTTCGTAATTAATTGAGCGAAGATAAAGCCACGGTATCCCGTAGAACCGACAACACGCTACAATCCCGCCCATTTCCGTATCAAACACTGTTGGCCCTTCAATATAGTTTTCTTGACGGGCAATAATGCGTTCAGCTTCCGCCTTTTCTTTCACAAAGTTATTAACACTGATGACGGGACCCCTTACTAATTTATAGTTCCCTGTTGCACTGTTTAATAGTTCAAAGTGTTTAATATACACTTCTTCACTAACATAATATGGGTGCATATGAATTGCGTCTCTGAGCGGTAAATTTGTGTAATTGTTATAATCTAAGTCCGCGATATAAACGCGTTCAGCAATAAAAAGATCGCCTTGATTAAGATTACTACTTGCACTTTGTGCACTGCCAATTGAAATAACAAGATAAGGATTAAATTTACGAATCATGTAACTTGTGAGCACTGCCGACATAATATTACTATGCCCAGTGTAAGTCATACATATTTCTTTACCACCATATTCCCCGACAAAGTAAAAGTGTTCGTCTTTATTAACCGCACCTTTTTCTTTCATAATCATCCGGTTTTTAATATAGAGAATGTCATCCGGAGTTGTTCCCAATAGTAAAATCATTATTTCCGTCCTCGCTTTTTCTTCTTATTAGCTTCGAAGAGGTTATCTTCGAGGAAAGCTTGATATTCTTCAGGTGGTAGTGGTCTACTATAGTAGAACCCTTGGATGGAGTCAGCCCCCATCTCCTCAAGCATCTTCACTTGTCTTTCATCTTGTACACCTTCCATAACGACATAGGCGTCGAGAATGTGCGCTAAATCAATAATGTTTTTAATCATTAATCGTGATTTTTGATCAATATCAACGTCATCAAGGAAAGCCTTATCAATTTTAATAACATCAAAGGGAATCTTTTTAATATAACTAAGCGAAGAGTAACCAGTCCCAAAGTCGTCAATGGCAATTTTAACTTTCAAGTTTTTAAATTTCTTCACAATTGAGAGTAAAAGTAATATGTCTTGCAGTGATGGTGATTCAACGATTTCAATTTCAAGCAACATCGGGTTAATATTATATTTATCTGTTACTTTAATTAGGTGATTAATAATATTCCCAGTAAAGAGTGTTCGTTTTGAAATGTTGACACTGATTGGTAATAAGCGTTGTCCTTTACCCCGCCATTCATCAAGTTGTTTACACACTTTTTCCAGCACATAATGGTCAATTTTAATAATTAAGTCACTTTGTTCGGCAAATAAGATAAAGTTTGCAGGTGAGAGTAGTCCTAACTCTGGATGGCGCCATCTAACAAGTGCTTCAGCGCCCGCAAAGCGGCCTAATTTTAAGTCATATTTTGGTTGATAGTGCAGTTCGAATTGTTCTAATTCCAAACTGCGTTCAATTTGTAAACCAAGTTGGACATTTCGTTTATTACGTTCATACATCTTTGGTTCATAAAGTGTTAAACCACCTAAATCACTTTCGGCACGACCGTGATCAGCTGCAATGAGTGCCCGTTGGAGCATCGACGCCGCGGTAATAAATTCGTCATTTTCATTTTGACAGTAACTCACACCAAAGTCCGCCACAAATTTTACCTCATTACGATTTTCAAATAATGTTTTATTAATTTCTTCAATTAAGTCATTCACATATTCTTGTACTTGTTCATAAGGTGTATCTCTTAAATAAATAAGGAAGTTTTCATTATAGTCGTAACCGTAATAAGAATGCGGGTATTTTGTTTTAAGTGTATTAAATGTTTCATACACTAAACCTAAAACTTCGCCGCCTTTCTCATACCCATATCGCGTAAAGACAATCTTTTTAAAACGTGTTGCCGCAAAAGCGACAAGTGCATTTGCTTTACCTCTATTACGCTTAATATCTTTAGCGACATAGGCTAAAAACGCTCGTTCTGAATTAATCCCTTCCACTAATTCAAATGTCGCATAATTAAAGCGAATTTGGTTTGAGTTTCGCTTATAATATACAAAAGCAATAATCCCACATACAATACTAGCGATACTTATAATTACTAATAAAATGCCGATTATAATATCAAGTGTTTTGTTCCCTGTCATAGGAATAAGACCGAAGGACATTAAAACATAAGTACTAAAAGCAAGCACTAAAAGCATTACACATAAGATGCTATACCATAAATACTTTTTTCCGCTATGTCTTCTAGCTTTCTTTTGTTTCATCTTTTATGCCCTCCTCTAATTCTTTTCGTAATTTTTCTTTTTCTAATTCAATTAATAATCGTAATTTCTCTTGTTCTTTAATTCTTTCAAATTCGGCCTGTTGTTCACTTATGCCACTCGGCGTGGCTTCACTCCCCTCGGTACTTTTTAATTGTTTTAGGAGGTCCATAAGTGAAGAACCAAACACAATTAAGAGTGGTACCATCGCAAACACAAGCATAAATATTGGATTAGCGAGCAACACACTAAATTTACCAAGTACCATACTTTGACCAACAACTTTGCCTAAAATATCCGTGTCACGCACCCAGTCACCACGCGCTTCTAATGTACAACCACTTTCTGGACACTCTTTAGCGTGAATATTATCACCAAGCGTCCGGAAGTAAACGCGGCCATCTGCTTGCACCTCAATACGATGAATCCGGTGAGTGACAATGCGTTTATCACCAGGTAAATCATAACTTCCGTGATAATTACGCACAAAAGTAATGACGTCCCCATCTAATGCTCCTTCGCTTGATGGTCCTTTTAGTGTTTTTGGATCAACACGTTTTACAAATACCATTGTATCAACTTTGTATGTTGGTTCCATTGAATCAGTTAAAACGCGTAATGACTGATAATTACCGTAACGCATCACTCCATGATTATTTTTAGCGGTTGATTGACCAACGACTTGTAAAACAATAAGTAAAACAACGATCGCCCCTAAAACAACGCTTGTAATTTTACCAATACGCCCTTTTTTCTTTGGCGCTGCTTCACTATTTTGCTTGTGCTTTGGCATCTTCAATCGCCTTCTTTCTTTCTTCAGTTGCTTGTGCGGCAACAGCCTTACGTGCTCGGCGTAAGCGTTCTGCTTCCGTCATCATTAATTTTTGATATGCTTTCCGTTCGGCAAGTAAGCGTTCTTTCTCCGCGCGTAAGCGTGCCCGTTCCATATTCTTTTCAATTTGCCGTTGTTTTGCTTCTTCTTTGCGCCGTTTAGCGCGTTCAGCAGCTTCTAACTTGCGTTTAAGCGCTCTTTCTTTTGCCCGCGCTTTCTTTAAGGCTTCACGTTCTTTTTGTTTACGTTTTGCTTCTTCGCGTTTAAGTCTAGCTTTTTCGCGAGTAGCTTCACGTTTTAGTCGCGCTGCTTCTTGTTCAGCAGTTTCAACACGAGCGTCAACACGCATTGGTAATCCTGGTTTAGCAAAACGTTCATCACTTAATTCATAATTTAAGTCGCCCGCTTCAATAATCGGACGAATATTCTTTTGCTCAACATTACTTAAAGCAAGGCGCGCATGCTCTGTTTCAATTGTAAAGAATGAATTTAATGAAAATTGATTAATCTTATCTAAATATTTTTTATCAAATTCAATTTTGGCTTGGGTTGTTGTATATGAAATACCTAGTTCTTCATAGCGATGAATAAAGTTCCATAATTTAAAAGCATCTTGATACGCCCAGTTTAAACGAATAATATTTGTTTGTGCAATTGGCTCAGACACAGGTACGGCTTTAGCCATTTCACGCATAAAGCGGCTATTAACTAAGAATTGTGTCCGTCTTCTAATATTTTCTAAACGTTCAAGTAAATCCATATTACTTTCGCGTGCCCCTTCGTCATCACTAGGCACTGACATTGTAATTGTTGCATCAACTGTGAAGAGCGAATCTTCAACTTGTACTTCACGCTTAATCGTAATTTGGTCACTATTACGCGTATCACCATGTTCTCTAATATATTTATGCCGCAATTCAATAAAGATTTGTAACCGATTAATTAGTGTCATAATGAAACGGTTCTCATAAATCTTTAAGTCGTCATCAACATAAACGTTAAGAATCTTTTTGGGGATAACACGACCATCATCTAATACCTCAGATACATGATCAGCATTTTGCGCCATATACTTGACTGCTCGCGGGGTAAGTTTCCGCGCTTTTTCTACTTGCACGACTTCGGCAAATTCATTAATAAATTTATGCGGATTAACGACAATTTCTTCAAGAGAAGGAATCACGCGTTCAATTTTTTCAATAAACTCTGGGTCAAAACGTTTTACTTCATTACGCGTAATACCAGACAAAGTTGGTGCTTTATTAGCAATCGTATTGTATAAATTCGTCGTTGGCTTACTTTGCTTAACAGTCCGATTTAAAAATGAATAATAACGGCTACGAACCTTAGTAAAACGCTTGTAGCCTTTTAATGCTTCACGCTTTCTTAATTCCATCGCCGAAAGTCGTCGACGGCGTGGCACAGCTTTTTTTGGTGCTTCTTTTTTGGGCGCTTCTTTCGGTTCTTTTTCTTTAGCGGCAGGTGCTTCAGTATCAAGTGCTTTTTCCGCTACCTTCTCAGTTTCAGGCTTAGCGTCAGCTTTTTTAGGGTCAGCCTTTGCTTTTTTCGCCTTTTCAGCTTTAGGTTTAGCGTCCACTTTTTCCTTTTCAACTTTAGTGTCACTTTTTTTACTAGCAACTTTTTTAGTTTGTTTTGGTTTGGTGTCCGCTGCTTTTTTTGCTTTATCTTTAATTGGCGCTTTTTTTACTTTTTCTTGGGCTCCAGCCACTTTTAAAGGTTTGTCCTTTTTTGTTTTAGGCGCAGTTTCTTCCTTAGCGACTTCTTCCGCTACAACATTTTGTTCTTGTTTAATTGTAACTTTATTCTCGTCTGCCATTATTTACCTACGCTCTCGTCATAAAATCATCGATTTGATTAAGTGAATGTTTAAATGTGTTTTTACCAAATGTCCGTTCAATAAAGGCGCGTAACGCACTTAATTCGTCACGCATAAACGCTAAGTTAAGTGATCTAAATTTCTTTAAAATTTTGGATGAAAACATAAAGTCAAGTGCTTCTGGTTCAGTCCCGCCGCTAGCGACATAAATTGGTACAAATGTATGAATTTGCCGTAAAATCCGGTTCCCAAATCCAATGCGGAATTTATTCACAACATATTCGTCAAGCTTACTAAACTTATTAGCGTTTGCTTTGGAAAGTGGGAAATTAGTTTGTGCTTCATCAAATAACCGCCGTAAGTGTTCATACGGAATCTTTAATGGTTCAGTAAATTCAGCATCAAACATTTGTCCACGTTCGTTTAATGTAATACTAATCGCACGGTCATAGACTTTATCGGTAATCGTAAATGTTGAGTCGTCATTATTTGCGGTACCAAAGAACCAAATATTTTGCCCAATTAATAACTTACCATTCACTAATTGCACTGGGTTCATTTCATCTGCTGTCTTTGTTACTTCAACATACCACTCTTGTGGGTTAGGCATTTCCATAATCGATAAGAATTCCGCAAAGTAGTATTCAATTCTCGCTAAGTTCATTTCGTCAAGAATAACAATGTTTACATCTTTACGATAACTTGCTTCGTAAATCGCCCGCAAGAATTCACTTTCGTTAAACTTCTTCGTAAATTCGTTATAGTAACCAATGAGTTCCGTACGGTCACGCCAGGACGGTTGCACACTACAAATCGCGACGTCATTTAAGAAGAATTTACCTAAGGAGTAAGGTAAAGAAGTTTTACCAGTACCAGAGATACCTTCTAAAATAATAATTTTAACCGTACCCATTGCGGCAAAGAGCACACGCACTAAGTCGATATCATAAAATAACCCAAGTTGCGATGCGGCAAAATAACGATAGCGCACTGCAATTTGTTCTAAAGTAATTTCGCGGTCTAATACCGGTGTAATAAAATCAGTGTCTTTATCTTTATATTTTAAGTCCACTGCCCCAAGTTTTGGGAATGTATCAATAACGACCGAAGTTTTGTCACCTTCCACAAGTGAAGGATCTTCAAGACCTAATGATTCAGCTTTCAGTTTAAGTACTTCATTTTTCTCTTGAATGGCAAAGAAGAGTTCTTTGTTAAGCCGTTGTACTTCGGCAATAAGTTTCGCTTTATCATAATTTTTGCTTGAATACTTAACAAGTCGACGAATAAGGAGCACTAATAAAAAGATTAAGCCACCAATAACGGCCACATTAAGAATCATTAAGATTACAAAGAAAAACCAACCCCAAAATCCAAATGAGTCCATGTACATTTCAATGATTGTACGATAAGTACCAAAGTCATCGGACACTAGTTTCCATGGTTCAACAAATACAGCGGCTAACCATTCGACAAAGTTAGCCCAGAATGATTCAAATGTGTCTCGGATATAACTAAAAAATGCGTTCATAATATCACCATTTCCTCTTCTTATTCAGCCCTTTTAGCGACAAAGTGTAATTGCATTCCAAAAGACTTGTTTACAACTTTATTTGTGGTCGCTAAGTCCCAGCCTTCTAACCAAAATTTAATATTCATTTCTGCCACACCAAGGTTATTTGTGTAGCAAAGCGGTTCACCTTTATCACCATCAAGCATATATTTTTGGAAACTTGTGTAATATTGGCGCTGTGGTACAACGTTAATAAGCGGACGGACTCCCTTGTAAGTCACCGCATGGAAAACATCACCATGTTCTAACTTTTCTTCTGCTTCCGCAAGTGGTTCACCCCAGTTTTCATTTGTGAGTGGCTGTTCAAATTCGCCATAAGCTATTTCATAAATTTGTTCACCACTTTCGCCATACTTCGCCCCATCAAGACCAAATGTATAATCATAAAATCCTGTAAGTGACGCTGGAGCACGCGGGTCATCTAAGTCAAGTCTGCCACCAACAGCAATTGAACCTGTATAATCATTTTCTTCTAATAAAGTGCGCCCTGGACTAATGATGTCTTTTTTAGCTCCACTTTGGAAACCAAAACGCAATGCTTTTGGTAATTCATTTTGACCATGGACCTTCGTGTCTCTATTGAAGTAAATGGCTATATTATCAAGCGGGATTGTTCCGGCTCGATCTTCGTCAATTAAAAGTCTAAATAATACTGTAAACCCAAAATAATCTTTTGGATCTGCTACATTTAAGTTCAAATTGTGGCGTTCTGCACGGTTTTGCTTCGGTGCTTCATAAAGCGTAAGTGGTAAATATGGGTCTTCATCTTTCGTAAAAGAACCAGAAGTAACTGGGCTAAGTCTATTTGTATTTGAATAGCCCTCATGCTCAAGCACAAAACTCATCGTCTGTGGCGACACGTTTTGCGTTGTCCAATACACATAACCTTCACCACCAACCCAACCTTCATCAGACTGTAAATTGTATTTATGTTGTTCTGTAACTGTTAGCGGTTCACTAAGTCTAAACCCAACTTGCGCAAAGCGAGCTTCTGGGTCTTTTGACAATAAGGAAAGCGAGGTTGCGTTTGCAATATAGTAACCAATTGCATACCCTAAGTATGAAATAATGATAAAAACAATAATGATGAACGCTGAAACAGCGACAACTTTTTTAGTGCGTTTCCGCCGCTTTTCTTCACGAATAATGTCGTTAGCAACTTCAAGAAGTGGATGTTCACTTAAATTAATTTCTTCTGCCACAATATTCTCCGTTTTCTTATACCGCTAAAACAATCAATGATGTTTTAGTGATATATGAACATTCTTTATTATTTTAACACGAATGTCCGTGCACACTATCCTAATTTTATAATTTGATAGTGGCGATTAAATAAAAATGATGCTAACCACTCTTTGCCAGAAATAATAACATTCATCTTTATTTCTTCGAGGCAACTGGCTACCATCACACTTTTAGGCCCTATAGTTTTGCGTCCTTAGATTTCTCTAAGTTTGCCTTTTCTGTAGTTATTATATGTTGTACATATAAAAGTGTCAAGAACTATCTAATTTAAGTATTAAAAAAGCCGTATTTTCTACGGCAATTTTAAGTATTTTGTGATTAATTATTCTTCAGGTTTCGTTTCAGGAGCGGGTTCGTTTTGTTTTGCTAACTCTTTACGGAGTTCTTCAAGCGCTTGTTTGCGCGCTTCTTCAAGTAATTCATCTTTTGTCATTTGTTTGAATTCTTTACTTGAAGCTTCATTCATCACTTTAATTAAGAGATAAATATTGAAGAGAAATAACACAATAAGCGGAAGGACAATTAGGACGAAAAACCATACGCGGTTACCAATTAACCATTTAATAAATGGGCCTCCTGATCCTGCTTGAACATTCTTTAAAGCGACAATAGAAATGGTTACTAAAGCGACCATCAGCGCTAATTCTAAACCAAGTAGCAAATATGTTGCCCAACTTGGTAATTTAAATTTCTTTTTCTTTTCTTGGCCAGTCATGAGGTACTCCTTCACATGTATTATTTCACACGTAATAAAATTTTACATTAAATGTAATTAAGTGTCAAACATATCTATGCGATTATATGGCTCTTTAACGATAAATCTTTATAAAAATACGTGTTTTTTAATAAAAAACATCAACCCAACTGGATGGTGTGTTTTAATAATTCATGATTAATATTAAGAGCTTATACTCCTGTCGAGTAAATATCAAGTTTAATTTTAAACTTACCGCCAATAATGCTTTCAGCAGCATGAATATCAGTACCTTCAATCCACACACGGAATGTCACATCAGCGGTACCAGTACCTGCTGGTAACACTGCAATTTCTGGATAAACTGCTTGTGAATCTGCAATAGTGTAGTGTGTCTCAAACGAATCACTTTTTACTGTTGCGGGCACTAATTCATGGGTAGTAAGACCATACGCTCCCCCACTTCCTAATTGAAGATATTCGGGATTTATTTCTGCTTCTGGTGCATATAAGATATCAACACTTGGCGTGCCTGTAGCTGAGTCATTGTTATCATAACTTATTACCGCCATGCGTAATGCTTTTAATGCACCAACATCTTTTGGATTAGCCGGATCCGCCGGCAGAATCGCTGTGTTTTGCCCAAGAAAGACATATAAATTTAATGGGTCTTCGCCAGGCGAGCGAGATAATGTAAGAGTGAAATCAATAAAATATCCATCCGCATCGCCAGGATTTGTACTTGGTACGGTATTAATGACTGCTGCGGTTACATTGTCTGAATTCCAGCGCGGTTTATAGAAGTTGATACCATTGCCCGAGATATCTGTAACTTTATTCGTGCCGGTTAATGTTATTTTAGTGATTCCGTCTAGTTCACTAGTAGCGGATAATGAATTCAAAGAGCTCTTATAGGTAACCACTAAATCAGAATCCCGCATGTAAACTTCAGCATCACCATAAGTGATACCTGCAGTACGCACAGTTGTAAACCACGCTAAGGTTCCACTAGTTGCGGCAATAGCGCTAATAAATAATAGCGTTAATACTGTTCCTAATCTTTTATTTCTTTTATTCATTAGTTTTATTTCCTTAATTTTTTATTGAGGTTTGTAAAAAGTTTCACCCCAGAGAGAATGTCCCTGGGGCGAAACGGGGTCGCAACTTTAATTAGTTAATGAATGTGTATAAAGCAATGTTAACATTGAACACACCACCGAGAATGTCGTTATTACAGTCTTTATCTTCACCTTCTAACCAAATACGGAAGGTAACGTTTGCTTCGGTAGCAACACCTTTACTTAAGTCAGCAACTAAGAAACCAGCCAGATCAGCAGCGGCCTTGCTGTCTGCAGAAGTGATTTCTCCGTGTTTATAGTTAAGATCAGTTGTAGTTTCGAAACCTGACACACCGTAAAGTGAGTCAGTACCAGTAGTAATGTATTTTGGTTCTGTTTCTTGTTCTGGAGCCCAGCGAACTTTAACGTCTCCTTCATGATCAATGACTGCTAAACGAGCAGCTTTGACTGCACCAGTATCTGCAAGATTTTCAGGATCTTTTGGCGCAATAGTGGTACCAGTACCAAGGTAAACTTTTAAACCGTTTTCATCAACATCATTATCACGGCTTAAGCGGACGGTGAAGTCAATGTAGAATCCATCAGCAACACCAGGAGAACCAGTGGTTGGAACTGTTTCGATGCTTGAAGCAGTACTAACTGGGGTTGTCCATACTGGTTTATAGAATGTTTTACCATCACCAGAAATGTCAGTAACTTTGTTAGCACCAGCAATTGTAACTTTATTGGCTTCAGCATCATAAGTTGAACCACCACTCCAATTATTTAATGAGCTTAGGTATTCAATGGCTAAGTTGCCATCTGAAGCTTGAACTGTAGCTTCGCTGTAAGAGATGCTAGCGGTACGCACGGTTGTAAACCATGCAAAGGTTGAGCTTGTCGCGGCGATTCCACTTAAGAGAACTAAGCCGATCGCTCCTAATAATACTTTATTCTTTTTGTTCATAATATGTAATATCCTCCTTTGAACAATTGCCGGAAGTTGTGGCCGGCCCCACTTTCATCGATGAGATGAACTAATTGGGCAATTAGGTTCTAATTTAATATCTTTGATATTAGTGTAGTACTTGCCTAGAGACTATAGATGTCTAGGGCAACTTTGAACATGCCTCCGAGTGCCTTGTCTTTGGTCGCTTCCGCGTCCGTACCTTCAATCCAGAAGCGAAACCCAACGTATGCTTCGGAGTCACTCGATAAATCGGCAATTTGATGAGTGGGTCCATCCGCTTCACTAAGTTTTGTAACGAATGGATCACTGTTAACTTCTGCACTTGCGTCATGAACTTTATAGCCATTAACACTGTAGGCGGTGCTAGCCGTATCTTTAATAATATATTCTGGGCTAGTTTCGACGACAGGGGCGTGCAGTTCAATTAGTGCAGGCGAAGCGCGGAATTCGTCCGCATAACTTATTACTGCCATGCGTACTGCGCTTACTGCATCAACATCGCGTGGTTTAGTGGCATCGACCGGAAGAATCTTCGTATTTTCGCCTAAGTAGACTTTAATTCCCGTTGCGCTTGGGGAATCGCTTTGTCTAGCAATCTTAAGGACGAAGTCGATGTAGTAATTTTCGGCAGTCGCTACTTCTTTAATATTTGTAGCAACGCCTTCAATTGGCGACCACACGGGTTTGTAAAAATCTAAACCATTTCCGGAAATATCTGTGACACGATTCGCACCCGTTAATTTAATTTCGTTTGCTTCGTCACTAATCGTTCCGAAAGTGTTTAGTGAATCAACGTAAGTCACAACGAGATTACTATCGCTACATACAACAGTCGCATCACTAAAAGTAAGTGAAGCAGTACGTGTCGTGGTAAACCACGCGAATGTTGTACTTGCTGCGGAAAGACCACTAAGTAAAACAAGCGCTAGAGCACCAAACATAATTGATTTTTTGTTTTTCATATGTTCATCTTCCTTTCGTTGCGCTTGTCGTGTGTCTTACAAGGTTTGACCGAGTCGGAAGAGTAAGTTCTTTGTAATGTATTACTAGTTTTAAGTCCGAGTAATAAAAACAGCCACCTATTCTTACGCTCGGTAGCTGGCTATCTTATTGCTAAGACCCTATAGTTTTGCGTCGCTAGATCGCTCTAGCTTTGCCTTTTACACCATGATTATATATAATTCAGAAATTTTGTCAACAAGGAATATAAAATTTTTTAACTTTTTTTCGTTTTTCCATTTATTTTTATCATTCTATGGTGGTTTAAAAGGTTGTTTATATATTTTATTTACATTTGTTATCGTTATCTTTCTTATTTTTAAAGTAAAATTTTACAATTGAAATTTTTGTTAGATTTTTCGAGAACAATTTTAAATTTAATGCATTCTATGACGAAAATAAAAGCACTTACATCAGTAAATTTAAGTTTAAAACTTTTCAAAAATTATTATATGTAGATATAATACAACACACTGGAATATATCTATGGAGAATTTCTTTGTTATTGTTAGCGCATTCTTCTACCTGTCAATCATGACAGCGTCTTTTATATTTTTAAATCGGCAAGATGATCAAAATTCACGTCGCTTTCGGGTTGTCGTCTTACTTTATGTGTTTACAATCTTAGGAATAATTCTTGATACACTTTATCGTTTAGATTATGGGGGACTAATTAATCTTCCGTCATACGCCTTTGCTGGAGTTATTACCGCTACATATGTTTGCTTACCAGTCATGTGGGGATTATGGTGCTTATATATTAGTCACACTTCATATTTAAAAGAGATACCGCGCGCTTATAACATTGTTGTTGCTGCGACCTTACTTTTAAATTTAGCGCTTTCACTTATATCTTTAATTCCTGGCACTAATATTTACTTTACTATTGTTGATGGCGTATATGCTAGAGGTAAATTATTCTTTGTCCAAACAATTATTTTCCTTTTATTCTTAGCGCTCACCATTTGTTTTTACACGCGTTTCTTTAAAACATTTGGGAAAAGTGAGCGCTTTACTTTCTTACTTATTATAACTACTCTGATATTAGCACTTGTTGGTCACTTATTAAATAATTTTATTCCGTTTATGGTTATGAATAATATATTTAACTATATGATTCTGGCAATGAATGTTCAACATATTCATGCTTCTACTGATTTCTTGACTGGTCTTGCTAATCGTCGGAGCTTAAGTAACCACCTTCATAGTCGCATGACTGGTACGGGGAAAACGAGCAGTTTTTCCATTATTATGTTTGACCTTGATAATTTTAAAATGATTAATGATACATTGGGTCACGATGCCGGGGACGACGCTCTTCGTCAATTTGCGCGGTTCTTACGCCATCATTGTGACAATGTTGACTTTGTCGCACGCTTTGGCGGTGACGAATTTATTATCGTTCTTGATAGTATGTCGCCCGCTGAACTTAAAAAACGTGTTGCGGTCATTCGCGAACAATTTAGTGAATATGAAGGTAATAAAGTCGGTAATTTTAAACTAGTCTTCAGCGCGGGATACTTTATCCATAACAAAGATTTAAAAATTAGCACTGGTGAACTTATTCGCATTATCGATGAGCGGATGTTTAGAGATAAGCGTAAACGCAGTAATGGTAAAACTAATTAAAAAATTTTACGCACACATAGCGCGTACGTATATTAATAATTAAGTGTGGCAATCACACTTTTTTATTTACCTTCGTTAAATTTCTTTTCCATGATGATTTCTTTACTCTTCATCATCCGAATTGTATTGCTGCGTTCTAAGTCTGTTAGTTTCATGCGTATCACACGAATTTGTTCTTCAATTTCTTTAATGACAATATTTTCAATCGCATTAACACGGCGTTTTGATTTCTCAATTTCCGCCACTAAGATTTTAATGGTATTTTCTAAGTTAGCAAGTTCGATGAGTAACGCAAATAAATCTTGAATCGCTGTGATTAAATCATCAAAGGCACTAGTTGTCGATAGTAAATCATAATTAACTTCAGTGTGACTAGCTTTTGTTTCTAAGTTAGGAATGACTACACCCATTACGCGATCAAACTTTGCACTTAATTCATGTTTCGTTACACTGTCATTAATATGGTCATTAATTGCTTCTTTACTCATTTTGACACACGCAAATTGATAGCGAATTAAAGTTGCACTTAATGCACTTTCAACCTTTTCCCGCAGAGCGCGGTACTCAGGTAGCAGCGGAATAAACTCATGAATTAATTCATCTTGTTTGTCTTTTAAAAGCTTGTGACCACGCGTTGTGGTCGCTAGTTTATCCCGTAACCGTTGTAACTCCATCCGGGTTGGATTAATTTGCGCAGTGCTCATTAATTACTCTTTACTTTCCTTATAATATTTATCAACGAGTTTTGGATCAACACGCCGTAATTCTTGCCGTGGTAACATTCCTAAAAGTTTCCATCCAAGATCAAGTGTTTCTTTAATACTACGGTTAGTGTCAAAGCCTTGTGAAACGTATTCTCTTTCAAAAGCATCGGCAAAAGCCGCGTATTTTTGGTCAATTTCAGAAAGTGCACTATCACCTAAAATAAGTGATAATTCTTTTGCATCTTTACCGCGCGCATACGCACTAAAGAGCTGATTCATTGTATCAGCGTGATCTTCACGCGTTTTACCTTTACCAATCCCTTTATCTTTAAGCCGTGAAAGTGAAGGTAAAACATCAATCGGTGGCGTTAAGCCTTTCATTGAAAGGGGACGGGACAAAATAATTTGTCCTTCGGTAATATAACCCGTTAAGTCTGGAATTGGGTGCGTTTTATCATCTTCAGGCATCGTTAAAATCGGAATTTGGGTAATGGAACCTTTAAGTCCCTTTACGCGACCCGCGCGTTCATAGAGCGAGGCTAAGTCTGTGTACATATAGCCAGGATACCCTCTTCTACCAGGCACTTCTTTACGCGCAGCACTGATTTCGCGCAGTGCTTCAGCGTAGTTAGTAATATCCGTTAAAATAACTAAGACATGCATCCCAAGTTCATAAGCAAGATATTCTGCCGCGGTAATCGCCATACGTGGTGTTGCAATCCGCTCAATCGCTGGGTCATTTGCTAAATTAAAGAACATTACAGTCCGGTCAAGCGCATCACTTTCTTCAAATGCTTCACTAAAGAAGTTTGCTTCTTCAAAAGTAATGCCAATTGCGGCAAATACAACCGCAAATTTTTCGTCGCGTCCTAACACTGTCGCTTGCTTAGCAATTTGCGCAGCGAGCCTGTTATGTGTTAAACCTGAACTAGAGAAAATTGGTAACTTTTGTCCGCGAACAAGAGTATTTAACCCATCTATGGCACTGATGCCCGTTTGAATAAATTCGTTTGGATAATCGCGCGCTACTGGGTTAAGCGGTACACCATTAATATCAATGCGTTTAAAAGGAATAATGTGCCCTTTGCCATCAATTGGCCGACCAAGACCATCAAACTTTCTTCCTAAAATGTGTGGTGATACCCCAAAAGTAACACCTTCACCAGTAAAGATAGCTTTCGCGTCATCAATTTTTAATCCTTGACTACTTTCAAAAAGTTGGACAACGGCTTTATCATTATCAATTTCTAAAACTTTACCAAGCCGCTCTTCACCGTTACTTTGAATAATACGCACAAGTTCATCAAATTTAACACCGCTGACATTTTCGACAACCATCAGGGGGCCAACAACTTCTTTAATTGTTTTAAATGCTTTAATTGCCATATATTTATTCCTCCTTCAAGTTGTTAAATGCCGCAATAACATCTTTTTTAAGCGCTTTAACTTGTTTATCAAAATCTTTTTCTTCGACATATTTTATATGACTTATGCGTTCATTAACCGCAAGGTTTTCCATTTGCTTGTATTCAACGCCTTCGTCAAGTGCAAGGTTTGCTTCTTTAAACCAAGTAACAATTAAATCAAGCATCCCGTATTGCTTTTCAATGGAAGTATAAGTATCTACCGCGTGGAAAGCGTTTTGGTGTAAATAGTCTTCTCTAATCATCTGCGCAGCGTGGAGTTTGACTCGATCTTTTTGACTAAGTGAATCAATACCCACAAGACGAACAATTTCTAGAAGCGCTGCTTCGTCTTGTAATAATTCTTTTAAAAGAGCGACATAATCTTTCCAATACGGGAAAGAGGCACTATGATGCTTAACAATATCGTCATCATACAAAGAATAACTCCGTAACCAGTCGATGGCCGGGAAATGCCGCTTATACGCTAGACTAGCGCTTAACCCCCAGAACACTTTAACAATCCGTAAAGTTGCTTGGGAAACCGGTTCACTAGTGTCACCGCCTGGCGGCGAAACTGCGCCAATTGCGGTAATCGAACCTAAACGTTTCTTTTTACCTAAAGTCACAACAACACCAGCTCTTTCATAGAAGTCACTTAAGCGACTTGCTAAGTAAGCGGGATAGCCTTCTTCGCCTGGCATTTCTTCAAGGCGTGAACTCATTTCTCGCAGTGCTTCCGCCCACCTAGAAGTAGAGTCGGCCATAATCGCCACACGGTAACCCATATCACGAAAATATTCCGCAATTGTAATACCGGTATACATACTTGCTTCACGTGCCGCAACTGGCATATTTGAAGTATTAGCGATTAATACCGTCCTGTTCATCAGTGATAATCCTGTTTTAGGGTCAACAAGCTTCGGGAATTCCATTAAGACATCAGTCATTTCATTCCCTCTTTCACCACAGCCAATATACACAATTAAATCTGCATCCGCCCATTTAGCGAGTTGATGTTGAACAACGGTTTTACCACTACCAAATGGCCCAGGAATTGCTGCAATCCCCCCACTAGCGATTGGAAACAAGGTATCAATCACTCTTTGACCAGTAACCATCGCTTCTTTAGGTGGTTTTTTTGTAAGATAAGGCCGCTTTTTACGCACTGGCCATTTTTGTAACATCGTAAGTTCTTTCTTGCCGTCAATTGTTTCTAACTCAGCAATTACTTCTTCAAGAGTAAATTCACCTTCATTAATTTTAGTAACTTTCCCTTTTACTCCAGGCGGCACTAAAATTAAATGTTTAACTGCAGGTGTTTCATTAACATAACCTAATTCATCACCTTCTTCGACTTCTTCGCCGACTTTTACAGTCTTGATAAAGTTCCATTTACGTTTACGATCAAGTTTTGGTACTTGCACACCAACAGGAATATAAGTGCCATGTAATTCATAGATTGAAGTAAGAGGACGTTGAATACCGTCGTAAATTGCTTCCATTAACCCTGGACCAAGTTCAACGGAAAGTGGTTCTTCAGTTAAGGTAACAGGTTCACCAGGACCAACCCCAGCGGTTTCTTCATAAACTTGAATACTTGCCAAATCATCGCGTAATTCAATGATTTCGCCAATAATTTGTTTATCACCAACAAGCACAACGTCATAAACTTGCGCTGTTTTCATCCCGCTTGCTACGACAAGCGGACCAGATACTTTAACAATTTTACCAGTTACTTTTGCCATATTCATTTCCTCTTATAGAAGATCAATCCCAATTGATTTTCTAATACTTTCTTTCATCTCACTTATTGCTTTACCTTCATCTTCCGTATTAAATGGGAGCGGTAAATAAAGGGGATATAATTGTTTTTGATTTTTAGTGTACTCAGTAAAGAACGATGTAAAAAAGGTGTCATAGGCTATTACTTTTACTTCTTTTGGTAATTCTTTTAAGATTTCAGTAATTTCTTCTTCGTCTTTGACAACATGGACTAAAAAGCCAATTGCTTTAAAAAGAATTGCTTCGCTTTTATTACTAAATAACACTAGTTCGTCCATCTTTTATCCGTTCCTTTTCGTGTACACAATATTGCGTAACCTTTCAATTTGTAATTGCTTACGTTTAATGTAATAAATTAATGTTGGTTTAAAGTCACTATCCATCGCTAGTATTTTTAACTTATTAAATAAGTATTCATCTAACTTTTCTTCTAACTCCACTGTTGATTCGCTTTCACTAGCGTCAATATTGAAGTTGTTTTTTAAATACGCATAGATAGTGTGAGTATCACCATTTACTAAAGCGCTAAAAGTTTCTTCACTTAACACACCCTGTTTTAAGTAATTCGCTAATAAACTCGCGGTGGTGTCGCCTCTTTTTTTACCACGCACTAGTGTTAATATGTTTAAGAGCGCGTGCGTATAATCTAAATAATTTACTAAGGCTTCTTCTTTTCTTTGTAGCGCTTTTTCATATGTTTCATTATAGAAATCACGAAGTGCACCTTGGTCTTTTTTAATAACATCATGGGCAAAGAAATAATTAACGTATAAGGGGTCGTTTTTCGTATAAAGACTAACTTCTTCTTTTAAATCACTAAGCGCGAGCTTACATAGCGCTTCAAAGTTCGTAACGATACTTGTCGAAACAAGTTCATTATTAATAAAGAAGTTAAGTCTATCCATACCGCTAAGGTTTGCAAAAGTTGCAAAATCACTCTCTGTTAAGAGATTTGATATTTTAGCGTCAAGTACTCCCTTTAAATAAACGTTATTCATCTTTAAATAATTCGTTATAAATCCTTTGCTCGTGTTTCTTTTGATAGTTAATGACGATTTCTTTGAAGTCAAAGATTAAGTCATACTGCGGTGTACTTAGCAAAAAGCCTTCCGCAACATGTGTCGGTTCTTTACTTAATGTAAAGTTATATTTGGCATCTTTCTTATTTAATAAGTCAAGGTTTGTCGCATCTTTCTTACTTGAAAGCGCGGTCACAAATTTCTTAAAGTTGCGCGCAGAAACATGTATTACTTCATCACCTTTAACTTTTTCTTTAGCAATTAAATTAGTGACAAATTTTAATAATTCTTCACCTTCTAAATTCGCTAATTTATTAACAACCTCGTCAAAGATGCTTACGACAATTTCTTGACGAACTTGTTCTTTATAGTTGTCCAGTCCTTTTTCGTTACGCTCTTTATATTGGCGAACGCGTTCGACACTTTTTGCTTTAGCTTCCGTTAATTCGGACTCATTTTGCGCGGAAATAGCGTCCTTTCCCGCTTTTAAAATACGGCTGGCCTCGCTTTTAGTTTCCTTAACTAAAAGTGCAGCCTCCTTTTTAGCTTCTTCAGTAATTCGTTCAAAGATTGGCTTTTTCATAAGCGCTCCTTAAACCGGTACCGCAATGTACATTAAGACACTAACAAGTAACGCTAAAATTGCGTAAGTTTCAACCATCGCTGTCATTGTCATACCACGCGCAGACATTGCTGGGTTTTTACCAGTCATGCTAATTGAAGCAGCAGCCATCTTACCTTGATAAATGCCTGAAGCTAGCCCACCAATCGCAATCGGTAAAGCAGCGGCAAATAATGCTAAACCTTGTTCATTAGTAAGAGCAATCGGGTTTCCACCAATCATCCCAATTTTAACCATAATTAAGACGGCGACGAGGAACCCGTAAATCCCTTGTGTAGCTGGTAAGGCTTGTAAAATTAACACCCGACCAAATAATTCTGGTTTTTCTGAGATTACACCAGCGGCGGCTTTACCACCTAAAGAAACACCTACTGCTGAACCAACGCCCGCAAGACCTGCGGCAAGAGCTGCTCCAATGAGCGCATACACTAATCCTGTTGTCATTTATTCATTCTCCTTTATTGCATTAACATATTTTAATTTGTACGAAAACGGCGTAAATTCATAACCGCCACCTTCGTAGAACTTCCCAAAAAATTCTAAGTATTGTAACCGTCCATCATGGACATAGGCACTTAGAAGGCCCATTGCAAAGTTAAAGACATGGCCAATTAAATACACAATCGCCGCAAATAAAATGCCGACGACTGGAATACCGCCAACCATGCCCGCTAAAAGATTCATCGTAAAAGCAATAACTGCTGTACTTAAACTAAGCGCTAATAACCGTGAATAACTTAAAACATCACTTAAGTAACTTGTAACATTGTATAATCCGCCTAGACCAGCAAGCGCTTTACCAATGATCCCTTTCTTATCGCGTCCGCTAAATAATAAGATAAAAATAGCGCCAATCCCAATCATGCCGTAAGCTACATAGAGCACAATTTGATTTTTTACAACAACCGCTATCACTAATCCCACTAAGATTAAAATCCAACTAACAGCGTCAGCAAGCATTGATTTAATATCACGCTTTCTCGCATCATTAATAATCTTTAGTACTAAACCCGTAATAATATGAGCAATTCCTAACGCTAGTGAAAAGATTAACATCGGCAGCGGATCTTCAACGGGTTGCAGTACTACTGAAGTTAAGTTTGGATTTCCAAACCATTTACCAACAATATTTAATAAATCGACAGAAACACCAAAGAAACTGCCAGTAAGTATCCCGAAAATAATCGAGGGAATACTTGAATAAAGAAAGATAGTTGCTAAGTCTTTAAGTCCGCCTTTAGGTTTTGCTAGTTTTAAAAATAACCCAAAAATAATTAGCAGCGCTAGACCATAACCCATATCACCCATCATAATCCCGAAAATAATCCAATACCACACTGACATTGCGGGGTTAGGATCAAGTTCATTAGGGTTAGGAACACTAAACATGTTTGTGATCGATTCGAATGGTTTCACTAGCTTATTATTTTTTGTCGCAGTTGGCACCATTTCTTCGTTTTGCACTGCTAACTCTTCAATATCACAATCAACTTTATTTTCTAAGTTTTTTGTTAAGGTTTCAAACTCATCTTCACGCACCCAACCTTCAACATAAGCGACGCGTTCAGTCGTTTTAGTTACCACGAGTTTACGCAGTGCTAAATTGTAATAATAGTCGTAATAAATCCGTAACTTTTCTTCATCGTTACTTAACGCTTTTAAACTATCTTTTGCTTCTAAAATAGCTTTGTCCTTATTCGCTAAATTGTCATTTAATTCCGGCAAAAGTGCTTTAAGTTTTGTATCATATAGTGGTAGTGTTACTTCAGTAAAACGATATGAATTAAGTAAAATGAGCGCTTGGCTTTCATACACTACTTCATAACCAAAAGCGCCATAGACAAATTCATGGTCGCGTGATGACTCTTCAAAAATATGACCTTTTTCGTCCGCTTCTTTAGCAAAATCTTCAAATAAATTAAGCGGGACTTGTCCAATAACAATCCGTGTTCGCACTAGTTCACTAAGTGGTTTAGTGGCAACACTTAAATTTAAGTACGGCGTTAATGTTTTAATTTCTGCTTGTAATTCCGCAATTTCTTTTTCAGCGTTTTCAATTGTTTTTAAAGCGCTATTAATTTTAGAAAGCAAAGCTTTACCTTCCGCTTCAATCGTGTTAAATTCACTTTGTTTAACTTCATGATAGGCAAAAAACTTTTTCTTTTTGTATTTGCTAAGCGCTTTAATCCCGCGCTCAATCGCTCGAAGTTCATTATTAATATCACTAGGAAGGCTTGGATCGTTTTCATGTTCAAAAAGCATAAACTTGCTTTCGTGTTGTAATGCTTCAATAAGCTTACCTTGTTCACTGATTGCGGTTAATAGTCTAATTTTCTTTACTGGAACAATCATTTTTCTACAATGTCCTTAAAGACTTTATCCACTAGTTTACTTTGGTTTGCTTTTGCACTTTTTTCAATCTCATTAGTGATTGTTTCTTTTTTCGCAGCAAAAGTTGTCGCTAGTTTTTCAATCTCGTGATCAGCTTTTTTATTAAGCGCGTTAATTTCACGCGCAATTGCTAAAGCATTTTCAGCGCGAAGTGTTGCTAATTCATCGTGAGTATCACTTAATAATTTCGTGTTATCTTCTCTTGTCTTAGCGAGTAATTCTTTCGCGTCAAGTTCAGCTTGTACAATTTTCTCTAATACACTCATAGGACTCCTTTCTAGGCATTTTGTCCGCTACCAATTTATTTATATAAATAGGTAGAGTTTTGTATCCACGTGTAGTATTTTAACATGTTTACATTGCTAATGTAATGTGATACGACTATGTGCTTCCGCTAAAATGTTGAATGTATACTAAAAAACCGCACTATGCGGTTATTTTAGATAAGAACATAATAGTTAAAACTATTTTTTGCGTTTAGCGTTTTTTATATATTCAATTGCCGCGTCAACTTCAAGTGGGCGGCTCATATAATACCCTTGCCCGAATTCACAGCCCAAGCCTTTTAGGGCATCATATTGTTCTTTAGTTTCAATGCCTTCTGCGAGTGACTGAATATTAAACTTTTTACAAATGTTAATAATATCTTGGGCAATACCTTGCTCAGCGTTTTCGGCATTTATTGGTGTCACAAAAACGCGGTCCATTTTAACCGTGTTGAAATTCAACCTTTCGATTCTCGCTAATGAAGAAAAGCCAGTACCAAAGTCATCAATTGCCGTATCAATCCCGTAATCTTTAATTTCAGCAAGTGCTTCACTTAATTGTTCATAGTTTGTAGAGAAAATTGATTCAGTCATTTCAATCATAATCATTTCAGGCGGGACACCCGCTGATTCAATGCGTGCAAAAAGGTCTTGGGCAAAATTTGGATCTAAGAGTTGTAATACGGAAATATTAATTGCGATACCACAATCATGAATCCCTGTTGCGAGCAATTCTTTTGCAAAGGAAACCGCTAAGTTAATAATTTTTTTACCAAAAGCAATAATAAGACGATTATTTTCGACAATTGGAATAAATTCTGACGGGGCAATAGGCCCATATTTATCACTAGTGAATCGCGCAAGTGCTTCAAAGCCACGTACTTTACCAGTTTGCAAATTAATAATCGGTTGGAACATGAGTCGTAATTTATGTTCATTGCCTGGCTCGTAAGATATAGCAATTAACTCTTGACGGAGGTGTTCTTCTCGCTTCACTTTTTGATCCATTATATCGTTGTAGATATGGATAGAAATAAGCGCATTTTCATCATCAATAAATTCACTTGCAATCCGTGCTCTTTGTAAGTACACTTCCGCAATGCTAATGCTCTTATGTAAGAATGTTACACCGATACCAGAGCGAATTTGTTCGCGCGAAATAGTGTGACCAATCGCACTTTTAAGTTCAGCGTAAAACTTTTTAATTTCTTCGCGTGTCATCTGATATTTAGCGTAAAATACAAACAAATCTTCTTCAGCATAATGCAGTGTTATTCTGCTTGTTTCAATTGTTTTTAATTTAGTAACAAGCGAAGCTGTTAATAATTCCATATATTGATAGCCATGTGAACGATATAATCTTTGACTTTCTTTTAGGTTCACTAAAATAATCGTTCCGCTATAATTTTTACTATCTAATTTTGCTTGTATTTTATCAATTAAATATTCGCGGTTTGGTAAATTAAGTTTTTGATCATACTGTTGAAAATGTTTGAGTTGTTTTTCAATTTTCTTCATATGATTAATGTCGGTAATTATCCCTTCATAGAATAATAAATTACCTTTTTTATCAAATACTGGTTTTGCAGTTTCACTTACCCATTTTTTAGTGCCATTCCTCGTCACTATTTCATATTCTTGGCGGAATTGCTTTTTACTCTTTGTTGCTTCATCAAATGCTTGACGAATTCTTGGTCTATGAACACGCACAATTAAATCGTAATAGGAAACAGTCTTATTATCGATTAATTCTTCAGGTCGATACCCCGTTAAGGCAAGCGCTCCATCAGACACAAATTCCATTGTCCAATTTTTATCATTAAGTGAGCGATACGCCATACCTGGTAAATTTTCTAATAAAGTAGCGCGAGCGCGATCACTTTCCGCTAGTGTGTCTTCAACCGCTTTTTGTTTCGTGACATCCCAAGATATTACTATCCGTGAAAATCCTTCATATTTTTCTGATTTTATTATCGAAATAAATTGTTCAACCCATACGATGTTACCGTCTTTTTTTATAACGCGTTTCGTGACATTGAAACTATTTTCTCCAAGTAGTTTAGCTTGTTTTTCAATTTCCGCTACTCTTTGCAAATCATCAGGATGAGTTTCCTTATTTAATCCCAACTTTTTATATTCTTCGCCTGTATAACCAAGAACCTCATCATTTTTTCGATTGAAAAGCGCTAGTTCTAAATTATCGTTGGGGATAATCATGATCCCAAACGGTGCACGTTCAAAAGCAGCGTACACCAGTGATATTTTTTCAATTGTGGAAAGCGGATATTCTTTTAATTCATATATCTTATTTAATAAGTCCGCAGCGGTGCTTGTTTCCATACACCAAAAGCCAAAACGTGCCTCTTCATCAATTGACTCATAAAATTCTTTACTCGCTAACACTAATAGTTTAAGGCGAGGATACTTTAAATATAGACGACTAAACTGCTCAACGCTTTGAATGTTTTCGTCTTTCAATTCAAAAATAACGCCACAGAGTTCAGGGTGTTTTTCAACCTCATTAAACATCTCTGATGGCGTACTAAAAAATAATATGAAATCATTCTCAAGCGCAGTTTTGACTGCGTTCTTGGTATTAAAATTATTACTGACAACTAAAATTTGTCCGTTTTTTTCCATTTGATCCCGTTTCTATTATACATTATAACATCTGTTATACATATTTTTTTGTTTTTTGAAAAAAATAAATATTATTGAGTTTTTTCGGTGATTTTTCGCTCCTTAAAATTTTTAAAAATTTAAAAAAATTGCAATATAAAAATTAATAAAATATATAAATGTTTTGCATTTTCTTTAGCAACATATACTCAAAAATCATAATAATATTAAAAGTTTTATCTTGCAAAACAATGTTATTTCCCTTGCATTTCGTGGTTATTTTGCACTAAATACAATTGCTTCATCTAATATTTTTTCGTCAAAGTTAAAGTTTTTATATCCTTCGCGTACTCTTCTTATATATTCCTCACTAGGAGCGCCAAGAATCCTGTCTTCATGCATGATATAGACAAAGGCATTAATTGTTGTTTTCTTTCCGTTTTCACTTATTAATTCAACAACAAAATCTTTTTTATAGTAAAGTGTCGGAAATCCTTCATAACGGTCAAGCGCTACTTCGTCACCTTCTTGAATAATAAAAACACCAACTGGCACTTGATAACCCTTTGCTTTTTCAATCGTTAGGTAATTGCTATTTTCACTTCCCTTAAACATCAAGCGATAGTCTTTAATTATTGCTTTACCAACTTTTTTCGATGTTCCACACCGCTCCTGCATTTGTGCAAGATTAAGATTGCTGCCGTAGGCTAAATAGTACCGCAAATCTTTGTGACTAAAATCATTAAAATTCATAATATTTTCCCCATTACCTTGTATTTATTGTTCTTTTTTTAGCACTGCTTTAAATTCCTTCGTGCGTGTCCAATATTTAATGCCCCAATTTTCAAAATTCCATTCTTCGCTGAACTCATTACATTCGTAATCAACGTAATATATTAAGTTGTCTTGCACAACAAAATTCGTGGGGTAGTAATCAATATTTAGGCCCGCTTTTTTGGCTAAAGCTGCCATTTCTCGAACTTGATCAATAAATAAATCGATATTTACATCTCTTTTTACATATTCAAAAATTGTGTCGCCTTTAACATATTCTTTAATGATAATCTCTTGGCCTTTACAAATATCAATTAAGCGCGGCATTCTAATGCCCGCCTTGAATAATCGTTGATAATCGTAATATTCTGCCTCAATCTTGTTGCCAAAAGTATAATATTCACATGGTTCATGATGAATCTTTTTAACCACGACTTCTTTATTATTAAAAGTCGCTAAATAGGAATAACCACCTTTCCCTTTACCGAGCAATTTTATTAGTGTGTAAGTTTTACCGTTTACCATTACTTCTTTTTCCATAGTTCACCATCAGTATAGCGTTTTTAACCCTTAAACTAAAGACCACTATCGCTTTTGAAGGTGAAAGCTGGTAAAATAAATAATATGAAGATTATATCGAAAAGTAATTACACACTATTTAAAAATTGTCCGAAGTCACTGTGGTTATCTTTTTATAAAAGTGATGTCGCAGCGCCTTTAACCATGGACGTTTTAAAACGAATTGAAGACGGAAAAGAGGTCGGAGACCTTGCTAAAAAGTATTTTGCAAACACAATTGATGTTAAGTCTTTATTGCCAGATGGTTCGCTAGACATTTCTAAAATGCTTGAACTAACTAAAAAATATTTAAAACAAAAAGGTGTCACAATCGCTGAAGCTTCTTTTAAAGTAAATAACCTCTTCTGTTCTATAGACTTATTACGCGTCACTAGTGAAGGCTATGAAATTTATGAAGTTAAATCAACGACCGAAGCAAAAGTAGAACATAAGGTTGACGCTGCATTTCAAAAGTATGTATTACAACAATATGGACTAAATGTTATTAACACATATATTCTGCATTTAAATAAAGACTATATTCGTAAAGGTGATTTAGAATTAGATCAACTATTTACCATGAATCATCTAGATGAAGACACATCTTTCATAGAAGCAATGCACAATATGAAAAGTGATTTAAAAGCTATTGATAAATTACTGTTAACAAAAGCTGAACCCGCTGAAACATTATTAACAAGATGTAAAAATTGTGACTTTAAAGATTATTGTCAAAAGGATATTCCTGTTCCAAGCGTACTAGATGTTTACCGCCTATCAGGTTACAAATATTTAAATAAAGGCATCGTCACTTTTGAAGATTTATTAGAAAGCAATGTTGCTTTGCGAAAACGACAAAGTATTCAAGTTCATGCCTATTTAGATAATAAAGAAGTCATTATCGATAAAAAAGGGCTTGCCTCTTTTCTAAAGAAAATTAAGTATCCTGTCTATCATTTAGATTTTGAATCCTACCAAATGCCAATCCCACCATGTAACCTTATGAAGCCATACGACCAAATTCCCACACAATATTCATTACATATTGAATATGAGGACGGAAGTTTAGAACATAAAGCCTTTCTTGGTAATTCACTTGATCCGCGTCGCGAAATTGCTGAGTCATTATGCGCTAATATTCCGCGTAATGCATGCGTTACTGCCTATTATAAAGGCTTTGAGTGTGGTCGCTTAAATGAACTCGCCACATTATTTCCTGATTTAGAAGAGCATTTACTTAACATAAGTAAGAATGTCATAGATCTATTAGAACCATTCGAAAGCGGATATTATTACCATAAAAACATGGGTAAAAGTAACTCCATCAAGGCGGTTTTACCAGCGCTATATCCTGATGATTCTGAACTTGATTATAGTGCGCTGCCCGTTGTCCATAACGGGAGCGAGGCTATGGTTATGTATCCAATAATGCTAGGAGCAAAGAAGGAAGAAAAAGAAAGAATCCGTAACGGACTCTTAGAATATTGTCGCTTAGATACTTTAGCAATGGTTAAACTCTTGCAAAAATTACGAAAAACACAATAAGTGTTATTTATATAGTTCAAGTATTTCATTAAGGTAGGGCACTGATTGGGTTGCCCCTTTTCTTGATACTGCAATACTTGAAGCGGTCGCGGCAAAGCGTAATGAATCTTCTATTTCGTAACCATTTGCTTTCCGATACGCTAATGCACCTAAAAAAGTATCACCCGCACATGTCGTGTCCACAACATTTGTGGGTATTGCCAGCTGATAAATTATTTCGTTATCTCTAATTAAATACGCACCATCTTCGCCAAATGTAACAATCGTTGACTTTGCTTTTAATTTATCGTGTATTTCCTGCAAATCGTTGTTATTTTTATAATTAACCCCTGTTAATAACTTGGCTTCTGCCGCATTTAAAATTAATAAATCTACTTTCGACAATATGCTTTTATTAAATTCACAGACTGGTGAAGGATTAATAATAATATACATTCCTAATTCATGTGCAAAATCTATTCCTTTATATAGCGCTTCTAAATTTGTTTCTAATTGTGCGATGAATATATCGCCTTTACGCGCATATTTCTTTAATAAGTCAATTGCTTTTTGGGGGGCATTCATCAAATTAGCGCCATTCCCGACGATGACAGCATTATCTTCCGCGCTACGATTAAAAATAATAAAACATGTCCCGCTAGGCTCGCCTTTAATTACTTCAATCCCGCTAGTGTCTACACCATGTTCTTTAATGCTTTTAAGCATGATATGACCACTATCGTCATCACCAACCGCACTAATTAAAAATACTTTATCAACACCAATCTTTTTCGCCGCAATCGCGTGATTAGCGCCCTTGCCCCCTAAATTAGCAATCATTCCTTGACCAATTATTGATTCACCAAGAATCGGCATTTTATCGGTATACACTACTACATCATAGTTAATTGATCCTAACACGAATACTTTCTTCATTACTTAATTGCCTCCGTTATTTTTTACACACTACATTCGGAAATATTTAGTGTTAGATGATTTGCCAATTTTCCTGACTTTACCACTCTTAACCATTTTTCCTAAAACATATTCGACGGTGGTCACACTTATGTCTGGTAATATTTCACATATCTCACGTTTTGAAATCGGTACAATTGAATTTAAAACCGTTGCTTCAATCCGCGCGGTCTTATTGACTTTTTCACTGTTTACGGTTAGAAACCTTTTATCTAATTCTTGATAACAATAAAAGAGCGTTACTAAAAAATTCTCAATAAAAAAGAAATAGTTATTATTATTTTCATGCCAGCCAACCGAGGATTTCCTAAGTGCTTCATAATAAAATCCTTTTCTCTTATTAATTTGCTCTTCAAAAGAAATATACTTGGCAGCGTCAAAACCAGCTTTATAAAGCAATAATAATGTTAAGAGTCTAGAAACCCGTCCATTACCATCACTAAATGGATGAATACACAAGAAATCTAATATCACGCACGGGATCAACAATAATTTATTAATCCCACTTTCAGCAACGGCAATAGTGTAAGCAAGTATTAGTTGTTCAATTGCGGGTGCGGTTTCACTTGTCGGAGTCGGTCTAAACCTAACATTTCTTGTTCCATCAGGTTTAATTTCTATTATTACATTATCACTAGTTTTATAACGACCTGCATTTTCAGGACTTGAAACCGCTAAAAGCAATCGATGTAAATCTAATATTGTCTTTTCTTCAAATTGTAAATTTTCATATGTATTATGAATAATATTTAATGCATCGCGATATCCAGCAATTTCTTCTTCGTCATGATTTAAGGGCGCGCTATTTTGATTAACAATTGCTTTAATTCTTTCGTCAGAAGTAACAATCCCTTCAATCGCATTACTACCTTTAACCGACTGAACTTTAGCAATTTTTATAAGCTTTGTATAAATTGATGCATATTTATGCTTTCTTGTTTCATCAAGTGTTCGTAAAGAATAAATACTCGAAATTAATCCGATTAAGCTCGCTGGAACGGACCCGTCTTTTAAAAACAAATAATCAAATTTTCTCATACTGCATAACAACCTTTATTCTCTGCATATATTTTACTAATTATTATGCAGAGATGCAATTATTTTATGTGGTCGTCTGCATAATTTTGATAAATTTTTATGCAGAAATTTTCTTTTACATAATTTAAGTATTAATTTTAAATAATGAAAGACCAGATTTAAAATCAAAGAGGCTCATCTTATTTTCATCAAATGTTAGTGTATGTTCTTCTCCCATTACATATTTATGCTTGCCAACATTCTCTTTTGATTTAAATTTCATACCATTAAATTTAAAGTATAAATAATATTCATAACCCAACAATTCAACAAAATCGATTGTTGCTTTTATTTCTGGTGCTTCATTTTCGAAGGTTTCACCAGCAATCTTTGGTTTAATATCTTCTGGACGGATACCGAATTTTATCGGTAGTCTTTTTTTCGTTTTACATTCCTTATAATAATCGATATTTTTCATATAATCAGTTATTTCTTGATTATAAACTTCAATTTCATCGTCTTTTTCTATTCTTTGCCTTGCATGTTTATCTTCTGTTCCTGCTTCTTTTGCAAGCAAAGTTTGATAATTACTATTTATTGTTTTTAATTCAGTGTCTTTGCGGGTAAGAAGCACATCTAATTTTCTTTTCAAGTAATCAATTCCTTCTTGAATACCATCGGTGTCACCATCCGCTAAAGCTTTTTCTAGGTTAGAAATGTTTGTGCGGTGCAAACCTTCTTTTCGTGCATACTTTCTTTCAAGTTTAAACAAGGAGTTAACTTTATAGCGTTCGGCTTTTGAAGACAGATAAAGTTTTCGCTTGTCTAATTTTTTGGATGTTTCTAGCAACAACTCTTCATATTCTTTTATCTGTTTATTGATAAATGACATGACTAAATTATTTTTATCTTTATCTAATGAGAATTTGTAACCATCTTCAAATTTAATAACCCCATTATCATAAATAGCGTTAACAGCATTCATCGCAGGCGAACCAATAAATGTTGCTACAAATAAGTTGTTCGGATGTGAATAAACTTCTTCTGGTGTGCCAATTTGTTGAACACGCCCTTTATCCATTACGACAATACGCGTTGCCATTGTCATTGCTTCAGTTTGGTCATGAGTTACATAAACTGTCGTTGCTCCAATCCGATTATGAATCGAAACAATCTCACTGCGCATTTGAATCCGTAATTTAGCGTCTAAGTTTGATAGTGGTTCATCCATTAAAAATACAGGGGAAGCTTTAACAATCGGTCTTCCAAGCGCTACTCTTTGTCGTTGTCCACCACTTAGTGCTGACGGCTTTCGATCTAGATATTCGTCAATTTCTAATATTCTTGCAGCTTTTTCCACTCTTTCAGCAATCACATCTTTTTTTAGATTTTGAATTTCTAAGCCAAATGATAGGTTTTGGCGGACAGTCATATTTGGGTACAATGCATAACTTTGAAAAACCATTGATATGTTTCTATTTTTAGGTTCAATGTCATTAGCGTATTTGCCATCAATATATAAATCACCCGCAGTTATTTCCTCTAAGCCCGCGATCATTCTTAGTGTTGTGGACTTACCACAGCCAGAAGGACCGACAAAGACAATAAATTCTTGCGGCTTTATATCTAACGAAAAATCAAAAACAGCTTGAACAAAATTAGGATATATTTTATTTACATTTTGTAAGGAAATGATGGCATCTTTCGGTGCAATATTTAGTTTCTTTGATTCTTCAAAACCGCGCGCCGCAACGTTATAATAATTTAGCTCTCGTTTTTTATGTTCAATTATTTTGTTTCTTTTTTCATCTTTTGACTTTTTCATAATATGTTCCCCACTAGTGCTTCATCTATTTCTTTAGTAATTTCTTCATTACTTTTAATTGGTCTTAAATAATAATGGTGGCCATCTTGATCTTTAGTAAATGTCGTGAATCCGTTATCATCAATATGCATTACCCCAGGCCCAACCGATCTATATAAGCGTTTAGTAATTGCATAATAAACCGCTAATAAATCCCAACTTCGCGATGGCCCGTTAGCGTATTTTAAATATGCAAATTTCATTGGTGAATGTTCATCATGTTCAATTACTTTCTTTCCTGTGAAAACATCGACGCCAACATAAAAATCTAAAAAATAGATGGGTTTTGCCGAGATTTTAACAAACTTTTGTGCATCTTCAATCGCACAAACAATATTATATTCAGGGAACGCTTCATTATTATTAAAAGCAGTAATAGGATGATTATCATTTATTAATCCACCCATTACACAACTATACTTTACTTTTTTAGCAAATAATTCTTGGCCAGATAATGGTGATATTTCATCAGGTAAAGAACTTACCAAATTCGCTGCATTAGTGAGTTCACCAATCGTGATAAAAATAATTGAATCATCTTCTGCTTCAGCAAGAACTTTACGATAAAGTTTATATGCTTCAATATAATTAGTTTCTTTTATTAAATCTTTATAATGATCGACTAAATCAATATCAAAAATATGTTGGTCTTCGTTGCATTCAACTTTTTTGCCATAATACATTCCAATTGGAAATTTTCCGCCATAGAAAGAACGCACAATATCAACACATTGCACCCCATAAATATTCGTCGTACAATAACCGACTGCCTTAATATCGCAAAACCCATGCTTTTCTAATTGCAACGCTAACACAAGGGTCCCAACATCATCACAATCAGCGCCTAAATCAGTATCAATAATGACAGCAACTTTATTTTTGACCATTTAGTAACACCTCTTTGTTTGTCCCGTAAAAAACATCTTTTTTATTAGCAATATACGCTAGGAATTTTTCAAATTCTTCCCACGCATCTTCAAAATCCAATTCGTAAGAATGCCCCCAAATATAAAATATCTTATCCTCATAATATTCAGTGTTAAGAAAAGTGCCTGCTAGTTCATACATCTTTTTAAAATCTAAAAAATGAATTGTTGGCCTAAACGCTAATAAGTTATCTTGTAAATCAAAATTGTATGTCGCCCAAATACTTCTTGCGTATTTAATCGGCGTATTTCTTTTAATAATATTAACTATCCTATCATTTAATGTGCCAAAAGGATACGCCATCCCAACTATTTTGTCGCCTGTTAATTTTTCCAACACCTTTCGGTCTTGTTCAATCTCATCAATGATGATTTTTTCGTCAGCGATTGTTGTTAAATCAGGATGGTTAACAGTGTGAACCGCTACTTCGTGGCCGCTATATAAAGCCTTAACCTCTGCGCTATTTACCTTGTTATGTGGTGCACTCCATTTTTGCCAGTGACAGACACCATCTTTCCCAAAACCACCACTATTTAGATTGAAAGTGCATTTTAAATTATACTTATTAAATAATGCAACGAGGCGGCGATCTTGTGTTACCCCATCATCAAAGGAAAAAGTTATCGCTTTATGTGTATTATTTGGAAACATCTCAAACCTTCTCCACTAAAATATCATCAACAATCATTGTCCCAATGCCGTATAAGCCAATAATAATCATTGTGTCATCGCAACTTGGCGTCATTAGCTCAAAGGTCTCGGTATAAACTGTTTCTAAAGTACTGGCGCTGGCAAAATGAATTTCTGTTCCCACAAGTAACGGATTATCAGGATTACCGTCGACATGAGTAGCCTTGCTTCGTGCAAAGATATAGGCATAGCCCTTTAGTGAAGGATCACTATGTAGCCTAATCTCCGTCATCAATTTATATTTTAAAGTTAAACGATAAGTTGAATTTCCGCTAAGTTTTAAATACTTGTCATTTGAGTACATGAATTCATAGTAATTATTCTTATCTTGGAATTGATATGTAACCTCGTCTAATTCACTTGTAAATGACAATTTTTCATTAATTACCTCATTAGGCTTATTTGTAAAGTGACCCCATCTATTAAAACCAAATGAGAATAAGCTATCTGCTAAAACACCATCTTCAAACCCTTCTTCATAGCCAAGACCTTTATTTGGTGTAAATGGTCGAACATTATTATCAAAGCCCACATCTTCGCCATCAACAATATGACCATTTGGTAATTCGATAAGGCTAATGTTATCAACGTAATATCCGCCCTCATTTTTAATACCAAAGACAATTGTTAAATCCTTACTGTTTTCTGGCGTGGTAAATGTAAATATTTTGTTATTCGCGGGCGCATCGGGCCTATCATACCATTCCCCAATTGTCATGATATTTTCTTGTCCAGAGCGTAATTTAAGGAAATAATAAGCACCGTTGCCACCAACGCGATATCCTTTAGTGTCAAAGCTTATTTTATAAGCGGTGTTCGCTTTTAATTTGATTTTTCCTTTATTACTCATAAGCCCTTGTTGCTCACCATGCAAAACATTACTTTCGATTAAGACAACATTTGAACCATTAATGTCTTTTTCTTCATCGCGATAAATATCAGTATAAATACTGTCTGTATACCACGAGTCAGTTTCAATATTATATTTCCCTTCAAAATTAATGAGACTGCTGCTGACCTTGTTTATCTTAATATTTTTATAACTTATTTTATTTTGATAAATACCTGATCCCGCTATTTCTAAGTGGTATTTGCCGTCTTATTTAATAAATCTTTCGCAAACGCCTTGGCGGTTAATAAATCTAAATCGTAAACCGTAAATTCAGCAATCTTGAAATCAGATACTGTACCCGCGATGCTTTTTGAAACAAATCGAATTTGTTGTTCAGGTAATGTCGTAGAACAGTAGAAATCAATCACTAATGTGTTATCACTCCACGTAATATCACAAGTTTCTAGTCCGCTATCATGGGTAACTTCACCCGTTACTGGATTAATCGTAAATGTTGTATGTCCGGCCCAGTTCCCAACCATATTAATATACATTTCGGTTGTGGTTGGAGCTTCTAAAAATTTAATAACATTCCGATAGTTTTTACCTGCCGTATATGTTAGTGGTAAGTGATTAAAGAACATTGCTTCCCATGTATCAACAGTGTTGTTTGTACCATAGAAATGTAAATATTTTTGTCCACTTGCTGCAGTAGCAGGTTCTAAAGTGCCATCCGCAACATAGTAATGATCTTGTTGTGATGAACCTGCAATTGTCCCATAGTTATCTGTTGAATAGACATCATCAAGGCACACTACTTTGAAATTATCAATTTTGAAAGAATCGCCGCTTGCCATATTAGCAACAAATATCTCAAAATAGTGTCCACCTGCCGAACATGTAAAGGTTGCTGAAACTTGTCCATCAACATATTGAACATTTCGGACTGTACCATTTGAACTCTCGGTCTTGTATGCAGTAGTTTTGCCGACTTTAAAACTTGTCCATAATCCTTCAATATTAAAGTCAAACTGCACTGTCGCATTATCCGCAACGCTTGTTACTAATGCATCAAATTCGACACGATATAATTTACCGTTTTCAAATAAATCATTACCAGTAAGACCTGTTTGATGTGTGTTAATACCACCTATTTGTGTAGCTCCACCATCATAAGTGTATAAAAGTGAATGATTGCCAGCATTTTCGACAATGCTCATCCCGTTGCCCCAAAATTTGGTGTCTTGATAAATTTCACCAACAATATTTTCAAAGTCTTCATGATAAACGACTGTTTCGCGTGTCGCATCATTTTGTTTAGCTTCCACTAGGCTTTTGTTGGGCGTTAAAAATCCGCCAAGCGAAAGGGACGCTAAAATTATTGGAATTATAAGTTTTATAAAATTACCTCCATACATCTCCATTCTAACATACATGAAAAGCGTAATAAAAACATTGTTGTTGCGTATTGATGTAGTTTTGTTGTTTTGTTAATAAGTTATTACTTCTTATTTTTATTTATTCTAAAACCGACCAATCATCAAGGAAATACCCGTTGATGGTGAAATGCACAACATCACTATGAATAAATTCATTCGTGTTACGATCTAGGTAAGAGTTTTCACTATAGTTAAAGTTCATGTTTTGTTGAATAATCTTTAAACTATTTAAATCAACTGGTGCAGCATACCCGCTACCGTTAACATTCGCATGTACTTTAATATATAGGAAATACTTTTCATCTTGGCTTGGATCATAAATTCGTGAAATGTTATAGACAAAATCAAACCCTGTTGCCGCTGTGACAAGATAATGATCGACATTTGGATTAGTTTCAGCGTCGTAATTAGGATTGGTTGTTAATCCAAAATACGGCATTGTCATTGATGGTACGTAATCTGTTCTACCGACTGTCGCAATCATGTTTGTCGTATTTTTAAATACATAGTCAATATTTGGTAAAGACGGGATGACAATATCGTTTTCGTGTAACGGGTTATTATCATTGGCTGCGACGCGGTCACTTGATAAGTAAACGAAACACGCTGTTCCGCGCGATGCTTCAAGGAAATATGTAATTGGTACTGTTTCAATTGGTACTTCGAAAGAGTAGGCAATTAAGAGCCTGTTAAAGTTTGGATAAACAGCATACGTCGGGCTTGATGCACTCGTTTTTAAATACACTGGTTTAGTGCCAGTAATTGTTGAACCTGGCGGTGGCGGTAATACAAAGCCGCTTAATAATTGCCGGTCACCAACAGTTGTGGTTCCACTACCAAAACGGCTTACAGTAATAAGTTGTTCAACGCCTTGACTTGGGTCAGTAGCGACAATAACATTAATTGTTGCTGTTGTTTCTGTTGAATCTGGCGTTTTAGCGTTAACTGTAAACCCAATACTACCTTCTGGCACATTAATAGGCGGCCCGTCGACCGGCGAAGGAATCCCAGTATTAACACCGAAGAAACGCTCAAGGCCAGAAGCGTTTTTAATATAGTAATAAGAAGTAGGATCACCGATTAATAGTGCAGTGTCCCCTTTTGTAATTGCTTTATTCCGGTTATCAATCCACCCGAGAGAACTAATATCTTTAATTTCATAACTATAGCGTGAGGTCGGTACACTTGAATTATAAGTACCGGTGTAAAAGAGCACATTATGTTCAGTATCTATCGTCTCTGTTGTTCCTGCTGGAATAAATTCTTCTAAAATATTACGGGTTGCCACTGGGCTTTCACTTGGATTATTCGTGTTATTCGTGTAACGCACAGCGTAAAGTGCAAAGGAAGACGCGTAAGTTCCTGGGCTTGAAGTACTAACAGCGCTAAAGCCTTCGGCAGTTGAATAAGTCATATACCAGTTTGAAGTACTTCCACCACTACTACTAGCACCAGTCCGTTGAATATAAAACTTATTAAAATTACCCGTATTTGAAGTAGGACTAATCCGATACCCTTCAACATAAGGCGGGTTGCTCGTAGACGCTGTTGCCATGAAGCTTGATGTTGGCACTGCATTACTTTGCGCATTAACCCGTAATGGGCGCGGTGCTTCTAAAATTTTAGTTTGTCCGTCCACTATTCCGGTTACAATGTCGCCATAAACGGCGTATTGTAAAGTCCCTGCACTTGAAGTAGTGTTTCTAAAGTCCATTGTGATCGGACCACTAAAACGATAAGAGAATCCAGCTTCATAAGGCGGATAAGTAATATCAGCAGTTCTTTGACTTAAGTTTTCATAAGTGAAATATTTAAATTCACCGTCCGGTATAACTAGGTTATTAGGATCTACTTCCACACCAATCGCAGTAGAACCATAACGCACAAGTGCATAATGCTTTGTCGGATTAACAGTCGTGTCTTCATACACAAGCATATAACGGTAATCAGCATTACTACTATATGGTGAGTTTAGTGTTCCGTAATACTGCCGATTGAACCATCCCGTATAATTCCAACTCATTTCGTTATTAGTAATGCGTGTTGCGGTATATTTTGTCGCAGGACCGACGTCGCGCGTTGTTTGTGTATACGGATTTGTTGGATTAGTGGAAATTGTCCACTCATTAGTGTAAGCATCTGTCCAAATCTTAGCGATACGGTCTTTCCCGCGTGACTGACGACTGTGGGCAAAAGTAAATACACCAACGTGGAAATATGAATTATCATTTGGATCATAAAGTTCGTCACCAAAAGTGTCTTGTAAATCATAAGAATTATTCGGAGCAGGATTGCCAACAGTCGTATTTTCTTCCATGAATTTCCAAATATCTTCAGCGTAAACAATCCCCTTACCTAAACCCGCTGCAGCTTGACCAGCACCTTGATCACTACCGTCACTCGTCACTGGGTTTTCAATTTCACCGTCAACAATAACGCGTTTATAAAAACCAATAATTCCGCCGGAAGTTGTATATTTAGCGGTGTCACCAGCGCTGACATTAAAGGCGTCAACATGGGCAACGCCATTTGTTTGTGAATAATAAACACTGATTTTGTCTAAATTTGCGTATTGAACGTGACCCGCAAGGATTCCTAAGTGGTTTGTTTCTTTAGTAACCCCCGTCTTAGCGTAACCGTAGTGGCCGCTTGGCATGACACCAACGGTGCTAGTGTTAATTTGTATGTTATATAAAAGGATATTAGAAATTTCCCCTTGATAGTCGGTTTCAGGAACTTCGCCTTCAAGATCTGGACCAACACAACCAAATAACCCAATATCAACTTGATTTTCTTCTGGTGTAACACGAACATTACCAATAATACTAGTGTCGGTTAATTCCCCAGTCGGTAATGTCACATATTTATTTGGATCGGTTGTGGTAATCCCTCTAATTTTGGATACGAAAGGATAGTCTTCGTTGCCAATTGATTGAATCGTAAATAATTGGTTCGCGGTTGCTCCCCCAACATAAATTGGGTCCCCGTTTTCATCAGAAACTTGGAACACGCTGTTTTCATTAACATAATGACTATAAGCACCATTTTGTAAAACTGAAAGGTTTGATAAGTGATCGGTGCTCATAATTAAATATGGGTTAGTGTCTGTACCCCATTCGCCAGTTACGAGATCTTCACGTAAATGACCAAAAAGTAGTTCAATTTCTAGCGTTGGTTCTACTTGTCTTTCAATATTAGCGCGGAAATAAGCATATACTGGATAGCCAATTGTTAAAACAAAAGCAAAGAAAACGGTAATTGAAATCCATACTTTACTGAAGAAGTTTTTAAATTTATGCGTTTTCATCTAATGTTTTAACCTCCCCGTTTAATGACATTCTAAACACCATATTATATGGTGATAATTGGATTGGAACAAGCCGAATAATATTTTGAACCTTAGCAATATCTGGTTTTAACAAAATGTAAATCCATGTATCTAAAGTCGCACTATTGCTAAGTAATGCGTGTGGCAAAGTTGTGATTTTAAATGGGGTCATTGTTTGTAAGTTCGCAAATACAGTCAAGGGATTAAGATTATCACTTGTTGAAGTATAGACATAAAAGTCAAAGACATTTTGTGCATTTTCTGCTGCGAAATAATCAACACCAGTAACTGCATGAACACCATCAATGTTGGAAATAACTGTTTCAATATTGTTTACTATCACATTGTATTTAGTTTGTGCATCACTAGTTTCATTGATTCTTATTTTTAAATAAGTATTGCTATTAGCAGGAATCTGTGCGATATTCGTCATCTTCCCTAAATAAATACTAAGCGGTTCTGCACTCGTACTATTTTGCCAACTACTCGTTGTGTAATTGTAGTGCGCTAGTGAGATTTCGGGCGTAAGTTCACCAGGTACATTATGTGTTTGTGCAAAATTATAAACGGAAATATGCCACGCATATGTTAAAGAAGCGCTTGCCACAAGTGACAGCACCATTAACCAAATCGTTCTAACAATATTGCGTTTCTTTTCTTTCATTTTATATTCCTCGATAGAAGAAAGCACTTAGCGATCTTCTTGATACACCTGTTGTCGGCCAATCAACAAAATACATACTTTGGTCAGTGCCATTATCCACAAAAGTGAATTCTAAAGTACCTGTTAAGGTTTTACTCGCAGGCACAGAAACATTTTGAATTATATAAAAGCGTGCTATTGATGTTAATTCATTTGCGACACCATTAACTTGTCCTTTAACAACACCAACACTATTTGTTTCCACTAAGTGATTGCCTGCACCACTTGTGAAAGTTGGTGAAGCACCGTCAATTGCAAGTGAAACAGAAGTTAAAGCAATTTGACTACCTAAATAGTAGTAATAATTTGCATTACCCCATTTACCCGTTGCATCAATATAAGGCACTTCTTCAAGCGCTGCTGGTTGTTCAAAAAATAAATTCATTTTAAAAGTTTTGCTACTTAAATTAGTGAGCGAGAATGTTAATGTTTTACGATGAACATGACCCGGATAAAATGGTGTAAATTCAACACTTCCGTTCGTAATAGGAACGCTATTAAGAGCACAGGAAAACGAATGAGCGTACTCATCATCAACACCGATATCAGGAATTTCAGCGCCCCCTTTAAGCGTCGACATAAACCATGCTAGCGTTGTAATAGTAAGCGCGACCGTTGAAACAGCGGTACCTAAAAATGTCAAAAATAGTCTAAATTTTCGACTTGGTAATTTCGCTACTTTCTTGATCTTGTTTTGACTATCCATGTTCACTTTCTCTTAATAGCCTTTTCCTGTAAAAAAAGCTACCTCTCTGTTAGGTAGCTGGCTATCTCGTTTCCAAGATCCTATAGCTTTGCGTCGCTAGATTGCTCTAGTTTTGCCTTTTTCTAGCATTATTATATTCATAAATATGAATAATGTCAATAATTTTTGTAGATTTATCGGTATTTTTCTAAGAAATAAAACTTATTCAACTTCGTTCATTATTCAAAACATTAAAAAATATCGTTAATATGATATGTTTTTTAATACTTTAAAGTAGTAATTGGCACAACATAAACACCATCTTCACGTTTATAAGCATAACGACTTAATCCGCAAATAACGACTAAAATGTCTGGTCCTTTGACCCCTTCTTATTCTAACGCTTTTTTATTTTCACTAACTTATTAGCGGCTTCATCAACATTGCCGGTTTTATTTTAAGGGTCCATTCGCTCACATTTTGGGCTTCTGTTAGGTCATATTTTGAGTTTCTTTTCGTTTATATTTCACATTTAATTGATTTCAACTATCCCAATTATTTTTTTTTAAGTGTTACTACAACTAATATTTTTCGTATTTTTTTCAGTTGCACTTAAATTTTTACGCATTTAAATAAATAGTCGCGCATTCTTTTATAAAATGATTATTCGACAATCATTACTTACTTATTTCAAAATCACAATTTATAATTTCTAAAGTAAGGGCTTCACGATATTTCCAAAAATAGTTTTTACATTTGCTAAGATCCAATATATAGTTCTTTTGTTGTATGTGTGTCTACATTTAGGGTATCAGCACATAAGCGATATTATTTTTGTCCACTTATTTTATGATACATTTCAAATAATTCTTTTAAAGACACATCAACTCCTGCTTCATGAAGTTTTTTCTTTCT